>Ga0137403_10006394_pt1 | contig 13494 bp, 16 predicted proteins | sample CZOMad2_1_16fung_FD_122057 | JGI IMG/M metagenome (GOLD analysis project Ga0137403, IMG submission 122057) | Vadose zone soil fungal communities from Angelo Coast Range Reserve, California, USA - CZOMad2_1_16fungal (Hybrid Assembly) | ecosystem: Environmental > Terrestrial > Soil > Vadose zone... | reverse complement strand
ATTTATGCGGCCAGGCTGGTTAAGTCGACCGCCATTTTCAGACAATCTTTGGACGGCGGCCCGCCGGAAGAGACTGCTAGCTTTGAACAGGACGAGCTATTTGATTTCGGTTATTCCCTCGATGGCCAATTTCTGGCGGTCACTCGCGGCGGATGGCAGCACGACATTGTGTTGATCAGCGATCTCCAATCGGCAATGAAATCCCATTGAGTGTTGGGTAATCCGCGCTTGGCGGGGAAGGCCACTGTTATGCAAGAGTTCAGGACAATCTTGAGCAACTATCCCGGTAGTGGCGCGGACACATGTTCGTGAACGATCAGCCACTTTGAGCCGCGCTTCTCCCATATGGCCGTGTGCCGGCAATCAACTTCCATCGCCCCACCAGCTTTTGGCTTTGCCGAAAGATGAAAGGTCACCGTCGTCCAGACGATGTTCCCACGCTGGGTCACCTTGAGATCGTGCATCGGAGTCAGCTTGCCGCTCGACATCGTTTCAGTGAAAGCCTTTATCACACCCGCTTTGTACTCAGCCCAACTGTTGTACTTGAGCGGGGCGACGTCGTAGAAGATAAGGTCGGCGTCCTTGGCGTAATACTTGGCCGCTTTGTCTGGGTCGAGAGTGCTCCAGGCCGTGTAGTACTGATCTATCATGACCTTGAATTCGGCTTCCAGAGCCGTTTTCGCGGGGGCCTTCTTCGCCTGAGCCGAAACCGTCGCCGCCACCGACAACATCAGTACAGTCACCAGAACTGCTGCAAGCCGACTGTTCATCTTCATCGCATCTCTCCTTTAAGTTTGAACTAACCACTCCAGCTCTCTAGCATTCGTTATCCGTCAAGTCTCGATCAAACGAGACTGGATATACAGGATAGATCGCTGGAATGCAATTCTGCCGCTAGTAAGTTGGGCTTTTGACTGCAAAACTCATCTTTCTTGACACCCCATATTCGCTTTGCTAGATTCGGCTCTTAAGGCGACTCACCCGCTGCGCGACAGTCCGCCCGGTTTATGAATAGAAAAGACTTTTATTTTCTGGCGGTCGCTGTTGGCATAATCGCCCTGTTCACTTTCCTCTGGATCATCAGCCGCAAGCCCCCTGCAATGACCGCTCGTGCGGAGCACGCCGGCATAGATCGCAGCACTACGCGAGAGACCTGTTGGGGTTGTCACACCCCCGATTCGAAAATCTGGGAGCGGCATCCGAACAAGGGCAAGCCGACTGACCGTGACAAGACCACGCCTTGCTCGGCCTGTCACAAACTACCACAGCCGCAGGTCGCGAGAGCATCGTTTCATACGTCCAATACCAAGGAGGTGGATTTCATATGGCCAAACCGGCAGCCAAGGTAAGACCAGAACATAGCAACTACATTGCTGGAGAATGGGTAGCTCCGCGGTCGGGCAGCTACATCGAGAACCGCAACCCCGCCGACACGCGAGAACTTGTGGGCCGCTTTCCCGCATCTACTGCTGAAGACGTCGAACAAGCGGTTGGCGTTGCCGCGGAGACCTTTCAGAAGTGGCGCAAGGTCCCCGCTCCGCGCCGCGCCGAGATTCTTTTCAAAGCGGGCGAGATACTCATTCAGCGCAAAGAAGCATTCGCGATCGATATGACGCGCGAGATGGGCAAGGTCCTGAAAGAAACTCGCGGCGACGTGCAGGAAGCGATCGACATGACTTATTTCATCGCGGGCGAAGGACGGCGGCTTCACGGCTATACGACGAAAGCCGAGCTGCCGAACAAGTACGCGATGTGCTCGCGCGAACCGATTGGGGTGTGCGGGTTGATCACCCCCTGGAACTTCCCGATGGCAATCCCCTCGTGGAAGATTCTTCCGGCGCTCGTGTGTGGCAACACCGTAGTCATCAAACCCGCCGAAGATACGCCGCTCTCAACTTACAATTTTGTGTCTGCGCTGTCTGAAGCCGGCATACCTCCGGGCGTGCTGAACATAGTCGCTGGTCGCGGCGTCGAAGTTGGAAAGGCTCTGCTGGCTCATGAAAAGGTTCGTCTGGTTTCTTTCACCGGGTCGACCGAAGTCGGCCGCATCGTCGGTCAATCGTGCGCGGCGACCGACAAGATCTGCTCGCTCGAAATGGGCGGCAAGAATGTCATCATGATAATGGAAGACGCCGACCTCGACCTCGCGCTTGAAGGCGTGCTGTGGGGAGCGTTCGGAACGACCGGCCAGCGTTGTACCGCGGCGTCGCGCGTTGTCGTTCATCGCAAAGTCGCAAAGAAGTTCACGAGCATGCTTGCCAATCGAGCCAAACAATTGCGACTGGGTCCAGGACTGAACGAAAAGACCGACGTCGGCCCGGTGATCAATAAAGACGCGAGTGAAAAGATTCTCGAATACGTCGAGATCGGCCGTCGCGAAGACAAAGCGAAGATGCTGTGCGGCGGCCGCCGCGCTGAAAAAGGCGATCTGAAATACGGCTTCTTTGTCGAGCCGACCGTGTTCTCGGATGTAGAACCGCATATGCGAATCGCTCAGGAAGAGATCTTTGGTCCGGTGGTGTCCGTGCTCGAATGCCGCGATCTTGATCACGCAATCGAGATCGCTAACGGTGTGAAGTTTGGCTTATCGGCTTCGATCTACACTCGCGACACTAACCGCGCCTTCCACGCGATGGAAGACGTGCAGACGGGAATCTTCTACGTGAACGCATCGACTATCGGCGCGGAGGTCCACCTGCCGTTCGGCGGCACGAAGTCTACAGGTAACGGGCATCGCGAAGGCGGCACTCAGGTGCTGGATATCTTTTCCGAGTGGAAAGCGGTTTACGTTGATTACTCGGGCAAGCTTCAACGCGCGCAGATCGATACCTAGTCAGTGGTCCGTAGTCAATAGTCAATAGTCCGTAGTCCGTAGCTGGTTTGTTGACCGCGCCCGACTCTCTCCAGAGACTACGGACCACGGACTAAGGACTACGGATTACGGACTACGGACTACGGACTACGGACAAACGAGCAGGAGACCTATGATCGTCGGACTACCAAAAGAAGTAAAGGACAACGAGTACCGGGTAGGACTTGTACCCGCGGGAGTGAAGGCGCTGACCAGCGACGGGCACGCGGTGCTGGTCCAGACTAAAGCGGGTGACGGGTCGGGCATAACTGATCAGGAATTCGTCACCGCCGGCGGCCAGATCGTGGACTCGGCCGAGGAGGTCTGGTCTCGCGCCGAGATGATCGTAAAAGTCAAAGAGCCGATAGCCCCCGAGTACGGATTCCTGCGCGACGGACTCATTCTGTTCACATACCTGCATCTAGCCCCGGCGCGCGAGTTGACGCGAGCCTTGCTGGATGGCGGTGTGATCGGCGTCGCTTATGAAACGATAACCAACGATCAAGGCCACCTTCCGCTGCTCACTCCGATGAGCGAAGTAGCAGGTCGAATGTCGATACAGGTAGGCGCCACCTATCTCGAGAAGATCAACGGCGGACGAGGCGTGTTGTTGGGCGGCGTGCCCGGTGTTGCGCCCGGACGTGTGACGATAATCGGCGGCGGAGTCGTCGGCATCAACGCCGCGAAGATCGCTGTTGGCTTCGGCGCTTCGGTCATCATCATCGACAGAGATCTCGAACGCCTTCGTTATCTGGATGACATTTTCGGAAGCCGCATTCGCACTCTTGCGTCGAATCCTTACACGATCGCCGAATCAGTGGCGGCGTCCGATTTGGTCGTTGGCGCGGTGCTGGTGCCGGGCGCGGCTGCACCGAAGCTGGTAAAGCGCGAAATGCTTCGCGATATGCCTCGCGGGTCGGTGATCGTCGACGTGGCAGTCGATCAGGGCGGCTGCATCGAGACTACGAAGCCTACGACACACAGCCAGCCGACTTATTACGTGGAGAACGTCCTTCACTATGGAGTGACTAACATGCCGGGTGCAGTGCCGCGCACTTCCACGTTTGCGCTGACGAATGCGACGCTGCCTTTCGCCTTGAGACTTGCGAAGTATGGAGCGATCGATGCAATCAAGAAGGACCCGCATTTGAAGAACGGTGCAAACACGTACAAGGGAAAGGTTACTTATCAAGCAGTGGCTGACGGTCAGGGACTCGAGTACACGCCGATTGATAATTTGTTATAGCCCTGGTAACCGGATGAAACAACATTATTGGTCCATACGGCGGCGGGACTATGCTTGAGCAAGTAAACATCATCCTCATTTGTCTGTTCGCTGCGTCTGCCGCCAATCATATTCAGCCTCAAGATGATTTGCAGTCACTAGTCAACAAGGTTAGGCGGGCGGCGGTCTCTGTGGTTGCTTACGATAAAAATGGCGATGTCCTCAGTCGCGGAAGTGGATTCTTCGTAGGTGGCACAGGCATAGCTGGGACAGGCCAGGTCTTGACCAGACGAAGTCTTCTCCCTACAGAAGCGGCGCGAACCGAAGCGCGCACATCCGACGGACAAAGTTATAGGGTCACTGGAGTTTTAGACGAGAATATTGAGTTCCACCTTAGACGATGAACGCACGTGAGCGGTCTCGCGTAGCGCCGCGTTCAGATCCCTCGGTTAGCGCCAGGCAAGATCGACGGCAGCTTCGTTCTTTGGGGTCACGGTTCGCGCTTTTAGATCCGCGTCCCACTTTGCGACGTGGTTGCCGCTGGAATCCACATAGCTGAATTCAACGGCTATCGGAGCGCCCGGCTCGGCTGACGCTGTAGCGCCCCATCCTTCTATAGTGATCGGTTCCCCGCTTCTTTTTCGATGGTAGACCGTTATGTAGAGATACTGCTGCACGGTGAAATTCTCCTTTCGCGAGTTGCTCTCCTTCACCAGTCTGACTGCCTTTTCAGTGTCCGGTTGAACACGCTCCCCCACCAGCACGACCGCGTCTACGATAACTATCAACAGCGGAACAAAGATGAATACGAGCCTGGGCCAGTTTAATTGTGTTAGCGTCATTTCCTAAGGCACTTCAGTTTTGATCACTTGCGGGATAAGCGAGCCACACCGCGGGCAGTCTTCATCGAGCCCGTCGATCGAAACCCTGAAGCCGCATTCCGGACACGTGCGCAAGTTGATGCGCTTCTCGATCATAACGTAAGCAATCAGCACCGCGCTCACAACCAATATTGCAAGAATAATCGCCATCGTTATATTGCAACACGTTCAACCGCCGCCTCGCATGAACTTCTGCCCCGCCGAGTAGTTGAAGAACGCGGCCATAAAAAAGACCAGCGCCGATCCTGCGGTTACTACCAGAAGCGGCGACCGGCCGGACTGATAGGCATCAACGCTCAGGTAGACGAAGATCAGAGCAATGAGAGCGCAGACGATTGCGTTCCTGTGATAAGCGTAGCTGGTTCTTTGGGCGGCGGTTCTGTTGCGCCGGATGAGTTCGTTCAGGGACCTGACCTCTTCTTCACACGCCCCCGTGCAGGCGACACCGTTGCCCACATCAGCCGCGCACGCGTGGCAAAGAGCCTTGTTGCAGTTCTTGCAGATTGCAACCGCGTCGACACCCTCGTGGTTGAAACACTTCATAGACTTGTGCGTAGCATAGACTTCAGTCTGGGTTCCAATTTCTCAATTGCTTTCGCTGTGTGATTCCCTGTTTATCCTCCTCGGTGAGGGTTCGAGTCTCAGAAAGCTAGAGGTCAGGAAGGGCGGTTTAACCCCACCAACGATGTGGCCAAAACGGTGCTAGAATTGGTCACGAGTATCCCCTGCGAGAAACTTAGAACCTGGCACGGGCAAGGGTATTTCGGAGCACCTCTCACTACAGAGAACTCTCAAGATAACACAAGAAGGCAGGATCGAGGAGTTCGCTGTGAATCGACCAGGCCGGAAAAGAGAGTTGGAGGTGAGAGCGATGTTTGAGCCTAACCGTTTTACTGAACAGAATCTGTCTGTTGCATATGAGCTGGTGGCGCCGGTGAGGAGGCGCTGGACCAGAATAACAAAGGGAAAAGAAGAGAATAAGGTTCCGAAGATGGCTCATCGAGCAGGAGGTGATTTATGAGCACTATACAGCCTGGCATTTACGCGAGAGTATCTTCTGACCAACAAGCACAAGCCCATACAATCGACAGCCAGGTTGCTGGCCTACGCGATAGAGTGAGGGACGACGGATTCGATTTGAGCGAAGAAATGGAGTTCCTCGACGATGGCTACAGCGGGACGATACTGGTGCGGCCAGCTCTGGAGCGGTTGCGCGACGTAGTCGCCGCAGGAGCGTTAGACCGCCTGTATGTCCACTCGCCGGATCGGCTGGCCCGCAACTACGCATATCAGGTGGTGCTGGTGGATGAGTTTCGGCGTAGCGGCGTGGAAGTTGTCTTTCTGAACCGAGAGCTAGGCCAATCACCTGAGGATGACCTGCTGTTACAGGTACAAGGAATGATCGCTGAATACGAGCGGGCAAAGATCATCGAGCGAAACCGGAGAGGCAAGCGGCACGCTGCACGCTCGGGTTCGGTCAGTGTGCTTTCGTGTGCGCCTTATGGCTACCGCTATGTCACCAAACGGGAGGGTAATGGTCAGGCGCGATTCGAGATCGATACTGAAGAAGCGCGAGTTGTGAAACAGATTTTTGACTGGTTTGTTAGGGAGCGGGTATCGCTGAGAGAGGTAAGCCGGCGCCTGACAAAGGCTGGCGAAAAGACGCGCAAAGGCAAGATATTCTGGGATCGGGCGGTAATATGGGAGGTGTTAAGGAACCCGGCGTATGTTGGAGAGGCGGCTTTCGGTAAAACGCGCACTGGCTCGATGAGACCTCGTTTGCGTTCGTATCGGGGCCGTCCCGCTCAACCTAGACGCGGATATTCGTATTTCGATGTGCCCAGAGATGAATGGATCACGATATCCGTGCCCGCTCTGATAGACAAACAAGTGTTCGAAGCGGCTCAGGAGCAGTTGCGTGAGAATCAGCGACGGTCGCGCGAGCGCGCTCGTGGTGCCAGGTACCTGCTCCAAGGGTTGATCCTGTGCAAGAATTGCGGGTATGCCCTGTCGGGGAGATCAATGGGTAAGCTTCAGCGCTATACCTATTACCGGTGTCTTGGAACCGAACCACATCGGTTTGGGGGTTACAAGGTGTGCGACAATCATCAGGTGAGAACTGATCTATTGGATATTGCTGTATGGCAGGAGGTGAGAAGCCTACTAGAACATCCTGCTAGGATGACCGAGGAATATCGACGGCGGCTGCAGCCAAAAATTAAAACCAAGGACAGCCAAATCGCCAGCGTTGAAGCTCGTTTGAACAAGCTAAGACATGGCAGGGCACGCTTGATCGATAGTTATGCTGATGGTCTGATCGACAAGTCCGAGTTTGAGTCACGAATCAAAGAGATTAGGGAACGCTCAACCAGGCTTGAAGGTCAGGCGAAGGAACTAGCCCAACAGGCATCGCTCGAAAGCGAGTTGAGACTGGTCGTCAACAGTCTCGAGCAGTTTACGTCGAGTGTGAAAGGTGGGCTCAACCAGGCTGACTGGGTGACCAAGCGCGATATCATCCGCGCATTGGTGAAGCGTGTAGAAGTGGAAAAGGGAGAGGTCAGCGTTGTGTTTCGGGTGGAGCCGCTCCCTTTTGATTCAGGCCCCGCAAGGGGCCATATGCCACATTGTTGGTGGCGCTTTACCCCCGCTCCTGTGTTTTGGGCTGCTCAGTCAGGCGGGGGTAAACCACCCTTCCCGACCACGAGCATGCCGGGTTGCATTGGAATAGGGCAACTCACGGACTACTGACCACTGACTACTGGCCACTGACCACTGACTAAAACACACACTCAGTATTCACCGCGAGGCTGCGGACCTCGACACGCGAAGGCTGATAGATAATCGTCTCGACTCGATCGCCGTCGCGCAGAAGTCGGTAGGCTACTCCCGCGTCGCTCACGAAGTAATAGAAGATGCGGTCCCGCTCTTCGACGCACCGCTTGAAGCCGGGTCCCAGCGACAGGTCGCCGCGCAACATCGACTCGTTTGGTTTGAAGTAGATCGTGAACACCTTGCCGACCATCGAGCGAGGGGCGCGATAAATCTTCGCGAGGCTGGCCGTGAGGTATGAGAAGGTCACCTCGCCGCCTTCGACCTTATGCGGTCCGCTCAACATCGCTTCGGCCGAATCAGCCTCTGTGCCGATCGTCCGGGCCACGTCCTCTGCCGAAGAATGGAGAGGCGTAATGCCGCGCCAGGAATTCTTTGCGATGGGCTCCGACGCAGCGATCTGCGAAGAAACCAGAAGCATCAGCAGCCCTACGGCCGCCACGCTGCGCGATAAAGTTATTTGTTTCCGTGCTGACATCAGAACTAAACACCCTTTCTATTAACCAAAAGATAAATGCAAGCGCTAATCCCAAAACCAGGGGGACCTACGAGGAACATCCAAATCCACGCCGCCTCCGATTTGAAAGTGAATTCAGGCTTAACAAATTCACGAGCTTGATCGACTCTCACTTCTTTGCCTGGGGATAGATTCTAAACGTTGATGCTGCAAACTGCCCAGAGCGATGCCGCAAGAGAGAAAGCTCTATTGAAAAACTTGCGGGTCAAACTGGTCAAAGAAAACGGCGTGCAGCCTCGCGATGACTTTCTCGACCTCCTCTTCCGCTACCACGAAACTCATCGTAATCGGCGAGGAGCCGTGCAAGATCAAGCCCAGCCTGGTGTCGTCAATCGCTTTGAACACACTGCCAACAAACGAGGGCTCGCTTCGCACACCCTCCCCAACCATCGAAACGATGGCCCGCCCCGTTTCAGACGTCGCCGTGCCAAAGCCTGAGACCGCTTCTATCAAATCGCGTCCGTCGTGGCGCAGCTCACGCGAGTCGAGCGCGAGGACGACGTTCGACGCGGATACCGATGTGATCAGCGGCTGAATACGCCGCTTCGCAAGAGTGTCTACAAACGCTCTCAACAGATCATCCGCTGACACGAACCTCGATCCATCGGCGCTCGAATCCGCGGTCGCGTTGATTATCGTGACCGGCCGCCTGTAGGCGATCGACTTAATCAGATTCGCGCACCGTGGTGTGGCTGCGGTGATCGTCGTGCCCGTCGCGGCCGGCTGCTTCGAGTTGTAGATGTGAACCGGGATGTTCTTTCGCGCCGCGGGATGGATAGCCTTCGGATGAAGTACCTTCGCGCCGAAGAAAGTCAGATCGGCGGCTTCCGCAAAAGAGCAGAGCTTCACCGTGCGAGCGCCCGCAAAAACCTGCGGGTCGGCAGTCATCAGTCCCGACACGTCCTTCCAGATTTGAATGTCATCGGCATCGAGCGCGGCGCCGATAATCGTAGCGGTGTAGTCCGAGCCTTCAAACCCCAGGGTCGTCGTCGCCCCGTCTCGCGATGAACCGATGAAGCCCTGAATGACCGGCACCACGCCTCCTTCGATGAGAGCCGGAATCGCCTCTCGCAATTTCTGATTCGTGATTTCGAACAGCGGGGAGGCCGAGCCGTACCGATCATCGGTCTTGATCAGCTCGCGTGCGTCGAGCAAGCGCGTCGCGATGCCTCGCTCGGACAGCGCATCGGTCAGGACCGCCGACGAGAGAAGCTCCCCGTAAGCAAGAATTTTATCGAGCCCACGAGGCGGAACTTCGCCGAGTATCGCGAGGCCCTCGAGCAACTTCTTCAATTCGTCGAAATGCTTTTCGATCAGCGGGAAGACCTCGCGGCCGTCGGAGCTTTTCACGAGACGGCGCACCTCGCTCAAATGACGAGTCTTCAGATCGGCGACGACGCCGAGCGTGGTTCGGTTGTCGCCGGCCGCTGAGGCCTCAGCAGCCTGGAGCAGCTTGCGGGTAGTCTTGCCCATCGCCGAAACGACGACGAGGGGCTTGAGGCTGAGGCGCGCGCGGATGATCTCAGCCACGCGCTCGATTGAAGGCGCGTCCTCGACCGAGGTGCCTCCGAACTTCATTACTATCATTGTGGGTTCCGGGTTCAGGGTTCCGGGTTCGTGGTTCCGGGTTTGTGGTTTCTGGTTTCTGGTTTGGTGGTTTCTGGTTTGTGGTTCCGTGGTCTAGCCCTGAACCCGGAACTCTAAACGCTGAACCAGAAACTAGAAACCAGAAACTAGAAACTCGAAACCGCTATTCTATGAAGCCGTGGGCCTTCATCAATTCGGCGTTTAGAATCGCGGCGCCGGCTGCGCCGCGAATTGTATTGTGCGAGAGCACAACAAACCGAATGTCAAACACCGGGCATTCGCGAATACGGCCGACCACAGCGCTCATCCCGTTTCCGGCGTCGCGGTCGAAACGCGGCTGGGGACGATCACGTTCGTCAGTCACAATCACCGGGCGTTCAGGCGCGGATGGCAGTTTCAACTCTTGAGGCAGCGAGCTGAACTGGGCGAGCACGCGCGCCACTTCATCAGGTTTGGCTTTGCGTTCCAGCTCAACCGACACACATTCCATATGACCGTCTTCGACGAATACGCGATTCGTGTGGGCGCTGATGAGGCAGTTCGCAAAGCGAATTCCATCCCCGTCGAGCGAGCCCATGATCTTTAGCGGCTCCGTCTCCATTTTCTCTTCTTCGCCGCCGCCGATGAACGGGATCACGTTCCCGAGCATGTCGATCGCCGAGTGCCCGGGATATCCAGCGCCCGATAGCGCTTGCATTGTTGCGACGATTACTCGCTTCACGCCGAACGCTCGATGAATCGGAGCCAACGCCATCACCAGTCCGATCGTCGAGCAGTTGGGATTGGTGACGATCGCGCCGGGCCAGCTTCGACGTTCGCGCTGAACTTTGATCAGAGCGAGATGCTCCGGGTTGACCTCGGGAACGAGCAGCGGGACGTCATCGTCCATGCGATGGTTCCTTGAATTACTCACGACGATGTAGCCGGCTCGCGCGAAGTTCTCTTCGACCTCACCGGCGACCGATGAATCGAGTCCGGAAAACACCACGCGGCAATCGAGCGCCGGCTCGCATGGCTTGATCGTTCGATCCTTCAACCGCTCGGGAATTGGCTGGTACTGCCGCCAGACGGTCGCGTCCCTGTAGCTCTTCCCTGCCGAGCGGTCCGAAGCCGCAAGCTCGGTCAACTCGAACCACGGATGATTCTCGAGTAACGCAACGAACTTTTGTCCGACCGCGCCGGTCGCGCCCAGGACTCCAACTGGAAGTCTATTCGACATCGATCGCATCCTCTTGCAGACATGAAGTTAGCACGAGCTTTGACAGCGTCAAGAGCCGATCGAAATACTCCCTTGCCTCGCGGCTCAGGTCATGTACGCAATCTTTTCCTTTAGCCTCGTTGTCAACTTTACGTACCGGTCAACTGCGGAAGCAAGCTCGCGCTTCGAGATTCTCTCGTGCGGCGTGTGCGCGTCGAGTATCGAGCCTGGCCCGAAGAGCAGCGGCTTGCCCCAGTTCCCGAGCTGCGGAATGTCGGTGGTAAACGCGACCACCGTCGTCTCGAATCCATCAATTCGTTCGGTGAACACCGGGTCGCATCCGAAGGTGTATTCGAGTTCGGCCCGCGAATCGACGACCCCTTCGATGATGCGTTTGAGCGAGTCGTTGGTCGTCACTACTCGGAACATAAGCTCGGCTTCGGCCTCTGGCGGAATGACGTTGCCCGCGACGCCGCCTTTGATCATTCCGATGTTCATCGTCGTGGCGCCCAGCGTCTGGTCACGCGGAAGCTCGATGCGGCGAAGATCGTTGAGGACGTCGATCAGCTTCTCGATGGCCGACTCGCCCATCTCCGGATAAGCGGAATGCGCGGCGCGGCCCCTCGCCCTGAGAATGGCTCTCAGAGCCCCTTTTGAGCCAAGCGCCAGTTTCGACTCCGTCGGCTCTCCGTTGATCAGATAGCGCGAGCGATTAGGAATCGTGTTGGCGGCGTGAGCACCGGGGCTCCCGGCTTCTTCGCCGACGACGAAGAGCAGTCCGAAGTCGGTCACGTTTGCTTCGATCAACGCCTCGCCGGCTTTGACCATCGCCGCAATGATGCCCTTGGTATCGCAAGCGCCGCGCCCGTAGATGAACTCATCGTCTTCACGGAACTCGACGTATGGAGGAACGGTATCGGTGTGAGTCGAGAGCACGACGTCGGGCTCGCCTCGGCGCGCATAGACATTGGGACGGGCTTCGGCAGCGTCTTGAAGCTCAACCTCAAACCCCGCGGCACTCAGGTATTCGGCGATGAACTCGGCGACTGCCTTTTCATCGCCGCTGATTGATGGGATTGAGATTAGCCGGCTGGTAAGTTCGAAGAGGTTCATCGAGCAGTTCTTCGTTCAGCGAATTGTGACAACGTTGCTCGGCTCGCCGGTTTGGTGGACGGGCGTTTCATCGGCTTGATAGGGCTCATAACACACCCTGCAGCGTGCTTCGTAGGTGCCGTCGCCAATTTCAATCTGCGAGTTACCGCCGGCGACACGCTGCGTATAATGCGCAAGCCCTCCACATCGAACACACACCGCGTGCATCTTCGAAACGTCCTCGGCCACCGCCAGAAGCGCGGGCATGGGACCGAACGGACGGCGCAAATAATCCTGGTCAAGCCCCGCGGCAATGACTCGCACGCCTCCGTCTGCCAGCTCCATGCACACGTCGACGATTTCATCGTCGAAGAACTGCACCTCGTCGATGCCTACAACCTTCACTCCGAACACGATGTTGGCTCGAAGATCCGAGGAGTTGTTGACGACGATGGCGTCCATCCCGCGATTGTCGCGGGAGATCACTCGCTTCACCTCGAAGCGGTCGTCGATCGCCGGCTTAAAAATCTGCGAGCGCTGTCGCGCTATCTCGGCGCGGCGTATTCGGCGGATCAACTCTTCGCTCTTACCGCTGAACATACCGCCGGTGATTACTTCGATCCACCCGCCTCTGGAACTGAAACCATCCATATCTGTCACCTAATTCAACCTCGCCTGCAACTTTCGGAACGCTCGAAGCGCAAGCGCGTACTTCGGATTCAAATCGATCGCCGCCTTGTACTCGCGTAGCGCGTCATACGCGCGTCCCAGCGATTCGTACACCCGCCCGAGGTTGAAGTGCGGATAAAAGTAAGACTCATACCGTGGCGCGGTCATGGCGCGCTGCAGCCAGGGAATCGCACCATACAGATTGCCTTGCTCGATCATATAAGCGCCGATGTCGTTATACGGATTGCCAAAGTCAGGGTCAACTTCAGTCGCGCGATGACATTCAACGATAGCCTCATCGGTGAGGCTCATGAAGCTGTAGGTCCAACCCAGAAACGTGTGAGCTTCGGCCGTGGGGAAAGCTTCGACGGATTCTTTATACAGACCGACAGCTTCGTCGAGGTCGCCGCGTATCTGCGCTTCGTAAGCAGCTTGAAACAATCTAAGCGCTTCGCGTTTAGCTGCCGCCTGCTCCTCGGTTAAGAGCTCTTCCCTGCCGAACGGCATCTCGCCGATTCCGGTGTCGAGCGCGATGCGCGTCCGAGTCTCGCTCTCATTGGCGTGTATTTTCTCAGTCATGCCTACACACCTTTGTATGCAACGAGCGCAGAAATATCAAGCGGAAGTGGATTGGGTTAGGTTCTT
>Ga0137403_10006393_pt1 | contig 13494 bp, 8 predicted proteins | sample CZOMad2_1_16fung_FD_122057 | JGI IMG/M metagenome (GOLD analysis project Ga0137403, IMG submission 122057) | Vadose zone soil fungal communities from Angelo Coast Range Reserve, California, USA - CZOMad2_1_16fungal (Hybrid Assembly) | ecosystem: Environmental > Terrestrial > Soil > Vadose zone... | reverse complement strand
ATGGCGTGCCGAATGGACCTTTTCACCAGAGCCAGAAAGCTGGGTATTCAGACCGAATTTGTGGACGGTCAGGGTCACCGCCATGTGACGGATGCCGCGGCATTGAAGATCATTCTCGATGCGCTGCCGGTGCGGGCCCCTTACCGGTTTCTCCGAGAGGCGGCGGTGATCCGGTCCGGCCACCCCGCGCGAACCGAGCTCAAACCCGCCGCCAAATTGCCGCTGCACTGGAAAATCGTCGGGGGCGCCGGGATCATTGCGCAGGGGCAGGCAGATGATCGCCCGAGCGACGCCGGCAATTGTACCATCGTCTGGCCGGACGGGTTGCCCGAAGGTTCTTACCGGCTGCATATGACCGACGCTTCCTCATTTTCGGAAGAAGCGCCGCTGATTGTCGCGCCGCCTAAGGCTTATGGAGGCGATTTCGACCGCGACTGGCTGATGGCGGTCCAGCTTTACGGCGTCCGCTCGGCGCGCAACTGGGGCATTGGCGACTTTACCGACCTTGCGGCCCTGATCGAATTGGCCAGCCATCTCGGAGCTGATGGCATCGGGCTCAATCCCCTGCACGCTCTGTTCGATGACCGGCCGGCCGACTGCAGTCCCTATTCGCCGAACAGCCGGCTGTTTCTGAATGCGCTCTATATCGATGCCGAAAAAATCCCCGAATTTCAACCCGGCGCCTTGGCCGATGGCACGGGCGCCATCGCGCGGCTGAGGGCGGGCGAATTCGTCGACTACAAAAGCGTCGCCGAACTGAAATGGCGCGCGCTGCGTGCTGCCTTTGAAAGATTCCGGACACATCCGGCGCCAGGCCGAAAAAAGGATTTTGATGCCTTTCGCGCCGAACGCGCCCCTCTGTTGTGGCGCTTTGCCTGCTTTGAGGTACTGCGGCACAAATTCAACAAGCCGTGGTGGGAATGGCCCAAGCCGTGGCGGCAGCCGAATGAGGCTAAATGCGCCGAATTGCGGCATGGAGCGGAGGCGGCCGAAATTGAATTCGTCGAATTCGTGCAGTGGACGGCGGACCGGCAATTGCGGTCCTGCCGGGATCTCGCGCGCAGGCTCGGCATGAAGGTCGGTCTCTATCTAGATGTCGCGGTCGGGGTGCAGTCCGACGGTTTCGATGCGTGGAACGAACAGGTTGCGATTTCCCGCCATCTTGCCGTCGGCGCGCCGCCGGACCCTCTGAATCTTGCCGGCCAGAACTGGGGTCTGGCCGGGTTCAACGCCGCCGGCCTAGAACTCAAGTCCTTCGAGCCGTTTCGGGAGATGTTGCGTGCCTCGATGCGCTACGCCGGCGCGATCCGGCTCGATCACGTGCTCGGCCTGAAGCGGCTCTATCTGGTGCCGCACGGCTTTGCCGCCAATAATGGTGCGTATGTGCGAATGCCGTTCGAGGCGCTGTTGGCTGCGACCGCGCAGGAAAGCGTAGCACATCGCTGCGTTGTCATCGGCGAGGATCTCGGCACCGTACCGGAAGGCTTTCGCGAGACGATGGCGGAGTGGGGCATCTGGTCATATCAGGTGATGATGTTCGAACGTGACGACCGCGGCGCGTTTCGCGACGTCGACCATTATGCGCCGAACGCGCTCGTCACCTTCAATACCCACGATCTGTCGACCTATGCGGGTTGGCGCTCGTTCAGCGATCTCAAGCTGAAACGCTCACTCGGGATCGACCCGGGCGAGAGCGACGACGCCCGCTGGCATGCGCTGACCATGCTGAGCGAAATGCTGCGTCATCATTCTATCGACCGTCATGACCTGTATGCGGTCGCCGGCTTTCTGGCGAAAACCAGGTCCCGGCTGCTTGCGATTTCGCTGGAGGATCTGCTGGGTGTGATCGACCAGCCCAACATCCCCGGCACTGTGAATGAGCACCCGAATTGGCGGCAGCGGCTGCCGATTGCGATCGACGAAATTGCCAGGGCGATCGATGTTCCAGCGCTCAAGACCGCGACGGGCGAGAGGGCGCGCGCAACGGCGTGAGACGCCGCATTTCAGCCGGTGAAAAATTTGTCCAGCAAAATAGAAGACTATGGGCTGATCGGCGATTGCGAAACCGCAGCGCTGGTCGGTCGCGATGGATCAATCGACTGGCTGTGCTGGCCGGCGTTCGATTCCGAGGCCTGTTTCGCGGCCTTGCTCGGCACGCACCGGAACGGCCGATGGCTGATCGCGCCCGCGGAAGACGTCACAAAATCCTCGCGCCGCTATTGGGACAACACGTTGATCGTGGAAACCCGTTTTGAGACCGCAGGCGGCATCGTCGCCGTGATCGATTTCATGCCGCCGCGCGGCGATGCCTCCGATATCGTCCGCCTGGTGCGCGGCATCGCCGGCAAGGTGAAGCTGCAGATGCAGCTCGTGATACGCTTCGGCTTCGGGGCGGACATACCCTGGGTCAAGCGCACCGGGGACGGCGCGCTGCTGGCGATCTGCGGGCAGGACATGACAGTGCTGCGAACGCCGGTCGAGATGCGCGGCGAGGACATGACCACAGTTGCCGACTTTGAGGTGAGCGAAGGCGAAGCCATTCCCTTCGTGCTCACCTATGGGCCGTCGCATCTGCCGCTGCCAAAGCCGATCGACCCCGCGCAGGCCTTGCAGGATACCGAGGACTTCTGGATCGACTGGTGCAGCTATTGCACCTATGAGGGCGAAAACCGTGATCTTGTGATGCGCTCGCTGATCACGCTGAAGGCGCTGACTTATGCGCCGACCGGTGGCATCGTCGCCGCCCCCACGACATCGCTGCCGGAAAAGCTCGGCGGCAGCAGGAACTGGGACTACCGGTTTTGCTGGTTGCGCGATGCGACCTTCACGCTGCTGGCGCTGATGAACTCGGGCTATACCGAAGAAGCTTCCGCCTGGCATAACTGGCTGTTGCGGGCAGTCGCCGGATCGCCGGAAAATATGCAGATCATGTACGGCATCATGGGCCAACGGCGTCTGCTGGAGTGGGAAGCCGGCTGGTTGCCCGGCTACGAAGGCGCGCAACCGGTCCGGGTCGGCAATGCCGCGCATGCCCAGTTGCAGCTCGATGTTTATGGTGAGTTGATCGACGCCTTTTACCATTCGCGTCTCGCGGAACTGAAACTCGACGCAGGCTCCTGGGCGCTGGCGCGGACGATTGTTGAGCATGTGGCGGAAGTATGGGACGAGCCCGACCACGGCATCTGGGAGAGGCGCGGCCCCAAGAAGCATTATGTTTTTTCAAAAGTGATGACCTGGGTCGCGATCGATCGCGCTGTCAAGGGCGCCGAGCGGTTCGGGTATGACGCACCCCTCGACCGCTGGCGAAGCCTGCGCGATGCCATCTGCCGAAGTATCTGTGAAAACGGCTTCGATTCCAGGCAGAATGCATTTGTCGAATCCTACGGCTCGCAATCGCTCGATGCCAGCGTCCTGCTGCTGCCAACGGTAGGTTTCCTGCCCGCCACGGACCCGCGCATCCGCGGCACCATCGCGGCCATCGAAAAGCACATGATGCGTGACGGGTTTGTGTTGCGGCACGATCCCCGCGAGATCACCGACGAGCAGCAGCCGATCGAAGGCGCGTTTCTCGCATGCACCCTCTGGCTCGCCGACGCCTTGGTACTCTCGGGCGAAATCGACAGGGCGCGAGTGCTGTTCGATCGCGTGATGGGGGTTGCCAACGATCTCGGCCTGCTGGCGGAGGAATTCGATTCCGACGCCGGCCGCCAGACCGGTAATTTCCCGCAGGCGTTGACCCACATCGCCCTGATCAATACCGCGCATAACCTCAGCGATGCCAAGCAGGCGAGCGAGAAGCCGGCGGTGCAGCGGTCGGCCTAGGCGGAACCGTTTGCCGCGCTTGCCTTCGCTTCCCGGCTGCGGAACTTGCGAGCTCAAACTTCATTGTCGTTAGAACCCTTTGCCGGAGCGGAGCGTCGGCGGATGAAACGCCTGTTCGTCGCGATCATTATTTCAACCTGGCTCGCGCTTCCGGCGCTTGGCGCCAGGCTTGACGCGGCGGCTATCAACAATGCCGAACTTGGCTCCAGGCCTCCAGCCCATGACAAGATCGATCCCGTCACCGTCAAGGCGCAGGTTCTTCTCGACCGCGCGCTATTCTCTCCGGGCGAAATCGACGGCAAGCTCGGCGAAAATGCCAAAAAAGCCCTGAAAGCCTTTGCCGAGGCCAATCATCTGGCCACCGACAAACCGCTTACCGCAGAGATTTGGACGATGCTTTCGGGGACCAGCAAAGACCCCGTCATCGTCGAATACACGATCGCCTTGAACGATGTGAAGGGACCGTTCCTGACAAAAATCCCGGCGAAAATGGAGGCCATGAAGGACCTCAAGGCGCTCAGCTACACCAGCCCGCGCGAGGCGATCGCCGAAAAATTTCACATCAGCGAGGACCTGCTGGCGGCGCTTAATCCCGGCAAGAAATTCGACCGCGCCGGCGAAAGTATTTTGGTTACCAACGTCCGCAACAAGCAAACCAAGCTTACGATCGGCCGGATCGAGGTCGACAAGGTGCGTCAGACCGTCAAGGCGTTCGACCCGTCAGGCACGCTGATCGGCTTCTTTCCGGCAACCGTTGGCAGCGAAGAAAAGCCGACCCCGAGCGGCAGCTTCAAGGTGATTTCTGCCGATGCCAACCCGAACTACCGGTATCATCCGGAATATAAGTTCAAGGGCGTGAAAACCACAAAGCCGTTCGAGATCAAGCCAGGGCCGAACAACCCCGTGGGGTTGTACTGGATCGGACTCTCGGCGGAGGGATATGGCCTCCACGGCACGCCCAATCCTTCCAAGGTCAGCAAAGCCGAATCCCATGGGTGCGTGCGGCTGACGAATTGGGACGCCGTCTTGCTTGGCACCAACGTCAAAAAGGGAACGCCGGTGGTATTCGTCGACCAGTCGCAGGCCGACCAAAAGAGCTGAGCAGGCAAGCGCGCGGCTCACCCTTGCTCGTTGTTCTTCAGGATTATCTCGATCGCCTCGGCAAAACCCTCGTCCTCGTTCGAGGCCGTGGCATGGGTCGCCACCTTCTTGACGTCGTCGGTGGCGTTGCCCATGGCGACCGAAATTCCGCTTTCTCGGAACATCGGCAGATCGTTCTGCATGTCGCCGATAGTGGCGACTGCCTCCAGCGAGATGCTGAGGCGCCGCGCTACAGCCTGCACGAAGGTGCCTTTGTCGCAGCCGGGCGGGGTGACGTCGAGATAGTAGCTTTGCGATCGCACGGCAGTGGCCTGCGCGCCGAGCGCTTGCTGCATGGCGAGTTCGCAGCGTTGTAGCATCGCCGCATCGGCGCTGGCGCCGACGATCTTGCAGGCCGATCCCAGATAGGGCGCAAAATCCGTAACGATGGTCGGGTCGGCGCGGATGGCGCGCTTCTCGTGCGGGACGTATTCGCCGTTGCCATTGCGGGTGAGCCAGAGATCACTGGTGAACAGCCAGATATCGGCGCCGAATTCGTTCAGCACATCGAGAGCGCGTTGCGCTGCGGGCACCGGGATCAGGTGCTGTTCGATCGGCTTCAACTGGGGGTCCACGATGCAACTGCCGTTGAAGGCTCCGAGTGGCAGCGTGATTTGCAGCGGCTCGATCAGAAACCGCATGCCGATGGTCGGGCGGCTCGAGGTGATGGTAAAGCCGATGCCGGCCTCGTGCAGCTTTTGCACGGCGCGCCTGGCACCGTCGGTCAGCGTCTTGTCCTTTGTCAGGAGCGTGCCGTCGACATCGGAGACAACAAGGGCGATGCGGGTCATGGGCTATTCCTGCCGGTCGCTTGGTCATCGGCGGAGCCAAGCTTGATTTGACGGACGATGTTCTCGACGATGGTCTCGACCGGAGCATCGATCGACACGGTGATAGGGTTTTCGTCCGCGGCTGGCGGCTCCAGCGTCTTAAACTGGCTTTCCAACAGCCCCGGTGGCATGAAATGGCCCTTGCGCCGAGCGAGCCGATCCGCGATCAACGGCTGTGTGCCCTTGAGATAGACGATGCGAACATCATCTCGGCCATGCACCAGCACGTCGCGGTAGGCGCGTTTCAGCGCCGAGCAGGCGATCACGACATGACCACTGCTCTCGCAAACCCTGTCGATCTTATCGGCGATCGCCCGCAGCCAGGGCCAGCGATCTTCGTCGGTGAGAGGCTGGCCGGCGCTCATCTTGGCGACGTTGCTTGCGGGATGAAACCGATCGCCGTCCTCATAAACCCAGTTTAGCCGCTCGGCGAGGCTGGCTGCGATCGTGCTCTTGCCCGATCCGGACACGCCCATCACGATCAACGCGCAGGGCAATTTGGAGGCTTCGTCGCTCACGAAGATTCTCCACCCAAGGCTGCCTGATCCACCAGCCAGACGGTTTCGCCTGCCGAACGGGCGCGGTTCGCCGGGAGGTTCTCGTCCGCCTGGAGGCGCGCCAAGACGGCGCGCTTCTCGGAGCCTGCGACTTCGAACAGTATTTCATGGCAGGAGGCGAGGGTGGGCAAGGTCAGCGTGACCCTGGGAACGAACGGCTCGACATGCGCCTTAGGCACGCCGACGACCCAGCGCCTGGTCTCTTGCAGGGCCGGGTCATCCGGAAACAACGATGCGGTATGGCCATCCGGACCGACGCCCATCAGCACCAGATCGAACAATGGCCGCGCCGGATCAAGCTCAGTCGCGCCGTAGAACGATTGCAGCTCGCGCTCGTAACGGCGGGCGGATTCGCTTGCGTCAGCGGTGTCGGTGGGGATCGGATGGATGTTGGCGGCCGGCGCGAATCGATCGAGGAAAATTCCCCGGGCCATGGCCATATTGTTGAGAGGGTCATTCGCCGCGACAAAACGCTCGTCGCCGATAAACCAATGCACCCGTTCCCAGGGAATCCGCCCGCGATAGGGATCGCGCGCAAGCAATTCGTAGAGCTGTTTCGGGCTCGATCCACCGGTCAGGCAAACGGCAACGCGAGCCCTGTTCGCGGCGATCCGCGCCAGCACGCGCTCCGCGGCAGCTTCCGCCAGCGCAGTCGGATCGGCGACCACGATCCTGTGAAAGTGATCAAGCGGCGCCATCCCCCTAACCGAGCTTGCGCCAGCTGCGGCCGTCGCGCCTCAGCAGGTCCTCAGCGGCGGCGGGTCCTTCGCAGCCGGCCTTGTAGCTCTCAAGACCGTTGGCGGCTGCCTTCTTCCATGCATCGAGGAACGGTTGCACCGCCAGCCAGCCGGCCTCCACGCCGTCGGCGCGCTGAAACAGGATGTTGTCGCCGATCATGCAGTCATAGATCAGGGTCTCATAGCCCGTGGCCGGCTCGACCTTGAAGTAGTCTTTGTAACGGAATTTCATCTCGACGCCGTCGATGTTGATCGCCGGCCCCGGCACCTTGGTGTTGAACTGCAGCGTGATGCCTTCGGTCGGCTCGATCGAGATGACGAGATAATTCTGCGACAACCGATCCACCGGCGTATCGCGGAACATCGCGAATGGCGCCTGCTTGAACTTGATCGCAACTTCCGTGCGCTTGATGCCGAGTGCCTTGCCGGTGCGCAGATAAAAGGGAACGCCGGCCCAGCGCCAGTTGTCGATGGTCAGTTTCAGCGCGACATAGGTCTCCGTCGTGCTGTCCGGCTTGACGTCCTCGGTCTTGCGATAATCGGGTAGCTCCGTGTCGCCGATCTTGCCGCCCTGATACTGGCCGCGCACAGAATTCCGCAGCGCCTCCTCCTCGCTCTGGATCTGGATGGCCGCCAGCACTTCGGCCTTTTCCGAACGCACCGCATGCGCGTCGAATCTGGCCGGTGGCTCCATCGCCGCCAGAGATAGCAACTGAAATAGATGGTTCGGCACCATGTCGCGCAGCGCACCGGTGGCGTCGTAGAAACTGCCGCGGTGGCCGACGCCGATTTTCTCGTCGACCGTGATCTGCATATGGTCGATGTGGTTGCGGTTCCAGATCGGCTCGAACATGCCGTTGGCAAAGCGCAGCACCAGGATGTTCTGCACCGTCTCCTTGCCGAGGTAATGATCGATCCGGTAAATCTGGTGCTCGTCGACGATTCTGAGCAATTCGTTGTTAAGCGCCCTGGCGGAAGCAAGGTCGGTGCCGAACGGCTTTTCGATCACCAGCCGTCGCCATGCGCTGCCATCTTCCTTCAGCATGCCAGTGCGGCCGAGTTCCCGCACGATCGGCGCGAACGCGGTGGGCGGCGTCGCCAGATAAAACAGCCGGTTGCCGCCGGTCGAACGGTTGGCTTCCAGCTTCTCGAGCCGTTCGCGCATCGCATCGAACGAGGCCGGCTCCTTCGGATCGGCCTCGATGCCGGTAACGCATTCCAGGAGACGCCGCGCAATCGCTTCATCCACCGGGCGGGTTGCGAACTGGTGCAGGCCCTTCAACAAGCTTTCGCGCAATTCCTCGCTCGACATGCCCTTGCGGGCAACTCCAACCACGCAGAATTTGTCGGGCAAGAGATCGGCCGCGGCAAGATTATAGAGCGCGGGAATCACAAGCCGGTGCGTCAGATCGCCGGTGACACCGAAGATAATGAACGAGCAGGGATCGGGCTTTCGTTGCTTTGCGGATTTTTCTGTCACGAACGGCCGCCCTTTGGCTTGATGATTTCGGGCGCGCTTTGCCGCGCGGGGTCAGGATGCTGCTGCGGCTCCTTGTGGCCACCGAAACCATCGCGCATGGCGGAGAGAATCTTTTCGGCGAAGGTGTGTTGTTTGCGCGAGCGAAAGCGCGCGAATAAGGCTGCCGTCAGCACCTCGGCCGGCACTGCCTCGTCGATTGCGGCGTTGACGGTCCAGCGGCCCTCGCCGGAATCTTCCACGAATCCGGAATAGGTCTCCAGCGTCGGGTTTTTGGCGAGCGCGGAAGCCGCCAGATCGAGCAGCCAGGACGGGATCACACTGCCGCGCCGCCACACCTCGGCGATGTCGGCAATGTCGAGATCGAAGCGATGCTCCGCCGGCAGCGCCTCGATATTGGCGCTCTTCAAAATGTCAAAGCCCTCGGCATAGGCCTGCATCAGGCCGTACTCGATGCCGTTGTGGACCATCTTGACGAAGTGTCCGGCGCCAACGGGACCGGCATGAATATAGCCTTGCTCGATGCGCGGATCGCGTGCCTCGCGCGCTTCGGTGCGCGGGATATCGCCGATGCCCGGCGCCAGCGCCGCGAAGATCGGATCGAGGCGATCGACCACCGCCTTGTCGCCGCCGATCATCATGCAATAGCCGCGCTCGATGCCCCAGACCCCGCCGGAGGTGCCAACGTCGATGTAATGGATGCCGCGCTCTTTCAAGGCCTTGCCGCGGCGAACGTCGTCCTGCCAGAACGTGTTGCCGCCATCGATGATGACGTCGCCGCTCGCCATCAGTTTTGCCAGTGCGTCGATGGTGGCTTCGGTGATCTTGCCGGCGGGCAGCATCACCCAGGCGGTGCGCGGCTTCTCGAGCTTGGCGACGAATTCCTCGAGCGCGCCCGAGCCGAGGGCGCCATCGGCCGCGATCGCGGCGACCGCCTTGGGGTCCTTGTCGTAGACGACGGTCGAATGTCCGTGCCGCATCAGCCGTCGGACGATATTGCCGCCCATCCGCCCCAAGCCGATCATGCCGATCTGCATTTTTTGATTCCCTGGAAATCGGTTCAATTCACTTGGAGACCTTGCGTGGATGCCGCGGCAGCGGCGGTGAACTCCCTCTCCCATGGGGAGAGGGTTGGGGTGAGGGAGCACGGTCTTTCGATGGAGCGTAACCCCTCACCCGGATCGCCCCAGGCGATCCGACCTCTCCCGATGGGAGAGGTGACCAAGCGTGTACATCCTGTATCTATCGTCATGTATCCAGTTCTAGTTCAACGCATATCTGATCGCGGTATCGAGCGCCTTCAGGCCCTTCTCGAGATCGCCCTTGAGATGCACGCGCAGCGCGCGCCGGCCGCGCTCGGTCAGCACGTCGAAATCGCCGCGCGCCTGCGCCGCCTTGATGATTCCGAAGCTCGCCTTTTGACCCGGCACCGACAAATCCCCGGCATCATCGGCCGTGATCTGCAGGAACACGCCGCTGTCGGGACCGCCCTTGTAGGCCTGGCCGGTCGAATGCAGGAAACGCGGGCCGAATTCCGCGCAGGTCGCGACATGGCGCTGGTCGCGCACCGCTAGCCGCATGTTCTGCAGCGCCCCGATATGGGCGGCATTGCGTTCGACATAGGCGAGCAGCGCCACATAATCGCCGGCATGCGTGCGTGCGAGATGGGCTTTGAGCCACGAGCCGAGATCGCCATCGGCGCCGTCCTTGCGCAAGTCGGCGGCGTTCTTGTCGTCGGTGTAGAGATCGGCCTCGACTAATGACATCACCGGCGCTTCCGCCGGCAGCGCACCGGATTTCTCGAATGCGGCAGTCAACTCGCGGGTTTTGATCTTGGCGGCCTCGACATCGGGCTGGTTGAACGGATTGATGCCGAGCACGGAGCCCGCGACCGCGGTCGCCATTTCGAATCGAAAAAATTCCTGGCCGATATGCTCGATCGATTTCATCACGATGCGGACCACGGGATGGCCGGCCTTTTCCAGCGCGGCAAGCTTGTCGTCACGCGCGTTGTCATTTTCGCCTTCGGTACGCAGGTCGATGAAGAACCGGTCCTCGCCGTAGAGTGCGGGGTCGCCGAGCGGTTCGCCGTCGACCGGGATCAGGCCTTTGCCGTCCTTGCCGGTGGATTCGGCGATCAGTTGCTCGGCCCAGGCGCCGAAATCTGATAGCTTCTTTGAAGACAGGATCGTCACCTTGTCCCGGCCCTCAAGACCGGCAAGCCCCATGGCAAGGCCGAGTTGCACGCCGGGATTTTCGTGCGGCGGCACATCCGGTCCGCAGGAGCGCTGCATCGAAAGCGTGTGCTTGATAAGGGTACGAATGTCGATGCCGGCGGTCGCGGCGGGTACCAGGCCAAACGGCGACAGCACAGAGTAGCGGCCGCCGATCGAGGGGTCGCCGTGGAAGATGCGCGCAAAGCCTTGTTTGGTCGCGACCTTCTCCAGCGACGAGCCGGGATCGGTCACCGCGATGAATCGGTGCCCGGCCTTCTCGGTACCGATGGTCTCGGCAACGCGCGCGAAGAAGTAATCCTTCATCACGTTCGGCTCGGTAGTTCCGCCGGATTTGCTGGAGACGATGAACAGGGTTTTGGAGAGATCGACCGCGTTTTCCATCGCACGCACCTGCGCGGGATCGGTGGAATCAAGCACATGCAATTTGGGGAAGCCGGATTTTGGCGGAAACGTCTCCGCCAGCACTTCAGGCCCGAGGCTCGATCCGCCCATGCCGAGCACGACGGCATCGGTGAACTGTTGTCCCTTCACCCGCTCGGCGTAATCTTCGTAGTCGGCAATATCGGCTTTGGCAGCGCTGTTGAGCCAGCCCAGCCATTTGTTCTCGTCCTCGCCGGTCCAGACCGATTTGTCCTTTTGCCAAAGCCGGCGAATTTTTGCCGACGCGCGCCACTCCTCGGTGATGTTTTCGACAGCTTTCTCGAGGCTGGCGCCAAGTGCCAGCTTCTGCCGGTCGATACCTTGGCCGAGTACCTCCGCGCGTTTGTGCGCCACGGCGCCATAAAGCTTGTCGGCGGCGTCCGCAAACAGCTTGACGCCGTCCTTGACCAGCTCAGTGGTGATTGCATCAAGCGAGATGCCGGATTTTTCGAGGTCGGCCAGGACATGCCTGGCATCCTCGACGTTTTCCTCAAGGCTGTCGCGCGGCCTGCCGTGATCGCGGAAGGCGTCGAGCGTCGCCGGTGGCACGGTATTGACCGTGTTGGGACCGATCAGCTCCTCGACATAGAGCACGTCGCGGTACTCCTTGTTCTTGGTGCCGGTCGAGGCCCACAGCAACCGCTGCGGTCTTGCCCCCTTGGCCGCAAGCTTGTCCCATCTCGCGCCCGAGAACAGGCGCTTGTATTCCTGATAGGCGAGTTTTGCGTTGGCGATCGCGACCTTGCCCTTCAACGCGGCCAGCCGCTCCTTTTCGCTGGGATCATTGGCGCGCGCGATCTTTTCATCGAGCTGTTTGTCGACCGCGCTGTCGATGCGACTGACGAAGAAGCTCGCGACGCTGGCGACATGGGAGGGATCGCCGCCATTGGCAACATACTTTTCGAGACCAGCCAGATAAGCCTTGGCGACTTCCACATAGACCTTTTGCGAAAACAACAGCGTGATGTTGATGCTGATGCCTTCGCCAATCAGGCGTTCGATCGCGGGCAGGCCCTCCGGCGTCGCCGGCACCTTGACCATCAGGTTCTTGCGGTGGACGTCTTTCCAGAGCCGCTCGGCCTCGGCGATGGTGCCTTTGGTATCCATCGCCAGATATGGCGATACTTCGAGACTGACAAACCCGTCTGCACCCTTCAACTGGTCGTACACCGGACGCAGCACGTCGGCGGCGCGCTGGATGTCCTCGACCGCGAGAGTTTCGAACAGCTCGGCCACCGGACGATCGCCCTTTTTCAAGGCGCTGCCGATCGCGCCATCATATTCGTTCGAACTGCCGATCGCCTTTTCGAAGATCGACGGGTTCGACGTCACGCCCTTGACACCGTCGGTGTCGATCAATTTTTGCAGGTCGCCTTTGGTGACGAAGCCGCGGGCCAGGAAATCCAGCCAGATCGCCTGGCCGTGTTCTTCGAGTTCTTTGACGGGATTCATAATGCCCTGTTTCTGTTCGAGCGGGTCGGCTGCCGCTTTGCGGCAACCTTCTCTGGCGGGACGCCGGATTGTCAACAAATCCTTCACTGCGCTGATGGCTGGAATATGCGTACCCGAACCGGATAACGCCACTGCCGAGATATCGATCCACTCAGAACCCGCCGGTTCGGTGACATTCCCGACGATTTATGGGTTGTTGCGGCAGGGCGGCGATGCAACGCCGATGTGCATGCCTGGGCTGCCTGGCATACCCGAATGCCTTCCGAGTAACCCAGCTGGCTGCTATTGTTCACCCATAAAAAGAACAGTCGAAGGGGAGGATACTGGAATGCCGTCGCCGATCGTTCGCGCCAGCCGCCGCCGTTTTCTGCAATACCTCGCCGGAAGCCCGCTCTTGGCATCCGGCGCGCTGACAGCCTATGGCATGGAAGCACCCTCCAAATTACCCGATCCCATGATGTGGGCGCCACCAGGTAGCGGCGAATTGATCAGCCGGCCCAAGGACGCGATCAACGTGTTTGAGTTCGAACCGGTCGCCCGCAAGAACGTGCCGCCGGCGCATTTCGGCTACATGGCATCCGGCATCGACGACGAAGTCACGCTGCGCGCCAACCGCGAGGATTTTCTCAGATTCCAGCTCATGCCGCGCCGTCTCAATGACGTCTCGAAGGTCGATACCAGCATCGAGTTGTTCGGTACCCGATATGATTCGCCGATCTTCGTATGCCCGACCGGCGCCAACCAATTCTTTCACCCCGACGGCGAGCTTGCCGTGGCGAGAGCCGCGCGCGCCGGCAATCATCTGCAAGTCCTGTCGACGTC
>Ga0137403_10002352_pt1 | contig 13494 bp, 12 predicted proteins | sample CZOMad2_1_16fung_FD_122057 | JGI IMG/M metagenome (GOLD analysis project Ga0137403, IMG submission 122057) | Vadose zone soil fungal communities from Angelo Coast Range Reserve, California, USA - CZOMad2_1_16fungal (Hybrid Assembly) | ecosystem: Environmental > Terrestrial > Soil > Vadose zone... | reverse complement strand
ACACGGCCCTTCTGCGTGAAATTTTGATGGGATTTATTCGCAACGAAGTACAGAAGACCGGTTTGACGCGAGTCATCGTCGGTTTATCCGGCGGCGTGGATTCCGCGCTGAGCGCCATGCTCGCAGCCGAAGCCCTTGGCCCGAAAAACGTTTTGGCGATTTTGATGCCTTACAAAAGCTCCCATTCCGATAGCCTGGCGCACGCTGAAATGGTCGTACAGAAGAGCGCCATCGAATCTTTATTGGTCGACATTTCGCCGCAAATCGATGCCTATTTTGAGCACTTCCCGGACGCCGATTCCCGGCGTCGCGGCAACAAGATGGCGCGCGAGCGCATGACGATTCTGTACGATCATTCGGCGCGCTGGAACGGTCTGGTTCTGGGGACGAGCAATAAGACAGAATTGTTGCTCGGCTATGGGACGCTCTACGGCGACATGGCTTCCGCGATCAATCCCCTCGGCGATCTCTATAAGACCCAGGTCTGGGCCTTGGCCGAAGCGATCGGCGTACCCGATGTGATCGTGAGCAAAGTGCCATCGGCAGATCTTTGGCTGGGACAAACTGATGAAGGAGAACTAGGATTCACATACCTTGATGTAGACAAACTGCTCTACCTGATGGTTGATCAACGCTATACCAAGCCGGAGCTGTGCGCTGCCGGTTTTCCCGAACGATTTGTCGAAGACGTCGCCATGCGCATCATGATGTCGCAATTCAAGCGGCGCCTGCCGGTGATCGCCAAGGTCTCGCAAAGAACCATCGACCGTGACTTTCGCTACTCGAGAGATTGGGGGAAGTGAGGAATGAGGATCGAGGATAGAGGATAGAGAATGGAAGGCAGAGATCGAGGCTAGCGCGATCCTCCATCTTCCATCCTCGATCCTCGAAACGGATTCATGCCCGCTGGCATCCTTTACGTCGTTGCGACTCCGATCGGCAACCTCGAAGACATTACGCTACGCGCGATTCGGATTCTCAAGCAAGTCAATCTAATCGCCGCCGAGGACACGCGGCACACACAGATTCTGCTCAGCCGCTACGATATTCACACGCCGCTCACCAGCTATCACGAGCACAACGAACGGACTAAAGCGCAGCCGTTGGTTGAAAGGCTCGTCCGCGGCGAGAGCATCGCACTGCTTTCCGATGCCGGCACTCCGGCGATCTCCGACCCCGGTTATCGTCTCGTCGTCGAAGCGGTTCGCGCCGGCGTTCGGATTGTTCCACTTCCCGGGCCGTCGGCAGTAGCGGCGGTCTTGAGCGCCAGCGGTTTGCCTACGGATCGTTTCGTTTTCGAGGGCTTTCTCCCGGCCAAGAAGCAAGAAAGACGAGCGAAGCTGCAAGCGCTTCGGAACGAGACCAGAACGGTCATTCTTTACGAGGCGCCACACCGTGTGAAAGAATCGCTGGTCGATATGCAGCTGATTCTAGGCGACCGCGAAATCGTCATCGGCCGCGAGGTCAGCAAAGTTCACGAAGAGTTCTTGCGCGGCATGATCGGGGAGATCCTTGTTCAGGTTGCCGATCGAGAAGTAAAGGGCGAAATCACAATCGTCGTGCGTGGCTCTAGCGAGGGCGTGCAAGTTGCCGAGGAAGAACTCAAGGCGGCGATCAGTCAACTCGCAGCGGGTGGGATGGGCGTTAAACCCATCTCGGAATTTCTCAGTCAACGATATCAACTTTCGAAGCGAAAGATTTATCAAATGGCTTTACAGATGAAGGGCTCGACGGGACGCTGATTAGGGCATTCGCCTAGTGCTTGATCGTAAAGCTGCGAAAAGCATGCTGCGGAGTTTCCCAACTGACATCGACATGGCTCACGCGAGCGCCGGACGGGCCGTGGCGACACCACGCGATCAATTCCTCGAGCTTCGCCCTGGCGCCTTCGGCGATGGCCTCCACAGAGCCATCGAGACAATTCATGACCCATCCCGTGAGCCCGAGGCTTTGCGCTTCTTGGAGCGCCGAAGCGCGAAAATAAACGCCTTGGACTCGGCCGGCAATTTTCAAATGGACGCGGGCGGTTTCGGAAGCACTGTCCATACTTATTCTCTATTTGATCTAGCCCACGTGTGCCCACCCCGCAAGCCCGGTATTGACGTCCACAGCAGACAGCAAAAGATTTGACAAGCGAGGTGCGACTTTTGTAGGCTGGCGCCGTTTTCGGAAGGGTCTGGTTACCGAAGAGCGTGCCGAGAGAGTGGTTCCCCCATGAGACCCGTTTGCGGCCTTGCCCTTTGGCTAAGTCGATCCCGACACAGTGAGCATTCGTTGGTCCAACAAGGAGGGCCGAGATGGGAGCAAAGCTATACGTTGGCAACCTTTCCTACAATGTGACGGAGGAGAGGCTCCAGCAGCATTTCGCGCAGCATGGTTCGGTGGTCAGCGCGCGGATCATCACGGACAAGTTCAGCGGCCGGTCGAAGGGTTTCGGCTTCGTCGAAATGAGCTCCGACCAAGAAGCCGAGAAGGCGACCAATGCGCTGAACGGCACGGACTTCGAGGGCAGGAATATCGTGGTCAGCGAAGCGCGCCCCCAGGCACCGCGCTCGCCACGGCCGGGAGGCGGGGGTGGTTACGGCAGCGGCCGACCGCCACGGCGCGACCGTTATTGATTACCGCGTAAGCAATTGCAAAAAGTCCTCTTCACTGAGGACTCGGACTCCGAGTTCCTGGGCTTTTTTTAATTTGGAGCCGGGACCGGCGCCCGCCACGACGTAGGTCGTACCGCGGCTCACATTCGAGGTGACCCGCCCGCCCAGCGCTTCGATTCGTTTCTGCGCCTCCGGGCGCGACATGCTCTCCAGCCCGCCAGTGAGAACGAAACTCGCGCCACTCAACGTGCCACTTTTCTTCGGCTCGGTTTTGAACTGCAGTCCCGCTTCAAGAAGTTTTTCGATCACTTGACGATTCGCGTCTTGGGCAAAAAAGTGCGCGATGGTCTTGGCCACTTCGGGGCCGATCTCCCGTACTTCCATCAAATCCTCTTCGGATGCATGCTCGATCTTTTTCAAGTCGCCGAAATGGTCAGCCAGCAGTTTGGCCGTCGCTTCGCCGACATGACGAATTCCCAACGCTGTCAAGCAGCGCGCCAGCGTCGAGCGTTTGCTTCGCGACAAAGCATCGAGCAGATTCTGCGCCGACTTCTCGGCCATTCGCTCTAGGCCGGCCAGCTGCGGCTTCGTCAGCTTGTAAAGGTCGGCCACGTCGTGGACCAGGCCGCGCTCGACCAGCTGGTCGATCAATTTTTCACCCAGCCCTTCAATATCCAGGGCGCCGCGCGAGCCGAAGAATTTCAGACTTTCTTTAAGCTTTGCCGGACAGGAAATGCCGATGCAGCGGTAGGCGGCTTCACCTTCTTCGCGGAAGACCTCCGAGCCGCAAACCGGACAGCGCTCGGGCATGACGAATTTCTTTTCCTCTCCGGTGCGTTTCTCTTCGATAACTTTGACAACGTACGGAATGACATCGCCGGCGCGCTCAACGAGTACAGTGTCGCCGATGTGGATATCTTTGCGGGCGATCTCGTCCATATTGTGCAGCGACGCGCTTTTGACGATCACGCCGCCGATCGGTACCGGGACCAAGCTCGCCACCGGGGTTAGCGTGCCGGTGCGGCCGACGTTGGGCTGAATGTCGAGAATGCGTGTAGTGGCCTGGCGCGGCTTAAACTTGTAGGCAATCGCCCAACGCGGCGAGCGGGCGATCTGGCCCAGGCGTTGTTGGAGCTGGGTGCTGTTAACCTTTACGACCAGCCCGTCGATCTCGTAGGGAAGCTCGTCGCGCCGGGCTTCCATTTCGTCGCGGTAGTGAAAAACTTCCGCGAGCCCACGGCACACCCGGCCGAGCGGCACGGGCTTCAATCCCCACTGCTGAATCGCCTCGCGAAACTCCCAGTGGCTGGCGAAGCTCACGCCTTCGACGATACCGGCGCCGTGGCAAAAAATATCCAAAGGCCGTTTGGCGGTTGTCGTGGAGTCTAGCTGTTTCAATGATCCGGCTGCAGCATTGCGTGGGTTAGCAAAAACCGGTTGACCTTCTTCTTCGCGCTCGCGGTTCATTTTTTGAAACGCATCGAGCGGCAGAAACACCTCGCCGCGAACTTCGAGGCGTTGCGGCATAACGCGCCCGGCGGCGCGCAACGCAAGCGGAATCGAGCGAATAGTCTTTAGATTTAGCGTGATGTTTTCACCATTGACCCCGTCCCCACGAGTCGAGCCAACGATGAATTTGCCGTCCACGTACACGAGTTCCACTGCCAGGCCGTCGATCTTAGGCTCGACGGCGTACTCCAGAGCATCGCGGTGCTTGAGAAATCGCTGAATTCTTTCCTCAAACTCCTCGAGTTCTTCCGGGCCGGTGGCGTTGTTTAGCGACAGCATCGCCATGGTATGCTGGACGGTGGAAAATTTCTCCAGGGGCGGCGCGCCGACCTTTTGCGTCGGTGAGTCCGGCGTCGCCAGTTCGGGATGCTCTTTTTCCAGCGCCACCAGCCGGCTAAATAGCCGGTCGTATTCGGCGTCGCTGATCAGCGGATTGTCGAGAACATGATACTGGTAGTTGTGTTTGTCGATCTCTCGACGCAATTCGAGGATGTCATTCTCGGCGGGGTCGCGGGGTGTTTTGGCCATAGCGTTTAAGTGTTTGAAAGGTGTAAAATAACAGTCCTAAGCAGCCTCGAAAAAAAAAGTTACCACAGTTGACTAGGCGAATGAAGCTAACCACCAAGCTACGTTGACCCCCTACAGCCGTTATGTTAACCATCCAATTAATGCGTATGCGCTCGATTCGGACGGTGGTTTTTGTTGCTATTTTGTCGGGGTGCGCCACCGCCGTACCCGAGCTAAAACCAGCCACTGATGAACTAGCCTGGATTCCGGAACCGCCCTTTCGCAATCACCAAAAGATCGAAATTCCCGCCGAGGCGCAAGCCTACAGTCATTTTCTCAAGGCGCAAATGCTGCTCGGCGACGGTGAGTTCGAACCGGCGCTCAAGGAATTTGAAGCCGCGGCACAGGCCAGCCCGGGAGACGCGTTTTTGCGTTTTCGCTTGGCGGCGCTGTACCTGCGCAAGGGCGATCTCAAGAAAGCCTTGGAGGAGGCGGAAGCCGCGGCCAAGCTGGACCCAAAGACCGTCGACCATCACCTGCTTCTGGCCGGCCTGTATTCGTCCTTGGGTGACAATCAAAAGGGACTCAGTGAGTACAATGAAGTGCTTGCACTCGACCCAAATAATCAGGAAGCGCTGCTCTATCTCGGTGCCTTGTACCTGCAAATGGAAGATTATGCGCAGGCGACGCAACGGTTAGAACAGCTTTTGAAGAGCGCCCCGGATTCGGCCCTTGGTCACTACTATCTTGGTCGCGTGCGTGCCCGCAGCAAGCTCTACCTTGCCGCCGAGCAGAGCTACCGCAAGGCGCTGGAGCTCAATCCCAAGGCCGAAGCCGTGTTGCTGGATTTGGCCCTGGTTTACGAGCTCCAGGGAAAAACCGAGGATGCGATCCAAACCTACCAGCGTTTGCTGCAGGTGAACGCGCAGAACGTTTGGGCACGCAAACGCCTGGGCGAGCTCTACGTCGGCCAAAACAAGCTCGACGAAGCCTTGCGCCAGTTTGAATCTCTCGAAGGCGCCGAGACCGACCCGCGCGAGACCCGGATCAAGATCGGGCTGATATCCTTTGAAAAGGGCGATTTTGAACGGGCGGCAACGGAGTTTAATCTGGTCTTGGCGGGCGACCCGGACAATGATCGCGCGCGCTACTATCTCGGCGCGACCTACGTTGAGCTAAGGGCCGACGATAAGGCGCTGGAAGCCTTCGAGCGCGTACCGGAGAAGAGCGAGCTATTTATCGATGCTCGCGTTCAAGCCGCGTATCTTTATGATCGCAAAGAGCAAATCCCAAAGGCCATCGAGGTTTTGCAACCGGCCTTGAAAAAGCGCAACGACCGAAAAGAAATTTACGCGTTTCTAAGCGCGCTTTATCGCAAGACCAAGGAGTATCCCAAAGCGATCCAGTCGATGGAACGGGTCGTCGTGCTCGATCCCAAGAGCGATGAGGCACATTTTCAACTGGGCGCGCTCTACGATGAGAACAAAAATAGAGACAAATCGATTGCCAGCATGAAGAAAGCGATCGAGCTCAACCCGAAAAATGCCGCCGCGCTCAATTATCTCGGCTACACCTGGGCCGAGATGGGCGTGCAACTGGAGGAAGCCGAAGACTTGATTCAGCGCGCGCTCAAAATTCAACCCAACGATGGGTTCTATATCGATAGCTTGGGCTGGGTTTACTATCAGAAGGGCGATTATCCCAAGGCCGTGGAGCAGCTTGAGCGCGCGGTTGAGATCACGGTCGATGATCCGACGATTATCGAACACTTGGGTGACGCTTACGAAAAGGCCGGCAAGCCCGATAGCGCATTAATGCGCTATCGCGACGCGTTGAAACGGACCAAAGAAAACGACCAGATCAAACGCATCCGCGACAAAATCCAGCGCCTGGAGAAAAAAGTTTGACCCCGTCCCTCAAGCGGCCATTGGCCGTCTCCTTTCAGTCATTCAAATTTACTATTCTGGCGGCAGTCGTATTCGGACTGACCGGTTGCGCGACGGTCTCGCCGCCGCAGCCTCAGCTTCCCGCGCCAAAGTGGGAGTCGAGCGAAATGATCAAGTCGCTCACCCAGCGACGCGAGCAGTTTCGCTCGCTGCGCGCGCTTGCACAGGTCGACTATGCCGGCCCGGACGGGAAACAGGGCTTTCAAGAAGCGGTGGTCATCCAACGGCCGGATCGCTTACGCCTGGAGACCCTGAGCTACCTCGGTGCGATTCTCATTGTCACCGCCAACGACAAAGAAATCATCGGTTATCACCCGCGCGAGGGAGTCTTCGTGCGCGGCCGGCGCTCCAAGGAAAATTTACTGCGCTACACGAAGATACCATTGGAGCTTGACGAGATTACCTCCCTCTTGACCGGATTGCCCCCAGTGGATGGATCCGCGCCGTGGACGCAGGAAGGAAACACGCTGGTCTTTTCGCCGAATGGGCGCAAAAAGGACGCAGTTGCGTTTGAGTCACCACAGCCGGTGCCGACCAAATGGGAACGCTTCAATGTTAACGGCGTGCTGGAATTGAGTGCGCGGTTCTCCGACTACGTTTCTACTCCAGCGGGCCTGTTTCCGTCGAGAATTTACGTCGAGGCTCCCCTGCAGAAAAAGAAAGTCGAGATTCGCTATCAGGAGCCCGAGATCAACGGCAAAATCCCCCTCGAGCTTTTCACTCAGCAAAAACCCGCCCACGCTCAGGAAGTGCCGATCGAGGCGATCGGCAGTTGAGCGATGTTCTGGAGAACTTGGCGATTCGTTTTAGCTCTCCTGTTGCTCATCGGCTGCGGCGATAAGACCGAAGTAAAAGTACCCGACGCGCCCCCGGCGGCGGAACAAGTTTCTGGCAAGCCGGTGACCGGAGATTGGCTGGTCATTCACAGTCTCAGCGATCCCGAGCAACTCAATCCTCTGACCAGCAGCGACGCTTCATCTGCCGAGGTAAACCAGTACATTTTTGAGAGTCTTCTTAGCCGAGAGCCGCGCACTTTGGAGTTCAAACCTTATATCGCAGAGGCTCGGCCGGAAATCTCTAACGACAAGCTCTCGTACACTTTTAAAATTAGGCGGGATGTTCGTTTTCAGGACGGGCGGCCAGTGACCGGAGAGGACGTCTTGTTCAGCCTCAAGGTGATCAAGTGCCCGCTGGTAAACGCGCCGTTTCTCAGAGTCTACTTCAATTCCGTGGTCGATGCTCAGTTATTGGACCCCTATACCATCCGATTTGTTACCAAAGAACGGTACTTCCTTAACGAAAGCGTTCTAGGACAAGAAATCAAGATCTTGCCGCGTCATTATTACGATCCTGACAATTTGCTCAAAAATGTGTCAGTCCGAGATCTTTTAAAGGATCCGCAGTTGAATGAGAATGTCAAAAAGTTCGCCGACAACTTCAACAAGAACTACAACCGAAATCCCATGGGTAGCGGGCCGTACAAATTTCATCGCTGGAAAACCGGGCAAGAGATCGAGCTGACTCGCGATCCGAATTATTGGGGGACGGGAAAACCAGGAATCGACCAGGCCTATGTGGATCGTTTAAAGTTCCGAGTCGTCAATAATATGGATGCGGCGTTGGTCAGGTTAAAGAGCGGCAGTCTTGACTACATGGAAGTCCTGCAACCCGTGCAGCACGTCAGAGGCACCAATAGCGAAAGATTCAACCGAGAATTTAAGAAGTATGAATACTATGCCCCGACCTATAGCTATATCGGCTGGAATAACAATCATCCGATCTTTCGTGATAAGCGGGTCCGACAAGCGATGACTTATTTGACTGACCGAAAGCAAATTGTCAAAAGCGTGCTTTTTGGTCTTGGCGAAGTCGTCGACAGCCACATCTATTTTTTTCGGCCGGAATACGACAAGACCCTGCAAAGTTACCCCTTCGACCCCCAGAAAGCACTGGCTTTGCTCAACGAAGCGGGTTGGAAAGACACGGATGGCGACGGCGTGCTCGACAAGGTCATCGACGGCAAGAAAGTTCCGCTGCGCTTTGAAATCAAGGTCAATAGCGGCAACGCCGTCCGAAAAAGTGTCGCGCTGGTACTGTTGGACGAGCTAAAGAAACATGGCATTGCCGCGAGTGTTCGAGAGCTGGACTGGACCATTTTTCTCAATGACGTTAAGAACCATCAATTCGATGCTGTCGTGTTGGGCTGGCAGATGTCGACGACCGAGCCAGATGCGTATCAGGTATGGCATTCGTCTCAAGCAGCGAACAAGGGTTCGAACGCAATCAGTTACAAGAACGCTCGCGTGGACGAGATACTAGAGACTTACCGGCGCGAGTTCGACGCGCAGAAGCGAATCCAGATGTACAAAGAATTCCAGGAGATTATACACGACGAACAGCCCTACACGTTTCTGTACGTTGCCAAACGCGTTTCCGCGGTTCATCGGCGTTTCCAGGGTGTCGAGGTTTTCCCCGACGGGCTTCGCCCGATTGACTGGTGGGTTCCCGTGACACGGCAAAAATACCTCAACACGGTTACCGCGCAATAGCCATTCCATCATGGGCGCTTACTTACTCCAACGAACGTTACTGATGGTTCCGACGTTCATCGGAATCACGCTTATTGGCTTTCTCATTATGCGACTAGCGCCCGGTGATCCCGCCGAGCTGCGTGCAGCGGGCGGTCTCGGCGCAGCGGCGGGCGGCGGTATCTCCGTTGAAAAGCGTGGCTCCGTGGACGAGGCGATGGCCCAGTGGCGCGCACAATACGGTCTCGATAAACCGCTCCATGTGCAATACGCGGTATGGATGAAGAACCTCTTGACGCTCAGCTTTGGCGAATCTTTCAAGGACAATCAGTCGGTCTGGGGAAAGATCGTCGAACGGTTGCCGGTGACGGTCAAATTGAATTTTTGGTCGATCCTCGTGGTCTATTTGGTCGCCATCCCGCTGGGGATCTATTCCGCAACTCATCCGAATTCCTTCGCCGATCAGGCTACGACTTTAGCGGCTTTTGTTCTTTTTGCGGTGCCGTTGGTCTGGGCGGCGACGATGGCGATTGTTTTTATATGCGGCGGCGATTTTTACTATCTGTTTCCTCCCGGCGGGCTTGAGTCGCTCGACTTTTCCGATAATTGGTCCATCTGGAAGAAAATCACAGATCACGCCTGGCACCTGTTCCTGCCGGTCGTGTTGCTTTCCTACGATGGTTTCGCCGGGCTGTCGCGCTACATGCGAGCGAGCATGCTGGAAGTCTTGCGTCAGGATTATGTTCAGGTTGCGCGTGCGAAGGGGCTCCAAGAGAAGATCGTTATCTATAAGCATGTGTTGCGCAACTCGTTAATCCCGCAGGTGACGCTTTTCGCGTCGATTCTTCCAGGTTTGATCGGTGGCAGCATCATCATCGAAACAGTCTTTTCCATTCCCGGTTTGGGCCAACTCGGATTCGAGTCCGTGCTCGCGCGCGATTATCCGACCGTGATGGCGCTGTTTACGGTGAGCGCAGTGCTCACGCTTATTGGTATCTTGATCTCCGATATTCTTCTTTCCGTGGTGGATCCGAGGATCGTCTTCGGTCGCAGACTGCAATGAGTACGAATCCATCGAGCGCTGCTTCTTTCGATGCGGGCGCGTTAGAATCATCGTCGGAGGCCGCTGTAACCACAGGCGGGCTGTGGTCGGATGTATGGCGACGATTCAGGCGCAATCCGATCGCTTTAGCGGGTTTCTGCGTTGTCTTTTTTCTGGCGCTGATGGCGCTCTTCGCCGATTTCATCGCCAACGATAAGCCGTACTATCTGGAATACCGTAACAAGACATACTTCCCGATCTTTCGGAGCTACATTGTTGGCGCCAAGCTCGGCCATTGGCCGGCGGAATTGCTAAACGTGGATTTCAAGAAGCTCGAAGGCGCCAAGGCAATTTTTCCACCGATCCCGTACCGGCCGACCAACATCAATCTGCTCGAGCCGCTCGAACCGCCGTCCGCGAAGCACTGGTTCGGCACTGATAAATTGGGACGCGATATCATGGCGGGCATGATTCACGGCTCGCGGATTTCGCTTTCCATCGGATTTATCGCCGTGGGGATCGCGGTCATCATCGGCGTCATCCTGGGAGCTATTGCCGGTTACTTTGGCTCGTGGGTCGATCTTGTGATCTCCCGTTTATTCGAAGTCATGCTGTCGATTCCCACTTTCTTCCTTTTGATCACCATCGCGGCGCTCTTGCCGCCGAGCATTTATCTCACGATGCTCATCATCGGCGCCACGAGTTGGGTCGGGATCGCTCGTTTCACGCGCAATGAATTTTTGCGGATCAGAAATCTGGATTACGTCACTTCGGCAATCGCGCTCGGCGTGACCGACCGCAAAGTGATGTTCAAACACATTTTGCCCAACGCGCTGGCTCCGGTAATTGTTTCGGTTGTCCTCGGCATCGCCGGCGCGATTCTCGTGGAATCCGCTCTAAGCTTTCTCGGCATCGGCGTGCCCGCCGAGCTGGTGACGTGGGGTTCTATCCTGCACGAGGCGAGCACTACGACGTTTGCCTGGTGGCTCGCGGTGTTTCCGGGATTTGCGATCTTCATTACGGTTCTTGCTTACTATCTCGTCGGCGAAGGATTGCGCGAGGTGCTCGATCCGCGCCTGCGGGGCTTGCGCTAGTCGCGTCCTTTCTGTTAAGTCGGTCCCAAGCTTAGCGACAAATCCGGGTTGGAGAATTGTCAATGAAGCGATCGAGCATTTTCGCCTTCATGCTGGCGCTGTTCGTTTCGACGACGCCGCTCGGCGCGCAAATTACCAAGCCGATCTACATTTCGTTGCCTGGTCCGGGCAACGTGCAGCATCTTGCCTACGTTGTCGCCAAGGAGAAAAAATTCTACGACGAGATGGGCCTCACCAACGTGAGCATCGTGGTGCTGCGCGGCAACGCGATGAACGTTCAAGCTTTGGTGTCAGGCAGCGTGCATTATTCCTCCGCCTTCGGGCCGTCGATGCAAGCGATGTTTAAGGGCGAGCAGATCCGCGTGCTCCTGCAAATTTTCAATCAGATTCCGTTCGGCTTGATCACGCGGCCAGAGATCAAGCGGCTGGAAGATCTGAAAGGACAGAAAATCGCCGTGACCTTCGGGGGTTCGACCTACAGCGTGCTTCAGGCGCTGTTCGCCAAGCATGGTTACAATGAAAAATTTGCCGAATACCTGAACATCCCCGACAACGAGGGCAAGGCGATCGCGATCATGCAAGGCCGGGCCGCCGCGGCGCTGATGGCACCGCCGACCGACCGGCCACTGCTCAAGGCCGGCATGAAACGGCTGGTCTACCTTGGCGACGAGTTCAAGAACGTTCCGTTCAGCGCCTTGCAGGCGATGGCGAAGCAAGTCCAGGCGGAAACGGACATGACGGAACGAATGGTGAAGGCGGTGATGAAGGCGCTATATTGGATTCGCGCCAACCGCGAGGGCAGCATTGACATCATCATGAAGAACGGCAGGTTGGATCAACGCGACATCGCCGCTTCACTGTACGACTTGATGCGTGACGCGTACATTCCCGCGCTCAGCCCCGAAGGGGTCTACAAGCGCGCCGAATTGGAATTCGCCGTGTTGAAGGAAAAACCGAATTTCAAACCGGAACAGTTCATCGACGATCGGTTTTACAAGACGGCGCTGAAAGCGCTGGCCAGCGAACCGGGCGCGAAGTCTTAAGAGGAGAAAGTTATGGCGGAAAAATCTCTCGACGAGATCAAAGCCGATATTTTACATCGCGCCGGACGAATCAATCCGTTCGAGCGGGTGAAAAAAGAAGACGTCGAACAGGTGGTTAAAAACCTCACCAGTCTCGATGCCGATCTTTGGGGCAGGGAGTGGGGCAAGTTCGGTTTGAAATATGAGGCGTTCGCCGAAGAGCAAGATAAACAAGGGAAGAAAAAAGTCGCCGGTGAGACTTACTATCTGGCCTACGAATATTACCGCATCGGGCGCTATCCCGTGCCGAGCAGCCCGGAAAAGATGCGCTGCTACAAGGGCGCGCTCAGGACGTTCATAAAAGCCGGGCCGACGATGGAGCCGCCGCTGGAGCGGATCGAGATTCCCTTCGAAGGGAAGAAAGTCGTCGGTTACCTGCAGGTGCCCAAAGGCGTGGATCGCCCTCCAGTGGTGATGCACTGGGGCGGCGTCGACGGTTGGAAAGAAGATCGCCGGACTAATAACGACGTCTTGCTCAAGCTGGGCCTTGCTTGTTTCACCATCGACATGCCGGGCGCCGGTGAGAATCCGTGTCTCGGCAGCGATCTGCGCGCGGAGCGGGCTTTTTCCGCGGCGATGGATTATCTCGAAACCCGCGGCGACATCGATGGCAAACGGATCGCCTGCATGGGCGGCAGCTTCGGCGGCTATTGGGCGGCGAAACTCGCTCATACCGAACCAAAGCGGCTGCGCGGCGCCGTCAACTGGGGCGCGGGCGTGCATCGGACGTTTCAAGAAGAGTGGCTCAGGCCGGCGCTGACCGTGACCGCGTCGCAATATCTCATGGGTCCGGCAAGCTTGCTCGACGCGCGCTCGTACATATTCGGAGTCAAGACACTCGAAGAAACGCTTGAGATCGCTCCCACTTTATCTTTGGTGACACAGGGGTTGATCGACCAGCCCTGTGCGCCGCTGCTCTGCATCAACGGCAAGGAAGATGACCAGCACCCGATCAGCGATCTCTACCTGCTCGCCGAGCACGGCAGCCCGAAGGATCTGCGCATCATCCCCGGTGCCGGCCACATGGGCAGGAAGAGGGGTCAGTCCAACGATGAAGTGGTTGACATCGTCACTAAGTGGCTGAAAGAGAAACTCTCATAATCACGACCGGAGAACGAAGACTGGAGATCACCACACGGCACGCATTGCTACCATTGACAAGAAAGAAGACTTGGCGGCGGAAGATCAG
>Ga0137403_10002396_pt1 | contig 13495 bp, 8 predicted proteins | sample CZOMad2_1_16fung_FD_122057 | JGI IMG/M metagenome (GOLD analysis project Ga0137403, IMG submission 122057) | Vadose zone soil fungal communities from Angelo Coast Range Reserve, California, USA - CZOMad2_1_16fungal (Hybrid Assembly) | ecosystem: Environmental > Terrestrial > Soil > Vadose zone... | reverse complement strand
GGTTCGTCGAACAGGAACACCTGCGGGTGACGCACCAGCGCGCGGCCCAAGGCGACCCGCTGGCGCTCGCCGCCGGAGAGCTGGCGCGGCTTGCGCTCGAGCAGCGCCTCGAGCCCGAGCAGCCCGGCCGCCTCCCGCACCTGCCGATCGATGTCCGCGCGCGAGGCACCCCGGAGCCGGAGCGCGAAGGCCAGATTCTCGTACACCGTCATGTGGGGATAGAGGGCGTAGTTCTGGAACACCATCGCGACGTCCCGCTCCTTGGGCGGAAGGTCGGTCACGACCCGGTCGCCGATCTTGAGCTCGCCGGCGGAGATCGACTCGAGCCCGGCGATCATGCGCAGCGTGGTGGTCTTGCCGCATCCGGACGGACCGACCAGCACCACGAACTCGCCGTCCCCGATCGCGAGGTCGAAGGGGTGCACGGCGAGATGTCTCCCGCTCCGATCTTCGTAAGTCTTCGCGATGCCCGACAGGGTCACGCTGGCCATGAGTCGGTGGGTCTCCTCAGCTTGCGCTGTCGAGCCGCGGTGGACCGGCGGCTCGGCGGGCCGCAGCGCTCCGGGCCGCGCTCCCCCGCACCACCAGCTGGAGCCGGCGCCGGCGGCGTTCGGCGATGGAGGCTCGCGGCGCGGCGGCGGTCACGCTTACCGGTACCCTCTCCTGCAGCAGCAGCTCCACCGCCTGGACCGATCGCGAGGCGTGGAACCACCGCTGGAAGGGTGCGTCGGTGAGAGTGTTGGCGAAGGCCAGCAGGCTCATCCCCTGATGGTGGGCCATCCAGCTTCGGATCAGCTCGGGGCGCGAGGCCGTTGCCTGGTCCGCGCCGTAGTCCACCGCCTCGAAGAAGCCGTACTTCCCGACCCAGCCGAGACGAGCCATGCGCGACAGATTGACGATCGCCAGCTGGGGCGCGACGTCGAGCGCGAGACAGCTCGAGTACGGCGCGACCACCAGCCGGTCGTCCCCATCGAGGCGGAGCCGCAGGGTCGGCACCCCGAATGCCTGGTACTGGTAGCTGCCCGCTGCGTCCCGGATCGCATAGGCCGATTCCGAAATGCCCCAGGGCACGCCGCGCTGGGCCGCGTACCGTTTCTGCGCCATCACCGCCGCCCGGGCGCTTCGCTGGAGCAGGGTGTGAGGATAGCCCCGCATCCAGAGAGTCGGCATGAGGTACTCGAACATCGTGCCGCTCCACGAGAGGATCGCGCTGGCGCCGGCGATGGTCACGAGCGGGCGTCCGCTGCGGAACCAGCTCTCGACCGGCACGTCGCCCTTCGCGATGGCGACGAAGCCGGCCAGCCGGGCCTCCGACGCGAGCAGGTCGTAGCAGGAAGACGACCGGGCTCCGACCTCGACGTCCAGCCCGATGCTGAGCAGCCGGCGCTTCGGATCGAAGAGCGGCCGGAAATCCATTTCCCGGACCAGACGCTCGGCCGAGACCGCCACCGCCTCGAGGCTCGCCATGAGCTCCTCATGCGCAGCCCGCACGGCGCTGATTCGCTCCCGCACATCCGGGTCGAGCTCACCGGCGCCTTCCAACAGAGCCGCGAGCCGCCCGGGCAGGCTGGCCGGTACGATCTCATCCGGCCTGGGCAACGCGAGGGCTCCATAGCTCACGTGGGCGTCGGCCAGGAGCCACGGCGCATACCGCTCCACCATCTCCCGGACTGCCTGGAAACGCTCCCGCACCTCGGCGAGCTCGTCGGTCGAGGCCGCTTGCTCGAGCGACGGCAGGTCGGCGAGCCAGGCCGCGCCGTCCTCGCCGTAGACCGCGACGCGGTCGCGAATCGCGGCGCCGGCGGGTCCGGCCTGGGCCAGGCAATCGCGCAGACCCAGCCACATGCCGGGCGAGACCAGCGGGCGCCAAGCCATCTCCCGCACCCCCGCCGCGAGGGTCCAGCAGCAGACGGCGAGATTGCCGCTGTCCACGGTCGAGACGAATTTCGGCGCCAGCGGAGCCCCGTTAGAGGTGTCGTACCAGTTGAGCAGATGGCCCTGCCACCGCTCCAGTCGTTCGATCGCGTCCAGCGTGTGCCGACTCGCGCTGACGACCTCCGGCAGCGTGAGATAGCCGAGCTCGAGGGCAGCCAGTCGAGCATTGAGGAGAAGGCCCAGATTGGTGGGCGAGGTTCGGTGCGCCACCAGCGCCGGCTCGACCTGCACGTTGTCGGGGATCAGCCAGCCGTGCTCGGCGCCGCCATAGTCGCGGAAGAACCGCCAGGTCTGGAGCCCGAGCTCACGGAGAAACCCTCGGGTGGCCGGCGTGAGCTCCCGGCTGGTATCGCGCGGCGCCTGGTTCAGCCACTGGGCCAGCGGCTTCGACGCGGCCCACAAGAGCAGGATCGGCGCCGCGATCGGCAGGGACGAGGGGCTGAACGCGGTGATGGTCACGGCCAGCACGACCACCAGTAGCGGCATGGCATCGAGGTACGCGTCGATCGGCGTCCGCCGGGTCCGGTCGCTCTCGACCTGCGCCGCGGTCTCCCACTCCAGGAGCTTTCGCTTGGTGATGAGGCTCCGCACCAGCGAGCGGACCACCGCGTCCAGCAGCACGAGGGTCTGGTGGGCCAGGAACGCGAGGTAGAGCAGCTGACCTGCGTGGGCCCGTACCAGCCGGTCGAGCGCCCCGCGCATGTGGGGCACGACGTCGCGGAATCGTCGGATGCGGAGCAGATCCAGCAGCAGCAGCGCGTAGGGCGGGAGCGCAATGAGCGCCAGGGTGACGACCGTCCAGACCGTCGCCGTGCCCACCAGCACCAGCCATCCCGCGACGAACAGCACGAGTGTGAACGGCTCGAGGGTACTGCGGCGGAGGTTGTCGTGAATCTTCCAGCGGGAGAGGCCGGTGATCGGGTTCGGGATCGACCGATGATAGTAGTCGGGCACTCGCGGCAGCAGCCATTGCACCGTCTGCCAGTCGCCCCGGACCCAGCGGTGCTTGCGCCGGTTGTAGGCCGAGTAGTGGGACGGGTAGTCGTCGATGATCTCGATGTCGGATGCGAGCCCCGCCCGGGCGTAGGCGCCTTCGATCAGGTCGTGGCTCAAGAGCGCATTGACGGGGAACCGGTGCTCGAGCACGGCCCGAAGCACATCGACCTCGTAGATCCCCTTGCCGGTAAAGGAGCCCTCCCCAAAGAGGTCCTGGTACACATCCGACACGGCCCGGGTGTACACGTCGATGCCGGTCTGGCCGGAGTAGATGCTGGCCAGACGGGAGCGCAGGGCCGAGGTGACGCTCACGCCGACCCGGGGCTGGATGATGCCGTATCCCTCCACCACGATGTTGCGCAGCGGATCGATGGTTGCCCGGTTGAGCGGGTGGGCAATAGCCCCAACCAGCCGGTGCGCCACGCCCGGCGGAAGCTGGGTGTCGGCATCCAGCGTGATGACGTAGGCGATCCGGGGGAGGAGCGACAGATCGCCCCGCTTGATCGGAAAGCTGTCCTGGTCCGCCCGGAGCAGCCGATTCAGGTCCAGCAGCTTGCCCCGCTTCCGCTCCCAGCCCATCCATGCCCGCTCGCCCGGGTTGTACACCCGATGGCGGTGAAAGAGGAAGAAGGTCCCCCGCGCTTCCGCGCCGTACTTGCGGTTGAGGCCCTCGATCAGCTCGACCGCGAGCTCCACCCGGGCGTCCCGGTCCCGCTCCGGCTCCAGCGAATCGGGCAGGTCGGTGAGCAGCGCGAAATGGAGGTTGGGGTCGCGGTTGGCGAGGAAGCGGACCTCGAGCTCGTTCACCAGGGTGCGTACCTGGTCGGCGTCGAGCAGGAGCGTGGGCACCGCCACCATCGTCGCGCAGTCGTCCGGAATCCCACCGGAAAAATCGAGCTTGGCGAGGATGCGAGGCGGGACCAGGAATGCGGTCAGGCCGTTCATCACCTCGACCGCGGTCTGCACGACGAGCGGCACCAGAACCAAGGCGCCGAGCAGAGACGCGAAGTACCGGCCCAGCTGGAGCTGCACCAGCCCGATGAGGACCGCCGAGAGCAGCAGCACTCCGCCCATGTAGAACGTCGCCGGGGCGCCGAGCACGGTCTCGACCAGCCACAGCCGGGGCGGCGATCGGTAGCCGATCCGGTGCCGCAGCTCGACGGCGCCCCGATCGAGCAGGTAGAAGCCCACGTGGGTGCGGCGAGCCTGCACCCGCGCGTCGGGAACCGGCCGATTGGCGGCGTCGCGGGCCAGCGCCAGGGCGGCCTCTGCCACGGCCACCTCCGACGTCCGGGCCCGGACCGCGAGGCGCTCGACCTCACCCTGACACAAGTCCCGGCTCGCCGGATCCATCCGCGCGTACGCCCCTGCCGGATCTTCCCGGAGCATCCGCTCGATCACGCTGAGGGCCTCGACCACGTCCCGCCAGGGCGTGTCGCCGACTGCGCGGAGGCTTGCGAGCAGTAGCGGGACCCGCGCCCCGTCTCCGGTGCGGGCCGTCGCCAGCCGCTCGAGCAGTTGGAGCTGGAGCATCGGCTTGATGGCCCAAAGCTCCCGCAGATCGAGCGGCCGCTCTTCCTGGACGCCGTCGGCGAACGCAACCAGGTCCGCGGAGGTGAAGACGTCGCCGGTCGCCGCCAGGTAGGCTCCCGCGATCACGTACGCCCGGGGCACCGCCTCGCGCCCGGCGACGACGTGGGGCACGCGGCGGAGGTGGGTGGCCGCGTGGCGGCAGTCCGCGGCCGAATCATGCAACAGCTGAACCGCGTCGGCCAGCAGCCCGGCGCCCGCTGTCGACTCCTGCGGTGCACCCTCGAGGGCCTCCTCCGTGTCGTGCCAGGCCTGCGCCGGGCCGCTGGACCGGCGGGGAGGGCGCTCGAGCAGGCGCCAGCGACCGGCAACCGCCGCTCCAGCTGCTCGGAGCCTCGACTCGGGCGTCATCGGTAGCTCGACGCCTGGAGCTCGAACATCTCGGCGTAGCGACCGCCGCCCTGCACCAGCGCGTCGTGGCTGCCGTCTTCCACGATCCGCCCTCCCGCAAGCACCAGAATCCGGTCGCACATACGCACGGTCGAGAACCGGTGGGAAATCAGCAGCGCCGTTCGGCCCAAGGTGAGCTCGGCGAACCGCTGGAATACCTCGTATTCCGACCTGGCATCGAGCGCGGCGGTGGGTTCGTCGAGCACGAGCACCTGGGAGTCGCGGAGATAGGCCCGCGCGAGCGCGATCCTCTGCCACTCGCCCCCCGAGAGATCCACCCCGCCATCGAACCGCCGGCCCAGCAGCTGGTCGTATCCGCCCGGCAAGCCGCGCACGATCGGCTCCGCCAGACTCTTGCGCGCCGCCGCCTCGAGACCAGCCCGGTCGTTCAGCGCGTCCACCCGCCCCATCCCGATGTTCTCCGCGGCGGTCATCTCGTAGCGGACGAAGTCCTGGAAGATCACGCCGATCTCGCGATGCAGATCGGCCAGGTCGTACTCCCGGAGGTCGACGCCATCGAGCGTGATCCGACCCCGGCTCGGATCATACAGCCGAGTCAGCAGCTTCACGATAGTCGTCTTGCCTTCGCCGTTCTCACCCACCAGCGCAATCCGCTCACCGGCCGCGATCTGCAGGTTCAGGCGGTCGAGCACCCAGCGGCCGCCGTCGAGGTACCGAAAGGAGACGTCCTGGAACTCGAATCCGGTGCGAATGGGTCGCGGCGCCGGCCGCGCGTTTGGCTGGGAGCGCACTTTTGGCTGGATGGCGAAGAACTCGAGCAGGTCGGAGGCGAAGAGCGCCTGGTCGGCGATACCGGACACCGTCGAGAAAAACGACTGGAGATTGGTGCTGGCCCCCGCGATCGCACCGGCCACGAAGGTCAGCGTGCCGACGCTGATGTCTCCCCGTGCCGCCCGATAGACCACGTAGGCGTAGGCCCCGTAATACCCGGCGGTGCTCGCCATCGAGAGGAGCGCTCCCCAGCCGAGCCGGCGTCGGGCGAGCGCGATGCTCTGGGCATGGATGCCGTCGGCCAGGCCGACGAAGCGCCGCGTCAGGAAATCGGCCAGGCCAAAAAGCTTGAGCTCCTTGGCCGAATCGCGGCTCGCGCCGAGGACCCGGAGATAGTCGAGCTGGCGCCGCACCGGCGTTTGCCGGTAGTTGAGTGCATATCCGGCAAAGGCGAAATGGCTCTCGCCCAGAAAGACCGGCACCACGCAGGCGACCAGCAAGACGAGCAGCCAGGGCGAAAAGGTGGCGACGCCGATGGCGAGGGTCACGGCAGTCACGCCCTGCTGGAGCATCTGTCCCACCGAGCGAATCATGCCGACCCGGTCGGTCGACTGAACCCGTGCCCGCTCGAGCTTGTCCTGGAACGCCGGATCTTCGTAGGTCACCAGGTCGAGCCGAGCCGCGTGCTCCATGACCTTCACGCTGACGTGGCGCATGTAGCGGTCGGCGAGGACCGCCTCGAAGTAGTCCACGGTGCGGCTGATCAAGCTGCCGGAGACAGCGAGTGCCAGTTCGAGCCCCACCAGCCACCACAGCGCGACCGGCACACCCTGGTGCGCCGCGGCCGCTGCGACCACGCCGTCCACGATGCGCTTCGACACCGCCAGCAGCCCGAGGGGCAGGACCGAGGCAATCCCGCGGGCCCCAATCACGCCCAGCACCGTACCCGGGCCGGATTCCCAGACGATGCGAAGCACTGGGGGGACGTTGCGCAGCGCGCGCATGCGCTCCCCCCACGCGCCTCGTCCAGTCTTCGAGCCGCTCATGGGGTCCTGCTCGATCGGTCCGGTGGCCGATTCGGGGTCAGGCATATCCCTGAATGTAAGGCCATCTCGCCGTGTATCCGGCCGCGCCCGTCGTATATTTTGCCGTTGCCCGCCGGCGTCTCCCGTGCCACGAGGATCCGTCACCCGGATGTCTGACCTGATCCGGTTTTCCGACGCCTTTCTGTGGGGGGCGGCGACCTCGGCCTACCAGATCGAGGGCTCGCCGCTGGCGGACGGCGCGGGGCCGAGCATCTGGCATGGACGGGCGCCCCCAACCCGCCGGGACTCGGGTTCTACGATCGGCTGACCGATGCGTTGCTGGCCGCGGGAATCCAGCCGGTGGCGGCGCTCTATCATTGGATTAATGTACCGGGCGCTCGGCGATCGCGTGGCGCTGTGGGTCACACTGAACGAGCCGTGGGTCGTCACGGACGGCGGCTACCGGCAACTTCGAGTGGAGCCTGTGCTACGCCAAAACGGTTTGGCCTGGTGCAGTCGACTTCGAGACCCAGCAGCGTACTCCCAAGGCCAGCGCCCGTTCCTATACGGACGTGATTCGGACCGCATGGTCTCAATCCAAGGCCGGGAGGCCGAACGCCCACAGCCGGGCAGCCCTAGAGCCAAAGCGAGCAGACCGGCCCAGGGGCCTCCCTACCAGCTCACCGCATGACGACGGGCCGGGCCAGCCAGCCACCGCTGAAGCCCGCTCGACGGAGCGCCTGAAGAACGTGGGGGTTGCGCTGCATGACGCGCCAGACCAGCTCACTGCGGTAGTTCTCGAGCATAGCCACGATCGGTCCCTGGTCGATGCCGACGTAATCGGTGTCGAACCAGCCCTCCCCGGGCGATACGCGACCGAGCGTGACTGGAGCCTCGACCGCTAACGTGGGGTTGAAGGCATCGAGAAATCCATATGGGCCGAACAGATGATCGCCGTAGCGCTCGCGCATCGCGATCAGCGTGGGGATGGTGATCTCGGGGGCGAAGGGTACCGAGCCGGCGACCGCGGTCGGGGCCAGGGTACCGTCATCGCGCACTTCGGTGAACGACGTGCCGCGCGCGGCATAGCCAAAGAACGCCCGCGGGCGACCCCGAATGGTGAGCGGGAGGTCGCCCGGGCCGTCCGACGAAGTGAGACCCCACGCATCCGCGCCGTAGCCCACCCACTCGCCCGGGTTCGCCACCGCGTAAGCCCGCTGGGCGTAGGTCTGCCGCCTCGAGTTCTCGAAATAATCGATGCCCCGGGATTGCATGTACTGGTCCTGGATGCCCCGAAAATCGATCCAGAGATGGGTGTACTGGTGGCCGAACATCGGCCCGAACCCGACATGCTCGAGAGTGCCGTAGTGCCGGCCCCATCGGTACGGCGCGGTCCAGGTGTCCCAGGCGTCGCGTTCCACCGCGTGGGTGGGCGAGCCCAGCGCGAGCAGGTACACCAGCATGGCCTCGTTATAGCCGGACCAGTCGTAGTTGATGAAGCCCGACTCGGGTGTCCACCCGTGCGAGATCAGCGGGTAGTCGGCCTGAGCCCAGTGCCAGTCCACCCGGGCGTAGAGCGACTCGGCATAGCTTCGGATCGCGACTTCGCGGTCATCGGGGGCGGTGAAATACGACTGGCAGAAGAGGGCGCCTCCGATGAGCAGGGCCGTATCGATGGTAGAGAGCTCGACGGACCCGTACCGGTACCCGCGCCGCATGTCGAGGAAGTGGTAGAAGAAGCCGTGATTGCCGCTGACGTCGGTGGGCCCCGATCCCTGGGGGGCCAGCCAGAAGAAGCGCAAGGTGCGGAGCACCCGCTCCGCGGCATCGGCCCGGCTCACGTATCCGCGTTCGACGCCGATCGGATAGGCGGTGAGCGCGAAGCCGACGGCGGCGATGCTGGAATACGACGGCGAAGGCCACCGGTCGGGGGTGAGACCGGTCAGCGTGTCGCTCCGCTCCCAGAAGAAGGCGAAGGTGCGTTGCTCCAGCGTGTCCAGAAAGGCACGCTGGCGCTGGGTGAGGGGAGTAATGCCAACCGCTGGGGCCGGAGCAGGTGGGGGCGCGTGGGCGCAGCCTTGTAGCAGTGCCCCCACCACGAGCATCCGGCAAACAGTACTATAGCTCCAGCCCTGACGGTTCATTGCGTCCTTGTCAGTCGAACCCGCTCGCGCCGCCAGCGAAGTTCGTGCCAGCCGGCGGCGCCACGCGCCCAGAAGTCGTACCGCATGCCCAGTTGAAACCGGCCCGGATCGCTGAGCAAGGCGTTGCCCTTCCCGAAGTTGGGTTGGAGCACGCCGTTAATGCTGTACGTCTGGTCGAACGCCGACGGATCGAGGTTCTGGTAATTGAACGCGTTGAAAAGATCGGTCGTCACCTCCAGGCAAGTCCCCAGAAAACTGAGGAAGTCCTTGCGCAGCCGCAGGTCCACGTCCCGGTAGGCCTAGGCCCCCCAATAATAAAGTTAAACTTCTGCGGGCGAACCAGGCCCAGGACGGTTTTCACCCTCCCGACACCGGGAACGTCGGTAAACGAGATCTGGTTGAAGGGCCGGCCGGGCCGAGGGTAGTGAGGCCGCTGAACTGGATTCCGAACAGAAATGGCAGGTCCGTGATCCGGTTCATCACCACCTGATAGCCGATGCCCGCTCCCCAAGGCCGTCGTACCAGGTCCCTCGATGAGACAAGACCAGCAGTGAGACGAAGGCAGCGGTGGCGCCCGCTCGAGACCGCCTCGCGAGCCCGCCTCGCACCCATCGCCGCGGCCATGCTCGCTGCGTTGGCCTGCCACGCAGGGCGCCCCCAAGGCCCGAGCCCGAGCGGTCCCATCTCTGCCGCCGGCGCGGCCGCCTCCGCCGACCGGTTCATCGATTCCCTGCTCGCGCGGATGACCCTCGAGGAGAAGCTCGGCCAGCTCACCCAGGTCGCCGGCCCCGGCAGCCAGACCGGCCCGACCGCGCGAGCGGGCACCGAGGCGGAGATCCGGGCTGGCCGTATCGGCTCCTTTCTAGGCGTCAGGGGGGCAGCGGCCACCCGCGAGCTTCAGCGGGTAGCGGTCGAGCGGAGCCGGCTCGGCATTCCGCTCCTGTTTGCTGATGACGTCATCCACGGCTTCCGCACGATCTTTCCGGTGCCGCTGGCCGAGGCCTCCAGTTGGGATCCGGCGGCGGTAGAGCGGTCCGCCCACGTCGCCGCGGTGGAGGCTACCGCCCACGGGGTGCAGTGGACCTATGCGCCGATGGTCGACATTGCGCGCGATCCGCGCTGGGGACGGGTGGTGGAAGGCTCAGGCGAGGACCCCTACCTCGGCTCGATCATGGCGGCGGCGCGGGTGCGCGGCTTTCAGGGCCGCGACCTCGCGGCCGACAGCACCCTGCTTGCCACCGCCAAGCATTTCGCGGCATATGGTGCGGCAGAAGGCGGGCGCGACTACAACACGGCGGAGGTCTCGGACCGCACCCTCCACGAGATCTATCTCCCCCCCTTCCGGGCCGCGGTGGACGCCGGCGTCCAGTCGGTGATGACTGCGTTCAACGAGATCGCCGGCGTGCCGATGCATGCCAATCGACACCTGATCCGCGACGTGCTCCGCGGCGCCTGGGGATTCGACGGCGTGGTCGTGAGCGACTACACCGGCATTGCCGAGCTGATCCACCACGGCGTCGCGGGGGACAGCGCCGCGGCAGGCGCGGTGGCGCTGCGTGCGGGGGTGGACGTAGACCTGGTTGGCCGGACTTATCTGAACCAGCTCCCGGGCCTGATCCGCGAGGGAGTGGTAGCCGAGTCGCTGGTGAACCAGGCCGCACGGCACGTACTCCGGGCCAAGCGCGATCTAGGGCTGTTCACCGACCCGTACCGCCACAGCGATCCGGCACGGGAGCAGGCCCGCACGCTCACGCCGGAGAATCTGGCAGCCGCGCGCGACATGGCCAGGAAGTCCATCGTCTTGCTCAAGAATGCGGGGAACACGCTACCGCTCTCGAAGACCCTCCGGACGCTCGCGGTCATCGGCCCGCTGGCTGACGACGACGCCTCGGCGCTGGGCCCCTGGGCCGGTGCCGGCCGCCCCGAAGACGCCGTCACGCCGCTCACCGGGATCCGGCAGGCCATGACGGGGAGCCGGGTGCTGTACGCCAGGGGCGCGAGCGTTCGTGATCAAGACACGACCGGCTTCGCGGAGGCGCTACGAGCCGCCCGGGCGGCGGACGCCGTCGTTCTGGTCCTGGGGGAAGACCGGGACATGAGCGGTGAGGCGAGCAGTCGCACCTCGCTCGACCTCCCGGGCGTGCAGCAGCAACTCGCCGAGCGGGTGCAAGCGACCGGGAAGCCGGTCGTCGTGGTGCTGATGAATGGCCGCCCCCTCTCCACCCCATGGCTCGAGGCCAACGTGCCGGCCATCGTCGAAGCCTGGTACCTGGGAGTGCAAACCGGGCCGGCCCTCGCCGACGTGCTCTTCGGCGACTACAACCCGGGAGGCAAGCTCCCCATCACCGTGCCGCGGACCGTGGGACAGGTCCCGATCTACTACAACCACAAGCCCACGGGCCGGCCACCGGATCCAGGAGACCACTACACCTCCAAGTACCTCGACGTCCCCTGGACCCCGCTCTACCCGTTCGGCTACGGATTGAGCTACACGACTTTCTCATACGACGACCTCCGACTCAGCGCCGGCCGGATCCGGAAATCTGATTCGATCGTGGTAAGCGTGAGGGTGACCAACACCGGCCGGCGTGGGGGAGACGAGGTGGTCCAGCTCTATGTCCGGGACGAGGTGGCGAGCATCACTCGTCCGGTGCGAACGCTGCGCGGATTTCGGCGAATCAAGCTGGCGCCCGGCGAGGCGCAGACGGTGACGTTCACCTTGCACCCGGATGACATTGCCTTCCCCGGTCCGGATCTGCGGCCGGTCGCGGAGCCGGGATTCTTCACCGTCGGCGTGGGAGGCAACTCGGCGGATCTGCAGGAGAGGGGGTTCGAGCTGGTGGAGTGACCGGGTGGACAAGCGGCCTAATTGCAGTACTCCTCGACCTGGTCGATCCCGATCCGTACGTCGCGCGGCTTGCTTCCGTTCTGCGGCCCCAGGATGCCGGCCTCCTCCAGCTGGTCCATCAGCCGAGCCGCGCGCCCATAGCCGATCCCCAGCTTGCGCTGCAGCAGTGAGGTGGACCCGCCCTGGTTCTGCACGCACGCGACGGCGGCGTCCTTGAACAGCGGATCCCGCTCTGATGCATCGAAGGGCTCCCCGCCCTCACGCGCTTCAGTGTCCGGCACCTCATCCAGGATATTGGTTTCCGCCGCCTCCGCGCCGGCACGCTTGTCCTGCTCGCTCTGCCAGTCGCGGTAGCGATCCATGAGCTTCTGGCTCTCCTCGGTCGAGATGTAGGCTCCTTGGAGTCGCATCGGCTCGCTCTTGCCGGGCTCGAGAAACAGCATGTCGCCTTTCCCGAGCAGCGCCTCCGCGCCGTTCTGGTCCAGAATGGTGCGGCTGTCCACCTTCTGCGCCACCCGGAACGCGACCCGGCTGGGGAAGTTGGCCTTGATGAGTCCGGTGATGACGTTCACCGACGGCCGCTGGGTCGCGACGATGAGGTGCAAACCGACCGCGCGGGCCTTCTGGGCCAGACGGGCGAGTGGCGCCTCTACCTCCGCCTGCACCGTCATCATGAGATCGGCCAGCTCGTCCACCACCACGATGATGAGCGGCAGCTTGCCCTGGGTGTACGCCTCATCCTGCGGCGGCGGGCCGGGCGTGTTCGACGCCTCGGCCGAGATGTCGGTGAGCGTGACCTTCCTCGGGCCCGGGTTCCGCAGCGCCTTGCCGTCCAGAACCTTCCGGTTGAAATCGGTCACATTGCGGGCGCCGTTTGCCTCGAGCAGGGCGTAGCGCCGCTCCATCTCGTTCACCGCCCACTTGAGGACGCGCGCCGCTTCCTTGTTGTTGGTCACGACCGGATGTCGCAGATGAGGCAGGTCCTTGTACATCGAGAGCTCGACCATCTTGGGATCGATCATCAGGAAGCGCAGATCTTCCTTGTGCTGGTACTGGTAGACCAGCGACGTGATGATCGCGTTGATCCCGACCGACTTGCCGGTGCCGGTGGCGCCCGCGATGAGGAGGTGCGGCATCTTGGCCAGATCCGCGATCACGGCCCGCCCTTCCAGGTCGAGACCGAGCGCCACCGGGAGCAGCCGATCCTCGGCCTGCCAGCTGTCGTCCTCCAGCAGCTCGCGCAGCATGACCACCCGCGATTTCGGGTTGGGCACCTCCACGCCAACCATGTCCTTGCCTGGAATGCGGGCCACCCGGATCGACCGCGCGCTCATCTTGAGCGCGAGATCGTCGGCCAGCGCCACCAGCCGATTCATCTTGACGCCGGGCCGCAGGCGAACGCCGTATTGCGTGACCACCGGCCCTGTGGTTCGGCCCGCTACGTCGCCCTCGACCTTGAACTCGGCCAGCGTCGCCTCGAGCCGCTCCTGCAGCGAATCGAGCTCGCTCTCGCCGGCATCGACCGCCTTGGCGAACGGCGGGTCCAGCAGGTCGACCTCCCACACCGGAGCGGGCGCCGCGCCAACGGGGCCCTTGGACTCAGCCTTCTTCCCTGCCTTGGCGCGGGCGGACAGGCGGACAGGCGGGCGGGCGGACAGCGGCTCCGCTGCAGCCGGTGACCCCGCTGCGTTTGTCCGCCTGTCCGCCTCCTCTGCCTGCCCGCCTGCCCGCCCGCCTGGCCCCTTGCCCGGCTTCAACGACGGCGCGCCAGCCCTGCCTGCCTCGAGCCGTTGCAATGGATGCTACGCGAAGGTCACCAGGGTCAGCGCGGACAG
>Ga0137403_10006391_pt1 | contig 13497 bp, 9 predicted proteins | sample CZOMad2_1_16fung_FD_122057 | JGI IMG/M metagenome (GOLD analysis project Ga0137403, IMG submission 122057) | Vadose zone soil fungal communities from Angelo Coast Range Reserve, California, USA - CZOMad2_1_16fungal (Hybrid Assembly) | ecosystem: Environmental > Terrestrial > Soil > Vadose zone... | reverse complement strand
GAGTACGACATTGTGATTCGCGGGGGGCGGGTGCTGGATGGGGCGGGGAATCCCTGTATTTTCGCGGATGTGGGGATCAAGGATGGGCGGTACGTGAAGATTGGGAAGATTGCGGGGCGCGGGAAGACGGAGATTGATGCGAAGGGGCGGTACGTGTCGCCGGGCTGGATTGACATGATGGATCAGTCTGGGCGGGCGCTGCTGAAGAACGGGCTGGCGGAGAACAAATTGATGGAAGGAGTAACGACGGCGATCGCCGGCGAAGGCGGGACGCCGGTGCCAGTGGAGGAACTGCGCGAGTATTGGGCGACGCTGGAGAAGCAAGGGATCAGCTTGAACTTCGGCACGTATTTCTCCGAGACGCAGGCTCGCGTGGCAGCGCTGAAGTTTGAGAGCCGCGACCCGAACGAAGAAGAACTGACGCAGATGAAGGGAATGATGGAAACGGCGATGCTCAATGGCGCGATGGGCATGACCACGGCGCTGATCTATCCACCAAGCAGCTATTCGAAAACGCCGGAACTGATCGAGATGGCGAAGGTGGCGGGAAAGTATGGCGGGACGTATGCGAGCCACATGCGCGGCGAAGGCAAAGAACTGGTGCAGTCCGTGGATGAGTTGATTGAGATTGCAGAGAAGGGCGGGCTGGCGGGAGAAGTGTTTCACTTCAAAGCGGCGTACAGCCCAGGCTGGGGCAAGTTGATGGGCGAGGCGGGGAGACACATCGACGCGGCCCGGGCGCGGGGCGTGGACGTGGCGGCGGATTTGTACGTGTATACCGCGGGCGGTACGGGACTGGAGGCGACGATTCCGTCTTGGGCGCACGAGGGAGGGAGCGAGGAGTTGCTGAAGCGGCTGGCCGATCCGGCAATTCGCGCACGGCTGAAGAAAGAGCAGAAGGCCGGCTCGCCGGGATGGTGGAACATCATCGAAGCGGCGGGCGGATGGAAGGGCGTGGTGCTGGTGAACGCGCAGAATCCGGACAACGCGAAGTACGAGCAGCGCAGCATTGCCGCGATCGCGAAAGAGATGAAGAAGGATCCCGCGGACGTGGCGATGGATTTTGTGGCGCAGGCGAAGACAGGGCGGGTGCTGGCGATCTATCACATGATGAGCGAGCAGGATATTGAGACGGCGCTGCGCTTTCCGTGGACGAGCATCGGGAGCGACGCGGGAACGGCGCTGACTCTGGGCGGCGACGATTCGTTGGGCTTGCCGCATCCGCGGAGTTACGGAAACTTTCCGCGAGTGATTGCGAAGTACGTGAAAGAAACGCATACGCTTACGCTGGAGGACGCGATACGCAAGATGACCTCCTGGCCGGCTACGCGGATGCGGATTGCGGACCGCGGAGTGATTCGCGAGGGGATGTGGGCGGACGCGGTGGTGTTCGACTACGACACGATTCAAGATCGCTCGACGTACGAGCAGCCGGATCTAACGCCGGCGGGGATTGACTATGTATTGGTAAATGGGCAGATCGTGGTGGACCACGGGAAGCATACTGGAGCGCGGCCGGGCAAGGTGCTGTTCGGGCCGGGGTACAAGAAGTAGCCCTCAAGTCTGTTGCGAGCGCCGCAATGGCTTCAGGGGCCAAAGCCCTGGAGAAGAGGTGGCGCCAATGTCGGACCTGAAGGTCCGACCCCCTAAAGAGTCCGAGCTCTCATGCAAACGATTCAGCATTCGGACAACAGTGATCCATCGAGCCGTGCAGAGAATTGCGGCGGGGTGTATTCTATTTTTCTGACAGTAGGATGTGCGTTCACGCGCGGGGACTAGCATGGCGTCAACACAGCGACAATTTGAGGGGATGAACTCAGGTTCAGGGCGAGACATGGAACAAGAGACGACGATTCAGCAGCAGCACCACATTGAAGATGTAGAGATTCAGGAATGGCTGGAGTCGCTGGATTCGGTGCTGGAGTCGAGCGGGCCGGAAGTGGCCACGGAGATTCTGGAGCGCTTGCGAGCGCATGCCAAAGTCGCAGGCATCGATTTGCCATTTACGGCGAATACGCCTTATGCGAATACCGTGCCGGCGCGGCTCGAGCCTTTGTTTCCCGGCGATCAGGAGATTGAGCGGCGGATCAAGAGCTTGATTCGGTGGAACGCCCTGGCGATGGTGGTCCGCGCGAATCGCGTGGAGCACAACATCGGCGGGCATATCTCGACGTACGCATCGGCGGCGACTTTGTATGAAGTGGGATTCAATCATTTTTTTCGGGCACGCACGGAAGAGTTCGAAGGCGACACGGTTTATTTCCAGGGGCATGCTTCGCCGGGAATTTATGCGCGAGCGTTTCTGGAAGGGCGTTTGGGATTGCAGAAGATGGAGAATTTTCGGCGCGAGCTGAAGCCGGGCGGGGGGCTGTCGTCATATCCGCATCCTTGGCTGATGCCGGATTTTTGGGAATTTCCGACGGTGTCCATGGGCTTGAGCCCGCTGATGGCCATCTATCAGGCGCGATTCAACCGCTATCTGGAGAATCGCGGGCTGAAACCGGCTACGGACGCGAAAGTGTGGGCATTTTTGGGTGACGGCGAGACCGACGAACCGGAATCGCTGGGCGCGATCACGCTGGCCTCGCGTGAGAAGCTTGACAACTTGATTTTTGTGGTGAATTGCAATTTGCAGCGGTTGGATGGGCCGGTGCGCGGCAACGGGCAGATTATTCAGGAGCTGGAATCGGCGTTCCGCGGCGCGCGGTGGAACGTTATTAAGGTGCTGTGGGGCAGCGAATGGGACCCGATTCTGGAGCGCGATACCGAAGGGCTGCTGGTCAAGCGCATGGGCGAGTTGGTGGATGGCGAGTATCAGAAGCTGGTGGTGTCGTCGGGCGCTTACGTGCGCGAGCATTTCTTTGGGAGCGACCCGCGATTGCTGGCGTTGGTCGAGCCGTTGCCGGATGAGGCGCTGCGCAGGCTGAGGCTCGGCGGACACGATCCGCGCAAGGTGTATGCGGCGTATAAGGCGGCCGTGGAGCACCAGGGCGGGCCGACGGTGATTTTGGCGCGGACGATCAAGGGCTATGGATTGGGCGAGGCGGGCGAGGGCAAGAACGTCACGCACCAGCAGAAGAAATTGAACGAGGAAGAGCTGCGGGAGTTTCGGTCGCGATTCGGAATTCCGCTGAATGACAATGATTGCGTGGAAGTTCCGTTTTACCGGCCAGCGGAAGATAGCATCGAGCTGCAGTATTTGCGTTCACGGCGCGAGGCTTTGGGCGGATATGTGCCGAAGCGGAGCGTGCGTTCGAAGCCGCTAGTCCTGCAACACGATGAGTTGTGGAAGGAATTCTTCGAAGGCAGCGAAGGGCGTGAAGTTTCTACGACGATGGCGTTCGTGCAAATGCTGCGCAAGATGCTAAAGGATCCGGAGATCGGGAAGATGGTGGTGCCGATTGTGCCGGATGAAGCGCGGACGTTCGGCATGGAGTCGCTGTTTCGAACGGTGGGAATTTATTCGAGCGTGGGGCAGAGGTATGAGCCCGTTGACGTGAACACACTGCTTTATTACAAGGAAGCGAAAGACGGGCAGATTCTGGAAGAGGGCATCACGGAAGCCGGATCGATGGCGTCGTTTATCGCGGCGGGTTCGGCCTATGCCACCCACGGCATCAACACGATTCCGTTCTTCATTTACTACTCGATGTTTGGCTTCCAGCGGATTGCCGATTTTATCTGGGCCGCGGCGGATATGCGCACGCGCGGATTCCTGCTGGGCGGAACTTCGGGACGGACCACGCTTTCCGGCGAAGGGTTGCAGCACCAGGATGGGAACAGTCACGTGCTGGCGTTGCCTGTGCCGAATTTGAAGGCTTACGATCCGGCATACGCGTATGAGATCGCAGTGATTATCGAGGACGGGATCCGCCGAATGTATAAGGATGGCGAGCATCTCTTCTACTACATCACGGTGATGAACGAACCCTACGCGATGCCAGCGATGCAAGGCGACGTGCGCGAGGGAATCCTGCGTGGGATGTACCGGTTCCGCGAATCGCAAGACAAAAAGACGAAATTGCGTGCGCAACTCTTCGGAAGTGGCGCGATTCTGAACGAAGTGCTGCGGGCTCAGGAAATTCTGGGGACGAAGTACGGCGTCGCAGCGGACGTGTGGAGCGTGACGAGTTACAAGGAGCTTTACAACGACGGGATTGAGACCGAGCGATGGAACCGGCTGCACGCCGGCGAGAAAGCGCGGGTGCCGTACGTTACACAGTGCCTGGCGGATGCGCCTGGCGTGCTCGTAGCGGCTTCGGACTACATCAAGACGCTTCCGAACATGATCGCCAAGTGGATGCCGCGGCGGCTGGCCTCGCTGGGAACGGATGGATTCGGGCGGAGCGAGGGCCGCGCTTCACTACGTGATTTTTTTGAGGTGGACTCGAAGTTCATCACGCTGGCCGCGCTGCATGAGCTGTTTTTGGATGGGAAGATTGAACGCTCAGCGCTAGACAAGGCGATCAAGGATCTCGGGATCAATGCCGAGAAGCCGAATCCGGTCATCTCTTAAGAGGACACGTCTTAAGCGGACTTGGCCGGATTCACGGCCGCGGCCGAGAGGACTTCGGCAGGTTTGATGCGGCCTGTGGCCAATTGAGCTACCAGTTGGGCGTTGGCTGCTAGAAAGTCATGACTTCCCAGTTCCTTTGGTAGCACCCAAACGATTTGTTCGAATGGCTTCGGTGCGAGATTGGTTTCGCGAATCTTTGCCGCGAAGAATCGGATCTCGAGAGTTTGTGGCCGGTCGGCATATTGATGGTTCACCCGAGCGATCTCAACGGCTTGCACGAGGGTTGCGCCCAGCTCCTCGCGGAGTTCGCGAGCGAGCGCTGCTTCTGGTTCTTCTCCTGCTTCGACCTTGCCGCCCGGAAACTCCCACTTTAACGGCGAGGTGTCGTTTCTTCGGCGCTGGCCGATCAGCAGGCGGCGATCTTCGCGTTCGATGACGGCCGCGACGACGATCATGGCGCCACTCGCGCGGCGGCGATGAGTTTGGCCAATTCCCGGGCTCCTCTTATCAACGGCAGGGCCGGTGTATTCACTAATTCATCGCGGATGACATGCACGCGGCGGTTGCGAATTGCTGCAACATTCTTCCAGCCTTCGACTTGATAGGCGATTTGAGGTTTGGCTTTCGCTCCGGTGGCAGCCCACGCGAGAACAATGATTTCGGGATCAGCGGCGGCGACTTGTTCGTCAGTCACGGTGCAGCCTGCGGGCAAGACCATGTGACCTCCGGCGATTTCGACGAGCTCGGCTACCCAGGGAGGCGAACTGATGCGTGGATTCGACCACGCTTCGGAGTAGACACGCACGCGGCGCGTTTTGCCGCGGCATTGTGTGGCGATGGATTTGAAATCATTTCGCATGCGGCGGATCACGCCCTCGGCAGCCGCGACCCGATTAGTGAGACCGCCGAGGAGGCGAATGTCGCTGTCGATGTCAGTCAGCGAACGTGGATTCATGGCCAGGAAATTGAGCGGGCGCTCCAGGAGCTTGGCTACGGTTTCTTGTTTGTAAGGCACGGAGCCAATCACCAGGCCTGGCCGCAGGCGGAGGATTTCGTCGATGGAGTTCAGGTGCCAGCAATCGCCGAGTTTCGGGACGCCACTAACTGGAGCGACGTCTGCGCACCATTTGGTGACGCCGACGAGCGAGCGTTTGGCGCCGATTGCGCAGAGAATCGACGTTGCGCTTGGAGCAAGCGAGACAATGCGAAGCGGCGAAGCATGCGATCGCGGCATCGTCTTGAGTTTAGCAGAGACTGGAAGATCGACAGGCCTCGGCGTTGACACCCATTCGGCGTCGGAGGGACTGCAAATGTAAGAGAAGGCGGCTCCTCAGTGCTGCAGCGCTCCACAATTATTTCTTGTCGTAGATGTCGACGGGCCGCGTGTCGTTGCGCAGCTGGTCCAGATTGATCCAGTAGTAGGCACCGAAGGGTTTCTTATCGGGCCATATTTCGTCGAGGGTGTCGGCGTCGTAGAGCGTGCCGGCTTTCATAACCATCGAGATATTCGCGGTGTTGTGGATGTCGTCGAGTGGATTGGCATTCAGCACCATTAGGTCGGCGAGCTTGCCAACTTCCAGCGAGCCGAGATCCTTGTCTGCGCCGAGAAAGTGCGCGCCGTGAACGCTGGCGACTTCGAGCGCTCCCATATTGCCGAGCGCGGGCGCGAGCATCCAGACTTCCCAGTGCGAGCCGATGCCGTGGGCTTGGCCGTGCGAGCCGATTGCGCCATAGCCGCCGTTGGCGATGATGTCCGCCAGGCCTTGTGCTTGAACACCGAAATGATAATCAGTGATTGGACGCATCCAGCGGCGGCGGAGATGCGGCATCAGTTCGCGCCAGGGCGTCCAGCGTTGGAGTTTGGCGTCCTTCCAGACGTCGCTGATCTGGTCGAAATATTCCTCGTTCCATGGTGCGGTGCCGCCTACGGTGAAAGTGGGCGAATACACGGTGTGTGACTGGCCGAAGAACTTGGCAACGTCGCCGTAGAGGGGAACGTAGGGCGTCGGATGCTCGAAGCCGGTTTGCCCGTCCATGATCATGGTGACTTTGTGCAGCAGATCGCTCGAACCTTCCCCGGTGACGCGCAAATGCTGCTTGCGGGCGACTTCGGTGATCCACTGGCGCTGCTGGCGATCCGGCTGGAGGTATTGCTTGAGCGCGACGGTGCCGTAGGAAGCGAGGCGCGTGATTTCGTGCTCAGTGACTTCGTAGCTGGTGAGCTCGTTGTGATTCGGGCCGCTGCCGTTGAGCAGTGGTGTCGCGGTCGAGTACGTGCGCGGACCAATGGATTTGCCTGCCTCGATCATTTCAGCAAGCGGGAAGACTTCTTCGGACCACGTCGAAGGATCGAGTGTGGTGGTGACGCCATACGCGAGATAAACCGCGGACTCGAAATTGTGCGTGGGATTTACACCGCCAGATTCGCGGTGATGGTGCGCATGCATGTCCACCCAACCGGGAATGATGGTCTTGCCCTTGGCGTCGATAACTTGGCTGATGCCGGAAGTCGAGCAAGTGCCGACGCAGGCGATGCGTCCTGCCTTGATTACGATCGTGCCTGAATCGATGACCTGCTTGTTGGCGAGTGTAATGATGCGAGCGTTGGTTAGAGCGACGGAGCCCTGAGCGATCGCGCGCGGCGTCGAGAGATGAATTTCTGTCGTGTCGGTCTTGCCGCTGTTCACGTGATAGACGAAGTATTTGTTGGCGCTGCCGTACTCGATGGTGTTTGTATCGCGCCAGTGCGGATAAGCGCCGCCATCGAGGCTGGCCGGCTTGATCGTGAAAACAGGTGCCTTGCGATCAAACTTTATGCTTTCCTGCCCGGTAACCGAGAGTGGCAGCGGCGCAACGTAGACGTTGTCGCCCTCCTGGTACGCAACTTGGAGCCCGTCGGCAGAAAGCTGAACCATCGTTGCATTGGTAAAGGATGCGTGGGTACGTCGATCAGAGCCGTCCTTCTGCACGGAAATCAGATCCGTGAGCACTTTCGTCGAAAATGGACTGTCGCCTTTTTCCACGCGATGCTCGATGAAGTAGATTCGGCCGCCCGGACCAAATTGCGCACGCGCGCCGGGTCCATCCTGTCCACCGAGGCGAACGAGCGTTTGCGTCTCGCCTCCCGACGCGGGTTGCAGCACCAAGTCATACCATTCGTTGCGCGTCCAATCGCGTCCGCGCAGTGTCGCGCCGGAGCCACGCGAATAGGCGATAGTAGCGCCGTCCGGGCTCCAGACCGGATTCAGGTATTCACCAGGAACTGTGGTGACTTGCTGCGGATCGCCGCCGGTTGCGGAGATCGTCCACAGTTGTCCGTGTTTTTCATCATCCCAGGAGGCGAACGCGATGCGCTTGCTGTCCGGCGACCATGCCGGCGAAAATTCACCAGCAGTGAAGGACGCAGGCGTGAGGCGTTCTGGCTTGCCGCTCGGCAGGTCCATGCGCCAGAGCTTGCCGACGGACTGAAAAACAAGATGCTTGCCGTCCTGCGAAGCGCTCTGCCAACGAATAAATTTCGATTCGAACGCATCATCGCGAATCGGTAGCGGCGAATAGGCCATCTCCGAAATGGTGCGATGCACGTGTGCGGTGAAAGGAATTGTATTGACCTTTCGATCCGCAACCGAAAGATGCCGGAACTTCCCGCCCTGCGAGATGAAAATCGATTTGCCGTCAGCAGCCCAAGCCATTCCCGGAAGGATCGGCATTTGACGGGAGATTTCTTCGGATTCGTCCAACTCGATCGGATCCATCAGCAGGCGTTCTTCGCCAGTTTGCAGGTCGCGCAGCCAGAGAGCAGTGCGCGGCCCGAACACGTGACCTTTGTAGGATTCCGTGCCGTCCGGAATACGGCGAGCGAAAGCGACGAATCGTCCGTCCGGGGAAACTTCCGGAGCGATCCCGCCGCCGCTGGTGCCGCGATCCTGCTGCTCGGCCTGGCCTCCGGTGATCTCCTCGATTTTTCGCGTTCCCAGATCCATACGCCGAATTTGCGCGCAGCCCAGCAGGGGATCGGTGTGACCGAAGGGCAGCGGCGAGCAAAGCTGCGAATCGAAGTATAGATATTTTCCGTCCGCCGAAATTGAATGCCAGCCCGGAGCTTTGTCTGGCGCGACCAGCACGACACCAGCGCCGCCTGCCTTGTGATACATCACTAGCGTCCAGTTGAATCCCGCGCCGCCTTCGGGCCGCGTGCCTTGCCGCTGCACGACGATGAAATTGCCGTCGGGCGTCCACATGGGGCTCAACGCGCGCTCTTTGTTGTCCGTGTAGACGGAGCGCGGATTCTTTCCGTCAGCATCCATCAGCCACAGGTTATTTTGTCCCTTGCGATCGCTGATGAACGCGATGCTCTTGCCGTCAGGCGAAAATCGCGGCGTTTGGTTGATGGCCACGCCGGAATCCTGCGTAAGGCATTCGGCTTTGCTGCCTTCGACGGACATGCGATAAATGTGCCCCAGCAGATCGAAGGCGATCCATTTGCCGTCGGGCGAGAGGCTGAGCGACATCCAAGTGCCTTCATTAGTGTCAAAATCGATGGTGCGCGTGGCACCGCGGGCTTTGGTGGTGTCCCATTCGGCGGCCGGTTTTTCTTGCGCAACCATCACGGGAGCGAGCCAGACTCCGAAACCGGCTACAACACCCAGCGCTCGCGCGCTGTTCCATCGCGTCAATTTCATGTAGAACCCCTCACCGGCATTTTCGCCAGCACCGTCAGCATCCGTGAGGGCTTTTATCACGTAGGAGTCCGCGTAAGCAAGCTCAGATCTCATTTGTGCAACAAATGTTTCTCGGCATTCGGGCATCGATTTGACATCCCTCGAGGCGTGTGATGCACTCACGGAGAAGTTTACCGAGGTGATTGTCTATGTCCCGCAGGGTTGCGTCAGCTATTTTTCTCTTACTGTCTCCAGCCGGTGTTCTCGCGCAGGCTTCGGCGAATCAAACTCCCGATGCAAACGTGGTCAAATACCGTGCCACTCGCGAGAACGTGAAATACGTCTATGGCGTCGCGCCTCCGGTAGCGCGTCTACATGCCGGCAATATTCTGGAAGCAAACTCGCTGGATTGCTTTGCCAATGTGATCCAAAAGCCTGGCGATAAGCTTTCGCTCGTCCCGGGAGACAATCCGCTGACCGGCCCGTTTTTCGTCGAAGGCGCGGAACCGGGCGACACACTAGTCGTGCACGTCCTCGATTTGCAGGTGGACAGCAATCAAGGGGTCGGCGCGTTCGCTCCGGGTTTCGGGGCGCTGAACCAGACGAACTACACGCCGATGCTCCACCAGCCTTTTCCGGAGAGGATTTGGTTCTATCCGATCGATCACGCGGACAATACCGGAACATTTCAGGCGCTCGATTCCAATTTCAAGGTCAAGATTCCGTTACATCCGTTTCTCGGGTGTATTGGCGTGGCGCCGGCAAATGGCGAAGCACGCAGCTCGGTGGTTCCCGCGGAGTTTGGCGGCAATATGGATGCTCCCGAAGTCTCAGCCGGCAATACTCTCTATTTGCCGGTGAACGTACCAGGCGCCTTGCTCTATTTTGGCGACGGGCACGCGGCGATGGGAGATGGCGAGGTTGCAGGCACGGCGATTGAAGTGCCCATGCGCGCGCGCCTGCGCATCGACGTTTTGAAAGGGAAGCAGGCGCGATGGCCGCGCTTTGAGAATGCGGACCGCATCATGACCGCGGGAATTTATCGGCCGGTAGACGATGCCCTGCGCATCGCGTACACGGAACTGATTAACTGGATCCACGCGGATTACGGTCTCTCCGAACAAGATGCCTACCAGTTGCTTTCTCAGGTGGGCCGTGCGCACTTGACCGAGATGGTCGATCCGAACTACGTGGTGATTGCATCCATAGAGAAAAAGTATCTGCCGCCGAAGAAAGAAGCGGCTCACTAGCCGCATCGTTTGCTCTGACTGCTTGCAGAAATGTTCAGCGCCGCCGTTTTAGATCATTTCGAACATCCGCGCAATGCCGGCGCGCTGCCCAATGCGACCGTGCATGTGGAAGTCACGAACCCCGTGTGCGGCGACGTGTTGCAGTTCGCTGCGCGAATGGAAAACGGCCGTATAGCCGAGATCCGGTTCCTATGCCGGGGATGCACGACTTCCATTGCGTGCGCCTCTTTACTTACCGAGAAGCTCGCAGGCGCATCGCTCGAAGATGGCCAATCCATCAGCGCGGAATCGCTCTCCATCGAACTGGGCGGCCTGCCCTCCGCAACATTTCACGGCGCGCAGCTGGCCATCGACGCGCTCCACTTGCTCGCAGAACGCTCGAAGCAACGCTAGACGTTTTTGCCGCGCAGTTTGTCGAACGCGTCGGGATCGTTCAGATTCAGGATGCAGCCTTCTTCGTTCGTGCGCACTTCCTCGATGTCCGCTGCGTGCGCCCAGACCACCGCGCGAGCTCCCGTCTGCATCGGCGCCGATAGCAGCTCGCCGTAAAGAGCGGCTGAAAAAATCACCGGATGACCGCGCTGCCCTTCGTGGAGCGGAAGGACGATCGGTTTGTTCGTCGCGAGGAAGCGCTCGATCAATTCGCGCACCAGCGATGCGCTAATCAACGGGTGGTCGATCAGAAAGAGAATCATGCCATCCGTATTTCCCGGCAAACTCCGAAGCGCTGCTTGAATCGAGCTGAGCTGTCCCGCTTCCCAATCGGCGTTGATAACGATTTCATCGCCGCTAAGGTGCACTGCCTTGGCGATAGGTTCGGCGTGCGGACCGAGCACCACGCGGCGCACAGCAATCTGCGGATGGTGGCTGACGTCCAGCAAATGTTCCAGGAACGGACGCCCCTGGTAGGGAAGGAGCGCCTTCGGTGAGCCCATGCGGCTAGAGGCACCGCCCGAGAGAATCACGGCGGCGAGCATGAGTCCTCGCTAGTCTTCGCCCGAAACGGACCGCAGTGCCGGGCGGGGTTCGTATTGCAAGGTCTTGTGAGTCGCCGCAGGCGCGCAGCGTCGCACCGCGACCAACTCCGCCACTATGCTGATGGCGATTTCTTCCGGTGAGAGCGCGCCAATCTCCAGCCCCATGGGTGCGTATACACGCGTAAACTCTTCGGGACGATAGCCCTCTTTTTCGAGCGCTTTGTAAACCGATAGCACTTTGCGCTTGCTGCCGATCATGCCGATGTACCGCGCCTCGGTTCGCACCGCCCAGGCAAGCACATTCATATCGTCTTTGTGTCCGCGCGTGACGATCACCAGATACGTTGAAGCGTTCGGCCGAATTTTGTGAAATGCTTCCTCGTAGCTAAGATGAATTTCTTCGGCCATCGGGAAGCGCTGGGCATTCGCGAACGTTTCGCGGTCGTCGACAACCCCCACCGCGAAGCCAGCCCCGTTCGCCGCCTTGGCTACCGCAGTCGAAACGTGACCTCCACCGAAAAGGTACAGCATCGGTTGCGGCAGAATGGGCTCGACAAAAACTTCCAGCGTTCCTCCGCAGATCAATCCGTTGTCGAAGGTAGCTTCATTGTTCAGATTGAAGATCATCTTTCGCGGCGATTCCTTCTGCATCACTTCCTTGGCTGCTGCCCAAACTTCGGCTTCCACGCATCCTCCGCCTATCGTTCCAGCGATGGACCCGTCGTCGCGCACCAGCATTCGCGAGCTTTCATAGCTCGGTATCGAGCCGTTGGTATGGACGATTGTGGCCATGGCCCCGCGCCGTCCGGCCCGCCGCATCTTCACGATTTCTTCGAACAAGTCCATTGCGTCTCCAGAATTGACGCTACGCCGTGCCGCGAATCCTGTCAATTCGGCCCGGCTGGACACTTGCGTGGCTCGCCGCTAGACTTCTCACACAAAAATCGGCAACAAAATCGTTGAAGGGACGAAAAACACATGAAGGCCATTCTCTTTCGGGCGCATGGCGGCCCCGAAGTTCTCGAATATGCCGACGTGCCGAAGCCGGAAGTGCGCCACGGCGAGGTTCTGGTTCGCGTACGCGCCTGCGCGCTCAATCACCTGGACATCTGGGTCCGCGGCGGTCTGCCCGGCGTGAATTTCCCGCTGCCGCACATTCCCGGCAGCGACATTGCCGGAGAAATTGCGGAGATCGGCCCGGGTGTCACCACCGTACGCGTTGGCCAAAAAGTGGTCCTCGCTCCCGGCGTCTCCTGCGGCAAGTGCGCTGCCTGCGTCGCTGGACTCGACAATCGTTGCCGCGATTTCACCAACCTGGGCTACCTGATCGACGGCGGCTGCGCCGAATTTGTCCGCGTCCCCGAAGTGAATTGCCTGCCATATCCGGAGAACCTTTCGTTTGAAGAAGCTGCCGCCACGCCACTCGTCTTCCAGACCGCCTGGCACATGCTCGTCGGACGCGCCGAGCTTGCCCCCGGCGAAGATGTACTGGTGCTCGGCGCCGGGAGCGGCGTGGGCACGGCTGCCATTCAAATCGCCAAGTTCTTTGGCGCACGCGTAATCGCCACCGCTGGCTCCGACGAAAAGCTCGCGAAAGCGAAAGCTCTCGGAGCCGATGAACTCATCAACCACAAAACGCAGAAAATCGCCTCGGAGGTGCGCCGAATCACCGCTAAGCGCGGCGTCGATGTCGTGTTCGAGCACGTCGGCACAGCGACTTGGGACGACTCGGTCGCCAGCCTCGCACCATGCGGCCGCCTGGTTACCTGTGGCGCCACCACCGGTTACGATGCCAAAGTCGATCTGCGCTTCCTTTTCGTGCGCCAGCTTTCGCTGCTCGGTTCTTACATGGGCACCAAGACCGAACTGCACACCGTGATGAAGCTTGTCGCCGCCGGTCGCCTCAAGCCCATCGTCGATCGTGTCTTCCCACTGGCTGAAGCCGCTGCGGCGCACCGTTATCTCGAATCCAGCTCGCAATTCGGCAAAGTCGTCCTCAAAGTCTGAGTTTCGCGGATATCTGATATTCTCGGGCGCACCAGCGTCTCGGAAGAGCGGACGCGAAGTCCTATGGCCAGCATTCAAGCGCATCT
>Ga0137403_10006389_pt1 | contig 13498 bp, 12 predicted proteins | sample CZOMad2_1_16fung_FD_122057 | JGI IMG/M metagenome (GOLD analysis project Ga0137403, IMG submission 122057) | Vadose zone soil fungal communities from Angelo Coast Range Reserve, California, USA - CZOMad2_1_16fungal (Hybrid Assembly) | ecosystem: Environmental > Terrestrial > Soil > Vadose zone... | reverse complement strand
GCCCCTGGCCTGCGGCGCCTGCGTGCGGCAGCACCGGGGCCGTCGCCCACCGATCTCGGGTTTACCCGAGATCGGATCATTGAGTGCGCAAGTCGGCCAAGGCCAACTTGCGGTGGCTCCCCCGGCCGGAAGAGGCCGGGCGAGCGCCTCAGGGTGACGGGAAACGGAAGTGTTCGCGGCAGACATTCGCTGGCTCAACCTGATCGTAAAACACATCTAGTGCGGAGCTTCCGACGTTCGCAAGTCGCTGCAGGAGGGCGGATCATGGGCGAACGGGTGGCGGTGCCACCGTCTCGGCTCGTTCCTCGTGCGAAACGACGTTGCGCGTCTCCGCATTCGCCAGCATGACATTGCTCTGCAACTCGCCCTGCACCACATAGAGCGGCCGCCGCTTCACGTCGCTGCGCATTTCGGCGAGATATTCGCAGAGCACGGCCAGGACCAGAAAGATCAGGCCGAACATGATGGCGTTGAAGAAGTTGGTCGACGCCCAGCCGGGCGCAATATCCCTATAGATGAGCCGCATCACGACGATGTAGATCAGGAAGGCGAAGTCGGTGAAAGCCATGAGCGCGGAACCGAGCGCGGCAAAACGTAAAGGCCGGTCCGAGTTCGAGACGATCATGTGACCCGCGCTCTCGAGCAGCGTGAGCGCGCGGCGATGGCGCGGCGGATCGCGTCGCATGACAAAATCATAAGGAACTTTCGTCACCTCGAAGCCGGCATACATCGCCAGCACCCGGATGTAGCGGAAGCTGTCCTTGATGGTGAGCAGCGCGTTGAGCGCCGTGCGGGTGAGCGCCATGAAATGGGTGGCGCCATAGACCTGCGAGCGCGTCAGGAACACGCGGCAAAGCGCGTAGTAAGCCTGATAGGCCAGCCGGTAGAACAAACGCCTGAATTTGTCGGTCGCGATGCCGATCACGATGCCGTTGCTGTCGTTGGCCTTCTCGGCAAATTCCGGGATCCGCCCGGGCGGATCGACCGCCGGATTGAGCACCACGATGACGTCGCCGATCGCCTGCTCGAGCCCGCAGGCGATCGCAACCTCGAGCCCGAACGGTCGCGTCAGCCGCGAGTAACGGAAGCAGGGAATCTCCGACTTGGCGCGCTCGAAGAACGAGCGCGTGCCATCGCTCGAGCCGTCATCGATGAAGATAAGCTCGTAGTCGCCGAAATGGCTGCGCATGACGGCGTCGAGCTCGCGCACCACCGTGGGCAGGATGTCGAGGTCGTTCTCCAGCGGAACCACCACGGAGACGAAGATGTCGCGTCTCATTCGCCCCTCCGGTTCGTCATGGTCTTTGTTGGAGCATGATCTTTTCCGAAAACCGGCCTCCACTTTTCGGGATCATGCTCTGGCGCGACGCTGTCGTGCCGCAATGGCAGCGCCTCGTCGAGGTCGTAGATGTTGTCGATCTTGCTGCCCAGAATGGAAATGACGTTCGGTGCCGACGGGTCGCGCTTGAACAGGATCGGCCGGCTGTCGTTGACCCCGCTCTGCGGCAGGATCGTCTTGATCTCCCACAGCGATCGCACGTAGCTCAACTCCCGCAGGGCGGGCACGTAGCGCGCCGCGTCCCGGCGCATTCTATCGAAGCGGGTGCGCAACGGGAACGCCGGCAAATGGGGGGTATAGCCATCGGCCGCGGGGTCATCGGCCCATTCATAGTGCGGCGTGTAGCGGACGTGGCTCAGGGTCGACAGCCCAAGCGGGGGAAACGGCATGAGCGAGAAGAACGGTCCGCACATGACCGTGATGCTGGCGCCGCGCAGGCTCGCAGGCGGCTCGACCAGCGCCATCTCGGTGGCCTCGTGCTGCAGGTGGATCGTCTGCAGCCCGCTTTGCGACAGGATCCGATTGAGGTGCGAATAACTGCAGTTGTAGAGATGGCGGCCGCGCAGCGTGTTGGTCTCGCCCGAGTGCAAGTCCTTGATCTCGACCGCAAGTGTAACTCCCGCGCGAATCCGGACCGCTTCGGTGCGCGTGAGCAGGGTGACGCCCGAAGCCTCGATCCGCTCGCGCAGGCTCTCCCTGAGCTTGTCGGCGTCGAAGGCATGCTCGGTAACGCTGAACACGGCCTCGATGAAATCGTCATTGAACAGCTTCTGGATCGCCGCAGGTGCAGGCTTGAGATCGGCTCCGATGCGCCGGCAGAACTGCACGAATTGGCCAGCCGTTACGTTCGATTGCCGGAGGCTGATCGCATAGTACTGCTGCGTGGTGGTGTGGATGGCGTTCTTGAACTCGGCGATGAAGCGCGGGGCATTGATGCGTGAGCGCAGCGCCGTGAGCAGGCTGCGCGGATAGTGGTAGCCGTTGTGAACGCGCGCCTGGTTGTTGTAGGAGGCGCGCAGCAGGATGTCTTGATCCTGCTCGATGATCACCACGCTGCGGCCGCCATGCAGCTCGGCCAGGCGGAGCGCCGCGAAGCAGCCATAGCTCCCACCGCCGATGATGATGTGCGGATAGTCGATATCCATCATCCTCACCGAGCCTTCAGCGCACCGGGGGGCGAGACTTGGAGCCGTCGCTTTTCCTGTCTCAGCTCGGCGATGCCGGAGAGATAAAGCAGCGACAGGTTGATCAAGCGTGCGGACGACTTCGAATCGGGCTGGTCGGTCCAGTCGACCGGCATGTCGAGGACCTTCGCGCCCAGCCATTCGGCGCGCACCGCGAGCTGGGTGGCCATGAACCAGTCGTCGGTGAATGCGAATTGATCGGTCAGCCGCCGGTAGAGATTGCGGTCGATGAACTTGAAGCCGCACATGGCGTCCGTGAAGGATACGCCAAGCCGCAGGCGCAGCAGCCCATTGAACATGCGAGTGGTGAATTCTCGCAGCAGCGTGCGGTTCCTGACCGAGGCGCCGTGCTTGAGGCGCGAGCCGAGATAGAGCTCATAGCCGTCGCCGCGCGTGATGTGGTCGCAAACCTCCTTGAGATGGCGCAGGTCGGTGGCGAGATCGATGTCCATGTAGCCGACGAAATCCGCCTGCGTCGCGCCCCAGGCTGTTTTCAGGGCGAGGCCGAAGCCGCGCTTGCCGACGCGGAGATAGCGGACGTTGCGGTGGCGCGCCGTCAGTGCCTGGCCGATGTCCGCCGTGCGGTCGGTCGAGCCGTTGTCGGCGATGCAGAGCTCGTCGATCTCGAGCTTGTGCTGCTGGCAGAACGCGATCGTGCGCTCGATCGAATGTTCGAGCATGGCCTCCTCGTTGAGGACCGGGAAGGTGACATGAATGCGGGCCGCTTGGCTCATGACATTGCTCAGTCGTGTCGCAGCAGGACCTTGATCACGCGCTGCGGCTCGTCCGCAATCAGCGTGACGGCGTCTTCGGCGTCGCGAAACGAAAGCGTCGGGCTGAGGATGCCGCGCGGCGTGATCGTGCCGGCTGCAAAGTCGCGCACCACCATCTCCTGCAGATCCTTGGCGTAGAGCGGGGGCGTTCCGCGCACCGGATTGTTCCACGCAAACGCCGGCAGCGAGGCCATGAGCGTGAGCCGGTTGTGGAAGAACTCCTCGCCGAGGTTGATGGTGCCCGCGCCATAGAAGCCGACGCAAACGATGCGCCCGCACTGGCGCGCCGCGCGCATCGCCATGGCCAGCGTCTCCAGGCTGCCCGAGCACTCGATCGCAGCATCGACGCCGCCGATGCGCTGCTTGATCGTGCGCGCGACATCGCTCTCCGCGCGCGTATCATAGACCTCGCTGGCGCCGAAGGATTTCGCCAAATGCCGGCGCTCCTCGAAGCCTGATGCCGCCATCACCTGCGCCCCCCGCGCCACGCAATACTGGATGGCGAAGAGGCCGATGGCGCCAAGACCCGTGACCAGCACGGTCTCGGCTTTGGCGATCGCGCCGTCGAGCACGCCGCCAAGCGCGAAGCTTGCCGGGTCGATGCACAGCGCCTGCTCGGGCGTGAGGTTGCCGAGCCGCGTGACGCTTGCAGCCGGCAGCACATGAACGTCGGCGATCGGGGCCCAGGCGAAGACCTGCTCGCCGGGCCGGAGACCGCCCGCGTTCTCGCCCGCCCAGTCGATCACGCCGACGACCATGCTGCCCATCGGGCGGGGATAGAATGGTGGTTGCGCCGGCACAGTCTCGAACAGGCGCAGCGTCGAGTTGAACACCCGCGAAGCAAATGGCGTGCGGCCGAGATAAGCCATCATCTCGGTACCGTGCTTGAAGGTCGAATGGAGCGAGCGCACGACGATGTCACCGGGCCCGGCGCGAGCGAGTGGCCGGTCCACGAGCCGGGCCTGCCGCGGAGCTTCGATCGTCAGGACGCGCTGCGAGGACGGGTGCATCGGGCGGAATCAGAGGCTTTCATAGGCTCGATGTTAGAGGGGTGGCCGGCGCTGCGCCAGCCAGCTTAACTTGCCAGTGGCCTATGGGTGGGGCGTTGCGTTAATTCTGCCGAGCGGGCACAACTGTCCGCCGCGAAAGGCCGCTGTTCACCATAGGTTCAGGCCCGTCGTCGTAAGCGCCGCTGGGCCAAGGTCCGCGTTGGACTTCCGGCGTTGGACCTCGGGTCGAAGAGGACGTTGGCGTTGCAGACCTCATTCCTTCGCGTTGGCGTCAATCTTCTCGGGGCCGTGGCACTGGCGGCCTATGCGGTGCTCACGGTCCTGTCGTATGTGCAGGTTCCAGTCCTGTGGCGAAACCACGGGGCTGCCCCCCATTCGGTCGCATTCTTCGATGATCTGGCCACCAGGTTTCCGCTGGTCGGTCTCTCCCGCCTGTTCGAGACCAACGCGGCCGTCATCATCAGCTATTGCATTCCAGTCGGAATCATCACAGCAGCCTGGATCGCGCTCGTGGCGATCCTCTATCGCCGCGAGCACACGCTGGATGCGAATCTCGACGCCCTGGTGATGCGCTGGTCGGTAGCGTTCGCGGTGGTGTGCGTGCTGGCGTTCCCGGTGTTCACGCAGGATTTCTGGCTGTCGATGGCGTGGGGCCGGATGGCGGCCGAGGGGACGAACCCCTACCACAACCTGTTCACCGACGAGACACTCACCGGCTTGCCGCTCGACCATTTTCCCATGGTCATGTCCTACGGGCCGGGCTGGGCCATTCTCTCCGCTGCGGTGATGGCGGTGACCGGCAAGAGCGTGCTCGCCGCCACGATCCTGTTCAAGGGCGTGCTGCTCGCGACATGGCTCGCCTCGCTCGCCCTGATCAAAACCATGACCGCCTCCAAGCCAATGCTCGATCGCTGCCTAGCCATTGTGGTTGCGGGCTGGATGCCGCTCGGCGTGCTGCAGACCGTTGCGGAAGGCCACAACGACATTTTCATGGTCTGGCTGGCGCTCATGTGGCTTGCGCTCTTGGGGCAGGGCCGCTGGCTGGCGCCGGTCGCCCTGATGGGATCCGCGCTCGGGAAATATGTGACGGCTCCGCTGTTCCTCGTTGATGTGATCATAGCCTGGCGGCTGCACGGGCTCGGCTGGCGGCAGCTCTTCGTGCGTTATGTGGGGCCCGGTCTCCTCGGGATTGCGGTGTTTGGGGTCTTCTATCGCTCACCGGAGTTTTTCGAAGGTACGCGAGTGATCAGCGAGTGGGAGTTCCTGCAGCCTCGCCACGCCGTCGAGGCGATCGAGCTTGCGGTCGGATTTGATCTCAACGTGCTTGATTGGACTATCACCGCAACGTTCGTCCTCATCGCCCTGGCGAGTGTCGTAGTCCTGCTGCGGACGCCCACGCTCGACAATGCCACCAAGGCGGCGCTCGCGATCATGAGCGCGATCTCGTTCGTGGGGATCGCCCACCTCTGGCCGTGGTATCTGGTCTGGACAGTGCTGCTGGCGGCGCTGGTGCCGCGCTGGTGGCTCGCTCGGTTTGTGATCGGCGTCTCAGTCCTGGCGGCGTTCTCGTTATCATTCTGGTGGGTTAAGCCGATCGAGAATTCGCAAGTGTGGGCCTCGCTGGTGCTTTATGTCGGGGCCGTGCTCTGGTGTTTGCTGACGCGACCATCCCCTCTGGCGAAGGCCTCCGCGCGCCGCCCCGAGGAGGAGATTGCCGGCGGATCCTTCGAGCGTCCGTGAGCAGGTTGCCGCCGCAGGAGATCGCGGTTAGGTTCGGCCCCCACACGGACGGGCTTGGCCGTGCAAGAGGGCAGAAAGGCGCGTCCGCGGCGGCACATCCATGACGAACAACGGCATTGCGGCCGCGCTCCACCGGCTGACCGATAACCGTATCGCGCTGTGGCTCGTGACGGTGCTCGTCGGGATCGCGATCCATCTGATCGTCTGGCAGTTCTCCGAGCCGTCGGACCTCTTCTCCGATTTCTACAAAGCCAATTATCCGGCGGCCGAGACGCTCTGGCAGGATGGTCTCAGCGCAACCTGGCCGCTCACCGAGAAGGGCGGCTTTTCCAATCTGCCGGTGCTGGGCTGGCTCTATGTTCCGTTCATCTGGGTTGGCGAGGAATGGGCCGGATGGGTCTGGTGCGTCATCGGCATGGCAGCCCTCTTTGGAGCCTACCTGTTGCTGCTGCGATCTACTCGCCTGGGCACTCCGCATGCGGCTCTGCTGGCGTTCCTGTTCCTGATCAACGGCCCGATCGTGAACAGCCTGCGCGAGGGGCAGAGCTCGCATGTCATCCTGCTTTTCTTGGTCGTGGGGATCGTGCTTTGGCGCCGCAACCACAGCTATGCGGCCGGCCTTGCCTTCGGCTTCAGCGCCTTGATCAAGCTGCCGCTACTGCTCCTTGGCGTCTATTTCGTGTTGCGCCAGCGCTGGGCCATTGTCGCCGGCGGGGCCACCGTCATCGGAGTGGCGGCGGTCTCGTCGCTTCTCCTGTTCGGGATCGACGGCAATATCGGATGGTTTCAGGAATGGGTGGTGCCGTATCTCGGTGACTATATCCCGGCTTATAACGTTCAGTCGGTTGACGGTTTTCTGGTTCGGCTTTCGATGGGCGAGGAATTTCTGATTCACTGGGATCCGCCACTCGTGCCGACGTTGTTTCACCGCATCGCGCGCTCGTGCATCCTGCTGGCGCTGTTTGGCGGATCGTTCCTTTTGATCTGGCGTGCCAATCGGCGCGCCCTAACGGCAACGGGCGAGGGCGGGCCAAGCCCGCGCGACATGTTGGAACTTGTGCTGGTGATCAGTCTCGCGCTGATCACCAGTCCGATCTCATGGACACATTACTATGTGTGGCTGCTCATACCTTGGGCGCTCTACCTCGGCGGCAATCTGCCGCTGCGCGATGACGCAACCACACGATTTCTGATGCGCACCAGCATCATCCTGGTCTCGCTGCCGGTCATCATCTGGTCCCCCATGGAGCCGAGCTGGTATGCGGCGATCCTGTCGCGCACGCTGGTCTCGGTCTGGCTGATTGGCGGCTGCCTGTTGTTCGTGGCGCTGGTGCGCGGTGTTTGGCAGGTCGAGTGGGCGCCCGCTCCGGACAAGGTCTCGACTGCACTGCGAGCCGCCCCATGATGCGCGATATCGCCAAGCTCTCGCAGAGCATGATCACCCGCTATCTCGCGGTGTTTCTGTTGCTCAACGCCTTCGCCTTCAACGGTTTCCTGTGGCTCGTCTCACCCGAGCCTTACAAGGAGACCGTGTTGCAGCACACCTACGACGTAATGCGCGGACGCGGCTGTGACGATTCCTGGGGGATCATGTCGGTCTCGCTCGAATACGCGCGCGAGCAGCACGACAAACCGCTCTATTCGGAGATCTTCTTCGAGCGCAAGCTCAAGTTCCAATATCCGCCGTCATCGTTGTTTGCCGTAGCAGGACTGGTATGGCTGGTTGGTCCGGAAGGGATCCGGACCGAGGAGTGCAAGATCTACGACCTGCCGACGATCAATGACGTCCTTGGCTGGTTCTTCATATTGATGTCGGCCATGTGCACTGCCGCGCTGCTGGAAATCGGGCTGCGACGGCAGCAGGTTCCGCCGGCCTCCGGCGCCATGGTGGCCGCGCGGTTCGTGATCGTGCTGGCGCTTGCGCTGACCTTCTATCCCCTGGTGAAGGCCTATACCCTTGGCCAGATACAGAACTGGCTGAACGGGCTTTTCGCACTGGCCCTGTTATGCTGGGTGACCGGTTGGAAGGTGCCGAGCGGCGTGCTGATCGGCCTCATGGCGCTGGTGAAGCCGCAATATGGCGTGTTCATGCTATGGGCGCTCCTTCGCCGCGAATGGGGATTCACTGCTGCCCTTGCGGCGACCGGGATTGTGGGGGTGGCCGGGTCGATCATGGCCTACGGCTTCGCCAATCATCTCGACTATCTGCCGGTGCTGGAGTTTCTGGCGGAACGCGGCGAGACCTACTACCCGAACCAGTCGGTGAATGGGCTGCTCAACCGCGTGATGGTCCTGATCGATCCGGCTCACTGGAACAGCATCCATTTCGACGACAACGCGTTCCCGCCTTTCAGTCCGCTGGTCTCCGGCGGCACGCTTGCGGCCTCGATCGTGCTGCTCTCGGCTGCGCTGTTCCGGCGTGGCAACAAAGGCGATCCCGATCGCTCGTTCGATTTCTGCACCATGGCGCTGAGCATCACGATCGCCTCGCCGATCGCCTGGGAGCATCATTACGGCACGATCTTCCCGATCCTTGCGGTGCTGCTCGCAGGCGTGATCGGTGATCGGCGGCGGCTGTTGCTGCTGACCGTAAGCTACGTCCTGATCAGCAACTATATTCCCGTCACCAATCTCCTGGCGGCCACGATCTTCAATGTGGCCCAGTCCTATCTGTTTGTCGCCGCGATCACTGTTCTGTTGCTGCTGCATACGACGCGGCCGGGCTGGCAGCTCGCGCTCTCACCGTCAGGCATGCCGGCCGCGGAGCTCAAGCCGTCGGGATGACCGGGCTCGTAGACACTGATTCTCGGCACGGCACGGCGGGCTCCCTCTCCCCAGCCGAACTCGGGTTTACCCGAGTTCGGCCACTTAATGACATGGCTGAAGTCGGAAACATCCGACTTCGGCTGGGAGAGGGTTGGGGTGAGGGAGTTCGTGACTCTCAAGAGCTTGTAACCCCTCACCCCACCCCTCTCCCTATGGGAGAGGGAGCCGCCGTGCCTGTGGCTTGGCCGTGCTCACGTCGCTTCCAACGATGAAATTCATCGGGCCCCGTCGCCGGCGCGCAGCCAACGCCGCGCCAGGACCCGATTGAGCAATTCCCGGTCGATATGGGGCAGCACAGTCTCCTCGAAGGCGCGCCGGACCTGGGCGTATTCGAGCGCACACGCCTCGATGCGCGAGCGCGGCAGCAGCCCGCCCCCTGCAAGATCGCGGAAGGTGCCGGGCTGGCCGCCATAGGCGATGCAGAGCGTGTTGTAATAGCGCTGTGCGGGCGTGCCGTGCGTGTCGTAATAGGTCGCCGGGCGGCTGATCGCGGCCTTGAACCACTTGTAGGCCGCCCCTTTGATGGTGGTGCGGGCGACGTCGGGGCCGAACTGCAGCATCACGAACGTGGCGATCTGGTCGGCAGCGTCCTCCTCGTGCCCGAACACCGCGATGTCGAGCAGATGGAACACGGCGTGGCCGAGCTCATGCAGCACCGTGCTCAGGAACGAGCCGACGAAAATCTCCTCGCGCGTGAAGCCCGGCAGCATGTCCGGCTCCGCCGCATAGCGCGCGAACAGGCTGACGTATTGATAGCAGATGGTGATCGTCGACGTTGTCGTCGAATAGAAGGCGTTCTCGGCGCTGCGCTGGGGGCACTCCTCGGTGACGATCCGCAGCTTCTGCGGCAGCTTGAGCGGCGACAGGAACTGCACCAGCTCCTCGAGCGTGCGCCGGCTCATCAGCCGCTCACGCATCTCGGCGTTTTCAGATTGCGTGGCCGCGCCATATTCGAACTCGATGCTGCCGATGAGCTGCGGCTGTGCGCCGGCCGGCGTGGCCGTCACGACCGCCAGGGCAAGAAACAGGATCGCGAGAGGCCGGGTCATGCTTAGCGTCCATCGTCCGGCCGCAGCCAGTCCATCGATCGCACCTTGGCGAGCTTGGCTTCGTCGACATGGCGCCTGATGTAACGGTCGAAGGACTTGCGGACAGCCTCATATTCCTGCCGGCAGGCGCCCCGGCGCGCGCGCGGCAGCGGAGTGAATCGGTCGTCGACGTCGACGATGTCGTTGAAGGTCGTGGGATCGCCGCCGTAGGCGATGCAGATGGTGTTGAAGTTGCGCTGGGCGGCGCTGCTGCGCACATCGGCCGCCGAGGCATCGGAGCCGAAGATCGCGATAGCGCCGAAGAACAAGTGCGTGCCGCGCACCGTTCGCAGCGCCACGTCCTTGCCGAATTGCAGCATGACGTAGGCGGCAAAGTTGTCGGCCGCATCCGAGACGCGGCCCCAGATCGGTACGTTGAGCACGTCGAATACGCCGCGTGCCACCTCGTGCAGGAGCTCCTGCACGAATGCGCCGGCGATCATGTCGGGGCGCAACGGCCCGTGGGCGATGCGCTCGACCTCCTCGATGTACTCGTAGCAGACGGTGACGGGCCCGCCTGGCTGGAAATGGACGGTGGCGGCGCCGCATTCGTCAAGCCGCACGATCAGCTTGCGCGGCAGCTTCAAGGGCGACAGGAATTGCTGCAGATCCTCCAGCACCTGGCGCTTTTTCAGCCGCTCATAGATCGGCTGCAGCGCGGGCTCTTTCGGCTCCCGATAGGCGATCTCGACCTGGGACACGCGCAGATCCTGTGCGACCAGCGGCCGCGTAGAGAGCGTCGGCATGAGGGCGCAGGCCAGTGCCGCTGCGGCCAGCGTCCATCTCATCGGCAGGTTTCCCTTGCGGTTGATCGTGCGGCCGGTATGGGCCCGCGTGGATGGCATGATAACGGCCGGGAACTCTGCATACAACAATTCCGACCAACGACAGCCTGGGGCACGACCGGGTGCGGCAGTCGTCGTGCGGCAGTGCTGCGGCTTTATTGCGATGGCTTTGTTGCGATAAGGTGGGACGTATTGGGAGGATCTCGCGTCATGCCGCGTTTGCCGGAAAGGGCTTGTCACGTCCTGGTTTGGAACCTCGCGTTCCTTCTCACGCCGGCAAGCGCACAGGCCCAATCGGTCGAGAGCTTCTATCGCGGCAAGACGCTGAGCATGGTCATCGGCTATCCGACCGGCGGCAGCAACGACATCTATGCCCGCTCGGTCGCGCGCCACATCGGCAAGCATATTCCCGGCAATCCGACGGTGGTGCCGCGCAACATGCCGGGTGGCGGCAGCCTGGTTGCGGCCAATCATGTGTTCAACGTGGCGCCCAAGGACGGCACCACGCTCGCTTTGATCGCGGCGACCATTCCACTCGAGGAGCGGCTGGGCGCGCCCAATGTCATGTTCAAGTCGGCCGCGTTCAACTGGATCGGCCGCGTGGCGGCAGGCGTGAACATGACGTTCGTCATGAACAGCGTGCCGGTGAAGACCATTGCGGACACCTTCACGCGCGAGGTGGTGCTGGGCGCGAGCGGCCGCAGCTCCACGGTCGCGATCTATCCCGCCGTGCTGAGCAACGTGATCGGCACCAGGTTCAAGCTGGTCATGGGCTATCAGAGCTCGAACACCGCGATGCTGGCGATGGAGCGCGGCGAGGTCGAAGGCCATTCGACCAGTCTCGAGGTCGTGCGCGCGGTTCATCCCGAGTGGCTGAGCGAGAAGAAGGTCACCGTGCTCGTGCAATATGCGCTCAAGCGCCACCCGGAGCTGCCGGACGTTCCGATGTCGTGGGAGCTTGGCCGCAACGATGAGGAAAAGCAGATCCTGCGGATCGTGGCGAGTGCGACCGAAGTCGGCAAGATGATCCTCTCGACGCCCGATACGCCGGCCGAGCGCATCACGGCGCTGCGCCGCGCCTTCGACGCGACCACACAGGACCCGGCCTTCGTGGCCGAGCTGAAGGCACAGCGTGTCGAGCTCGCGCCCATGCCCGGTGAGGAGCTGCAGAAGCTCGTGGCCGAGGTCGGCGCCGTCGCGCCGGAGATCATCGAGAAGGTCAAGGCGATCTATCCGCTGAACTGAAGGATGCATGATTTGGAGTGTAGGGTGGGCAAAGGCGTTGGCACGGTCTTGCCACTCGAAAAGCTGTCCGTGCGCCGTGCCCACCATAAATTGCGCTATGTGTGTCGATGCTGCTGGTGGGCACGGCGCACGATAGGCTGTACCGCATGGAGATGCAGTGCTCGCGCCTTTGCCCACCCTACAAACCGTGCTGCGTCTGAGGGAGCTTGTGATGCGATATCTTCTGTGCTTGCTTGTCTTCACATGCATTCCGACGCTCGCTGGCGCCCAATCTCTCGAAAACTTCTACCGCGGCAAGACCGTCAATGTGATCATCGGCTATCCGCCGGCCGGCGCCAATGACTTCTATGCGCGCGCGGTCGCCCGCCACATCGGCAAGCACATTCCGGGCAACCCGACCGTGGTGCCGCGCAACATGCCGGGCGGCGGCAGCCTCGTGGCTGCCAACCACATCTTCAACGTCGCGCCCAAGGACGGCACCACGCTCGGCCTGATCGTGCCGACTGCGCCGATCGAGGAGAAGCTCGGCGCCGCCAACGTCCGCTTCAAGGCGGCGCAGTTCAACTGGATCGGCCGGCTGGCAGCGACACCCAACGTGACCTTCATGAACGCGTCGTCGCCGGTGAAAACCATCAAGGATGCGATGGAGCGCGAGGCGGTGCTCGGTGCGACCGGCCGCAGCTCCACGGTGGCGGTCTATCCGACCATGCTCAATCATCTCGTCGGCACGAAATTCAAGCTCGTCATGGGCTACGCCGGATCGGCGGAAGCGATGCTCGCCATGGAGCGCGGTGAGGTGGAGGGGCATTCGACAACCTGGGAAGGCGTGAAGTCGCGCGCGGCCAGGCAGCTGCGCGACAAGACCATCAACATCCTGGTGCAATACGGACTCCAGCGGCACCCCGAGCTGCCTGACATTCCGACCGCAGTCGAATTGGGCCGCACCACCGAGGAGGTGTTGGCGTTGCGCTTCTTCGCCAATGCCAGCGACGTCGGGCGCTTTATCCTGTCCACGCCCGACACGCCGGCCGACCGGATTCAAGCCTTGCGGCGGGCTTTCGACGCCATGGTCAAGGATCCCGAATTCATCGCCGATCTCGACGCGCAGAAGCTCGACCTCGGCCCGCTCGGCGGCGAGGAGCTGCAGAAGCTGATCGAGGAGGTTGCCAACGTGCCGCCCGCGATCCTCGACAAGGTGCGAGGGCTCTACCCGTTGAATTAGTTTGTTTGCTCGGTGGAGATTGCAGGCACGGACTTGATGACGGCACGGCGGGACTCCCTCTCCCCATCGGGGAGAGGGTGGGGGTGAGGGGGAACCAACCTCTCAATCGTAACCCCCTCACCCCACCCCTCTCCCCTGCGGGGAGAGGGAGCAGGCCGCAAACCGCGGCGCGGCCGTGCCTTAACTCCGTTCGGCCAGAAAACTTTCTCGAACGTTGAGATATGCGCCTCACGCCGCCATCGCGCGAACGTGAAGCGTAAGGCGGGCCCTATTCGACCGAGCCGAT
>Ga0137403_10006388_pt1 | contig 13498 bp, 9 predicted proteins | sample CZOMad2_1_16fung_FD_122057 | JGI IMG/M metagenome (GOLD analysis project Ga0137403, IMG submission 122057) | Vadose zone soil fungal communities from Angelo Coast Range Reserve, California, USA - CZOMad2_1_16fungal (Hybrid Assembly) | ecosystem: Environmental > Terrestrial > Soil > Vadose zone... | reverse complement strand
AGACCCTCGAGCAGGGCTTGCTGAGCGTCGCGATCCCCTGGGCGCCGAGTCACTGGTACGGCGCTTGGACGCGGGCGGACGCCGCCGCCGTCTCCCGTGCGCTGCGCCGCCTGGAACGGCGCGGCCTGGTCGAGTGCCTGCCGGCCCGACCGGCGGGGGCCACCCGCACCACCCACGTGCGGCTGACGGACCGGGGCTGGGCGGTCGCCGATCGCCTCCTCTTCCCGAGGCCGGAGTGGCCCTATTGTTAACCGGTTCGCTCCCGCTGTTAACCGGTTCCTGACCCGTTGTTAACCGTTTCCCGAGGGCACCCCAGAGAAACCCGCGCCCTGCCTAGGTTTTTGCGGTTGACATGGGGTACACACAACATCTTGTGTGTACCCCCATTACTATCGGAAAACCAAGAAGCTCTGTCTGACGTGACAGTGGTGTCTAGATTTGAACATGATGTGCAGCTCTATGCAGCGCCCGGCCACCCCTGGAGTACCCAAGCGGAGAGGCCAGTCCCCGGCGATTCCATACTCCCCACTGTCTTAACCCACGCACTCGCGTCCTGTGACCTCGCCATCCTTGAGCACGGGGAGCGCTCCCATGCTAGAGCTTCGCGTGAATGGTCAGCCAGGCATCAAGTTTGCTTTACTTGGCCCTCCAGGCGCAATTGGGGAAAAATTTACGGTACGCCAGCATGGTCACGAAGACGTCTCACATGAGCAGAGGCCATTGTATAGGAAAAACAATGGGTTGTGCAATATAGGATCTCATGTACGTATGGTTGTACCGCCGTCCTTCGCCACACCATAGGCACCTGTGATCGTGATCCAAGGCCTTGGTAAGTCTTTGATCAAGAAGTAGTTCTGGCTAACCGTAAATTTTCAGATTCCCCCGGATTTAGTGGTAAAATTTCAACTTATTGATATTGTTGATGTTATTTTATGACAGATCATGCAACTACGCGTCGGGTACATACAGAAAATCAAGGGTTAAGCGGCTCTCAACTGACGAGGCCCAGCTGTCTACCACTAAATCCGATGGAATGTGATTAATTTGACAATGTCCTGCGGTGACGGTCGAGCTGGCGGGCGGCCGTGATCCAAATGAAACTCTCGATGACCAAGACCATCACGGGACCGATGATGAAGATCCACAGATTCGTGGTAGTCAGGTCGATGTCCGCGAAGATGCCAATACCCAGGGCCAAGAGGCAGAGAATGGCAAGGACGAACGTTATACCAAGTCCATAACTCGGCGCACGCCGCATCAGTATCACCAATGCATAGAAGATATACAGTGGAGCGGCGACGAGCACCAGGTAAAGCGGGTTTCGCTTAATCCGCAGAGCGTTCTCCGGGAAGAGGGCGAGCACACAGTTCCGAAAAACCAGGAGGGCAACTGCCACGATCTCCAGGAGCGCAAGTGCTGGAATGTCACGCGTCAGACGCTCCGCACCGACACGGTAGCTCTGCTTGAAGAATTTTCCGAGGGCGGTATCAGAGGGCCGCTGCGCCGTCTGATCTAGTGTGGCAAAGGGAGCGACCGCCGCCCGTGTCATCTCGGCCGCGGCGGTCATGGCGACCAGGGGATCGAATCGGCCATGTGCCGATCGAAAGCTCCATGATGGCGCGTCGTAGACGGGCGTGCTGACGTCTGAGTCGGCCGCCTTGGGATTCGCCGTTTTTCCAGGCTGAACGTGCTTTTGACTCGCCTGTACCTCCTGAGGTTCTTGGGTAACAGGTTGGGTCTGCACACGAAACTGATTCCACGTCGCCTGCTCGGAGATCGCATCGGTGATTACATTTGGCAACTCCGCCGCGAGAACCTCGAGTTGGGCAGCCTCGATGAGCAGCTCGATCTTCTCGGCGAATGCCTTTTGACCGAGAGCCACCGCTCGCACCTTCGGACACGGTGAAAAAAGATGGTGAAACCAGTCGCGTAAACTGTCTTGCGTATTTTTCCCGGCGCGCGGGAAGACTTTCGCGGGGTCCAGCTCACCGCCGGGAGCCAGCCGCTCGGCAATCCGCTGGCGTGCCTCGGAATCCCCTAGCTCTTTGAGCCGTTCGCTTTTGAACAGTGTTTCGATGAGTTGGCAGCTGCTGTCGAGCCGTCCCCAGAGGATATCGTTCGATCGCCAGGATCGCTTGAAAAACCCCCCGAAATGGTACAGCGCGTCGCCCGACACTTTGTCCGAATAGCCACTACGACTGAATGCCTTGTCGGCATCGCGCGGACTAATGCGGATCGTCTCAATGATGTCTTTCTCATTTAGTCCTGCCAGCATTTCCATGGGGTACAGCTGCGCGTCTAACTCTCCGAAGCTGTCATAGGCGATCCGGATCGGATCCTTTCGATTCGTGATGATTTTGAGAATTGAACCTTCATACTGTTCTGCAGACTCCAGCACGCTCGTATACCCGTCCAAGTTAGATGGGGCGAGCTGTTTGGCCGCGACCTGTTCAACGATGTGCTTACCTAGCGTATCCAGCGCGCGGTTCAGTCGCGAGAGCTGTGCTTGAGGGAGCCAATCCTGCCTTTCTACCCCGTCCTGCTCGGGGTAATCCGGCGGCAGTTCCTGCGCCGGCTTAGTGCGGGCATCCAAGAGTTTCATCAGTGCCGCTTGCACTGTCCCCCAGAGCTCTATTTCTGATGTGTTGGCTTTCCAGTCGAACGGCGCCGCATCGACAAGCGCCTCCATCGCCGCTTGGATTACTTCATAAAGCCTAATCTGCCGGTTGAATGCTTGCCATACTTCCCTATACTGTTTTGCCACCGCGGGCGCGAGCGACGGCTCTCGTGGGTTGAGGTGCTCGTAGATGAGGTAGACGATGCGCACAGCGCGCCGCATGCGGAAGTACACGTCGAACGCGGCGAACAGCCGATCGATTTTCCCCGGGGTCTGCTCTAGTTGTTGGTCAAAGAACTCATCAAATTTTCGGATGAGCTGTGATGCCCTTGCTCGCTCCTCCGGTTTGATCAGCTCATTTCGCCCCCCGTGCCTGAAAAGTCCCTGGATGACTCGATCGCTGAAGAACACGAGTCGGCTGCGCTGATACAGCATCAGAGTCGAGGGAGGGAGGGAAGCATCAAGCACTCGCTGACCGGTGGAGGCGGACGATGGCAGCGCACACTCGGGCTGCAATCGGTTGACTAACCGCTGGTACTGCTGCAGCTTGCTATTCCGCTCCGCGAGCATCTTCAGATCATCGGCGATGCTCTCGTACCCAGGAATGCCGATCAAAGAGGCCAGCACCGCCTGGACGAGATTAGGCTGAGAGGCCTTGTCCTTCTGCACGAACGTTTCCGGGTCGGGCTCGACATAGAAGAGTTTGCGGTCGACGGCCCGATCGGCCGTACGCGAGAAGATGGCTTTGAGCGTGTACGTGAAGGGCTTATTGTCGAGGACACCGCCATCCAGAAAACAGGAGTCTTTCCCGATCTTGCCCCAAAGCTGCAGCAGCGCGTCTGCAGGCTTCGCGGCGAGTCCATGCTCGACATGCACAGGCTCGAACGCGGCAGGAAAGCAGGAGGTAATACGCGCCAGTGTTGCCAGGGCTTTATAGGTCGTCTCCGGGTCAGCGGTTGGATCGTAGGAGAGTTTCGGAGCGAATGGCTCTTTGCGCCCCTGTCGGTGCTTGAGCAGGAAGACGGTTCGATGATCCTTCACATCGATTGGGTGTCCGGCATCATCAAACTGGGTATAGAGATTACCGTCGACGTCAGTTCCGGTGACGAACAGGTCTAGCTCTGAAAACTGGGACGGATCCTCCCCTTCTTCGGGTGCAGAAGACGCCATGTCCCGGAAGGCCGTTTCGAGCCGAGATTGGTAGTATTCCGCGCTGTCAAGAAAGGACGTACTCTTCGTGAGACTGTCACGCGGTGAGCGCAGTAACTGAGAGATGTCCCCGTGGATTCTCCAGAGTGCGGACACCGACGAGAGGTCTCGCTCGTTGCACAGGGCATACGCGAGTAAGATACCGTTGATGCCCCCAGCCGAGGTGCCGCTGATCACATCAACGACAATGTCGGAGTCCGTAAGTGCCTTGATGAGCTTGTACACGCCACGGCCCCGGACCGCCCGAAACAGCTCCTGTGCGACGCCGTAGCTATAGATCGCCAGGGAGACACCACCATACATGACCACGCCGAGCCTGACTTCTCGTGATTTCGAGCTTCGCGCATCTTCTGCCGCAGGGTTGTGGGGGGAAGTGTCCATACCATCTCCTTGACGAAGTTGAGGGCTGTCGCAAATTTCAGTTTTGCGGGCAAGACCCACTAATCGAGTATCAGCCGTTCAATACATGACAGACTGCATAAACTCTCGAAAAAACACATTCGCGACAGAACCGATTGTAAGAGCTTTTCTGATTGATTGGCCATGTTGGCCCTGGATCTCATTTTGGCCCTGGTACCTGATCGCCTGGAACGGGGCCGAAGGGACCAATCGCATGCGACGGGGGCACAATGAGGTCCCTGAGGGCGGACGACGGACGGTGCCCGGACATCCGTAACACCTCTGCTTCGTTCCGCTTCAGGCTTTCCACGAGCTCGTCACACCACACACTCAGCGCCCGCTGGTAGTTATAACGGAATGCCCCGTGGCTTCCCCTCGGCGTGACGTTTGGGCTCCCATTGAGATCGGCCGTACTCAACAGAGGTTCTCTCCCGAGCGATGAAATACACGCAACTTTCAGGGAGCCAATGTTGTGGTCGTTCAGATAATTCGCCTGCATCTGGACGAGGTGGCCAGCAATTACCGCCGCGGCTTCCGCTGGTGCCTTTGGGATACTACCAGCAGCGGTGGCCGTGGTTTGCGCGCTGCTCTCAGCCATAACCTTCAACGTCTGCTGAAGCTGGTCCTCGGCCTTCTGGTGCTCCTCGCGAGCCTGGACAACGGCGTCGTCCGCTTCCTTGAGGCGCTTGTTGAGCGCCGCCTCCTGGGTAACATTCGGCCCGACTGATGGCAGTGCCTGGAGCTGCTCTTGAACATCTTCCTTCCGGTGTTTTTTGTCTTCCAGGCTGGCCTTGGCATCGCGTTCGCGTTTGCTCATTTCCTCAAGGGCAAGCTCCCCCGATGCCTTGCCGGACGCGGAAGCGCCCAGCGCCGCCAGCGCACGTCCAAAGTTGCCGGCGGCCAGCTCGCCCATGAGCAACGTGATCGTCATCGTGTCGAAACGGCCGACAATCGAAGCGTAGGTGGTCACCGAAATGGCCCCGTTCGCATAGGCTTCGCAGGCACGGTACAGGCTGTCGCGGAGCAGTTGTATGGTGGCAAGGCGCTCTGTCATCTGGGCGAGGCCCTCAGCATAAGACTTCGAAAGCGCTAGCGTCGTCTTCAGCTCGATATCGGTGGGGATGTTGGGTACTTTCCCCTTGCCTGCGAACCCGAAACCGCTGTCTAATGCTTTTGATACGATCTTGGCGACGTCCGGACTGGGTTCGGCGCAGATTATCTCTGTTGGCTTCACGTACTCGTCGTTCTGATTGAGACCTAATGGTCTTACTGTAATCAGCCGAACATCGGCCGAGGTCACGACGCTTGACACACCTCCCAGGGGTGGCCCGGCCCGCAGTACTGTACCGTTCTTCACTGCACAGCCAAAAGCACAAAGGCTTATTGTAGCTAGCATAAGTACTGTTGAGGCGTGTGACAACGTGGACAAGATTAGAGCATTATTGTGCAGCATCGGTTTCCCCTCTCGATGTATGGCAACGCTTCGTCGGAAACTGGGCCATATCTGATCGAACCTTCAGGCAAGTGCCTCCCCTATGGGGTTCTGTCGCAACTTTTGAGGGAGGAGAGAGAAAGTCTTGCTGGGGTAAGAATGAGGCTGCCAAGGCGTAGAACGGTGCGGCTGCTGTGAGGCCGTGCTCAGCCCCGCCGTTCATCGGCTCCTTCCTAAGCATCTGCCTAAGCTCCATCCTGGCCAACGTGTCCTGGGTCGCTTCAAAGGATTTGCACCCGAGCAGCGGACGGATGACTTGCTTCACGCCGCGATGATCCGGTTCCACGATATTGGTGCGAGACATCATTTGGCGGATGATGATGGACGTGCCATGGGCTTCGTTCTACCCTCTGATTGCGGCCACATTGGTCTCATGCCCGTCGATTGTGATCGTTTCGGGGACCCCATAACGGCGGAGCGCGTTGGTGAGAAAGTGCATGGATGCCTGCTCATCGCGCTGTTCCGTGAGGAGGAAATCCGATGGTCTGTCCTAGCTGAGCGACGGCATGATAGAGGGAGCACCATTGTCCCTTCACCTAGAAAGGCGACTTCGTCTCCCCAGTTTTGTAGGCGGCAGAAAGGCATGCACCGAATCCTCCTTGAGGCACCCCTCAGACGAGGCAGACCGTCGTCCCTGCTCGGGACTCACCCGATGTTGCCTCGCCTCCACGCGACGGCCACCGCTGCCCCTGACTAGCCGACCTCGGCCGCCCCCTGCAGGGTAATGACCCAGGGGATGGGGTCGGGGTAGAGGATGGAGGCCAGATCCATTCGCACATCAAGGCACCCCCAAGCCGCAGGCCGGACAGCCGGTGAGCCGTAGGGCGGCTGCCATATCCGCCTCTACGGAGGAAGGCAATTCCTCGGATCTTCAGTGATGGAGACAATCCGCTAAGTCATCACTTCTAGGATGAACGATTGAGCAAGAGCTATGCCAACCTAAATTATCATAACAAATCCCGGAAAAGAATAAAAAAGTGCGATAAAGATCGTAGCCAGGTAACAACAGGGTAGTAGGCAGGCTTACACAGTAGCGGGGGATAGTCACTAAAACCTATCATCTGGTCTGAATTCCCAAGCTCTTAGAGATCTTGGTTGGATTTGACCATAGTAGTTGATTCCACACGTATGGTCCGATTGTACAACACGTCCGCCCGCGACGACATCGGTTGTCTGCCTCCGATGACCGTCAAGAAGGGTCGTGTACCTGTAGCCTGCGGGTAATTCCAGAAGCCTGAAAACCGGGTACAATGCCCCCATTGCACCATCTGTGTAAGGGGGCTTTCGATGGTATCTGACCTCGCGTTCTACCCGCTGGTGTTCGTCGTACTGGTGTGGCTATGGATCATGCTGCACTATGCCTGGCCAAGCGCTCGCAGCATAGCGTATCACCGGCTAGCCAAGCCTATCACGCTACCGCGCCAGCGCTGGCGCGACTCGAGACCCTTTGCAGGCCTCACCCACAAGCCCCAGTGTGCCGCCTGTGAGCAGGCCTCCCAGGCACCTGTAGCCTCGCCACCATCAGCCGCACCCCTGCGGCTCACCTCCACCCGTGGCCGAAGGCGCCACATCGATACCGCGCTACACTTCTGCCCCAATGCGACCTGCGACTATCAGGGCTGGGCGGGCTTGGATAATATCCGTGCGAACGGTCATCCGAGTGGCGGCCTCTGGCGACAGCTGCATTGTCGCGCGTGTGAGGGCTACTTTCTCGAAACCCACGGCACCCTTTTTCATGGCAAGCGTGTGGCCCATGAGTTGCTCGTGTGGGCGATAGGTGCTCTGGCGGAAGGCTTGGGCATCCGCGCGGTCGCCCGGGTGTTCGCCGTCGACCCGAACACCGTGCTCGAGTGGCTGGTGGAGGCAGCAGACCACCTCCAGGCGTTTTCACGCCATTTTCTGCACGATGTCCACGTCAATCAGGTGCAAATGGACGAACTGTTCGCCCTGCTGAGCGCCGTGAAGGCCGACGAGGTCAGCGAGGCCGAGGCCATCCAACGCCTGTCGCGTTCACCGCACTGGGTGTGGGTCGCGATGGACCCCGTTTCCAAGCTCCTGCTGACGATGGACGTCGGCAATCGCACCCTGGCCATGGCCCAACGTGTGGTGCATCAGGTGGTGCACGTGTTAGCCCCGGACTGTGCCCCCCTGTTTCTGACGGATGGATTCAAGGAGTACATGACGGCGGTGCTGACCCACTATGGCGAGTGGGTGCAGCCGCCTCGTCGGCAAGCGACAGGCCCAGTGCCTAAACCCCGCTGGATGCCTGTCCCCGAGCTGCGCTATGCGCAAGTGGTCAAGCGGTATCGGCGTAAGCGCGTGGTGGGCGTGTATCACCGGGTGGTCTTCGGCACCCTGGCTGCGGTCAAACAGGTGCTGGCCACCACGGGCTGGCACATTAACACGGCCTTCATTGAGCGTGCCAACCTCTCGATTCGGCAGCATGTCGCCGCCGTTGGACGGCGCGTGACCACGCTGTGCAAACACGAAGCGGGCTTGCGTCAGCAGTTGGCCTTGTATGGCGTGTACTATAATTTCTGCTTGCCCCATGCCAGCTTACGCCAACCACTGCTGCAGCCCGATCTCACCAACGGCAATGGCTCTGGGAAGCGGTGGCAACCACAGACACCAGCGATGGCAGCTGGACTCACGGATCACATCTGGACGCTGCGCGAGGTGCTATTGTTTCACGTCCCGCCACGGCCGCAGCCACAGACGCTGTGAGCAGCGGGTGAACTGGCGCTTGTGAGACGACGCGGGTGAGGTGCGCGCTCGGACAGGCAAAGAGGGCTGAAATAGGCCCCGCAACCCCGATTGGAGAGACCGTCACCGGCTTATTCACGCCGTGGTGGCGGCTGTGGCCAAGTCCGTTGTAATTATCCGCACCCTGAAGGTACACGACCTCATTTCTCCATTGATTAACAAGGATTTTCCAGTTCGCCCCCCACTCCTTGCTCGTGGCAATTTTGCTTCCGTGAACCTGAATCACCAAAAGTGACGAAGAGCCCGATTTATTGCACTTTCCACTTTATTGTACTACATATCCACAATGAGAAAACCATCCATGAACGTCATCAGAGGTGATGGAATTGAAGGCCTGCATAATGGCGGTGTCTAATGCTTCGTAGGTTCGTGCGGCTTTCGCACGAATAACGGCTTTCACTTTTGACCAACAGGCTTCTATCGGGGAGAAATCTGGAGAGTATGGAGGTAGATATTCAATCCTTGCACCCACGGATTCAAGCGCTTTTCGTACTTCGTCCGCTTTGTGGGGTTTCAAATTATCCAGAATCACTACCTGCCCCGGACGTAGACAAGGACACAAGATTTCTTGAACAGATGTCACAAAGATGTCTGTATCGGTGCTTCCTTCAATCGTCATTAATGCCGTGAGCCCTTCAAGCGAAAGGGCACCAAGCATCGTCATATTTTCCCCTTTGTTGTACGGTTTCGTGGCATGGGCACGCGTGCCTTGGAGCGAACGTGCATACTGCCGGGCCATGGCGATATTGACCCCGGCTTCATCGATAAAGATTACATCGCTGGCCGGGAGAGGCTCGATGGTTTGCCGGTAGGCTTGCCGTTGCTGCTGGACATTGAGGCTCTCTTGTTCTGTCGCATGAAACGTCTTTTTTTTCGTGTCAGTTTCAGCTTTGCTAATGTGCGATGCATACTCGAGGTACTGAGTCGGATCTGGGTCTCGTGGGCGAACAACTCACAGAGTTCTACAAGCGTCGCATCCGCATGCGTCTCCACAAGACGACGGAGGGTGTCATGTTCTGTCGCAGGAATCCGTGGCGGATTATTGCCTCCACGAGGCTTGGGAGCATAACTACCGGTGTGACGAAAACGATTGATCAAACCCCAGACAAAACGAAAACTGACTTTGAAACGTCTGGCAAGGTCGCGAATAGAACCTTCGCTATGGAGGTAAGCCTCAAGGATTCTCTGTCGCAAATCCAGGGAGTAAGCTTTCATGGATATCTTCCTATAGACATTCAAGATTTGATGATAAAATTTCCTTTGAAATGTAACATAAAAATGTAGTTTATTCAAGTGAAAAACGCTATAATGTGCAAAATTTGAGTTCCCTCTCCGGCACGTGGTGCGTAGAATGCCCCCATACATTCGTGCATGTATGGAGGCAACCATGACACGCCGCACGATCGGGCTTCTCGTGATCTTCGTCTGCCTCATGGCGCCGCTCGCGGCCGACGCGCAGCCGGTGGGGAAGGTCTGGCGCATCGGCGTCCTCCATACCTCCCCCCCGGCCGTGAATGCGTCGTTTGTCGAGGCCTTCTGGCACAGGCTCCGGGAACTCGGCTATGTGGAGGGCCAGAACCTCGCCGTGGAGTCCCGATGGTCCCACGGGCAGGTCGAGGCGCTGCCCGCACTGGCGGCTGAGCTGGTGCGACTCCCCGTCGATCTGATCTTCGCGGGAGGCATGACCGCCGCATTGGCCGCCAGGGATGCGACCCAGACGATTCCCATCGTGTTCGTAGGGGTCGCCGACCCGGTCGGCGCCGGGCTCGTCGCAAGTCTGGCCCGGCCGGGCGGGAACCTCACCGGGTGGTCCACCCAGAACGCCGAGCTGGGCCCGAAACGGTTGGAACTCCTGAGAGAGGTCTCCCCCCGCCGGGTCTCCCGGGTGGGGGTGGTCTTCAATCCGATGGACGTCGGCAATGTGCTCGGCATCCGGGAGCTCGAAGGCCCGACCCGGGCCCTGGGCATGACGCTGAAACCCATCGACGTGCGCAGCCCCGACGCGTTCGAGGGCGCCTTCGCGCGGATGGCGTCTGAGGGCGTCGACGCCGTCGTGGTGCTGGCAGGCCCCCTGACGAACACCCATGCGATGCAGCTGGTCCACCTGACGGCACGGACGCGGCTACCGGCCATCTACGGCCGGAGGGACTATGTGGAGGCGGGCGGGCTCATGTCCTATGGGGTGGACTTTTCTGATCAGAACCGTCGGGCGGCGACCTCCGTGGACAAGATCCTCAAGGGCGCTAAGCCCGCCGACCTCCCCGTGGAGCAGCCCACGACGTTCGAGCTGGTCATTAACCTGAAGACCGCGAAGGACCTGGGCCTCACGATCCCACCCTCCCTCCTCTTCCAGGCGACCGAGCTAATCCGCTGAGCCGCGACGCCTGATGTCCTCACGGCGAGAGGCGTTTTGCAGAATAACACGTCCAAATCCGTGGAGAAGATTCGTGGACACTCCAGAGGGGGCACGCATGATCGAATGCACCGACATCTTCTGGCACGAGTTCTATAAAGGGGCGGGCGTCGCGCTGGGGCTGTTGCTCCCTGTGATCCTCGGCGTTGGCGCCGTGCTGCTGACCCTTTTCCTGACCATCTTCCGGCTGCAGCACCGCCACGAGGAAGCCATGCAGGAGGCCCGGATGCGCGAGGACCAGGTCCGAGACTCGCATTACCGCGTCATCCAGGGCGGACAGGGGTGATGCCGAGGTCTGACGGGATACTCGCGTGCCTGCACGCCTCCCTCGGCACCACTGGGTTGCCCTGGTCTTGAACGTGGGCGTCAGCGTCAGCCCGTCGCTCTTGAGGAACCTGAGCGTAGAGATCCCCTTTCGCTCAGTGTCGCGTTTTGCTGCATTCTGCGACACTCTTTGCTCACCTGGTCAATGGTTCGCTTTCTGTCTGATATCATGAAAATCCACTAGCTATGCCCTATGTCGGTTCCCCTGAAGACGTGATCCGTCCGTTCACGCACGGCATTGCCGCACCACAGAGCAGAGTGTGTAGAAGGAACCAGTGATGTGCAAATCTGTGCATATCGCAAAGTTATTGAAAATTCGACTAATAAGAGTCTTGCTCTGCAGCTGACCGCCTCGGGCTGGTTAATGCTGTACATTTGTACCAGGCATTGAGCTACTGAGACCTCTGATTCCTTTCAATAAATCTATATATTTAGCTCAGACACTGAAAATGGCCCAATAATTGCTCATTATACAGTATCGCAATTCGGCAAATCCTCGGGGCAGGCTCACTACTCCTCACGGCCCCTCTTGTACCTTACGACTTGGTCATCGACGCGACATGCCTACAAATGTGCCGTGCCTGTGGAGCCCAGTGATGACGGACGCAAGTGCTTTCCCTCCCGTAGCCTGCCCTAGGCGAAATCTTTCTCCGCAGCCCCGCTTCCTGGTCAGGCCCCAGCTCCTGACCTGCCTCTAATCCCTCCCGGCAGGGAGGGGCTTCCTTCTCTCTGACATTGCAACAGCTGATCCACTTCATCCTGATAGCTCATTGGTCTCTTTTTCGTGCCGGGTCATGAATCTGAAGGACTAGCCCCATGAGCGTATGCGTTTCGTTCGCCTCTGCCATCCTCGTTCTGGCTGTGCTGGTGGGGGGCCCCGGGTCGGCGTCTGCCGCCACGCCACTCTACTATCTGTCGCTCGGTGACTCGCTTGCCGATGGGTTCCAGCCGACTGGGGTGTTTATCGAGGGCTACGCCGATGAGCTGCTCACTGCCCTCCAGGCCACCACGCCCGAGCTCCAACTGGTCAAGCTGGGGTGCAGGCGCGAGACGACAACCACCATGATCGCCGGTGGCGCGATCTGCGACTATTCGGGCTCCCAGCTGGATGCGGCCACGGCCTTCCTGCAAGCGAACCAGGACGTTGTGGCCCTCATAACGATCGACCTGGGGGCGGATGACACCCTTGTTGCCTGCCCCAGTCTTCCTAGCGTGGCACCCGACCCGCAGTGTATCAATAATACTCTCGCGAGCATCGAGACGAACCTGCCAGCGATCCTCGCGACGCTGCCCCAGACCGCCGGACCAGATGTGCCGATCCTCGGCATGACTTATTATGACCTATGCCTCGCCTTCCGGCTGCAGGGGCAAGGTGGCCAGGTCTGTGCCATGGATACCTTTGGACACTTCCTCCGCTTCAACGATACGCTCGAGCGCCTCTACAAAACCGCCGGGGCGCCGGTAGCGGACGTCGAAGGTGCCTTCTCGAGCAAGAACTTTCGGACCACGGGCGTCGTGCCGGGCGTCGGTTCGATTCCGCTCAACGTGGCTCGGCTCTGCGAATGGACGTGGATGTGCGCCGCGCCGCCCTTGGCGCCCGACATCCACGCCAATACCGAGGGCTATGGGGTCATTGCCGAGGCATTCCTCAACGTCCTTCCCTAGCGCCCGCTCATCCTGGGTCCGGGATGGCCAGTGAACGGGGCGCTCGGTGGAGCCACCGGTCAAGGACCGCCCTCGAAGGAATGCGCCTGTGATGCCTATGGATTGCGTGTCTGCGTGGTAATAGGGACCAACCCTGGGAGCACAGGGATATCCCGCTCCTGGAGCAATCCATGAGTTTTTGACCCGAATCCTTGCTGGCGTCCATTTGGTCGTACCACTCCGCTCCCTTGTATCTCCGCTGGAGCGGCTCCTAACGATCGCGGTTGCTGAAATGCGCACGGTCGTGGGAGAGGCACCGCCACAGCCGATCTCATCGAAGCTGGCCATGGCGCTGCCGGAGCTTATCGGTGAGTCGGCTGCGATGCACAGGGTCCGCCCCCATCGAGGGGTTGGCGGAAGCCGATTGAGCGTTTCTGGACCGAATGCGGGCGCCAAGATCTGCTGCCGAAAGAGATGCGTAGACCGGAAGGGCTAATGGTTGGATGGCTTATGCTGCTCTTTACCGTGATGATTATCGTCGTGCTAGGGCTCTCTGGAGCGGAGCAACTGTCTTGGTTGTCAAGGGGCCTTGTATGTTTTTTTAGCCCTGGACCGCTTGGGCTTGCCAGGGCGTCCG
>Ga0137403_10006387_pt1 | contig 13501 bp, 16 predicted proteins | sample CZOMad2_1_16fung_FD_122057 | JGI IMG/M metagenome (GOLD analysis project Ga0137403, IMG submission 122057) | Vadose zone soil fungal communities from Angelo Coast Range Reserve, California, USA - CZOMad2_1_16fungal (Hybrid Assembly) | ecosystem: Environmental > Terrestrial > Soil > Vadose zone... | reverse complement strand
ACAAACACCGGGGACTCTTTCATAAAATTAAACGTGGACTTCACAGCGGCCAGCGGTTGGCTCCAGCGATTGGTTAGATGGTTTGCTCATCGCGGAGATGCAAACTGCCCACCTACGTGTGCTTTGCCGCCGGACGCTAACGTGAAAGTGACCGGTACCTTCACGACAAAGTCCTCATCAGCGAACGGCTCCGTAGTCGGTTGTTGAGCGAGTGTGCGCACCGTGGGCAACACGCCCGACCTGAAGCGCCACTGTCTGAACGCTCTGACCGCAGCGGCATCGAGTGTCTTATCACCTGTGGACTTCAAAATCTGAACGTACCTCACTGTCCCGGTCTTCGCGACGAAGTGAATCTTAAACACACCTGACCCAGTCGCACCGCGCGCGCGAGCTTCGACAGGATAGTCTGGAGGCGGTGTCGCCACGCGCCAGCTCATGATCTGCTCGACACTTGGCCGAACCGGCGCCGCTGCAACAGACGCTGCTGCAACAACAATGATGGGCAAGAAGCGTCGCTTTACCATCTAACGAGACGGAGCTCAGCCACCGCTCTGGGAGCGAAGCCGTGCAACAATTAAGAATACACTAATCAAGATCGACATCGACGCGCAACGCCAAAGAGCGGTTGGCTGCAGCGCTTGGTTAGGCCTCATTTATTGTCATCTAGTGTCTTTTGAATGTCCTGATTGTGTTTATCGTTTGCATCGAGGATGCGATCGGTAGTTTTCCTAAGATGCTTGCCATCGTATCCGACTAGATCGGCAGCCTCCAGTGTCTTCGTGCTCTGCCTCGCTTCATCTTTTCCTTTTGGGTCGATGGCCTTTGGCTTCTCTTTGCATCCGACAAAGAGGAAGATCGCCAATACGACTGTTGTGATCCACTTCATGTATGACATGTTTTTAATGGTCTAACGAGAAGTAGACCGGAAAATCCCGCCTTTAATTACGGGATTTTCCGACCTATCACAGTTGCTTTCTGGAAGGATTGTTTTCACACTGGGGGGAGATGCCCCAGAACGTAGCGACAGCTCCCGTTCCTCACAAGAGGAAACTGCTCGATCAAGTCCGGGACACCATTCGCCGGAAACATTTTAGTATCCGGACCGAACAGAGTTATACGGAATGGATTCGGCGGTTCATCTTGTTTCACAATAAACGTCATCCTCGCGAAATGGCGGAGCCGGAGGTAACGGAATTTCTCACTCATCTTGCCCGCGACGGCCATGTTGCCGCTTCCACCCAGAACCAGCACGTAAAAGCTGCGCTCACGTGCCAAGAGCACATATAAACAAGACTGACGTGTTCTATGTCTATGTCCTAAGATCGGAGAGTGACTCCGGGTTCTACATCGGTTATTCGGCAAACCTACGTAAACGAATACGAGAGCATCGAAAAGGTTTGTCGTTCGCCACGTCATTCCGTGGCCCGTTGCAATTGATCTACTACGAAGCTTATTCGAACCAAGATGATGCACTGGGCCGAGAGAGGTATCTCAAGAGCGGTGCTGGGCGTCGCTTCCTGCGAACCCAGCTAAGACATTATTTAAAAGACTATCCATTCCGAGGAACCGCGTGAGTGACGCTTTTAAACGGATGATTTACACGCACGTTCTGAACCGGCCGGGTATTGGCGTGAAGAGTCCGCTCGATTGAATGCGAGCGCGAGCCCCGAAAGCATTCGGGATCCGCTGCGCTCACATTGGGAAGGTTGCCTGAATGAGAGCGATGCAGCCCGGCGCGAGAAATATTTAAAGACCGCGTGGGGCAAGCGCTACAGCAAAATCGGACTCCGAAGATATCTCACGGGGTAAATTTGACGAAGTCGGCCTGCCCGATTAGGCTCCGCCGCCATTTGGGCACAAAATTTGCAAGTCAGGAGTTGATTATTGATGCCAGAAGTACTCGTTCGCAAAGGTGAGCCGGTAGATCGCGCACTCAAGCGGTTGAAAAACAAGCTTGATGCCGAGGGCATTCTCGAGGAAGTGCGCCGGCTGCGCGCGTTTGAGACGCCAAATCAGAAGCACCGCCGCAAAGCGAAGAACAACGCCAAGCGCGGCCGGACAAAGTTCCGCTTTACTGCGTAAGATCGACAACGCTGACGTCCTGTAGGGGCCGCCGTCTCCGGCGGCTTTCTTTTTACTGAGGTGGAACGCGTTCTCCGAACGCGTTGTTAATTCCACGCGGCCGAAGGCCGCCAAACCCATAGCATCGTCCGCGGAGCGGCCGATCCACCTCAATCGCACTCGCAAACGATCCGGAAGCCGAGATCGTTGCACGAAAACCCGGGCACGTTCGAACTGCGCACCGTTGTCCGTAAACTGCCGAAGCGCGATTTCCAACTGCCGCCACGATGCACTCGCTTGGTGCCGGCGGACGGCCCGCGCGGGTTCGTTTTCGGTCCCGGCCGATAAAGCTCGTAATAATCGAGACACCATTCCCAGACATTTCCGGCCATGTCTTCGATTCCAAATGGACTGGCGCCAAGCGGGAACGCACCCACCGGCGAACTTTCCGGATAACCATCATCGATTTCGCGATCGCTCCAGGCGAAAACGGTGTTGCGATCGGCAAAATTGGCGAGGTCGCCGCGGCCGTCATAATTTCCCCACGGGAATTTGCGATGGTCTTTTCCTTTGGCCGCGTACTCCCATTCCGCTTCGGTGGGCAGACGATATTTTCGACGTTCGCGCGTGCTCAACCACTGGCAAAATTTCACGGCATCGAGATAACTCACGTAGACGACGGGATGGCGATCCCCCGCGCTGGGAGCCCGCTTGGCCTGGTGCGCACGATCGAATTGCTCGTACTCGGCGTTGGTGATCAGGCATCGCGAGATATAAAAGCGGCTCAGGGCAACATGCGTAAGCGGACGCTCATTTGGCGCGGCGTCCTCCGCGTCACTTCCCATTGTGAATTCGGCGGATGGAACAAAGATCATCATCCCACCGAGCGTGTTTGTGAAATTGCCGTAACGCGAGCGTTCCAGCTCTGGGTTGTGCCCGATCTTTACCGGCGACGGTTTTCCCTCAACCGGAGACGGCGTCGAAACAGGCTTTCCTTCAGCGCGCGGTGCAGGCGCGGTCGGCGTTGCGCTCGGCGAAGCTGCGAGCGATTTGTCGTCCGCTTCTTCCAGGTAACGATCGACCAGATCCTCGGCCTCGCCCGGGTCGAGCCCGAGGTTTTCCGCCATGTCGATGAAGGTGTCGCGTTGATCGTCACTCATGCTGAAACTGTCGAGGTTGCTCAGGCGCATCAGGTGCAAGAATTCTTCCTGAGGATTAGCGGACGAAGATTTCACGGGCGCTTCGGTGCCTTTCTCGACCGGCGGAGGCGCAACTGCTCGACGTTGCCCGCCACTTTTGTGCAGCGCCTCTTCGATCACCGAATTCATTTCAGCTTCGGTGAGGGCCCGCTCGGCACCGAAGCGCAGGAGATTTTTTTCTTCCTCGGCCGTGAGCACGCCGTTGGAAAGGACGAACTCGAGATATTTAAGAAATTCAAATACGGCCGCTTCGTGTTGCTGCACCTCCAGTTGTTCATCGAGAACCCGGCGGCGTTCCGGATCGAGAAGTTCCACCCGCGCCTCGGTCAGAAATCGAGACGATTCCTCTAGTCCCGAGCGAAGCAGCTGGGCAAGTGGATTGCTCGGCTGATTCTTGAGCGGCAGTTTTTTTTGCCACCACCGCATGAGCTCGCGGCAGTGTTCTTCGATCAGCTCGTTGCTTGGATTGGCGTGCGGATCGAGACAGAGCCGTTCGTAGTAGTTTGGCGACCGATAATTATTCCATCCCTGCCACTTTCGCGGATCATCGGGCAGCGGAAGCGGAAAGTTGATATCGCACTTGGTCATTTCTAGCTGACCTGCAGTTCGCCCAAGCCGGAAGCGGCTTGTTCGATCTCCTGCGGAGCCAGACCAGTGTTGCGATCGATAGAGACTTTGGCGTTGTTGCCGGCCGCCTGCACTTCGACTTCCAACACCTGATTGGCGTTATACTGATAAGTGAGCTTTACCGGCGAGCCCTTCGGCAAATACGGCGGCAGCTGAATGTCGCAGATCCCGAGCGGCGTACATTCACCCGGCACCGTGCTTTCGCCTTCCACTACTTTAACGACCGCGCGCTGCATGTTAGCGTCAGCGGTCCCGAATGAGTTTTTAATTACGGCGGGAATCGGCGTCATTTTCGGGATCATCGGAAAGACGTATTCCTGAAGCTGCCTCTCATCCCAAAGGACGACGCCGAGGGTGTGGGACGTGATGTCGGTAACCTCAATCAATCCGCCATCGAGCGCGGAAAACTGCCGGCGGACGCTGTCATCGACCGTTCTTTCTCCCGAAATATCTTCATCGCTCAATATCGACAAGATGCCCTGAATAGCGGCGCCTCTCGCCACCACCTCATCCGGATTTACGTTATCGACTTGCGCCACAGAGGAAAAACCTGAAATCATCGCGCGAATCATCGGCATTCGCGTCATACCGCCGGCCAGCAGCACCTTGTCGATCTTGTCCCATTTCATTTTCGCTTCTTGCATCACCATTTCGCAGATGGTTTTGCACTTCTCGACCAGGTGCCGCGTGCGCTTCTCAAAGTCCTTCCGGGTCAAAGTCAGCTTCACGCTCTTGCCGTCGTGATGGTAAACGATGGTAGTATTGTTGCGGCTGGAAAGCTGAATCTTCGCCGCCAACGCGCGGTTATGCAGCTCCTGGTAGCTGTGCAAATCAAGTAACGGGTTTTCACCGTGGAGCCGGTCGAATTCTTCGGCGATGAGATTAACAATTACGTCGTCCCAATCTTTCCCCCCAAGCCGGTGATCGCCATTGGTCGCGATCATCTCCATCTTGTGATCGATAATGCGCATGATCGTTACGTCGAACGTGCCGCCACCGAGGTCGAAAACGAACACGGTCTGGTTCTCGTCCAACTTATCGAGCCCGTAGGCGAGCGCCGCCGCGGTCGGCTCATTGATGATCTGGAGGACGTTCAAACCGGCAAGCTGGCCGGCCGTGATCGTCGCGGTGCGCTCGGCATCATTGAAGTAAGCCGGCACGGTAATGACTGCGTCGGTGATCGGCTGATCGAGATACTTCTCGGCATCAGCCTTTAACTTTCTGATGATGAGGGCCGAAAGCTCTTCGGCGGAATAAATTTTACCGCCGAATTCGCGATGGAATTGATCCTTCGGCTTGCCCATCTCGCGCTTCACGAAGTCGACAATCTTTTCCGGCTCGGCCACGGCGTTGTTCTTGGCCACCGTGCCGACGATCACCTGACTGTCGTCGAAGAAAATCACCGATGGGGTGATCCGTTCGGTTTCTGTATTGGGGATGATTTGCGGTTTTCCGTAGGCATCGATATGTGCGATGGCCGAGAAGGTCGTGCCCAGATCGATTCCGACTACTTTGCGTTTGCTCATGGCTTGAAAAAGTTGGACGAATGCCTTGGGTTCGGCGCCGGCTCGTTAATGCAGTTTTCGTGCCCCGGAAGGGATAGAATTTGCGCAAACTGCGGAGTTGAAATCGCGACGGCGAAGCGCCAATCAACTATGGCGTTTTGCGATCACTTCCTCGGGGCGAATGAGCTTGCCCCGCCAGACGAAGCCGCGCTTCACGCGCATTACGATGGCGCCATCTTCTTCCGGAAAATCGGCCGGCTCGTAGCTGATGACGCGATGGCAGGCGCGATCGACCCGTTCCCGCGGTTCAATCTCGTTCACATCGAAGCGGTGCAGGATTTCAACCAGCGAATGAATGGCGTTCTCCAAATTATCGCGCCATTGGAACACCCGGCTCTCCTTCCCCTTCTGTTGCGCAGCACTTGAGAGCTGTTCGCAAAGTCCATTCAAGTGGTCGTAGAGATAAACCAGGTCGTGGATGAACGGCCTCTGGAGCGATTCGTGCAGAAAATTGTCGCGATACTTGAGCAACTCGGCGTGGAGCGAGTCGAACAGCTGCTGATTCACACTTTCCGTGTTGCGAATCAACGCCAGCTGCTCATCAATTTTCTTGAAATGTTGTGCAAACGCGGCCCGTCTGGTCGCATCCATATCAGCCGAGAGCTTTTCGATACGGCGGAGCAAATTGTTCTCCAGGGTTTGTAATTGTTCGGCTAAAATTTCAGGCGGCGGCGCCGATTTCGTTTGATCCGGGCTCTTCGAAAAAGAATGATCCGTAACGATCGGCATCGCCGGCCGGATTTTCTCCGCCTCGGCGCTTAATTGCTGCATCGCGACGGTGAAGTCCTTTTCTTGCTCGACTGTCTTATTCGACATTTTTCGTTCCAAAAAATTTCCGGATCGCCTCGACCAAACCGTCGATGTCGTGGCGTCGCGCTTCGATGTCGATCTTTAATCCACGATCGGATGCCGTTTTCGACGTGATCGGGCCTATGCTTGCGACCTGCATTCCCTTTGGCCATGGCAAACCCAGATCGAGAAAGTTTTCCACCGTAGACGAACTCGTGAACGTGATCAGATCTGCCCCCTCTTCCAAAAAGCGGCGGCGCGCGCCAGTAATATCGCGCGTTTCCGGAACCGTCCGATAGGCAAAAGCTTCATCAACAATCGCTCCCAGCTTCGACAACTCCTTCGGAAGCACGTCCCGCGCCTTTTCCGCGCGGGCCAGCAGGATTCGCAGATTTTCTACGCCGCCTTGCTTTTGAAATTGTCGGACCACCGCCTCGGCCACGAATTCCTCGGGCTGAAGATCGACATGGAGACGGAAATCGCGAACCCGTTGAGCGGTCGCCGGACCAATCGCGGCAATTTTTGCCCCGCCGATTTCGCGCGCGTCATCGTAAAGTTTGTAGAATATTTCGAAAAATGCGTCCACCCCGTTTGGACTGGTAAACACAATCCAGTCGTATTGGTGTGCGTCCTGCACGAGCTCGGCGAATTCGCGCAAATCAGTCGGCGGCTCGATCCGAATCGTCGGCAATTCAAAAACGTCGGCGCCGAGCGCGCGAAGCTGAGCCGTGAGCGCGCCCGCTTGTTTCCGCGTCCGCGTCACCACGATCCGCTTACCTGAAAGCGGCCGGCGCTCGTACCAATTCAAATCTTTTCGCATTGCAACGACATCGCCGAAAACGGCGACGGCCGGCGCTTCAAATTCCGTTTCGGCGACTCGCTTGGCAATATTCTCGAGCGTGCCGGTCAATGTTTCCTGGCGCCCCGTTGTCGCCCAACGAACCAGCGCGACCGGAAGATCACCCCGGACGCCATTGGCCATCATTTCTCGGGCAACCGCCTCGATTCTCTCGACCCCCATCAGCATCACCTGGGTGCCGCCGAGCTTCGATAAGGCGGCGTAATCAATCGCACTTTTTGTTTTCGACGGATCTTCGTGACCGGTAAAAAAAGTCACGTGCGAATTTTCCGCGCGATGCGTCACCGGAATTCCGGCATAAGCCGGGCCTGCAATCGCCGACGTAATTCCAGGAACGATTTCGAACGCGAGGCCGGCATCGACAATCGCCTTGGCCTCCTCGGCGCCGCGACCGAAAACAAACGGATCGCCGCCTTTTAAACGCACGATCTCTTTTCCCGCGCGCGCTTTTTCAACGAGCAGCTTGTTGATTTCCGCCTGACCTAACCCCGAAAGCTTTCGGGGCTCGCCCGCTTTTTTGCCGGCATAAATAATTTCGGCCTCCTCCCGCGCCCAGCTCAACATTTCCGGGTTGGCCAAATGATCGTAAACGATTACGTCCGCTCGCTCGATGCATTCCTTCGCACGCAACGTGACCAGTCCAAGATCTCCTGGACCGGCGCCGACAAGATAGACTTTGCCGTTCTGGTCCTTACTCGTGCTCTTGCTCATGCTCGCTTGCCAAGCCGTAGCCCTTGGGCGGAGGCTGGTGCTCGAATCTGCTCCAACAATTGCGCCGCCAACTTCTCTGCGTCCTCGCTCGGCCCTTGCACAAGACCCTCCCGTGGTGCTGTCGCTCCAAGATCGAAAATCTGGCCGCGAATTTTCATGATCGGTCCATCGACAACGGCGAGCACTCCCACGGGTTGATTGCAATCCGCATCCAGCAAGCGCAAGAACTCGCGCTCCGCCCGCAAAGCCAGCCGCGTGTCAAAATCGTTGATCGCATCGACAATCTCTCTGAGTTGTTCGTCTCCTGAACGGATTTGCATCGCAATCACACCCTGTCCACCGGCCGGAACAAAGATTTCCCGGGGAAGCAGCGCCGTAAAAAATTCGGTTTCTTCAAACTTGATTCGCGCACGACCCGGGTCCAGCCCAAGTCGCTCCAACCCGGCGCACGCGAGAATGATCGCGTGCCATTGGTCGGTCGCGAGTTTGCGTAATCGCGTCGGCACATTGCCGCGAAGATCGACAATCTCCACGTCCGGCCGTTTCCAGCGCAGTTGATGTTTCCGTCGAACACTTCCCGTGGCGACAATTCCGTCCACCGCCAGCGAATTTAAATCGCAAGGCGTGGTCGCCACTAACACATCGCCCGGACCAGCGCGCGGGAGCACGGCGGCAATCTCTGTCCCTGGCGCCAAGTTGCTCGGCAAATCTTTCGCGCTGTGCACGGCAAGATCGACGTCGTCCGCGACGAGAGTGCGCTCAATTTCTCCGGTGAACAACCCTTTGCGACCGGCGCGAACATCGGGAATTGCCGTTTTTGAATCGTCTCCCCGAGTCTTGATGACTTTGACTTCGAATTTCAAATCCGCCCAACGCGCCTGCAATCCCTGCACGACCAGCTGCGTTTGGGTCAGCGCGAGTTGGCTGCCACGCGTACCGACGACGATTTTGATCCGGCGTGGACGCTTCATACGATTGAATGGGAAGCTAGCAGGTTCCCCTACAAATTTCGCGTTTTCCCCTGTAGGGGAAGCTGTCAGCCTCCCTGCTCAACAATTCCGACTGTCGGATGCTCCGACGATTGCACCGGGCAGTTCAGTCCCCGCGTGATCATTTCATCAAACTCAGCAACATGTTGGGAAATGATCTGCTCAGCCGCGGCCACTTGTGCCCGGCGGGTGGCCAATGATTGTTCGGCGATCGATTGCAACGAATCGATGTCGTAAAGATAAACGCCGTCGAGCGCGTTCACATCGGGCGCGACATCACGCGGCACGGCGATGTCGATGATGAACAGCGGACGATCGATTCGTTCCCGTAGCATCGGAGCGAGTTTTTCCTGCCAGAGCAACGGGACTTCGGAAGATGTCGATGTAATCAGAATATCGACCTCGCGGCATTGCTCGAGCCATTGCTCAAAGCCAATCGCGCGGCCATTGACGGCGAGTGCGAGAGCTTCGCCGCGTTCTGGGGACCGATTGCTGACGCGCAAGTCGGCGACACCGCGCGAAACAAGCGCGCGAATCGTTCGTTCGCTCGTTTCGCCGGCGCCGAGCACCAGGACTTTGCAATTCTGGAGATCACCAAAGATTTTGTACGCAAGATCGACCGCGACTGAGCCGACCGAGACTGCGCCGCGCGTAATCTCGGTGTGGGTACGAACTTGCTTGGCCACTCGAAAAGCTCGCTGAAACAACCGATGCAAATATCGACCGGCTGCGCTGGTTGCTCGTGCCGCTTCGTACGCCTTTTTCGCCTGCCCGAGAATTTCCGTTTCGCCTACCACCATGGAATCGAGCCCTGATGTGACACGGAAGAGATGCTGCGCACATTTTTCGCCTTCGTAGCGATAAAATGGCGGCGCGAAACGATGGGCCGTGTCGTCGCGGACGAGACAGCGCGCGATCTCATCAGTCGACACTCGCTTCTCGGATGCAGCATAAACTTCGACGCGATTGCAGGTACTGAGCACCAACGCCTCATTGCAACCGCAATTCCGCAGCGCGCGGTCGGACTCGACATGGCCGGCAAAGTATTCGCGCGCCTCGACGTCCGCGTTGTGATGACTGAGACCGATGCAGAATAAATTCATGGCGTGTGGGTTTGGGCGGTGAAGGTGATGCCCCAAAGAAGACTCAACGCGGCGCTAAACCCAATGATGCAAAGCGCGGCCACCCGTTTTGGCGCAAACCAGTGCAAGTATCGGCCTTGTAAGATCAGTCCATACAAAAACCACACTCCGATCGCGCACGTGATTTGTATCCACGGCAGCGGTTCGCCCACAAAGAAACCACTGATCAAACCGAGCGTGTAAAGTGCGAATCCCCACCAGAGCAATCGCGTGATCGCCGCAAAAAGATCCGTCAGGGGCGGGAGGTGATAAAAAATCGAATGCAAATGGTGCGTCTTGAGCTGCCGCTCCTGCACCAGGTACATCACGCCTGCAATGCAAGCGAGAGCAAACGCGCCGTAGGCGACGAGCGAGATGGACGCGTGAAATTCCAGCCAAGAGTTCGCACGTAAGCGGACGCGGTGTGGTTTATCAATTGGCGCGAGCAGCGCAAAAAGTTGAAGCAAAACCACCAGCGGCGCGGTGAAGGCGCCCATCAGTGAGAGCCGATACCCGGGACCAACCAGCATGTAGAAGAGCGCTATCGACCACGCCACGAAAACGATGACCTCAAATAGGTTCGTGATCGGACAACGGCCGAGCGCGTGACCGCGGATCGACAAGAACGCCGTTTGAAAAATAAAGCCGAGTCCGACGGCGAAAAAATTGAACCGCATCGGCCGAAAAATCCCGCCGCGCATTTCGAGGGCCGTGTGTCCAATCGCCACGAGAAAACAGACCGTTGAGACAATGAGAAGATATCGATCCACCGGGAGCGTTCTATTTTAGATACCCCCTCACCTTTGGCAATGCCTCGCTTTCCGCGCGCAGCCGGATGCTTTTCAGGATTTCAAGTGCGGATAGCCGGTACGGCCGGGTCGTTATCGCCCAGCGCGCGATGTTTTGAACGCCGCGCGCCTATGCCTCCGGCCGCACCGGCGGACTTATCCGCGCGTGAGAAAACCACTCCTCACACCAACCAATACGGGATTTTAAAACGAAAGTTTGCGGCAGTCTTTTTTTTCCGGAATATTTTCAGGCGCGGCCCGCGTCGCCGTTGACCTGAAACGTGCGCCCGCTAGCATCGGCCTGGTGAATTCCGACGTAATCCAAAAACTCCGCGCCGGCGTCCGCGACGTGCCCGATTTCCCAAAAAAGGGAATCGTCTTTAAAGACATCACGCCAATCTTGAAGGATGGCACACTTTTTCGGGCGTCGATCGACCTTTTTCTCGAACACTTTCGCGGAAAAAGGATCGACAAGATCGTAGGAATCGATGCGCGCGGATTCCTTTTCGGGTCAGCTGTGGCCTACGAGCTCGGCATCGGTTTTGTGCCGCTGAGAAAAAAGGGCCGGCTGCCCTACAAAACCGAGAGCGCGAAATATTCCCTCGAGTACGGCGAAGCGGAAATGGAATTGCACATCGATGCCATTACGCGCGGCGAACAAATCATTCTGATCGACGACCTGCTTGCGACCGGCGGGACCTCAGCTTCGGCGGCGACGTTGATCAAAAAAGTGGGCGGTCAATTGGTAGAAGCGATATTCCTGATCGAGCTGGAATTCCTGCACGGCCGAGAAAAACTTACGCCGACGCCGGTCACTTCGTTTCTGAAATATTGAGTTGTAGCTGCCGCCGTCTCTGGCGGCAGAACTTCAAAAACTGCCGATGAGGACATCGGCAGCTACAACGCTTTTTCTTTCACGACCACTTCCACTTTGATCTCCTGGTGGGCGAGTTGGTCGTGAATGTTGCCTAACAAATCGATAGCGCGCGCATCCGGCAGATGCGCACAGCGGACCTCGATCCGAGCGCGTTTTTGCGCCAGTTTCGGATCCCACTCCGCAAATTCGCCATCGAGCAAAAAAGAAACGTAGGCGTTGAAGCGCTCTTGTAATTCGAGCAATCGTTGCCCTGAACCGTCCCAGGGCCCGGGTTCGTTCATCACCAGCACGGCCTCATCCGTCTTTGGGTCGTGCGCGATCATATCGATCACGCCGACGCGATCTTCGCTTCGTGGATGTTCGCTCTGAGAGCCCGCCATAGGATTTGAAGGTTGAAGGTTGGCTGTTGAACGTTGAACGTTCAAGCGATGAAGCGTGCGAAATCCAAAGGCACTTCTCTGACGCTGCTCGGCCGGAGCGAAACGAAATTGCCGGCCGCGCCCTCGGAAGCGCGACTGGAAACATTTCCAAATCCGACGCGCCGGAATTACCACATCCATTTTGAGACGGACGATTTCACCTGCCTTTGTCCCGTTACCGGCCAGCCCGATTTCGCCAGGATCGACATCGACTACGTGCCGGACCGGCTTTGCGTCGAGAGCAAATCGCTCAAGTTTTATCTCGCTTCGTATCGAAACGAACGCGCGTTCAACGAAGCCGTCACTAACCGCATCCTGGATGATTTCGTGAAAGCATGTTCGCCGCGCGAAGCAATCGTCACCGCGCAGTTTTCCGCGCGCGGTGGAATCGCGCTGACTGTTCGCGCCGAGTATCCCGACAAAAAAATTGGCCGCGATGGCGGATGAAACAGTTATGCTTTCTACCTCTCCCCTTTTCCGAACGGGAGAGGAGAAGAAAACGTAATGAGTGCCGAGTTCCCCGATCAATAAATGAAACACGCGGTCGTTCTTCTCAGCGGCGGCCTTGACTCGGCCACGACGCTGGCTATTGCACGCTCGCGGGGCTACGAAACTTACGCGCTTTCTTTCGATTACGGCCAGCGGCATCGACAAGAGCTGGATGCGGCCCGGAACATCGCGAACTCGTTAGCCGCGAAAGAACATCGCATTATTAAGATCGACAATCAGATCTTCGCCGGCTCCGCGCTGATCAACGATGTCGATGTTCCGAAATCGCGGTCGGAAGAAGAAATCGGACGCGGCATTCCGCCCACTTACGTTCCGGCGCGAAACACAATTTTTCTCGCGCACGCGCTGGCGTGGGCGGAAACGATTCCGGCCGGACACATTTTCATCGGCGCGAATGCGATCGATTACAGCGGTTATCCGGATTGCCGGCCGGAGTTCATCGCGCTTTTTGAAACGCTGGCCAACGTCGGCACTAAAGCGGGCGCGGAAGGCGCTCGCATTCAAATTCACGCTCCGCTGATTAAACTTTCCAAAGCGGAAATCATTCGCAAAGCCGTTGAGCTGAATATCGATCTTTCGCTAACGCACAGCTGTTACGACCCAACGCCGGACGGTCGCGCCTGTGGAGAATGCGATTCCTGTCAGTTGCGCTTGAAAGGTTTTCGCGAGGCCGGCGTTACCGATCCGATCAAGTACGCGCGACCTGTCGCGCCGTAGTCCCGCAACCGCGGGACGAAGTCCGAATGAAAAATATCTTCGACCTAACGAAGCGCGAGCAGCGTCTCGTCATTGTGATCGTGACGGCGCTGGTGGCAGCGACACTGGCAAAACATTTTTGGGAGAACAGATCGCAGCCACTGCCCGCTCGCCACCGGACGAGTCCGTCCGACTGGCGGACAAGTTCGACATCCACGCCGACAAGCTCGCCGTCGATTCACGCTGAGGAAGAACAGCCCGACCCGGACGATTCGCGCTAAATTAATGCG
>Ga0137403_10006386_pt1 | contig 13502 bp, 12 predicted proteins | sample CZOMad2_1_16fung_FD_122057 | JGI IMG/M metagenome (GOLD analysis project Ga0137403, IMG submission 122057) | Vadose zone soil fungal communities from Angelo Coast Range Reserve, California, USA - CZOMad2_1_16fungal (Hybrid Assembly) | ecosystem: Environmental > Terrestrial > Soil > Vadose zone... | reverse complement strand
GGCACCGAAGTCTTCACCTGGCCCGATGGCGGAACGACGCCGTTCGCGCAGTGCAAAGGGACGATCATGGAAGGCGGCTTCCGCGTGCCGTGCATTCTGCGCTGGCCCGGCCATGTGCCGGCAGACTCGTGGCAGAACGGCATCTTCTCTGGCATGGACTGGTTTCCCACCTTTCTCACGGCCGCCGGCAACCCGGACATCACTAACCAGTTGCTTAAGGGTGTGAAACTCGGTGACCGGACTTACAAGAACCATCTCGACGGCTACGACCAGACGGCCGCCATCACCGGCAAAGGCCCGTCCGCGCGCCACGAAATCTTCTACCTCGGCGAAAGCAGCGTCGGTGCGGTGCGCATTGACGATTACAAGTATCGTTTCATCGACCAGCCCCAAGGCTGGCTGGGCGATAAGACGAAGGTTGACGTGCCTTACCTGACCAACTTGCGCCTCGATCCGTTCGAGCGCCAGGGTTGGCCCAACTTTGGGACGAAAGAAGGCGCGCAGCAATATTTCGATTGGTTCAAGTTCCAATTCTGGCGCTTTGTTTTCGTCCAGCAGGTAATGGGCAAGGAACTCCAGACCTTCCTCGAATACCCGCCGATGCAAAGGGGCGCGAGCTTCAACCTTGACGCTGTGAAAGCGGAGATGGCGAAAAAGATGCAACAGGCAGAGGCCGCGAGCAAAGGGACCGGCCAGTAACCGGAATGACGTTCACGGCGGGCGGCTCGCACGGGCCGCCCGCCTTTTCGCTTAACAGAATGGCCAAGCTCAAAGAAGAATTCTTCAAGCTGCTCCCGCCGACGATCTACTTTTTCGTCGCACTGCATATCGTCGCGTTTGTTCGGGTCTTGATGCTGAAGGGAACCGGGATCGCGCCATCTTCTTCCGTTTCAATTGCCGTCGCCGCGTTGATTCTCGGCAAGGCGGTCTTGCTCGCAGACATGCTGCCGCTGATTAATCGTTTTCCACACAAACCGCTGATCTACAACGTCGCCTGGAAGACTGTAATCTATTTGCTGATTTCTGCCGTCCTTCACTACCTGGAACGCCTGATCGATTTCTGGCGGGAGACCGGCAGCTTTGTCGCCGGTAATCAAAAGTTGCTGGCGGAAATCGTGTGGCCGCATTTCTGGGCTATCCAGATCATTCTGCTCGTGCTGATTGTCATGTACTGCACGATGCACGAACTGGTGCGCGTGATTGGGAAGGAAAAAGTGCTGCGGATATTTTTCGGTCCACTGCCCGTCCCTCAAGTTTGAGCGACGCGCTCATGGCCGAGACCAAACATGAAAGTTGGACGGTGATCAGCATGAAGGACGATTGGAAGACCATCTTCCCGTTGGAGAAGAATTGAACCTCGACACACGCGAGACCAATTCTCGCCGCGCCCGCAGCATTGGACCAAGGTCCAATGGCCAAACTCACCCGCGAAAACCACGTTGCTTTACAATGCAGCAACCGTTCAGCAGAGAGGCTTTAATTGTATGTTCCTCTATTTTGTCGCAGTGGATGTGATATTGATTTTTTGGCTCAATTGGTGGGCCGGCTCCAACCGGCAACTCGACGGGTGACCAGCATATGCTCAAATACACCAAGGCCGGAGAGAGCGCTGGTTTGAAGAAAGAGGAATGACGTGGAGCAACCCACCCTTGCCATGAAACCACCTTCGGAGGTCGAGTTTCTCGAAGAAGCCCGTCTCCTCATCTGGAGGCCACGCGGCATTCTTGATGAAGCTGCGGTAAACAAAGTTCTGATAGATCTGCTCAGAAGAGAAGCCATGGCGCCCAAGCCGTTCAATCGCTTTTCCGATCTCTCGGGCCTCGAGTCCTTTCACCTCACTTTCAAATATGTTTTTCACGTCGCGCTTTACCGGCGCCTTTCCTATCTCGGACGCGGACCAATAAAGTCCGCCTTTTATGTCACGCATCCGGAAGCGGCCCATCTGGTTAAAATCCACGCCCTCATGACCGATCACTCGTCGTTGAATGTCGAGATGTTCGAAGAACGCGAAGCCGCCGCGAAATGGCTCGGGGTTCCAATTGAATCACTGATGGCGCCCACTCCGACCGAACGAATGTCATGAAACTACCCCCCGATGTCGAGTGTGTCGAAGCCGCCAGTCTCTTCATCTGGCGACCGCGCGGCGTACTTAACGAAGGACTGGTTAACAATATGGTAGTGTTCGTCAGGGAGCAGGAAGAATCGTTCGGCCGGCCGTTTAATCGATTCACCGATTTGTCCGCGCTCGATGCGGTCCATCTCAATTTCGATTACGTCTTTCGCATCGCCCTCTATCGACGGCTGTCGTATGCTGGGGATAAGGTAAAGTCCGCGTTTTATGTCTCGAGCTGGAGTGCTGAGCATTACGCCAAGTTACATGCGCTCGTGACCGGTCGTTCACAGCTGCAAGTGTCCGTTTTTACTGACCGCGAAGCGGCCGCGAAATGGCTGGGTGTTCCAGTTGGACTGTTGACGCCACAAGACTTAGCAGGGGCCGAGCGTTAAACTGGCAGCTCTGCAGGCCGAAGAATTAAGATCCCGGCCTCGATATGAATTTACAGTCAGCGTCGGTTTCCTTATTGTCCTAACTAACTCACGCGTTATGCAGTGTTTCACTGGGCTAGCAGGCTTGCTGGTTTCCTTAGTTTCCGCGGAGGTTGCTTTGCAACCGCGAGAAAAGTCATTGCTCGCGGTTGACCGCGAGCGGCCTCATCTTTGCCCATGAGCTGGGTCACACTGCTTTGGTCGATAGACGCCGCGTTCTGTTTCACGCTGGCCGGAATTTATTTGCTGGTCTGGTCAAAGCAGCGCGAGCGGTGGGAGCATTTGTTGTTCTCGTGCAGCGCTCTTGCCGCGGGAGTCATCGCCGGACTCGAGCTGACGACGATGCGCGCGGAGACCACCGCACAATACGGCGCGCTGCTGCGATGGGCGCATCTCCCGGTGTGGATGCTGATCGTGTCGGTGGCGTGGTTCGTGCATCTCTATCTCCGCGCCGGGCGGCGCTGGCTGCTCTGGACTGTCTGCGGCCTGCGGACACTGGCCTTGGTCCTCAATTTCCTTTTTACCCCGAACATCAACTACCGGGAAATCACGAGTCTGCGACACCTTTCGTGGTGGGGAGGAGAGATGGTCTCGGCGCCGGTCGGCGTAACGAACCCTTGGACCTTGATCGGCCAACTAAGTGTGTTGCTTCTGCTCATCTTTTTCGTGGATGCCACGATCAGTGTCTGGCGGCGTGGTGAACACCGACGTGCCCTCATTGTGAGCGGGAGTGCAATTTTTTTTATCACACTGTCGCTCGGGCAATCGGCCTTGGTGATTTGGGGAGTCATCAAATCGCCGTTCTTCGTCAGCTTTCCGTATCTGGGAATGATCGCGGCGATGGGCTATGAGTTGAGCGACAATCTGGTTCGCGCAGCGAAACTCGCCCAGCAGTTTCAAGCCAGCGAGGACGCGTTGCGGGAAAGCGAAGCGCGCATGAACCTCGCGACTAGCGCGGCGAACCTCGGTCTGTGGCTTTGGAACATCCGGGATGACAAACTTTGGGTAACGGAGAAATGGAGAACGTTATTCGGCTTCACGGAATCGGAGCCGGTGAACTTTGCCCGATTGCTCCAGGTCGTGCACCCGGAGGATCGCGAACGTATGCAGCTAGTTGTGCAGCACATGTCCGAGCACGGCGGCAGCGACCATGAGAGCGAGTATCGCATCACGCGGCCGGACGGAAGCACACGCTGGATCGCCGGTTATGGCAGCGTTGAGTTAGACGAAGCTGGCAAACCGGCCTTCGCGCGCGGGGTGTCGCGCGACATCACACTCCGCAAACATGCCGAGGAAGAGCTCCGGGAAAGCGAGGCTCGTTTTCGCGCCATGGCTGACACGGCGCCAGTGATGATCTGGGTGTCGGGCCCAGACAAGCTTTGCACCTTCTTCAATAAGGGGTGGCTCGACTTTACCGGCCGCAGCCTGGAGCAGGAGCTTGGCAATGGCTGGGCACAAGGCATTCACGCGGAAGACTTCGACCGCTGTTTTGACGTTTACAAAAATTCCTTCGACGCCCGGCAACCGTTTACAATGGAGTATCACTTGCGACGACGTGACGGTGAATATCGCTGGGTTCTGGATATTGGAACACCGCGCTTTGCCCCTGATGGCGAGTTCCTCGGTTACATCGGTTCTTGCATTGACATCACCGAGCGGAAGCGCGCAGAAGAAAAATTCCTGCTCGTCCTCAATGCCGCGCCGAACGCGATGATCATGGTCGACTCAGCCGGCGCGATCAGCTTCGCCAACGTGCCGGCCGGAACCGTTTTCGGCTATTCTCTCGACGAGTTGATCGGCCGCCGTATCGAAACGTTGATTCCAGAACGTTTCCACGATCGACATGCCGGCTATCGCCAAGGTTTTATTTCCCAACCCAGCAGCCGTGCCATGGGCGTCGGGCGAGATCTTTTTGGCCGTCGAAAAGACGGCAGCGAATTTCCGGTCGAAGTCGGACTCAGTCCGATCCACACTGCGGAAGGTCTGTTTGTCCTGGCGTCGGTCATCGATATTACCGCGCGCAAGCAGGCTGAGTTGGAGCACCAGCGCCAAAACCTGGAACTGGCCCGAGTGGGACGCGTCGTTGTAATGGGCGAACTGGCGGCGTCGCTCGCGCACGAAGTCAACAATCCGATTGGAGCGATCGTAGCGAACGCCAGCGCCGGGCAACGCTTAATCGCAGCGGGCAAAATCGGAACCGAGGAGTTGACTGAGTTGCTGGCCGATATCGCAGCTGACGGCCGCCGGGCTGGTGAAGTTATTCAGGGCATTCGCAACATGGTTCGCAAAGGCGAGCCACGCCGCGCGTTGGTCCGGATCGGGGACATTATTGACCAACTCCTCCGCATTGTGCATGCCGATGCCATTGAACGGGAGGTGAAAGTAAGAAGCAAAGTTGATTCCGGTACGGGCCTGATTTGGGGCGATCCGGTGCAGCTCTTGCAAGTCCTTCTCAACCTCGCCATCAACGCATTTGAAGCAATGACTGCTCTGCCCTCCAATGCGCGACGCCTTGTCATTCATGCGGGCCGTAACGAAAATGGAGACATTCTCGTCAGCCTGCGCGATTCTGGTCCTGGCTTTCCCAGCGGAATGGCCGAGGAGCTATTCGAGCCATTTTTTTCGACAAAAGCCGAAGGGACCGGAATGGGGCTCGCGATTTCCCGCAGCATCATCGAGGCGCAGGGTGGAACCCTCTCAGGAGAAAATTGTGACGGTGGAGGAGCGTGTTTCACAATTCGCTTACCGCAGGCCAAGGAGGACAACTCCAAGCCGGCCTAGTTTTGTTTGCGGAGAGCAAGCAAAAGTTTGAGACATCCACTTGCCCGCCGGCTTACGTATAGAAAACGTGCTTACGTATCGAAAACGTGGCAGGATACGTGCTCGAAGGAATGAGACCAAGGTCTCATGGCAACCCATCAATCGAAGTCTTATCCTTGTGACGCTCTTATATGAGTAGAACAGATGGCGCATGGAGCTGTTTTTTAATGCTGGAAATGAAGTTGGCGGGAAGGGCGGGCCCCTGAACGCTTCCGGCCGCGATGGTATCTGGCTCCTCGACGACGATCTTTCGATGCTCAAGGCGCTTGGTCGTTTGATGAGCTCGGCCGGTCTCATTGCCGAAAAGTTTAGCGACCCGGTCGCCTTTCTCGCCAAACTCAAACAGGCCACATGTCGTGTAGCGGTCCTCGACGTATGGATGCCCCAGATGAACGGTTTGGAAGTACAGGCTCGCGTCCGGCGAGACTCGCCGGAGACGCGGATTATTTTCATAACAGGGCGCGACGATCCGGCAGTGCGCGAGACCGCGCTCAATGCGGGAGCAATCGCCTTTCTCACAAAACCTTTCGAAGACGAGGCTCTTGTGCAGCTCGTTCGAGAAGCTGCCGCACCCTGAGAGCTGTCCCCCTGTTTTTGGGTGTTGCTGTCGTTTGGGTATGGTTTTTACAGGGCCGTCTTGCCTGCCGTGGTAAGATTGAATCGTGAAACGGGAGTTTCGGGTGCTAGTAGAAGTTGGCGACCTGAAAGGACGCAACGCGATGATGAATGTTGATGCGTTGTGGATGGAAAACGGCATTGTTTTAGTTTGGGAATGGGGCGTCAAAGATGGCGAGGAAGTTCCGGTAAATTATACCCAGCTTCCTGATGTAATTCCGAACTGGAAGCGTGAAATAAACGGTTATGCTCTGGAAAGTACCCCAGTGTTTGTCGAAGACTTGGACACGCTCGGAAGAGGTTCTCAACTTCCTCCCGAGTAAGGTAAGATCGAGGAGTGGACGAAACGCCCCCAGCGCCAAAACCGGACAGGCCGATGACGTTTCTTATTTCTTCTTAGCTTTCTCACCTTTGTCATTGCAGCCGTGGAGTACAAATTCCTCGGCTATGTGGCTCTGGACGTCGGCAACGGCAATCATCAAGCTGACCAGAAATTGGCCGGCGCTGGCATTCCGGTTACTTTAGGCGACCGAAATTCAATTAAGCCTGCTCTCGCCGCGGCGAGAGCCTCTACCGCAACGCGACGCGGAGTTGGACTTTGGTCCCATATGCGAGCGCCGCTCAGTGTGGAATCGTCAGCGTGTAGGAATCAGAAAAAGAACAACCATAAATATATGACGAACATCAAACTCATCGCGCTCATTGCTGGCGCCACCGTCCTCGCCGGTGTGCCGGCACTAATACTGCCAGGAATTCTCCGATCACTGAGACCTCCGGTATCGCGGCCGAATTCAATGCGAAAAAGCCGCAAAATCCCAAACAGCAAAAACTCTCTGACGGCCTTTCGGCGTCCACACGCCATACCGGCATGATCAAAGGCATCAGTTCTAAATTTTTCCCGGAACTAACGACACAGACAAAACAAAACATATGAAAAAGCTAATCAACCTAAGAAGTGTTCTTCGTGCTATCGCGGCCTTGACCGTGGTCATAGGATGCGCCAGCACCACGACAACCACCATTGCCGCGCCGCCACAAAAGGAAGTCATGCTCCAGCAGGCGGGTTTCAAAACCCACACGGTGACCACCGCCAGGCAAAAAGAACATCTGCGGGCGCTGCCCGAAGGAAAGGTCTCAATTGTGATGCAGAATGGAAAAACCTTTTACGCTTATCCCGATGTGGCTCATAACACGGTTTACACTGGCACCGAAGCCCAGTATCAGGCCTATAAGCAGGTGCAATTGCAAGCGAGCATACAAAATCGCGGACTAAATGTTGATCCGGATCCGCACGGGATCAGGGTTAACGAGTTCGATGGGTTTGGTCCGCTGGGCGGGGACGAGCGTTAAGAATTAGTGCAGCGACGGACAGCGAAAACACAACGGGGAGCTCACAAAGATCCTCACGCAAAAAGCCGCAATCTGCTTGCGGGTCCCAGCCAAATGGGGGGACCGCTATCCGGCGCTTTGATTCGACTGCGGGGCCGATCCGCGCTTTAAAAAACTCGCAGGTTACTCCGCAGTAAAGTGACTTGGATCATCCGGCGATCTCGCCGATTCCCTTGCCGTCTTTGCGACGCCTGAACGCATTGGACCAAAGTCCAATATGCGCCCCCGACAAGATTTCGTCATTCTCGGCCTGTGCTGAAATTCCACCAGCTTGAGCCAGGGGAATACGTCACACGGAAGAAACTTGTGAAAACCTCCTGCTGCCTAAGCGCAATCTTCGCTGCTCTTCTGTTGTCGCCTCACGAATTGCCCGCCGCGGAGCCGCCGAACATCAACGCGGACGGGATGGCGATGGCTGAAGTCGCAGGGACGGAAGCCGGAAGGGCGGTGGATTGGATCAACACCACCCGCGGCTGGGAGATCGGCACGGGCCCAAGCGTGGTAATTGTGGACAAAGGAATGGCCCGCAGCTTCACCACTAGCATGATGCATAGCGGGATCTACGCTTTCACTTTCGACCAGCAAGGTTTGATGGCTGGACTTGGTCTCCAAGGCTCCAAAATAATAAGGATCGACTAATGCCAATTAATTTTCTCGGATTTGAGCGCCGGCAGCCATATAACCCAGCTGTCAAAATGAAGTTGCCCTTCTTCGCGTTGGCGCTGTTCGCAGCCGTGAGCCCGATGCGGGCCGGTCCGGTGGAACTGGAATCAAAGGAGATGGCGCCGGCGCCAACGATCACTGAGAGCGAACCTTGGCACTTCAATCTCGGGGTGCCAGGTTGGCTGGCTAGTGTTTCGGGTGATATCGGGCTGCGTGGGATCACCTCGAATGTGGACGTCAAGTTCGATCAAATCCTCAGACACATCGACTGGGCGACCTCGGTAAGCGCGGAGGCGCGAAAAGGCCGCTTTGGCGTTTATGCAGATCTTCTCTATTTAGAGGCCTCCGACGCGCTCTATAACAATCGGGTGCTCTCGAAGGTGAACATTGGGCTGAGCCAGTACCTGGTGGATGGCGAGGCTTTTTACCGCGTCGTGGAATGCCCGCGTGGGTGGATCGATCTGCGGGCGGGTGCTCGCTATACCGACGTTTACAGCAGCACCAAGCTGTTTGGGAATTCTCGCCTGATTGATCAGGCCGCCACTGTTCTTGCGAATGCTATTGCGGGAGACCTCAAGGGCCTCCTTGAACGCTTTTTGCAGGGCAAGCTCGACGGGAAGAATCCGCCCTTGCCGGTGCCGCCTCTCGCTGCTCACGAGAAAATAAAGCTCCTGAAACTCATCGTGGCAGCAAGGCAAGACCCGATGACGGCGCAACAGAAAATCGCGCAGATCCTGAACAAGCAACTCAATCGCAGCTTCAGTCTCACGGAACGCTGGGTCGATCCGTATCTCGGCATCGGTGGCAGCTACGATCTGACGAAAGCTTTTTATGTGACCGCCAGGGCAGACGTTGGTGGTTTTGACGTCGGTTCCAGGGTCACCGTGCAAGCCTCTGCCGCGCTCGGCTGTCACATCACCCGAAGAATCTATTCCGAGATCGGCTACCGCTATCTCTATGACGATTACGATAGCGGCGGCTTCCTCTATAAAGTCTCGACGTACGGACCGCAAATCACGACCGGGATCACTTTTTAGAGATTCGTTACGCGATTGCTTCGTTTCCGCGAAAAAGAGGGCCTCATCGGTTTCGATTTTCATTGACGATCACCGAGAGCCCGTTCCCTACGCGTACACAAGATTGGGGTCGACTCTGACAATAAGCGGTGAGCGCGATTCACCGAGTTGGCTTTAACTCAATCCAGAAAGGTAAAATATAATGAACACATTAATAACATGGAATCAGCTTAGAGAGATGGAAGAAGCGACGCAAAATCGCGTCAATCGTTTCTTGGGCGGATTTCCGAACAGAATAGGCAGTGGGGAAACCCACAGTCTGACAGTCGCAGATTGGTCACCACAGGTTGATATCAGCCAGGATGATCAAGAGTACCTGCTCAAAGCAGACCTGCCTGAAATGAAGAAGGAAGACGTGAGGGTAACAGTCGAAGATGGCATCCTCTGCGTTTCCGGACAACGCAAAAGCGAAAAAGAAGGTCAGAAAAGGAAATTCCATCGTATCGAGCGATCCTTTGGTAACTTCCGACGCAGCTTCACGCTGCCTGAAGATGCCGATAGCAGGAAAGTGACGGCGGACTTCCGCGACGGAGTGCTGAAAGTGCACCTCCCGACGACAGGAATAGCAAGATCAAAAGCCATCGAAGTCAAAGTGGCGTAATGCTCCAACACTGACGGCGAGCGTGCGGAACGTTCCGTGCGTTCGGCCCACCAGTGTAAGGGAATGATATGACAAATGTAATACTCGTTGCTTGGGCCGTCGGACTAACAATATGGCTTGTCGGTTCCAGGATTCGTCTGAGACGAAAAAGAACAAACGCCAAGTCGTTCCTCTTGCCTCCTAAACTTTGTCGACTCTCGTTTAAACTCACATCGGCCCCTAAGTCTATGGAACGGATAAAACCTAACCACTCCCCGCGCGCGAATTTCGAAGCCCGCACAATCAGGGACATCATCGAGCCCGCGAAGAGCATTTTTAATAAGGTTTCTGTAAAGGCGGCTTTGGACGAAATGCAGGCGCGGGCAATCGATTCGTCACCTGTAATCGATCAACGCGGCGAGTTATTGGGTACCGTCTCGAAGGAGAAAATGAATCGGGAGGTGGGTGGTTTGGGACACGATCCCACAACAGAACCGGTAGAAGCATGCATGGAAACAGACAGTGCCTATTGCTTCGAAGACCAGACGGTTGCGGAAGCGGAGCAATTGATACTCAACGCAAAGTTTGCTGAAGTTCCTGTAGTGACCCGCGAAAAATTGCTGGTAGGAGCAATAAATATTGAAGCGATAGTACAGGACAGAAAACGGAGGGAACGCTTGGAGCCGTTCAAATACCGCACCTGAGAGAGCCACAATCGGGTGTTCCGATAACCGCTATTCCACCACGAGTAACCAACGACTCCCTCAAAAGCTAAAGAGCGTGGTCACCGAACGTTTAACCAGTGCCATTCGCCGTCTTTACTGAGCGTCGCAGCTTTGGAAGCGATTCGCGAAACTGCGTAGGAGATCGACCAACAATTCGCTTAAACGCGCGATTGAAGTTCGTCATGGATTGAAATCCGCAAGCGAAGGCAGCTTCGCTAATTCGCGAGTTGGGATTCAGTAAAAGCGTCTTTGATTTTTCCACTCGAATTCTCGAGAGGTAGTCGATGAAATTCATCCCCGTCGCTTTCTTGAACATCTTGCAAAAGTAATGCCTGCTGATGTTAGCCGCGTGGGCTACCCGCCCGAGCGACAATGGCTCCGCCTGATGCTTTTCGATGAATTGCCGGGTTCGCGCCATGTTCGCGGACTCTCCCTTGTCGCGGCCCACCACCAGTTGGTTCGACAAGATCGAAAGGTGTTGCGCAAAAATACTCAGGAGCCGCAACATCGCGCGATACCGGTCCGGCGATAAAACGCGCGTCCGAAAATAAGCCCGCTCAAGTTGCTTCCAATCTGCCTTGTAGCCCCACACGCGAAGCTGCCGGGTAATGCTCGCGAAGTGTTTCTTAGTCGGGTTCTTGAGCATCACTTCGCCGGTCTCGAGAAAACCAAGAATGTGGTCACCGACGTACACCGGCACCGCACTCTCGGAGAGTCCCGCAAACCAGGTAACGGTGCGCGTGGTCGAGTCCGGTTCTTGAGATGCATCGGTTTGAGCCCTTAGGCACGCGGCGCGCACCTTGTTGAAACGAGCCAGAATCGACGCGAATGAGCCGTGATCTTCTTTTCCATGATGAGCCGGCGACCATGACTCGTGCCCGCGGATATTAAGCGGCAAACCCATGGCTTCGCTGAAAGCCCGTTCGTAATCTTTGAAAATCTGCGAGCGCGAAAGATGTCGCATCACTTCCTGATCAGGGGATCGGGATGCGTCTCGTTTGCTCATCACACCTTGCGAAACGGTATTTCTAACCGCCCTTCCTCGTCGCCTCGCTGCGCGCATTTGAGGATGCGAGCTCTGTCAGCGACCGTTGTCCCGATGAAATCGCCGTCCGAAGGAGGCGTCAACGAGAGTCTGGCGTCGAAGATCGGGGAACTGCTGCCTGCCCACCGTGCCCGGATGCCGAAAAACCGCATTGTGGCGTTTGGAAATTTTATGGTGCGCGAGGTAAAGCGCGCCGCTTTGCGTGAGTGTTAGTTGCATATTTGGTTTTGTTTAAGTGTTACCGGACGTTCATATAGAGGAAAGCGGCCGCACCCGCGCGGTCGATTGACGCTGCAAATTTCTTCATTCGCCAAGGTTCCTTTTCAGGAGAGATCAGCACAATAGGACGTTAGTCCTATATCCGTTTCCGGCTGTTGCCTCGCGGAGATGGCTCGGAGCGAAGTTGAAAATTGTTTGCTGCCGTAATGCCGTCACATTCGGCGAAGGTACAAAGTTGTGGCTCGTCCGCCGCGTGGCCGCGTTCTAAGAATCCTGCCTTCGATTAAGAGCGGCCTCCGAGCTGGGAGGAGAAGGCTGCCCTTTGATACGACCAAAGTCCAATTGGCGAGCAAGCAATAGGGTCGGAAAATCTTTCTCAAGATTTAACCGACCCTACTGCTTATGAAGACAAAGAAATGCGTACTTCTAAGTGGAATGTTAGCTGCCGCGCTCGTGGCAATTATTCCTTCCACTCAGGCCCAAGTTCAAACCACCGGCACGCCCGGTTCGCCAAGTGCCACTACCACTATTGACGGCAAACAGCTTCCCGCCCCCGATCCGAAATTCGGCGGCGTGATCAAGGATACCGCCCCAGATTCCAAACCATATTGGCCACCAACAGTCGTCCCGCCCAAGGGCGCGCCTAACGTGCTCCTCATCATGACCGACGACCAAGGCTATGGAATTACCAGCACTTTTGGCGGCGTAATCCCAACCCCGGCCATGGACCGGATCGCGAAAGCGGGATTGCGCTACACGCAGTTCCACACGACCGCGCTCTGCTCGCCCACGCGCGCCGCCTTGATCACTGGCCGAAACCACCACTCGGCCGGCTTTGGTGTGATCTCGGAACAGGCGACCGGCTACCCGGGTTATGATTCCGTCATTGCCAAAGACTGCGCCACCGTCGGCGAGATCCTGAAGGAAAACGGTTACGCCACGTCATGGTTCGGCAAAAACCACAACACGCCGACCTATGTCTACAGCCTCGCTGGCCCGTACGATCAATGGCCCAGCGGAATGGGCTTCCAATACTTCTACGGTTTCATGGGCGGTGAGACTAACCAGTGGCAGCCATATCTCTTCCAGGATCATACCCAGATCTATCCGTGGATCGGAAAAAAGGGTTACAACCTGACGACCGACATGGCGGACGAAGCGATCAAGTATATGAAGGAGCTCAACGCAGCTGCGCCGGAGAAGCCGTTCTTCCTTTATTATGTGCCCGGTGGGACGCACGCACCGCATCACCCGACGCCGCAATGGATCGCGAAGATGAAAGGCAAGTTCGACATGGGTTGGAATGAAATGCGCAATCAGATCTTCGCCAATCAGAAGAAACTCGGCGTCATCCCGGAGAACACCCAACTTACTCCCTGGCCGGATCTCCTTCCGAAGTGGGACGCACTTGCTCCCGCTCAGAAAAGGGTCTACGCCCATCAAGCGGAAATATTCGGCGCCTACGTCGCTTACACCGACAATGAGATTGGCCGGGTTATTCAGGAGGTGGAAGATCTGGGCAAACTCGATAACACCCTGATTATTTATATCAGCGGCGACAATGGGACGAGCGCTGAAGGGACTGTGCTCGGGACCACGTTCGACCTCGCCGCGATTCAATCCATCGACATGCCCATCGAAGTCCAGGCGAAATTCTATGACGTCCTCGGTTCAGATAAAACAACACCGCACATGTCAGTGGCGTGGTCCTGGGCCTTCGACACGCCGTTCAAATGGACCAAACAAGTAGCCTCCTTCTTCGGTGGCACCCGAAATGGCATGGTCATGTCATGGCCCGGCCACATCAAAGAAACGGGCGGTATTCG
>Ga0137403_10006385_pt1 | contig 13503 bp, 10 predicted proteins | sample CZOMad2_1_16fung_FD_122057 | JGI IMG/M metagenome (GOLD analysis project Ga0137403, IMG submission 122057) | Vadose zone soil fungal communities from Angelo Coast Range Reserve, California, USA - CZOMad2_1_16fungal (Hybrid Assembly) | ecosystem: Environmental > Terrestrial > Soil > Vadose zone... | reverse complement strand
ATCATGCTGCGCGACACCGTCGACATCTTCCTCCAGGTCGCCATCGAGGGAGGGACGGAGCTCTCGGGAATCAAGATCGCGCGCGCCGACGAGAAGAGCGTCCTCGAGATCGCGCGCGAGATGGAGGCGCGCGTCGAACGCCTGCGCGCGCGGCGGGATCGCCAGGTCGAGCGCACCAAGTCGCTCCTGGACCGCATCCCGCTGCCGCTCCTCGGGCCCGTCATGCGCTCCATCGCGTACCTGGTCTACGACCTGGACCTCGACCTCACGCGGCTCGGGGTCGTGAAGGACGAGTTCGGCAGCGCGATGGTCACGAACGTCGGCATGTTCGGCCTGGCGCAGGCCTACGCGCCGCTCGTCCCCTTCAGCCGCACGCCGCTCGTCGTGCTGGTGGGCGAGGTGCAGGAAAAGCCGGTCGCGGAGGCGGGCCGGGTGGTCGTGCGCCCGATGATGACCCTCGGCGTCACCTTCGATCACCGCTTCATGGACGGCTGGCACGGCGGGGCCATGGCGCAGCTCTTCCGCGCCTTCCTGGAAGACCCCGCGCGCTTCGACGAGCCCACGGTCGCCCCGGTCGCGGCCGCTACTCCCATCCAGCAAAGCTGAGCTGACGGCCGGTTCGCACCCCGTCGCGGCGGTAGGAGTGGTAGCCCGGGCCGCACGCGGTGCACGGTCCGAGCACCGCCACCGACCCGACCCCGGCTGCTTCGAGGAGGCAGCGCGCCGCGATGCGCAGGTCGAGGTGGCGACGGCTCCCGCGCCGCGTCCATGCGGGCGCCGTCGCGTCGGCGGTGCGGGCACGAAACGCGTCGGCGACCTCGGCTCCCACCTCGTAGCAGCAGCCGGCGACGGCCGGGCCGATGGCGGCCTCGAGGTCGGCGGGTCGAGCGCCGAACGCCGCGCGGAGGTGCTCCACCGCGGCCTCGAGCACGCCGGCCGCCGCTCCGCGCCATCCCGCGTGCACCGCGGCCACGACCCCGCGCCGCCGATCGACGAGCAGGACCGGCATGCAGTCCGCCGTGACCACGCCGACCAGGAGCCCCGGCGTCGTACAGGCCAGCGCGTCGGCCTCGGGCCGCGCGGCGGCCGAGACCGCGCCCATCACGCGCGTGCCGTGCACCTGACGCGGGAGGGCGAGCGGCAGGCGCACGCCGACGCGGGCGAGGACCGTTTCCCATTCCGCGGCGGCGCAGTCGGCGGCGTCGAGGAACCCGTGGCGCAGCCCGGGCACGGCGTCCCAGGGCGCGTGCGTCAGCACGGTCCGCCTGGCAGCGCGGGGCGGGCTTCGCTATCTTGCGCCGCGTGAGACGCGGAGGCGCGAAGGGACTCAGCCTGCTCGACCTGCTGGTCGTCCTCGCGCTGCTCGCGCTCCTCGTCTACCTGGTGCGGATCGACTGGCGAGTCCCGCCGGCCGCACCGCCCGCCGCCGCTCACGGCTCGACGCGCTCCAGCCGCACCTCGGTGTAGCGCAGCAGCTCGTCGAGCGTGTGCCGCTTGTACTCGTGCTCGTAGAAGATGCGGCGGATGCCCGTGTTGATGAGCACCTTCAGGCAGTGAATGCAGGGGGTGTGCGTGATGTAGATGTCGGCGTCGCGGATGCTGGCGCCGTTCTTCGCCGCCTGCGCGATGGCGTTGATCTCGGCGTGGATGGTGCGGAAGCAGTTCTCCTCCGTCTCGCCCGAGGGCGTGCGCGAGGTGTAGATGAGACAACCCGCCTCCGTGCAGTGCGGCAGCCCGGCAGGCGAGCCGTTGTAGCCCGTCGCCAGGATGTTCTTGTCGCGCACGATCACCGCGCCCACCTTGGCGCGCGTGCAGGTGGAGCGCTCCGCCACCTGGCGCGTGATGGTGAGGAAGTACTGGTGCCAGCTCGGGCGCTCGCTCATGGGACGAACTTGAAGGGTTCGGGCACGAAGGTGAGCACGAATACCACGAGGGTGGCGAGCGCGGCGAGTCGGCGAGCCGGGTCGAGCGGCCGCCGGTCGTCGTCGGTGGGCGGGTGACCGAGAGAGAGAAATACGGTGATGATGACTGCCCACAGGAGCCAGCCCGGATATCCGCGGACACCGAGCCAGACGAGGAAGGCGATCAGCAGCGCGGCGATCCGCGGAGTGGGCCGGCCGAGCGTCGCATAGAGCACGTGCCCGCCGTCGAGCTGCCCGACGGGGAGCAGGTTGAGCGAGGTGACGAAGAGTCCGAACCAGCCCGCGAAGGCGACCGGATGGAGGAGCACCGTGGCGGAGTCCACGTGGAGGACGACGCGGATCAAGAACGCGGTCAGGAGCGAGTCACCCCACTCGTAGCCGTGCCAGTCTTGAGGCGTGGCGAGCACGGTCGAGTGCGCCAGCCCGATCACGGTGGCGGCGAGCGCGACCACGAACCCCGCCCACGGCCCCGACGCGCCGATGTCGAAGAGCGCGCGCCGGTCGGGGAAGCGGGAGCGGATGCGGATGAAGGCGCCGAAGGTGCCGACCGGGCTGATCAGCGGAGCCGGCAGGAAGTACGGCAGGGATGCGCTCACGCGGTGGCGGAGGCAGGTGAGGTAGTGGCCGAGCTCATGGACGAGGAGGATGGTGACGAGGGCGGCCGCGAACGGCAGCCCGCGGAGGAAGAGGGCGGGATGCGCGATCAGCTCGCGCGGCCCGACGTCGACACCGGCCAGCGTGGCGCTCAAGACCGTCGCGGCGAGCAGCCCGGCGTGCACGGTGAGGGAGCGTGCGCCCGCCATCGGCCGCGCACGCGCCGCGGGCGACACCTCCTCGGTCAGGCGCTCGTCGATCGCCATCACGCCTCGATCACGACCGCTGTGCCGACGCCGGCGCCGAGCTGATCGCGAGCCGAGCCCTCGCGCACCGCGATCTCGAGGAGCCCCCAGCTGTTCACGACGGCGACGGGTTCCCCGCGTTGGGCCGCCGCATAGGAGGGCGCGACGCCGCGCAGGCGGACGCTCCCGACGCCGATCGACGGCGCGTGGATGGCCAGGCCGGCCAGGTCGGCGGCGCTCACGTTGGTCGCCAGGTTGCCGAAGTGATCGACGTAGATCACCTGGCCGCGGAGCGCGTGCGCCTCGCGCACGACCGGCGGCAGGTCGAGCCGCTGCATGTCCCGCACCTCGCTCCCGAGCTTCTCGACGGGCGTCCCCGCCGCCAGCGCGGCGGCGACCGGCGCGAACAGGTCGCGTCCGTGGAAGGTTGCACTGCGCGGCGTGAGGAAGAAGTGCTCCTCGGTCAGGTGCACGATGCGGCGGATCTCGCCGCGGGGCGCGGCGAGCGAGAGGAGCCCGTTGTCCGGGCCGACCAGCAGAGCGCCGGCGGTCTCGACGCAGAGCGCCCGCCGCTCGCTCCCCACGCCCGGGTCGACCACCGCCAGGTGGATCGAGCCGCGCGGGAAGTAGGGGCCGGAGTGGCGGAGGACGAGCGCCCCGGCGAGCACGTCGTGGGGTGGGATGCCGTGCGTCAGGTCGATCACGCGCGCCGCCGGCGCGCGGCCCGCGATCACGCCCTTCATGACGCCGACGAACGGGTCCGCGGCGCCGAAGTCGGTGGTGAGCGTGACGATGCTCATCGACGCCGCGCGAGCGCGTCCTCCACCGCGGCCCAGAGGAGCGGAAACATGATCTCGTGGTGGCCCGTCAGCTGGATACCGCGGCCGCCCGCTTGGGTGGGCCGCCCGACGACGTTCACCGCCGGGCGGTAGTGGCGGTTGAAATCCATGTCGATGGTGGTGAGGTCGCGCACCGGGTGGCCCACGTTGCGCGCCAGGTTGAGCGCCTTGACGAACACCTCCGGCAGGACGACGGCCGAGCCCAGATTAAGGTAGACCCCGCCCGCGAGCCGCGCCACCACGCCCGCGAGCAGGTGAAAGTCGCGCAGGCTCCCCTCCCCGATCGCGGCCCCGTCGGCGCTCGGGTGCATGTGGATGATGTCGGTGCCGATCGCCACGTGCGCGGTGGCCGGGATGCCCGCGCGCGCCGCGGCGGCGAGGATGCTGGTGCGGCGAAAGGGGAGGCGCGCGCGCAGGATGGCCTCGCCGATCGCGCGCCCGAGCCCGAGCCCGGCCGCGACGCCCTCGCGCGTGGCGCGGTTCAGGAACTCGCCGGTCTCGCGCGCCATCCCGAAGGTGCCGCGCTCGAGGCCCGGGCCGACGTCTTCCGAGGTGCGGCCGTTCCAGGCGAGCTCGAAGTCGTGCACCAGGCAGGCGCCGTTCATCGCCACCGCGGCGAGGCGGCCGCGCTCGATCAGGTCGACGATCGTGGGCCCGAGCCCGACCTTGATCGGGTGCGCGCCCATGCCGAGGACGACCAGGCGGTCGCGGCGGAGCGCCCTCGCGATACGCTCGACGGCGCCGCGGAGGTCGCGCGCGGCGAGGATATTCGGCAGGCGAGCGACGAGCCCGCGCACCGTCATCCCCGCCTGCACCGGGCGGCCGAGGCTCGGAGCGGCCACCAGGCTCTGCCGCCGGGCGAGCGGCACGGTGCGCACGCGCGACACGTCGAGCGGGACGAGAGTGCGGCGCCGACGCCGCGGGCGTCTCACCTACGACCCCCCGAACAGGCGGCGCTCGACCAGCTCGCAGAGCACGTGCCCGATCAGGATGTGCGTCTCCTGGATGCGCGCCGCGTCCGTGCTCGCAGACACGCGCAGGCAGAGATCGACCAGACCCTCGAGCGTCCCGCCGTCGCCACCGGTGAGGCCGATGGTCTCGATGCCGAGCTCCCGGCACACCTCGACCGCGCGCAGTACGCTCGGGGAGCGGCCGCTGGTGGAGATGGCGAGCGCGACGTCGCCCCGGGCGCCGAGCGCGCGCACCTGGCGCGCGAACACCTGGTCGTAGCCGTAGTCGTTGGCGATGGCGGTGAGCGCCGAGGTGTCGGTGGTGAGTGCGATGGCGGGCAGCGGCCGCCGCTCGCGCTGGAACCTCCCGACGAGCTCCGCCGCGAGGTGCTGCGCGTCGGCGGCGCTGCCGCCGTTGCCGAAGAGGAGAAGCTTCCGCCCCGCGCCGAGCGCCTCGGCGACCACGTCGACGGCGCGCTCGAGGGCGTCGGCGTTCTCCTGTAGGAAGACCTCGCGGGCGCGTGCGCTCGCCTCGAACAGCGCCCGGATGGCCGTCTGGCTGGAGCTCGAGCGCGCGCGGGGCGTCGCCATGCGGGTCCGAGGATCGTAGGCGCGGGTCCCGGGGCAGTCAAGGAAGCGCGCGCGGGCGACGTGTGTTGCGAGGCGAGGACGAGTGCGCTACGGTCTCGGGCCGTTGCGGGCGTAATTCAGTGGTAGAATGCCAGCTTCCCAAGCTGGACGTCGCCGGTTCGACCCCGGTCGCCCGCTCTCGTGAAAGCGCCGAGTTCTCGCGGCGTTGCGAGGCGCAGCGTCAGAAGGCGGATCGGAGAGCCAGCCTCGAGGCTGGTGATCTACTGCGCGAGGCGCGCGTAGCGCTCGGAAAACGCTAGGCTTCGCGAGCCCGACGTCCTCGAGAAACTGCTACCGAAATTGCTACCGCTCGGCCTTCGTTCCCTCGCGCACCCTGGTGAAACACCAGCGTGGACAGGAAGCCGGCGATGAAGGCTCTCATGTGGGGCACGAGCGCTCTCCCTTATCCTTCAGAGCACGTTCAAGGAGTAGGGCGAGCCAGCGCTCCGCAGATAATGGGCCCGGTCCGCGTAAGGCCAAGGCGATCAAACTCGCAATATATAGAAGATTGATCTCATAACCGGGCGGTCCGAAAATCGGGCCGGTCGCGGTCAGGCCGATCGTGTTGACGGAACTGAAGCCATAGCGCAGCTGAACCGTGAACATCGCTACGAGCATGGAGACGATGAGGGGCACACTCGCCAGCGTTACGAGCACCCCCGCGAATATGGCCAATCCCCCGAAGACTTCGAGCAGCGTGACTATCCATGCGGTCGCCGCCGGAAAGGGAGCGCCAATCTGCTGCAGCAATTTCCCGAACTGGTCAGGCCCTCTGCTCCATTTCGCCACACCATGCGCCATGAAACCGTATCCGACGACTAACCGAAGCGGGAGCAATGCCCACTGATGCGACGCCGCTCTGTTCCGTGCCTCATCCATCGTCACCTTCCTGAACGGAACCCGGGACTATACGATAAACCATTACGCGGTTGAGGCACATACGGGCCGCCTGCCGTCATGCGATCGATTGCCGGCCGTCGCCGCCTCTCGTAGCTTGCGCAGGGGGTGCATAGATTCACCGTGCGACGAAGTCGCGGATCGCGGCCGCGATCTCCCTGGCATGGGTCTCGAGCGCGAAATAAGGACAGCAACTCGCGATTCACCTGCTCGGAGTGGGTCCAGATGAAGCCGTGCGGTCCGCCCTCGATCACGACGAGGCGACTTCCCTGTCAGTCGCTCGTGAAGCGGGACCCCGGTCGCGGCGAGGGGAAGGATCCGATCGGCGTCCCCCTGGGCGACGAGCGCGGGGACGTTCACGCGCTGGAGGTCGCGGCGGAAGTCCGTCGTCCACGCCGCGACGCAGTCGAGCGTGCCCTTGGGAGAGGCGCCCGCGGCGACGTTCCAGCCGAGCTGCACGACATGCTCGCTGACAGGCCCGGCCGCGAAGACGTCGGCGTTGTAGAAATCCGCGAGGAACCTAGCCAGGAACGCGGGACGGTCCGCGACGAGGCTCTCCTTGATCGCCTCGAACACGCCGGCGTCCACGCCGCGGGGGTCGTCGGGCGTCTTCAGCAGGAACGGCGGAACCGGTGCCAGGAAGACGGCGCTTCGCACCCGCTTCGCTCCGTAGGCGCCGAGATAGCGCGCGACCTCGCCGGTCCCCATCGAGAAGCCCACCAACGTGACGTCGTGCGCGTCGATGTGCGTGAGGAGCTTGTGCAGATCGGCGGCAAACGTGTCGTAGTCGTATCCGACCGTCGGCTTACTGGACTGGCCGAACCCGCGGCGGTCGTACGTGACCGCCCGGTAGCCTGCGGCCAGCAGGGCGGGGACCTGCTTCTCCCAGGACGCACCGCTGAGCGGCCATCCGTGGATCAGGACGACTGGTCGGCCCGATCTGTGATCCTCGTAGTAGAGGTCGATGGAGCCCGAGTTCTCGCGGCCGACCGCGATGCTGCTCATCGCGCGCCTCCTTCCCGTCAGTGTGGGCGACTATCCCAGCCGAAGGGCGTGAAATTCGACCGCACAACTCCGTGCGGCGGTCGTGACGCGCTCGGGAGCGGGGGCGATCGCGGGGGCGTTTTACGCCACGGAAGCAGCCAGGAGGCGCTCGGTCAGAGCCCGATGGCGCGGCATACCGAAGCGTCCGTAGTGCTCCGCCGCCTCGCCGAGCAGCGCACGCACGGTTGCCCGGTCGCTCGCGCGAGCACGATCGAGGAGCATCATCGCGCGGAAGCGACGGATATCGACCTGCTCCAGCCGATGCGGAAACACTCCAGCCTGCTGCGATGCCACCTCGAAGTGATGCTCGGCCGCCGTCCATTCGCCGGCCGCGGCGGCGGCGATACCCGCGGCGGTCCGGACGAAGCGCGGGGCGGTCCAGGTCCAGACCGCGCCCGTGGTGAGGAGCTCGAGCACAAGGTGATGCAGCGCCGCCACCTTCTCCCGTTCACCGAGGACGGCGAGCCCCTCGATCACCAGGAGGAGCATGTTCCACGCGCCCCCGGTGTTCGGACGGCCGGCGGAGGGTAGGACGCCGTGCGCCTCATCCAGCAGCGCGAGGGCGCCGATCCGATCCCCGAGGTAGGCTCGCTGCCGGAACAGGGCGCCGACCATGGTACCCTGGCCGGCGCTCGGGAACGAGGCCCGGTAGGCCTCCTCGGCCTCCGCGGACGCGAGGTCCCACTCACCCCGGAGGAAGTGAACGAGGCTCAGCTGTGCGAGGGACATGCCCGCCATGCCCCCGGCTTGAACATTCGAGGGCCAGTGCATCTGGTCGATGGGCGGGACGGGTGATGTGGCAGGTTTGACCGCGTGGCCCAGGGATTCCTCCAGCCGTGCGAGGTCGAAGTCCTTCCCGAACTCGATCCAGGCGCGCATCTGGACGCAGGTCACGACCGCGTCCGGTTGCCCGATCTCGTCGGCGATCGGTTCGAGGCGTTCCGCGATCCGGGAGGCCTCCACGGGCCGCCCGAGGATGGAGAGCGCCTGCGCCATCCAGGTGAGGCGCCAGCCTTCGACCGACCGCGGGTAGGGCAGGGTGCTCGCGTCCTTGGCCGCGCGGCCGTCGGCGAGCGCGTCCTCGAGCCGGAAGAAGTAGAAGTGGAAGACGGCTCGGTCCGAGAGGACGCGCACCATCAGCGCAGGGTCGCCGAGCTCCTGCGCGAGAGCCACCGCCTCCGTGAACCCGTCCCGAGCGGCCTCGTACCTGCCCGCGGCCGCCGTGATCAACGCGACCTGGCAGAGAAGGCGGACGCGATAGGCGCTCCGGTCGCCTTCCAGCAGGGAGAGGCCGCGACTCGCGACCTTGATCACCTTCCGGTAGCGACGAGCCCACATGAGGCCGTCCGTCATGTCCGTGAAGCTCCGGCCGATGAGCTCGCGATCGCCGGTCTCGACGTAGATATCGATCGCTTCGCTGCCATGGACGACTGCCTCGTCGACCCGACCCAGGCCGTGGTCCGCGGTGGCCATGGCCGACAGGATCTCGGCGCGCACCATCGGGTGGTCTTCCTGGTACGCGAGCGCCGCCTCGAAGGCCCGATGGGCCTCCTCGAACGCCGACGCCTCGAGGGCCGCCTTCCCGGCGCGCATCAGGGCCCTCGCGAGCTCGTGCGGGTCGGCGAAGCCGCCCGCCTTCATTAGATGGTCGGCGATCTCGCCCGCGCGTTCGTGGGCGGCGCGGGGATGGAGCCGCTCGATCGCACGGGCGACGCTCGCGTGGAGCCGCTGCCGACGCGGTACCACGATCCCCTGGAGGAGCGTCTGACGCACGAGCTCGTGTGCGAAGGTGAAGGGCGTCTCGGGGCCTTCGGCGCTCGACACGATGAGACCCATCTGCTGCGCCTTCTCGATGACGTCGCACAGCTCGTCGACGTCGACCCGGTCGAAGAGCAACTGGACGAGCTGGAAGCTGAAGCTCCGGCCGATCACCGCGGCGGCGGCCAGGACGTGCCGCTCCCGCTCCTCCAGGCGGTCGAGTCGCCGGCCGATGACCAGGCGGACGTTCTCCGGGACGTCCGTCTCGTCGATGGTGATGTCCGAACGGAACTCCCCGGCCGCGTCGAAGACCCTCCCGTCCTCGATGAGGTGCTTGTACACTTCCTCGACGAAGAAAGGGTTCCCCTCCGTCTCATCGTAGAGGAGGTTCACCAGACGGTCCGACGGCGAGCGGGGGTCGAGCGTCTGCAGCATCTGGGCAACCTCGTCGCGGGAGAGGCCGCCGAGCTTCACCGGTCGCACGCCGATCCGGATGAGCTCTTCCAGCGTCCTGACGAGCGTCGGATTCTCATCGCCATACGCCGTCCGGAACGTTCCGATGATGACGACGGGAAGCTGGGCCACGCGACGCGCAAGGTGGACGAGGAGGGACAGGGTTGATTCGTCGGCCCAGTGGAGGTCGTCGACGACGTGGAGCTGGGGACGAACGCGGGCCGAGTGCGCGAGCGCTTCCGAGAAGCTCTGGAAGAGATGTCGACGTCGCTGCTGCGGAGGCAGCTCCCGCGCTTCCGGAAGGTCGGGGAAGACCCGCCGGAGACGGGGGGCGATCTGCGCGAGCTCGGCCGTATTGTCGCCGATGGATCTCCGGTAGTCGTCGAGGCTAGCCGCCTGTGCGAGGCCGCTCTCCACGATCTCCGTGAACGGCAGGTAGGGAAACGGCTCGTCGCGCTCGTAGCAGTGCCCGACCAGCACTCGGAACCCAGCGCGCGCGGCGTCGTCGGCCGTCTCCATCGCGAGACGCGTCTTGCCGACGCCCGGTCCGCCGCCGAGCATCACCAGCGACCCTTGTCCCTCGCGCGCACGGGCGATGGCGGCACGAATCGTGGCACGTTCGGGTTCGCGTCCGACGAACCGCGTGCGTTCGGCGAGGGAGAAGAGCGACACGCCGAGCACCGCCGGCCGGGCGTCCCGCGGACCCGTTCCGGCGTCTCGCAGCGGCATCGGCGCGCTGGCCGACTCGGGGTCCGTCGGGCCGAATTCCCATGCGATCGGGAGGTCGGGGTCATCGTCGTACGCGCAGAACGCGCCCGTCCGGATGCACCGCGAGAGCACGTCTCCGAGCGCAGCGTCGTTCTGCGCGATCCGGTCGATCACGGCACGGATCGTCTTCGTGACACTCTGCCGTGCCCGTTCGGAAGCGGAGGCGGCTCGCCGGTTCCGGCCGCCCAGGCCCACGGCGCGCGACAACTCGCTCGTGAGGATGGCGATGTCCCGCTCGGCGATCTCGGCACGCTCGACCTGCCCAAGCGCCTTGGCAGCGTCGAGCTCTTCGCGCAGCTCGCTGAGCCGGCGGCGGTACGTGGCCTTGGCCTGGTCGTCGAGCATCTCGCCCGCGTCATCCGACGTGGCGAGATGGATCCCTGCCGTTTCCGGCTCCGCGTCGGCCCGCGTGAATTCGTCGTCCTCGCGTTGGTGCGGGACGCCTCCGACGAGATCGAGTGCGTGGAACTCGGTCGCGGGATGACGGACCAGATGGGCGAGGTACGCGAAGCCCTTCGTGTTCTTCAGTCGAAAGACGCGCTCCCCCAGGCCGACCGTCCAGTACTCGCCGTCCTTCCGGAGGATGCCCCGTGAAGGACGGCTCGGCACGGGGCTGCCCGAAGGTTGCGGCTCGGTGCGAGCGCTGGAAGTGTCCGGCGGCATAAGCACTCTTCATGCCCGCCCGACGACCTGCGTCGGCCGGTAGGCTGAGCGCAGGGTGCGGTCCCCGTGCATCGCACCGGACCCCGACGCCTTCCGGAGCCCTCGGACGTTACAGGGCCACGCGGTTCGAAGACGGACGTTCGACCGCGATCGTCGTGTCCGCTGCGTGTGTCGAGGAATCGGCACCGGTGTCGATCGGTCGGCATCAGAAAGCACCCCCCGATCCCCCGCTTCGAGCGCGTCACGAGCGCCGCACGGACTTGTGCGGTCGAATTTCACGCCCTTCGGGTGAGACCGTCGCCGACACCGACGGAAGGGAGCCGCGGGAGTTGCCAGCGTCGCCTCCGCGGGGCGGGACAACCGCCGTCTGCTCGAGACGACGAGTACATCAAGGAAAAGGAGTCGAACAATGAACAAGGCATCGAGAAGGTTCGGTCTGCTGGAAGTCAGCGGCGTGCTGCTGCTCGGCATCGCTGGCACCGTCACTGCTCAGTATGGAGGGAGCGGAGGGCCGGTTGCATCGAGTAGCACGTCGCCGGCTCGGTCGAGCCCTTACACGGTGACCAAGCTCGTCGGCGACGTGGCCGGGGCCGCCGCACAGGTCGATCCGAACCTCGTGAACGCCTGGGGTCTGGTCGCCGGGCCGTCCACGCCGTGGTGGGTGAACAACAACCACACGAACACGTCGACGCTCTACGACGGAACCGGCGCCATCCTCCCACTCGTGGTCACGGTCCCGGGGGGACCCACCGGCATCGTCTTCAACGGCGGGAGCGGGTTCGTGGTCAGCGACGGCACCAACTCGGGGCCGGCGACGTTCATCTTCGCCACCGAGGGCGGCGTCATCAGCGGATGGAACCGGGCCGTTCCTCCGCCGGCCGCGACCCAGGCGCTCACCGGCGTCGACCGCTCCGGCGTGGGTGCCGTCTACAAGGGCCTCACGATCGCCTCGACGGCCGCCGGCGACGAGCTCTATGCCGCGGACTTCCACAACGCCCGCGTCGACGTGTTCGACAGCAGCTTCAACCTGGTGAGCACGCCAGGCGCCTTCGTCGACGACAAGATTCCGCGCCACTACGCGCCCTACGGCATCCAGAACATCAACGGCGCGATCTTCGTCACGTACGCGAGGCAGGACAGAGCCAGGATGGACGACGTCCCCGGGACCGGGCTCGGCTTCGTCGACGTCTTCGACACCAGCGGGAACCTCATGGCGCGAGTCGCCAGCAAGGGCGCCCTGAACGCTCCCTGGGGATTGGCGCTCGCGCCGTCCGACTTCGGTCCCTTCAGTGGCGATCTGCTGGTGGGCAACTTCGGCAACGGGATGATCCACGCCTTTGAGCAGCAGTCGAACGGCGGCTGGAAGGTCCGTGGTGCGCTCAGGGGCTCGAAGCGCAAGGCGATCAGGATCGACGGGTTGTGGGCCCTGCAGTTCGGGAACGGCGGTCCGGCCGGACCGACGAACACCCTCTATTTCACAGCGGGCCCCAACAGGGAGTCGCACGGCCTCTTCGGAAGCATCCAGTCCGCCGCCGCGGGAGCGACGACGACCACCACGCCTGCCGCCGGCACCACGACCTCGACCACGATGACCTCCGGTACCCAGACACACACCGTCATGGTCGGCGACGGCGGGTCGCTGGTGTTCACACCCGCCGATCTCACCATCAATGTCGGTGACACGGTGCGCTGGGTCTGGATGAGCTCCGGTCACAGCGTCGTCAGCGGGACCGACGGGAACGCGGACAACCAGTTCTGCTCCCCGACCAACACCGGCTGTGACAATCCCCCGCTGTCGAGCAATGGGTTCACTTTCGAGCACACGTTCACGCAGGCGGGTACGGTCCCGTACTACTGCTCGGTGCACTTCCAGCTCGGCATGACCGGTACGATCACCGTGCAATAGGGCCGCCCAGGAGGAGGACACTGTCATGCTGTGCATCGAGATGAGAATGATCTGCCTGCTCGTCGGCCTCTCCTCCGCGCTCTGTGCGAGGACGACCGTTGCGGCGAGCGCGCCCGGAGACGACCAGCCGATCACCGGCGAGCGGCTCATACTGACGGCCCGCCCCGCGGCGGTGAAGGGAAGCCTCTTCGGCCTCTCGAAAGACACGACGATCACCCTCGGAGGCGGTAACGGGAGCGCCGACGATCCCACGCAGCTCGGCGGCAGCGTCCGCGTCCTCACGACGGCGGGTGATCTGTTCGACAGTACGTACAACCTGCCGCCGGCTGGCTGGACGACGATCGGTGCTCCGGGCCAGAACAAGGGCTACCTCTTCACGAGCAACACGGGGCCCATCAACGAGGTCATGGTGATCCCTGGCCGCAGGATAGCGGTCAGGGGCGCGTTCACGGCCACCCTGTCGACGAATCCGAGTCCCGTGGAGCTCGTCCTGCGCACCGGTGCCAAGCGCTACTGTCTCGCGTTCGGTGACGGCACGAAATTCCAGGCGAGCAGACGGTTCAGCGCGACGAGCACGCCGGCACCGGCGTCGTGTCCTGCCCCGGTGGACTGGCCCACCTACGGCTTCGATCTCACGCAAAACCGTTTCAACCCACAGGAGGGGCTGATCAACGCCGCCACCGTCTCGCAGCTGGATGTCCAGTGGTTCTTCTCGACCGGCACCGGAACGGCGTTCGTGACGGCATCACCATCGGTGGTGGACGGTGTGGTGTACGTCGGGGCGTGGAACGGCACGATGTATGCCCTCGACGCCTTCTCGGGTCAGCCGCTGTG
>Ga0137403_10006384_pt1 | contig 13505 bp, 13 predicted proteins | sample CZOMad2_1_16fung_FD_122057 | JGI IMG/M metagenome (GOLD analysis project Ga0137403, IMG submission 122057) | Vadose zone soil fungal communities from Angelo Coast Range Reserve, California, USA - CZOMad2_1_16fungal (Hybrid Assembly) | ecosystem: Environmental > Terrestrial > Soil > Vadose zone... | reverse complement strand
GCGTTTCGGCCCGAGCCGCGGACGTTTTGGAGATGATGCGTTCAAAAATTGGCCGAACCGCGCGCATTTTTTCATGCAGTGCTGCCGTGAAATCTTCGCTGGACGAAAAACGAAGACTAAGTGCGAGCCGTCGCAAAGCTTCGGGTTCTCGAGGGACAACGTGCGTTTGTTGTTCGGCCTCAATTTGCAAACGATGTTCCACTCGCCGGAGAAACCGATAGGTGTTGTCCAAGGTCAGCACTTCGTTCGTCGGAAGAAGGTCCAATTCACGAAGCGCTCGCAGCGCCTTGAGCATACTGGGTTCCTGCAGAAACGGATGCCGCGCTCCATGGATCAACTGCAGCGTCTGTACGATGAATTCGATGTCGCGAATGCCGCCGCGTCCAAGTTTCACGTCGCGTTCCAGCTTGGCCGTTCCAACAATGTCGCGCTCGATGCGGTGCTTGATGTGCGCAATTTCATCCAGCAAATCGCGTGTCGTGCTTTTTGGATAAATAAAGGACTGATGTTGCCGCGAGAATTCGTAGGCCAGCTCACGGCTACCAGCGATTCCGCGTGCCTTGATTAGAGCGATCCGTTCCCATGTTTCGCCAAAGCCGGCATAGTAATTTTCCATGCTCTCAAGCGACCGGGCCAACGGGCCTGCCGAGCCCTCTGGGCGCAGGCGCAGATCGACTCGAAAAAGTGAACCGGCCCCATGCGGAGTCGAAAAGGTTTCGAGGATTCTTTTTCCCAATCGGTTAAAGAACTCGTGATAGGAAATGTGCGGCGTAAGCTCGCCTTCGTCGTTGTAGAGAAAAAGAAGATCAACATCTGAGCTGTGATTCAGCTCGCCCCCGCCGAGTTTTCCCAGCGCGAGAATGGCAAACTCCGCCTTGGGCGAGCCGTACCGTCGGCGAAGTTCGGCGTTCCAATGTTCGAACACTCGACGGATGCAAATCTCCGCGATCTGTGAAAGCTCGCCGGTGGTTTCTTCCAGTGGCGCTACGTTTGCCAGTTCGCGCAGTGCAACGCGCGTCATCTCGCGGCCTTTCCAGAAACGAAGCGCGGCAAAATCTTGCGTTGCTACAGAGTCACCCGCCAGAGCGTGTAGTTCGCTCAGCGTTTCCGTGTATCCGCGGGCGGCAAGACACACTTTCGGTTGGGAAAGCCACAAGAGTGTTTCGGGATTTTGCGTCAATCTCGTGGCGCAACTGCTCGAAACTGCGAGCAGATGCAGCAATGCGGATTCGCCGAGAGGAAATTGTTCGACCACGTCAGCCAACGGTGCGGCCTTTGCCGGCCATCGCTCGCTGAGCTGAACCAAAGTTGTCTCAACCTGCGAAGGGTTCAGCGATGCCGCCGATTTTTTTGCAATCCAGCCGTTCCCACGACGCATTGCGCGAAACATCACGCGGTTTTGATCGAAAGACCAGTTATCGCGCCCTATTGCACTACTGCGCCGAAGGTGGCGCGAGAACCTGCAACGCTTTTTTCTGAATTCGAACCTCAACCGGACAGTTGCCGGCCAATTCACCGTCGAGTTCCACGGGCACATCCTGCTCGCTCGTTACGCGCAGGCGTTGTGTCTGAAAATATTCAACCTCGGGAGCGCGAATGACGGAGCTGAACACCACATCCTGCAGATACTTCATGATTTCGAGGTAGCCGAGCCGCTTGAAAACAACGACATCAAATAGCCCGTCATCTAAAACGGCGTGCTTGAAAAATGGGAACGGCCCTCCATAAAGGCGGCCGTTTCCGATTAGGACGAACGATGCTTCCTCCACTGGAGCGTTCTCCGATTCAATAAACAGCTTCGGCGGTTTTCGCGCTGCAATCTGCGCCGCAGAGATGAGGTAGCTTAGCGGCCCGAAACTGCGCTTAAAGGCGAGGCTGGTTTCCTTTACGACTTGTGCGTCGAGTCCGACGCCGGCAAGCTGCACGAAATGTTTTCCATTGGCGCTAGGTAGATCCACCAGACGCACGTTCCCGTCTTCGATGATACTCCAGCAAACCTGCAGATTGTGCGCAGGAAGGCCAAGCTCCATTGCAAAGACATTTACCGTTCCGAGGGGAAGAAGACCCAATGCGGCATTTGTGCCGGCAATGCCATTTGCCACGTGATTGACCGTTCCATCGCCACCGGCTGCTACAATTCGCACGAAGCCCTCCTCAACAGCGTTTCGGGCCAGCGCTTCCGCCTCGCCCGGATGCGCAATCACACGAATCGGGCAATTGTGTGCAATCGATTCCACGCGTTCCTGCCAATCTCGAAGAGTTTCGGGACCGCCTGCGACGGGATTGAGAATGACAACTGTGTTAGTCACACCGGAAAAGGTAAGTTACATCCTCGGTCATAGCCTCTGATGTCATGTTGAGCGAAGCGAAACATCTCTGGTCTTTTTCGGTTTGGCATCGATCCAAAATTGATCCGAGGTTCCTCGCTTCGCTCGGAATGACATTTAGGCTTTAGTCTTTTCTTCAAACTCGCGCTGCGTAACGTCTACAGGGTGCAAAAATTGCTCCGGATTACGTTCATTTTGTTAGGCGCGACGGTCGCGCTCGGCGCAGCTTTCTTGCTCGGCGTAAACCTGTATGTGCAATCACAAGGCACACAAGCAAAGATTCAGCAGGAACTGAGCCGACGGCTTGGCACCAGTCTTCGAATTCGTAACATGAGCTTAACTCCGTGGGGCGGACTCGAACTCAGTGGTATTACGATTGCGCAAAGCTCCTTAGGGGGACCGGGGAATTTCCTCGAAGCAAAAACATTTCGGCTCCGGGTTCGCTTACTCTCGCTTTTTTCCAAAAGGCTCGTGATCAAGGAAGTGGCGCTCGTGAAACCGACGGTCGTATGGCCACAAAACGCGGAAGGAAAATGGAGATTACCAGGTTCACAAGAAGCACAATCGCCTCCTATTTCTACGCAATCGGCCGCCACAGTCGGCCACTTGGACACAGAGAACGCGCCCATCACTACGAACCCCGTGCCCGTTGTTCCCGCGACATCAACCAATGTTTCCCCTCCAGCGGAGGATGCTCTCCACAATAAGCCACCCAGACGAGAGCCCGGGTTCGCAGTGGCTCCAGAAGTTCGCCGAGTCAGCATCAAAAACGGCACTTTTAGTTTTCTCGATCGGAAGGGCGCGCTGCTCGCGAGCTTTAAAGGTCTCGATTTTCGTACCAACATCCGCAGCGCGTCAGCACTTCACGGCGATGCGCAGGTGGCGCGAATTTCGCTGCGGGACCGTTTTTTTCTGGAGCAACTCCGGTCGCCGCTCCGGTACGAACCCGACGTGCTGGAGCTTTCGAAAATTTCTGCCCGCGCAGCAAACGGCGAGATCAAAGGCTACTTCGCCATGCAACCAGAAGCAGAGGATTCTCCATTCACCACGAGCGTAAAGTTCCATGATGTGCTTGCGGACCAGATCGTCGAAAACGCCGGTGGTCCCAAGGGAATCGTGAAGGGTAAATTGGAGGGCAGTTTCCAGGCTTCCGGGAAAACTGCCGATCCGGGTGCGCTCGTTGGCAGCGGTGAAATTTTCCTGCGTGATGGCCGGGTCCAACAATACAGCTTGCTCGTCCTGCTCGGGCAGATTCTCCAGATCGAGGAGCTACAAGAACTTCATCTGGAGCAAGCCCAGGCAAAATATCATTTAGGTCCAGGTTTGGTCACGATTGACGAACTCGTTTTGCGTTCGCCGAATCTTCGGCTCACTGCATCGGGCACAGTCGCGTTTGACGGCAGATTGAAACTCGATTCCCGGCTCGCAATCAACGACAGAATCCGTGGCCAACTTTTCAAAGCCATTCGCAACAATTTTCAACCGATTGACGAACCGGGTTATACGGCGATCGACTTTCAAGTTGGCGGTACGATTCAGCGACCCAGCACAAATTTAATGGATCGACTCGTCGGCCGAGATCTCAGCAGTATGCTTAACAGTTTTTTTGGCGGAAAAAGAGACAAGCCAAAGAAGAAAAAGAAACAGATCGAAGAGGCCGCGCCCGCAGCGCCTGAGCGTAGCCCTGCCGACAATGCTAGCGGTGCAGGTGGCAATGCGGTCAGCGCGATGCCCTCCGTTGCATCGCCTTCTGCGTCAGCAGAGGAAGCCCAACCTCAAGCCACCGCGACGCCAACGCCAATCGTTTCTCCATGAGGGTGATCGCCGGCAGCGCCGGCGGGATCCGCCTGGCAGTTCCAAAGCGAGGTGTGCGACCCACAATGGACCGCGTGAAAGCCGCTATTTTTTCCAGCTTGGGCGACGCGGTTATCGGCGCACGTGTCCTTGATCTTTTCGCCGGAAGCGGCGGTCTGGGAATTGAAGCACTGAGTCGCGGCGCGTCATCGGCCGTATTTGTCGAGAATGATCGGCAATCGGCCGAAGCCATCGACGCCAATCTAGCCAAAACAAAATTAAATGGACGCGTTCGACATCAGGACGTTTTCGATTTTCTCCGCTATGCTGCCGGTGTAGAAGCAGCTGTGCCAGCCGCCGGGCGCTTGGCGCAAGCGCCCCCACAACAGCAAATCATCGAGAAATTCACAATCATCTTTGCCGATCCGCCGTATGAAAAGACAGAAGCTGGCGAGAGCTTCACGGAAAAATTGCTGACAAACGAAGCGTTGCCTCAATTATTGGAGACGGATGGGATTTTCGTTTTGGAGAAGCGGCCGGACGAAGTTCTTCCTGAAATGAAGCTCTGGCACATGGTTCGACGGAAGAGATACGGCGCAACTGAGGTGTTGCTTGTTTCCGCAGTCCCCAAGGAGTTTACCCGCCGAAGCCCCGCCTCTGAGGCGCGGGGCGAAGGCGGGCAATCCGCAATCCAGTGATCCGTTTCATTTACAACCTGCTCTGGCCGATCGGACTCTTGTTCTTTCTGCCAGGATATTTTTTGAAAATGATTCGTCGCGGCGGTTACCGCGAAAAATTCGGGCAACGCCTTGGGATTTATGACTGCGACGTGCGCGCGCGGCTGTCGAAGCAAAGATCGACATGGCTGCACGCCGTCAGCGTGGGAGAAGTCAATATTGCGCTGAAATTGGCGAACGCGTTGCGTACGCTGGAGCCTGATTTGCGCTGCGTTCTGACCACGACCACCACAACCGGATTCGCTTTGGCGCGCAAAAACGCTCCGCCATGGATCGAGGTCATGTACACGCCGCTCGACTACTGGCCCGTGATGCGACGCGCGTTTTCTGTAATTAGGCCTGCCCGAATTTTACTGATCGAAGCTGAAGTTTGGCCAAACCTTGTTGCATTCGCGCGTGGCTATCGAATTCCGACCGCGCTGGTGAACGCGCGTTTGTCACCGAGATCGGAAAAAAGGTTTCGCCGGTTTCGATTTATCGTCGCGCCAACGTTTCGGCTTCTTGATTTAGTTTGCGTACCAGAAAACGAAGATGCCGATCGCTGGGCAGCGCTCCGTGTCTCGCGCGATCGAATCCGTGTGACTGGCAGCATAAAATACGATTCTGTGGGCCTTGGACGGATAAACCCTGCGGTAGAGTTATTTGGAGTCCCACCTTCAGGCGGTTCTGCAGATGATTCGTTAGCCGAGTCGCCGGGCCCGCTAAAGCCGGAACTCCGAACTCCGAGCGCGGAAGTTCAAGAAAGCACAGACGAGGTTCCCCTTCCTCGATTCGACCCAAAGCACCTCGTGCTTTTCGGCGGAAGCACGCATCATGGTGAAGAGGAAATTCTGGCCACAGTTTTTGTGCGATTGCGTCAGCAATTTTCGTCATTGCGCCTGTTCATTGCGCCGCGTCACGTCGAACGCCTGCGGGAAATCCGCACGCACTTGGATGCGTTGCGATTGCACGTTAGGCTCGCCAGCGAATTGCGCAGTCGTCAGGAAATCAACGATGCGGATTGCGTGCTTCTCGACACAACTGGTGAGCTTCAGCGCTGGTACCACATAGCCACTGTTGTTTTCATGGGGAAAAGTCTTACTGCGCACGGCGGACAGAACCCCGTCGAACCGATTTTGGCGGGCAAGCCCGTCGTGTTTGGTCCGTACATGGAAAACTTCGGCATGCTTGCTAGGACCCTTGTCTCAAGAAAGGCCGCGATTGAGGTTCGCGACGCCGATTCACTCGAACGAGCAATTGTTGAACTTCTGCAAGATACAGAAGCCCGGCAGCGCCTTGTCCAAAATGCCCTCGAAGTTTTGAGCACGCACAAAGGCGCAACCGAGCGCGCAGCGGCGCTGGTGCACGAAGTTCATTCGGTTCCGTAGCCACGGCGCTGCCCGCCACGCCGAAGCGCAGCGAAGGCGGGTGCGCCGTCTCAATTCGCTCTGGGCGCAAGGTTTGCAACAGTTCGGCAATTTACCTTGCGTGGAAGAATGGAATTCCGATATTGGCCGTCCGGCAGCTGCCGGATGACCCTATCGTCTAGAGGCCCAGGACACCGCCCTTTCACGGCGGTAACACGGGTTCGAATCCCGTTAGGGTCGCAATTCTTTTTCATATGTAAATCACGCTTTTTTTGAACATTCGGAGGGCATTCCGCAGTTTGGCTTGGTGGCCGAAGATGTGGAAAAGGTAAATCCCGATTTGGTGGCCCGTGATGAGCAAGGAAAACCTTACACCATGCGCTACGAGGCGGTGAATGCGATGTTGTTGAACGAATTCCTCAAAGAGCACCGCACAGTGAATGAATTAAAATCTACTGTGGCAAAGCAGGAAGCGATCATTGCAAAGCAGCAAAAAGGATTCGAGTCGAAGATCGCGGCGCAGCAAAAACAAATTGAAGCGCTTAGTGACGGCTTGCAGAAAGTAAACGCGCAAGTCGAGATGAATCGGCCCGCGCCGCAAGTAGTCAACAACAATCCATAAAGCTGCCCGGCATTTCACAATCAGCCGTCACGCTTTAAACGCGTCGCGGCTTTTTGTTTTATGTTGTGACGCTTACGCCTCTTTGAAATCGCCCGCGTGCTCGTGCGTCTCGATCACGTTGCCAGGGTCATTACGATCTAGGCGCGCGGGCCTGAATAGGAACCATATCAATAAAAGGCAGCCTCCAAAACCTATGGGCATCGTGACGAAACTCCAATTGAACTCAAGGGCCGGTATCTTCCTCCAGTGGCCGAGAGGAAAACAGCGACCAGACTGATGCGCCCCATTGCGGCAGAAAGCCACATAAAAATGATGCTGTGGCGAACAGGAATGTGAGAGCGGGATGCCTCTTGAAAAACTGTCCGCTTCGCTGGCTGTTTAAGGTCGCGACAAATAAATCGAGTTCCGCGACAAGCTTCCGTTGCGTTCGATCTCGTAACGCAAGCGCATCCCTTGCCGGAACTGGCTTACAAGAATTCGCGAACATTGTCGATCTCTTTGAGTACCTGAGCGGATACGCTGGATAAAAGAGCGTTCAAATCATGTTTCACTTGCGCCAACATAGCTGAACTGATGGGAGCGGAAGTAGCCGCGAATGCTTGTTTGTAACCGCCAAGAAAGATTTGGCCGTACTGCTCGACCTCTTTTTCGGCGAGATCTTCCACCGCCACATACACGAACGGAGACCTCAGCGTGTTCCGAGCAGAGAACTCCCCTAACTCACGTTGGACAGCCCGATGGAAAGCGACTGGGCGTCCTTCAAGTTGAGGTTTGAACCAGTTTTCCGCAAGCGCCTTAATATCAGGTCGTCGCACGGCGTAATCACGGCTCTTTGAAATCGCCAGTGTGCTCGTGCGTTTCGATCACGTTGCCAGCGTATTCGTAAACGCGAATCACGGCATCATGTGAGCGGCTGCGGTGGAGCGCGTAGCCGATTCGCATTCTCGATTCGCGGTCGGCTCGCCATAATCATAAGCGGGCCGAATGGCGGCCCAATCGGAGATTAGGTCGACGCCGCAGTGGAACTCATTCGGTTCAGCGAAGCAGATCGGAAACTTTGACGCGGAAGGCATCGCGTTACGGATCAACAAGAGACCCTTCCACTCATCGGAGGCCTAAAAGAAATCTAAGGCTAACCACAGCAGCGGATGCGATTACGACTCGAAAAACATCAACTGGAAGAAAAGATGCACGCGCACACAAAGGGTATCGCAATATTTGCCAGCTTATTAATGCTGGCGTCACTTAACAATGCAGCAGCTCAACGGGCAATTCCAACCCCACGACCGAGGCCGACACCGGCGCCACGAAATTTCCAAGCCGGTGCGGTCTATGTTTTGACGAATCAGGTCGAGAACGCGGTGGCGGTTTTCAGCCGCACTGCTTTTGGGACGCTAACTTCTGCAGGTGAATTTGCCACTGGTGGCGCCGGAGATCCGGTTCCACAGGGCACTGACCCGGCAACTGACCCGCTCGCTTCGCAAGGCGCCTTAATTTTAGATCAGGGCCATCAATTCTTGTTCGCTGTCAACGCCGGCAGCAATCAGATTTCCGTGCTGAGCATATCCGACTTTGGGCTCGATTTGGTTGATGTCGTTGATTCGGGCGGCATCCGGCCAATCAGTCTGACCGTCCACGACAATCTGCTATACGTGCTTAACGAAGGCGGAACTCCTAACATTACTGGATTCACCAAAGGTGACGATGGAACGCTGACGCCATTAGCCGGTTCTACTCAGCCGTTGATTGGCGGCACGGCGGCTGATCCTGCTCAGGTCAGCTTCAATCACGACGGTACGCTGTTGGTTGTGACTGAAAAGGCGGGCAACCGGATTGATACTTACATTGTTGATGGGAACGGATTGCCCAGCGCGCCGATAGATAATCCTTCCAATGGCATGACGCCATTTGGGTTCGCTTTTAACAACCCCGGCTTTTTGGTTGTTTCAGAGGCTTTTGGCGGAGCGCCAAACCAATCGGCGGCATCTTCGTATAGCGCCGGAGACGACGGCGTTTTGAGTGTGGTCAGTGGCTCTGTAGCAAATTCCCAAACAGCCTCGTGCTGGGTGGTCATCACCAACAACGGACATTCGGCTTTCGTGTCCAATACTGGCAGCGGTACGATTTCCGGCTACGACCTCACCAGCAATGACGGAACACTGACCTTGGTTAATTCTGTCGCTGGCGATGTTGGTGCCAACAGCGCGCCGATTGATATGGCTCTGAACGTCAGTAGTCAGTTCCTGTACGTGCTTGCCGGCGGTTTACAATCGGTTGTTTCTTTTCGCGTCGAACAGGATGGCAGCCTGACCATGATTGACACCGAAGGAGGACTGCCGCTCGGGGCACAGGGGATCGCTGCGAAGTAATTAGTTCGAAAAGTTTTAGCTGAACTGACGCGTGCCTGCGCACCGGGAACTCAAGGCAAGCTCAACCCGAGGAGCGCGTCACCGGCACGAATGGATTCGAGATAAAACTTCACGGTTAAAACCTGACGTTCAAGTTCAACAAACGCGCTGAGCTTTTCGTCTGCTTGCACAATAAAGCGCCTTCCGTCGTCGCGATGTGCGTCTGCAATCCAGATCGTTCGCTCGCGTTCAGCGAGTGGTAAGTGCTCGGCAGCTTTACTGATTGCCGCAATCGTTCGAGCGCGGCGCATTCGTAACGCAGTCGTTACCGTTTATTTTTTCCAGTTGCCGCAACTTTCGAATCCCGGAGGTTTCAATCTTTGGGAACTAACGCTATGAACTGGAGAAAGTTCGTTCTCCTTGGTTGCGTGGTGCCATGCCTTTTCGCAGCGTCGACTGCGAGGGCGCAATTGAAGGTGCACGGTAATTCGGTGCCCCGGATGGGACTGCGCGGCGCTTTCACGCCACCTTCGATTGCCCGAATGCCAATGCACCGCGCTCCAATGATGAATGCAGCCTTGAGCCTTCGACCCTTTAACCGTTTCAACAATGGCGACTTTGATCGAGATGATCGGTTTCGTCGCTTCCACCGTTTCAATAAGATCATCTTTATCGGCGACTTCGGCTCTCGATGGTGGTGGGGTCCTTGGTGGGGTTGGAACCGGGGCTACTACCCATACGAACCGTACGAATATTCTGAATATTCTTATCCGTCCTACTACCCCGGTTACGGATCCGGGTATGGTAACTATGGCTATGGTTACGGCTACGGCTATGCCTATCCATCTGTGATGTACTACGGCAGCTACTACAGCGGCACGAACTACGAAAATGCCGATGAAAGTGTTGTGCGTAATGTCCTCGCCGAATACACAGTTTCTTGGAACCGCCATGACACGGCAGCCGTCGGTCGTTTCTTCACAGAAAACTGCGACTACGTAAACATCGCCGGTGTCCACTTGAAAGGAGCGCAGGAGATTGTCCAGCGGCACGCAGAACTGTTTCAGAACAGATTAAGGACCGCCGTTCGGAGACTTACCGGTGCAGAAGTTCGTTTTTCAACACCCGATGTTGCACTTGTCCATGCTACGTGGGACGTGACCGGTTGGAGTCGTCCCACTGGAGAGGCCGTTCCGGTTCTGAAAGAAATCACCACGATGACGATGGTCAAAACTGACGGGAAGTGGCTAATCACGGCTTTTCAGGACACAGAGAGCGGGGGCTCGACGAAGTAAAAGATCAGAATCTTGTGATCCGCAGTCAAAGCAAATCGAGACGCACGAGCACACGGGCGAGTTCAAAGAGTGGTGATCACGCCTCGCTGAATACGTGGATACAAACCGCCCTTTCCAGTTCCAGAAACGCAGTCAGCTTTTCATCCGCGTGTACCACGAAACGCTTTCCATCATCACGGTGCGCGTCAGCAATCCAGATCGTTCGCCCTTCACAATCCACGGCTGATGGGCAGAAGCTCGAATCCAGCTTCAAACACAATGAACGGACCCATTTACGGAAACCGCGACCTTCACGCATAACTGATGGACACGCGGCCCGTCCGCCCATGCTGAGATCTCTTTGAGAACTCGTTGGGTAAACAATCGGCTTGCATTGCCTCATAGCGGTGATTCGCATTCGGCCCGACGGCTACGGACCAAATGCCATGTCAAACGGCTGCGTACCTACATCAGCAACTGTCGCAAAGACAGTCAGTGATGCAATATCGATCACCGTCACAGTTGTAGTCCCGGTGTTGGACACGTACAGTTTCGTCTGGTCTGGACTGATTTGCGATATGAAAGGTCGGTGTCCGGTCGGGATTATTGCGCTGACGCTACCCGTGGCGGTGTCAATAACCGAAACATTGTCGGAATTTGTGTTAACCACGAAGACCTTTGTTCCATCAGCCGTCGTTACCAGTTCCGACGGCCACACTCCTCCGGTAGGAATGGTCGCGATCACACTCAATGTGGTGGTATCGATGACGGAGACCGTATTACCCCGACTGTTAGCTGTGTAAACCTCCCTGCCGTCGGACCTAATGGCAATTCCCATCGGTCCTTGTCCAACAGGAATGGTCGCGATCACTTGTTTCGTCGCCGTGTCGATGGCGGACACGGAGGCGCCCCCGTTGTTAGTGACGTAGACGCGGTCCCCCGCGGGAGAGATGCAAAGACGAAGCGCTCCAGCCGCGGTTGGGATTCTCCTTACTCGGTAGGTGGTGGTATCAATCACGTCCACTTGTCCCGCGGATTGGTTCGCGATATATGCGGAGCGTCCATTCGGTGTGAACAAGATGTCGTTGCACCGATTCCCGGGAAGATAGATAATGTTGAGGACTGCATATGTTGCCGTATCAATAACGTAGACGGGGCACCCAAAGCCATGCTGGCCACGTTGATGCACGACGAAAAGACGCGCACCATCCGGCGTGATAGCCTCCCCTCCGGGCCCTTGGCCCACCTGGATGGTGGCAATGTTCGTGAGTGCCACCGTGTCTAGAACCGAGACACTTGCGGAATGCCCGTTGCAAACAAAAGCCTTGAGCCGATTCGGTGTCGTGGTAATGCGAACCGGGAAATCGCCTACGAGGATTGCGGTGACAACCTGGTTAGTCGAGGTATCGATCACAGCAGTTGTATCGGAAGATCTCGTAGTGACAAAAAGGTGCTGGGCCGGAGCCGAGTATGCGAAGGCAAAGGCGAAAATAATCAGCGCGAACGCGGGATGGATATTCTTGCTTATTGTTTTCATGGGTTTCTTTTGTCTTTTGTGTGAGCGAGCCTTCGGTCACGGTTAACCTGGCGGGAAGAGGGTCAGGTGGCTCTGGGGAGACGCCCAACGAACTTAGCGCGATTGCAATCCTGCCCACTGCCGACAGACAATGTCAATACTCTTTGGCAGTAAACACATGCTGAATCCAGCTCCAACCAACTGCGCTGAGTCTATCGGCGATGATTTCCCAGTTGTTCACCGTTCCTTACTGACGATTCAACGCCGTTTGCGGTGCGGCTTTGCTCAGTTCAAGCTGTGCGCTCACTTTCTGGATTTGCGCTGCCTGCTCTTTCATGTTGGACGGACGGGCCGTGCGCCTCTCTGTTGCTTGCCACGTGCCGTTCGGATACCGACAACCTCGTGGAGGGCATATTTGCCAGTTTTACCGGGGAGTTTCACGTTAAGGGATTTCCCCACTCTAACCTGCCCCTTCACCTCACGGAGTAGAGCCTCTGACACCAGGAACTCGGTTCTGGCTTGCTTATTTGCCCGCTCAATACGGCTCGCGATGTTTACAGCATCTCCAAGCGCAGTGACACGCTCTTGCAGACCGCCTCCCACCATGCCAACGACCACTGCGCCGAAATGTGCGCCCACGCCAATTCTGAAAGGGCGTTGGAACAATCTCTTCACATACGGCTGTATATTCCGTTTGACGGAATGGAGCATATCAAGACCGGTCCGCACCGCTTGGAGGGGCGCGCATTCTGACGACTCAATACCAAAAAGCGCCATTAATCCGTCACCTGCATACCACGCTATGTGGCCGCCGTTATCCATTACAGCTTTGTCCATGTGATGATAGAAGCGCCTGAGTATATGAATCACATCGAAGGGGGGAACCGATTCAGCAAAGCTCGTTGAATCCCGCACATCGACAAAGAGAATTGCGATCTGCCGCTCCTCGCCCACCAACCCGTGCGCTGTTGCTTCCTTTCTTTGGTCGGTGAGTCCGGCGTCCTCTGCGTCGAGAATAAGCCGTCGCATTGTCACGTTACCTGTGATAGTCGTCTGGCACGCGAGACGAACTCTGTCGCTGAAGTGTAGTTGCTCGGCAAGCGCTCGTTCTTTCTCGCTGCGTGGAGAACAGTGACCCAAACCGTTGAGGACGAGCACACGGCACGTTGAACATCGAGCGTTCCCACCGCATTCATTTGTAATAGGAATACCCACCCGCAGAGATGCGGAGAGGACAGTCTCTAAATCGGAAGCCTCAACGTATCGCTGATCCGGTAAGAGGAAGATGCGAGGCATACCTTTATGGTAAAATATGAGTCCCCAATCATCGAGTTAAAACACCTGAATTTACGACCGTATACCGGCTCAAACCCGGCCTAACCAGGCGAGACACCCAACCGCTGGCCAGCGCGATGACCAGCTCAAAACACGCTTACGAAGTCCGCCCGCGCAAAGGATTAACACCGAATGATTTTCCGCCCGTTCACGCGGTCAGTCGCAAGGATATTGGTTGTGCGCCATTAAAGCCGCAGCGTTGAGCG
>Ga0137403_10006383_pt1 | contig 13505 bp, 15 predicted proteins | sample CZOMad2_1_16fung_FD_122057 | JGI IMG/M metagenome (GOLD analysis project Ga0137403, IMG submission 122057) | Vadose zone soil fungal communities from Angelo Coast Range Reserve, California, USA - CZOMad2_1_16fungal (Hybrid Assembly) | ecosystem: Environmental > Terrestrial > Soil > Vadose zone... | reverse complement strand
GGCGCCGTCGGCGTCGAGGATCGCGTTGCCCGAGTCCTTCCACCCCTGATTGACGAGCCCCTGCGCGTACCGGCCGGCGTAGTCGACGTAGCCGTCGCCGTCGTGATCGGCAAAGCGCTCGATCCAGCCGAGCGCCGCGTCCACGTTGGGCCGAAGCGCGCGCGCCAGCGCCAGGTCGCCGGACCACGCGACGTACTCCGACATCAAGATGAGAAAAAGAGGCGTCGCGTCCACCGAGCCGTAGTACGCGGGCGACTGGGGAATCGCGCCGAGCCTTGCCAGCTCACCGGTGCGCAGCTCGTGCAGGATCTTGCCGGGCTCGGCGTCGCGGTACTCGTCGATGGCCTTCGCCTGGTAGCGCGCGAGCAGGCGCAGCGTCTGGCCGGCCATTGCGGACCCGTACGGCAGCGTCTGGATGGCGACCGTGGCCGCGTCGCGGCCGAAGAGCGTCGAGAACCACGGCACGCCCGCGCAAAAGAAGTGGTGCCCGTGCAGGCTCGCGCGCAGCAGGCGGAGGTCCAGGAGCGCGCGCAGGGTAACGCGGTCGAAGAGCGCATTCGACGAGCGCACCTCGGCCGCGCGCGCCAGCCAGCGCTGGTCGAGCCGCGCGAGCCAGCGCCGCACGAGCGCGGGCGGCGTGCCGGGTGACCGGGCTCGCGATGGCGCTCGCGCTCGACGCAGGGGGTGATGCTGATGCCGATCTCGCGGCGCTCGCCCGGGGCCAGCGCGCAGACGAACTCGGCGCGCTCGCCGGTGAGTCGCTCGGGCGCCGGCGAGACGCGAGCACCGTCGTGCAGCGCGCACCGTCGCGCGCGTCGTACGCCAGCTCCACGCGGTCGCGCCGGGGGCGCGGCCGCCGGACATGCCCGCGCGGCCCACGGACGAAACGCTTGATGATGAAGATGTCCTCGAAGCGCGACCGGAACCGGAGCGAGAGTGTCAGTCGGGCGGCGCCGGGGCCGTAGTTGCGGACGGACAGCAGCTCGTGGACGACGTCGCCCCGGATGAGACGCTCGCGGCGGATCGCGATCGTGTTGCACGGCAGCACGCCGCCGCCAGCCTGCGGCAGCTCGGGGTTGGTCAGGTCGTGGCGCGCCTCGAAGCCGCGCGTGTCGGTCGCCGACAGGACCGTCGGGGGCTGGCCGTCGATCTCGAGCACGAAGCCGTCGAGCACGCGCGTGTCACCGTCGAACAGGCCATAGCCGTGCGGCCGCCGCCACGGCACGTCGCCGCGATCGTCGGCGAGCATGAAGAGGCGCCCGTGCTTGAGCACGACCGCGTCCACCGTGTTCCCGATCCTCGCCGGGTGGGCCTGGGTGAGGATCCGGTCCCGGCACGCGTGCTGCGCGGCGCTGAGGGCCATGACCTCACGCGGCGCGCGGCGCCGCCTCCGGCCGCGCGGGCTCGATGAGGATCATGCGGCGCCGCGTGCCGGGCAGCGCCGCGCGGGCGGCGTCCTCCAGACGGAGGACCGCCTCCTCGATCTGGCGCGCCGTCAGCTCGGGGCCGAACCACACGCGGGCGGATACCAGCACGGCGGTCGGGCCGAGGTGCATGGTGTGGAGGGAGACGACGTCGCGGACCGCCGGATCAGCCGCCAGGCGTGCGCGGATGGCGTCCTCCTGCTCCGGCGTCGCCGGCTCGCCGAGCAGGAGCGAGTAGTTCTCGTAGGCGAGGAACGTCGCCACCGCGATCAGGATGAGGCCGATGGCGGCCGATGCGGCGGCGTCCCAGCGCGGATCGCCCGTGCGCTGGGCGAGCGCGAGGCCCGCCGCCGCGACGAGAATCGACAGCAGCGCCGCCGAGTCCTCGAGCAGCACCGTGGGCAGCGTGGGATCGCGCGCCTCGCGCATGAAGCGGAGCAGCGGCTCGCCGCGGCGCTCGGTGTGCACCGAGTGCAGCGCGACGCCGAGCGACATCGCCTCGAAGACGAAGGCGCCGGCCAGCACGAAGAACGCGCCCGGCGAGGCCACGTGCGCGGGAGGCTGCAGCAGCTTGTGCACCGCCTCCCAGATCGAGAACGCCCCGCCGAGGGTGAAGAGCATCGCCGAGACGACGAATGCCCAGAAGTATGTGTTCATCCCGTAGCCGAACGGGTGGGCGCGGTCGGGCGGGCGCCGGCTCAGCCGCATGCCGACGAAGAGCAGCACCTGGTTGCCGGTATCGGCCAGGGAATGGAACGTCTCGGCCAGCATGGCGGCGCTGCCCGTCATCGCGGCCGTGGCGCCCTTCAGGAGCGCCAGCGCGGCGTTGCCGGCGAGAGCCGCCACCACCGCCGTCTTGGACTCGGACGCCATCGCAGCGGATGGCGATGCACCATCGGTGCCGTCGAGCCGCCGCTGGCCTGTGCGTTGCAACGCTCGAGCCGGGCAACGACCGAAGGAGGTACCCCACCATGCAAGACGTCCTGTCGCCCGAGGTCCTCGCCCGCGTCCGCACCATCCGCGCCCGCCTGCCCGGCCAGATGCTGCACGAGCGATTGCAGACGGCGCAGCTCACGTACGGCCCGCTGTACACGCTGGCCGAGATCCGGCAGCGCGTGGGCGAGGTCCTGCCGCGCCGCCTCGGCTACGTGCGCAGCGCGGTGCTCGAGCCCATCGAGTCGTATCGCGAGGCCATCCCGGCCCACGCGCTGGTCAAGTACGACGACGCGGTCCAGAGCGGCCTCTTCGAGAAGTTCTGGGTGGCCACGCCGACCTACTACCAGGAGCGCCAGGTCGATCCGTGGATCGTGGCCGAGGTCGGCGGCGCCGACCGCTGGGCCGTCATCGCGCGCTGGGACTGAGCGCGACGGGGACCGAGCGCGACGCCCCGGACGACGTGGGAGCACGTCGCGGTAGGATGTGGCCCGGGAGGCGTCCATGGACTACCGCGACTACCAGCACGTCAGGTTTGAGCGCCGTGAGCGGGGCGTGGTGCTCGTCACCATCAACCGTCCCGAGGTGCTCAACGCCACCAACGACCGGCTGCACTGGGAGCTGACGCAGGTCTGGCTGACGCTCGACGCCGACGAGACGGCGCGCGTGGCCGTGGTCACCGGCGCGGGCCGCGCGTTCTCGGCCGGCGGCGACCTCGACATGGTGGACGCGAACTCGCGCGACCCGAAGCGGCTGGCGCGGACCGTGCGCGAGGCGTCCGACCTCGTCTACAACATGATCAACACGGACAAGCCGATCATCTCGGCGATCAACGGCGTCGCCGTCGGCGCCGGCCTCGTCGTCGCGCTGCTCGCCGACATCTCGATCATGTCGGAGACCGCGCGCTTCACCGACGGCCACACGAAGCTCGGCGTGGTCGCGGGCGACCACGCGGCGATCCTGTGGCCGCTCCTGTGCGGGATGGCGAAGGCCAAGTATTACCTGCTGACGTCGGAGTTCATCGACGGCCGCGAGGCCGAGCGCATCGGCCTCGTGAGCCTGTGCGTCCCCGCCGAGCAGGTGCTGCCGAAGGCGCTCGAGGTCGGCGACCGGCTGGCGCGCGGCGCGCAGCAGGCGATCCGCTGGACGAAGCGCTCGCTCAACAACTGGCTGCGCCAGGCGGGACCGATCTTCGACCAGTCGATCGCGCTCGAGATGCTGACCTTCATGGATGAGGACGTGCGGGAGGGCCTCGCGGCCATCCGCGAAAAGCGGCCGCCCGCGTTCCCCTCGGGGCGCTGACTCAGTGCGCGCTGCGCTCGCGCGCGCGCCGGCGCCACGCCCGGAGCGCGAGCGGCGCCGCCAGGCCGACGACGAACACGGCGCCCGCGATCATCAGCCAGGCGCTCGCCGACTGCGCCGCGTCCTGCCACTGATCGCCGACGATCCAGCCGAGCCCCACCCAGATCGCCGACCACACGAAGGCGCCGACGGCGTCGAGCGCGACGAAGCGCGGCCAGCCGATCCCGTTGCGCACCAGCGCCGGCCAGGCGACGACGCGCACGACGGTGAAGAAGCGGCCGAGGATCACGCTGAGCGGTCCGTATCGCGCCAGGCTCGCCACGCTGCCGTCGGCGCAGCCGCGCGCCCGGCGCGTGAGCCGGCAGTAAACATCCATGAGCCACGCGCTGCCGCGCGACGCCGTCCAGAACCAGACCTGATCGGTGAGCATGGCGCCCAGGGCGCCGAGCGCGACGAAGGCGATGAGGCTCGCGTTGCCGGCGGCGGCGTACGCGCCGGCAGCGACGAGCAGGATCCGGCCGGGGAAGGGCAGGCCGGTCGCGTCGATCAGCGCGCCAACGACGACGACGAGGTACGCGTGCGCGACGAAGGCGTCGAAGAGCGGGCGAAGCACGTCCATCACGCGTACCTCGTGCAAGCGCGGGGCCACCGCACCCGACGGTGACGCCGTTCGACGCCCTCGGCGCCGCCGCCCTCGTCCTGGTGCTGGCGCTCCTCGTTCTGGCCGAGACCTACGCGCCGCTCCGACGTCGCATCAGGCCACGCGGCGAACGACTGACCGTCAACGCCGTCCTCGCGCTCGGCGCGGCGCTGGTCGTGCGGCTGGCGCTGGTGCCCGTCGGGGTCGCCGTCGCCGGCGCGGCGGAGCGTGGAGGCTTCGGCCTGCTGCATTGGCTCGCGGCGCCGGCGGTGCTCGCGTGGCCCGCCGGCCTTCTGCTGCTCGACTACACGATGTATGTCTGGCATCGCCTCAACCACCGCGTGCCGTGGCTGTGGCGGTTTCACCTCGTGCACCACACCGATCTCGACCTCGACGTCTCGACGGCGCTGCGCTTCCACGCCGGCGAGCTGCTCCTCTCGTGCGGCTGGCGCGCGGTCCAGGTCGCGGCGATCGGACCGCCGGTGGCGCTCGTGCTCGTCTTCGAGGTGGTGTTCGAGGCGGCGACCGCGTTCCATCACAGCAACTGGCGGCTGCCGCCGGCGCTCGATCGCGCGCTGACGGCGGTCGTCGTCACGCCGCGCATGCACGGCATCCATCACTCGACGCTCGAGGTGGAGACGAACAGCAACTGGTCGGTCATGATGTCGTGGTGGGATCGGCTGCATCGCACGCTGCGGCTGGATCGACCCGCCGAGACGCTCGTGATCGGGCTACCGGCGTATCGCGAGCCCCTTCGCGCGCGCGATCTGCTGGCGCTGCCGTTCCGGCGCCAGCGCCCGGCGTGGACACGTCCTACCTAGCAAGCGCCTTCTTCTTCCACAGTTCCCACGGGCGCGGGACGGTGCCGCCTACCGAGGCGTCGGCGCGGCGCGCCTCCTCGTCGTCGAGATACGTGACGGGCCCGCCCAGCGCCATGGCCTGCGCCTGCAGCCGCGCGTTCATCTCCGTGTAGACGCTGCGGAAGACGACGCGCGGCAGCGAGTCGCCGACCACCACCGCGCCGTGGCCGCGCATGAGCGCGACCGGACGATCGGCGAGCGTCTGCGCCAGCGCGCGCCCCAGCGCCGGCGTGCGCACGAGCATGTCGGTCGGCTGCCCGGCGGCGGCCTTGATGTCGAACACCGGCACGCCGCCACCCAGAAAGGCGCTCATGTGGTAGAGCGGCCGGAGCGGAACCTGGCTCACGCCGAACGGGATGACCGACGGCGAGTGGTTGTGCACGACGGCCTTCACGTCGGTCCGCGCCCGATAGATCTCGCCGTGGATGAAGCGCTCGAGATAGCTCGCGCGCCCGCGCGCGTCCACCGCGCTGGAGTCGAGGTCGTATTCCATGACGTCGGTCACCGTCACCATCTCCGGCGCGATCGAGCGCGACATGAGGTAGCGCTGCGGATCGGCGGGATGGCGGACGCTCACGTGGCCGTAGCCGTCCACGACCCCCTGGTCGGCGAGAATCCGGTTGGCAGCGACGAGATCCTCGAGCAGCTTCGGATCGACCGGCCCCGCCGACGCCGGCGCCGCCTGGGCGAGCGCGCGCGTCGCGACGAGCGAGGCGAGCGCGCCCCCGAGGAACGCGCGCCGGCCGAGCCTGGTGGGCGGCATGGCCCGAGTCTACCGCCGGCGCGCGAGGGTCGTCCGGAGATCCTCGAGGGCGCCGAGGAAGGCGGCGAGCGGCGGCGCCACCGGCTTGTCGCGGCGACGGACGAGGCCGATCTGCCGGATCAGCGACGGCTCGAGCCGCATCGCGGCGAGCCGCCGGGCCGCGACGTCGGCCTTCACCGAGAACTCGGAGGTGACCGACAGCCCGAGCCCCGCCTCGACGAACTTCTTCATCGCCTCCGTGTTGCCGAGCTCCATCGCCGCGCGCGCGGTCACCCGCGCCCGCGCGAACCACGCGTCGATCTCGCGCCGCACCGTGCTGCCGCGGTCGAAGAGGATCAACGGATGCCCGGCCAGCTCGGCGGCGCGGATGGCGCCGTGCCGGCGCCATCGCGGCTCGGGCGGCGCGATCGCCACCAGCTCGTCGCGGTAGAACGGCGTCACCGCCAGCTCGCGGTCGCGCAGGGGCAGGCTCACCAGTCCCACGTCGAGGTCGTTGGCGACGAGGCCGCGCGCCACGTCCGAGGCCGTGCCCGTGACGACGACGAGGTCGATCGCGGGAAAGCGCGCCCGGAGGCGGCCGAGCGCCTGCGGCAGCAGGTACACGCTGATCGAGGCGCTCGTGCCGAGCCGCACGCGACCCGCCACCACGCCGCGCAGCTCCTGGACGTGCTCGACGCCGGCCTGCAGCTCGCTGAACGCCCGCGCCGCGTGGGCCAGCAGCACCTCGCCGGCGCGGGTGGGGAACGCGCGCTTGCCGACCCGCTCGAGCAGCGGCAGCCCGAGCCGCCGCTCGAGCTGCGCCACCTGCATGCTGACGGCCGGCTGGGTCAGGTTCAGCTCGCGCGCCGCTCGTGAGAACGAGCCGTGGCGGGCGATGGCCTCGAGCGTGCGCAGAGGGCCGAGGGCGAGGTCCATGGGCGTCGACATTAATTGATGATCTGAATCAAAACAATTGATTTCACTGATACCGTGCGGCGCCGCATCATGGACGCGAAAGGAGGCCGTCATGATGGACATCAGCGACTACGCCCTCGCGCAGCTGGCGCACGAACGGCTGGCCCACGCCCACGAGGTCGCGTCGCGTCGCGCCCTCCTCGCGTCGCTCGCGCCCCGCGAGTCGCTCCGCGTCCGCCTCGGCGGCGCGCTCGTCGCGCTCGGCCAGCGCCTCCTCGGCGAGCCCGCGCCGCAGCGGGTGACGCCGTGATCCGCCGGGCGCGCGCGTCGGACAATTTACAGATCGCCGCCATCTGGAATCTCGAGGCGATCGGCACCGCGGCCACCACGGACACCGAGCCGCGCAGCCCCACGGCCCAGCGCGCGTGGCTGGCCGCGCACACGCGCGAGTATCCGGCCCTCGTGGCCGTCGACGGCGACGACGTCGTCGCCTTCGGCGCTCTCGCGCCCTACCGTCCCAAGCCGTCCTACGCGCGCACGGTCGAGGACTCCGTCTACGTGAAGGACGGCTGGCGCGGCAAGGGACTGGGCGGCCTCATCCTCGACGCGCTGGTCGAGGGCGCGCGAGCGCGCGGCTATCGCTCGATGATCGCGCGCGTCATCGCGGAGAACGACGCGTCACTGCGCCTGCACGAGCGCCACGGCTTCGTCCGCGTCGGTCACGAGCGGGCGGTCGCGTTCAAGCTCGGGCGCTGGCTCGACGTGCTCACGCTCCAGCGCGTGCTGTAGGGTGCCCGAGGCCGCGCCCGCGACCCGCGAGACGCTGCTGGCGCGGCTCGCGTCGACGCCGGAGACGGTCGCCGACGCCTTGCGCGGCGGCGCCGGCGACGATCTCGCCCGGCGCCCCGCCGAGCGGGCGTGGTCGGCCACCGAGATCGTCTGCCACCTGCGTGACGTCGACGAGCTGTTCCAGATCCGCCTCCACACGATCCTCGCGCTGCCAGATCCACCGATCCTCGTCTTCGGGGCGGGCCCGGAAGAGCTGGCGGCCTGGCGCATCGGCGGCGCCGTCGGCCATCCGCTCGATCCCGATCGGTGGGCCGAGGACCGTCAGTACCGGCGCGCCGATCCCGGCGCCGCCGCCGCGGCGTTCCAGAGCCGGCGCCGCGACCTCACGGCGCTGCTGCGCGGCCTGGCACCGGGCGAGTGGGCGCGCGGCGGGATCCATCTGCGTCTCGGCCGCCTGACGCTGGCCGAGTGGGCGGCGAGACTCGCCGCGCACGACGACAACCACCTCGCCCAGCTCCGGCGCGCGCTCGACCGCCGGGTCTGATCGCCGATAGGCGGGTTATCGAGGGGCGGCCCGGCTTCGCCGGGCCCGACCCGAGCGCCGGGGGGGTTTGGGGGGCCATTTCGGGGCCCCCCAACCGGTAGACTGTCCGCGTGTCCCCCGACCCGCGACTGCCCGCCGCCCTGCGCGCCTTCCGTCATCGCGACTTTCGCCTCTTCTGGGGCGGCCAGCTCGTCTCGCTGATCGGCACCTGGATGCAGTCGGTGGCGCAGGCGTGGCTGGTGCTCGAGCTGACCAACTCGCCGTTCCGCCTGGGCCTGATCGGCACGCTGCAGTTCGCGCCGATGCTCGTGCTGTCCTTCTTCGCGGGGGCGCTGGCGGACCGGCTGCCCAAGCGCCGCCTCGTGATGGCGAGCCAGAGCGTGCTGTTCGCGCAGGCGCTGCTGCTCGCGCTCCTCGTGCAGTTCGGCCACGTCCAGTTCTGGCACGTCGCGGTGCTCGCGCTGCTCTACGGGGTCGCCAACACCGTGGACATGCCCACGCGCCAGGCGTTCATCGTCGAGATGGTCGGTCGCGACGACCTCATGAACGCGATCGCGCTGAACTCGGCGATGTTCAACGCCGCGCGCATCGTCGGGCCGGCGCTGGCGGGCTTCGCCATCGCGCACTGGGGCGTGCCGATCGCCTTCTTCGTCAACGCACTGTCGTTCGTGCCGGTGATGATCGTCCTGGCCAGCATCCACACCGAGGGCACGCCGCGCGCGCCGACGGGGCGCACCATGCGCGAGGAGATCCGCGAGGGCGTGCGCTACGCGCTGCGCACGCCGCGCGTGGCGCTGACGATGGCGATGGTCCTGGCCGTCAGCGGCTTCCTCTTCAACTACAGCGTCCTGGTGCCGCTCTTCGCGCGCGACGTGCTGGGCCAGGGCGCGCGCGGCTTCGGCCTGCTCATGGCCACCCTCGGGGCGGGCGCCGTCGCCGGCGCCGTCGCGCTGGCGGCGCTGGGCCGCGAGCGGCCGTCCGTCACCGCGGTGGCCGTGCCCGCGCTGGTGCTGGCCGCGTGCACCGCGCTCCTGGCGGCCGTGCGCAGCGTACCGGTGGCCGCGCCCGTGCTGCTCGTGATGGGATTCTGCGGGATCCTGTTCATGGCCGGCTCCAACTCGACCGTGCAGCTCACGGTGCCCGACGAGCTGCGCGGCCGCGTGATGAGCCTGCACACGCTCGTCTTCGCCGGCAGCACGCCGTTCGGCGCGTTCCTCATCGGCTCGGTGGCCGAGGCGGCGGGGGTGACGACGGCCCTGCTCGTGGCCGGCGGCGGCGGGCTGGTGTCGGTGCTGGCGCTGCTGCTGTGGTGGAATGGTCGCGACCGCGGGCCGTCGCTGGCGGCCCCGCGCCCGGAGGAAGGACCCGCATGAGGCTCGAAGGCCGCGTGGCGCTCGTCAACGGCGCCCCCGCGACGTGACGCGCGTCCGCGTCGGGACGTCGGGCTGGAACTACACGGAGTGGAAGGGCTCGTTCTATCCGGGCGACATGAAGCCGGCCGCGATGCTGCCGTACTACGCCGCGCGCTTCGGCACCGTGGAGGTCAACGCGACGTTCTACCGCATGCCGACGCCGAAGGTGGTCGCGGGCTGGGCGGCGGCGGCGCCGGCCGATTTTGCGTTCGTGCTCAAGGCGCCGCAGCGGATCACCCACTTCGCGAGACTCCGGGACGTGGACGAATCCGTCCGCCTCTTCTGCGACGTCGCGCGCGGGCTCGGCGCGCGCCTCGGCCCCCTGCTCTTCCAGCTGCCGCCGAACTTCAAGAAGGACGTCGGGCGCCTCGGCGACGTCCTTTATATGGTGCCGCCCGAGCTCCGCATGGCCTGGGAGTTCCGGCACGAGTCCTGGTTCGCCGACGACGTCTACGACCGGCTGCGCGCGCGCAACGCGGCGCTGGCCATCGTCGAAGACGAGGACAAGACCACGCCCACGCTGGCCACCGCCGACTGGGGGTATTTCCGGCTTCGCGCGGTGGACTACACCGACGCGCGGCTCGAGGCCTGGCTGAAGACCATTCGCAGCGTCGGCGCCGGCTGGCGCGACGCCTTCGTCTTCTTCAAGCACGAGGAGCACGGGACCGGGCCCGCGCTCGCGCAGCGGCTCGAAACTCTGCTCGCGACCTGATACTCTCCAGCCCCACAAGCCGGGGGTACGCGGGGGGCATCAGCCCCCCGCGCTTAGGAGGTCCGTCATGCTGGATCTGGTAATCCGCAACGGCCAGGTGGTGACGCCGCAGGGCGCGGGGGCGTGGGAGATCGCGGTGCAGGACGGCACGATCGCCGCCGTCGCGGCGCCGGGGACGTTCCGCGAGGCCACGCGCGTGATCGACGCGGCCGGCAAGATCGTCGTGCCCGGCGGCGTCGAGCCGCACACGCACCTGGCGCACCGGATCCAGATGCATCCCGACGACGATCTGCACACGCTCGGTCCCGAGGAGGACTCGCGGGGCATGGCGTTCGGCGGCACCACGACGCACGTCGATTTCGCGTTCGTGCGACCGGGCGACGATCTGCCGTCGGTGGTCGAGCAGCGCGCGGCGCGCTGGAAGGGCAACTCGTACACGGACTACACCTTCCACATCACGCTGGCCGGGCCGCTGCCGCTCAAGACCTTCGACGCGATCCCCGAGGCCATCCAGCAGGGCTTCCCGTCCTTCAAGGTGTTCACGACGGACGTGTTGCCGCCGCACCCGAAGCGGCCGTCGAACCGGCTGGACTTCGGCCGCCTGCAGTACGCGATGGAGAAGGTCGCGCCGCGCGGCGGGATCATGGTCGTGCACGCCGAGGACCACGACGTCGTGCAGTTCATGTACGAGCGCTTCCGCGAGGAAGGCCGCATGGACGGAGCGAACCTGCCGCTCGTGCACAACAAGGTCTCCGAGATGCTGTCGTTCCGGCGCGCGATCAACCTCGCGGCGATCATGGACGCGGCGATCTACTTCGTGCACACCTCCGCCCGCGAGGGCGTGGAGGCGGTGGCCGAGGCGCGCGGGCTGGGCCGGCCGATCTACGCCGAGACGCTGCACCACTACACGTGCTTCACGGCCGACGACTACCGCTCGCCGCGCGGGTTCTGCTACCACACCTATCCGTCGCTGAAGTATCCGGAGGACCAGGCCGCGCTCTGGGACGGCCTGCTCAACGACGCGGTGTCGACCACGGCCACCGACGAGTACCCGACGACGCTCGCGCTCAAGCTGCGCGGCAAGACGATCGAGGACGTCACCGGCGGCAACCTCGGCGCCGAGGCGCGCATGGGCATCGTCTATACCGAGGGCGTGGTCAAGCGGAAGATGTCGCTCGAGCGCTTCGTGCAGGTGACCTCGTCGAACGCCGCGAAGATCCTCGGCCTCTACCCGCGCAAGGGCGCGCTGGCGCCCGGCAGCGACGCCGACATCGTGCTGATCGACACCTCCATCAACCGCAAGCTCGTGAAGGATGACTTCCACGTGAGCGACTACAGCCCGTGGGAGGGTTGGGACGTGCGCGGCTGGCCGGTCACGACGATCCTGCGCGGCAAGGTCATCGTGGACAACGGCCGTCTGCACGGCGACACCCGCGACGGACAGCTGGTGAAGCGCAAGATCGACGGCGCGATCCTGCGCCGGCCGGCGTGCTGATGTCGGTCAGCGGCTCAGCGTGATCGGCCCGATGAAGACCTCGCTGGCGTGTCGGGCGTCCTCCGAGTGGCTCTCGATGCCGACGCCCATGAGGGCGGGCGGCGCCGTGCCGAAGAGCCGCGCGTAGTCGCGCCCGAAATTGCGGCTCTCGCGGAGCCACCGGCCGACCTCCGCCGGGCCCGAGCGGACGACGACGAGCCAGCGCTCGAGCATCATCTGCCGCGTGTGAGTCTCGGTGCCGACGGGCGCCCGCGTGTCCCAGACGTAGCCCAGCATCCGGGGCCGGTAGCGCGGCGGAAAGAACAGCACGATCCGCGCGACCTGGTCGCTGACCTCGCCGCGCACATCGCCCTGCTCCGGCAGGGTGACCGCCTTCCACTCCCACGTCAGCGTCGGCGCGTGCTGCACGTCGAGGTCGATCGCCCGCGCCAGCCTCACGCTGTAATGCTCCGTCTTCAGCCAGAGCGCGCGCCGGCCGTCGCTCACCACGATCGCGGGCGGGAACTTCATCCGCGGCTCTCGACCGTAGAACGACCACGTCACGGGCAGGCGTCCCGCGCCCGGCGCGTCGCTCCAGTCCTCGACGACGCGCGGCGCCTGGGCGTGCAGGTCCGCGGCCACGCAGAGCAGCGCCGCGACGGCCACCGCGACGCGGACGCGCATCTCAGTCGCGCAGCGCGCCGGCCGTGAGGCCGCGGACGAGCCAGCGCTGGAGCCCGGCCACGATGAGGATCGGCGGCAGGCTCGCGAGCATCGAGGCGGCGGCGATGTCGCCCCAGGGAACTTCGAAAACACCCGGGAAGAGTGCAAGAGCCACAGGCACTGTGCGGCTGGCGCCGGTCGCTGTGAATGTATAGGCGAAGAGCAGCTCGTTCCAGGACATCAGGAACACGAGCAGACCGGCGGACGCCATGCCCGGCGCGATCAGCGGCAGCACGACGCGCCCGAGCGTGGCCAGGCGGCTCGCGCCGTCGATCTGCGCGGCCTCCTCCACCGCCACCGGCACCTCGCGCACGAAGCCGGCGAGCAGCCAGAGCACGAGCGGCAGCGCGAACGACGTGTCGGCGAGCACGAGCGCCAGCCAGGTGTCGCGCAGGTCGAGCGCGCGCAGCAGCACGAAGAGCGGCCCGACGATCGTCACCTGCGGGAACGCCGTGCACGCGACGACGCCGAGCAGGAGCGCGCGCTTGCCGGGCACGGGCAGCCGGGCCAGCGCGTAGCCGCCGGGCGCGCCGAGGGCGACCGCGAGCAGCGTCGTCAGCGCGGCGATCCCGAGGCTGTTGGCCAGCGCCGCCGGCATCACGCTACGCTCCAGCACCGCGCGGTAGTGGACGAGCGTCGGCGGCGCCGCCAGCAGCCGCTCGACGGCCAGCAGCGCGGCGTCGGGCTTGATCGACGTCAGCGCCTGCCAGAAGACCGGCACCGCCCACACGGCCAGCGCGGCCAGCACGAGCGCGTCGCGGAGCGCGCCGCGGTCTCTCAACCGGTCGCCTCCTCGTTCGCCATCGCGCGCAGGTACGCCCAGGCGACCAGCATGACGAGGGCCCCGACGACGACGCCGATGGCGGCGCCGAACCCCAGCTGCAGGGTCTGGAAGAGGCTCCGGTACGCGTAGACGGTCAGCGTCTCGGTGGTGTTGGCGGGGCCGCCGCCGGTGAGGACGAACATCAGGTCGAACGCGCGCAGCGCGTCGAGCGTGCGGAACAGGAGCGCGATCAGCAGCACGCGGCGCAGCAG
>Ga0137403_10006382_pt1 | contig 13510 bp, 8 predicted proteins | sample CZOMad2_1_16fung_FD_122057 | JGI IMG/M metagenome (GOLD analysis project Ga0137403, IMG submission 122057) | Vadose zone soil fungal communities from Angelo Coast Range Reserve, California, USA - CZOMad2_1_16fungal (Hybrid Assembly) | ecosystem: Environmental > Terrestrial > Soil > Vadose zone... | reverse complement strand
CCAAGCGAGCTATTTCCGGCCGCAGGAGTGGGAAGAACAAGAAACCCTCGACGCCCAATCCTATTATTCAAGCTTACGGGACAGATTCAGGCAAAATTTGCCTCGTTATTTCGGTGGCCAAGAACCGGTCGCCATGTCATTGACGGGTGGATTGGACACTCGGATGATTATGGCCTGGCAGAAATCGCAAGCAGGGTCCTTGCCCTGTTATACCTTCGGCAGCATGCTGCGCGAGAATCACGACGTACGTGTAGCGCGCCGTGTGGCCAAGGCCTGTAACCAGCCATTTCAGGTTATTGCTGCTGGCCAGGAATTTCTGTCGCAGTTTCCCCACTATGCTCAGCGTGCCGTTTACCTTGCCGACGGATGCGTGGACGTAAGCCGTGCTCCCGACGTTTATCTGAATGAGCGAGCTCGCAAAATCGCACCGGTGAGAATGACCGGAAACCTTGGAGGGGAGCTGCTCCGGCGCGTGCGCACGTTCAAGCCGGTTGAGCCATTGCCTGGACTGTTTTCCCCAGAAATGCTCAAGTACGTGAAGCAAGCGAGTGCTAACTATGCGAGGCTAATGCAGGGGCACCCGGTTTCGCTTGCCGTTTTCAAGCAGTGCCCATGGAACCACTTTGGGATACACGCCCTGGAACAGACCCAGCTGACCCTTCGGACTCCATTCCTAGACAACGACTTGGTTCGAACCGTATTTCAGGCGCCGCAATCCGCTCTGGGCAGCAACCAGGATTGTCTCCGATTGATTGCTGACGGGAATCGGGAACTCCTTCGCATTCCAACCGACCGCGGAGTGGGATCGGGGCTGGCTTACCGCAGTGTCCTCGAATTCCAGTTTAAGGCGGAGTATGCGTATGACATGGGAATGCCGCAGTGGGTGGCCAAGGTCGATCATTCCGTCTCCTCCCTCAAGCTCGAGAGGCTGTTCCTAGGGCGGCACAAGGTTTTCCATTTCCGAACCTGGTACCGCGATGCCCTTGCTGGATATGTTCGGGAAATGCTTCTTGACCCGCTAAGTCTGAGCAGACCCTATATTGAACGGAACGGTCTGGAGTCAATCGTCAAAGGCCACCTGAGGGGTGACCGGAACTATACCAACGAGATCCACAAGGTGCTAACCCTGGAAATGATTCACCGCCTCTTCCTGGATAATTCCGGCAGAGGCGGCTTTGCAGAACAGATCCATGGAATCAACCTGGCCCAAGTACAGACTACTGAATGATCGCCGACAGGTTCGCCGGAGCCGCCGGGGCGTTTGACGTAGCAGAGCCCTGGGCGAGCGGGTGTGGGTAGGTGTATGAGGTGTAACCGGGCTTTGGCGAGCCACCAAGGCCGGTCACACTGCCACCGTTGACGGAAAGGCTAAGAAGGGAAATATTGAGGCTGGAATTGTTTCCATCGCGTCCCCATTGGAAAAAGCTGTTCCAATCGAATCCGCAAGGATTGCCCCAGGCCCATCCTCCCGAAACTGATATGGTGGCTCCGTTATTGCCCCAAAACGCGATGGGATCGGTGAAGTCGTTCGATCCGTTGTTGTTCTGGCCGATCTGATGCGGAACTGGATAGTGTGTGGCCGAGCAAGTACCTTGCGGACGATCATCTTCCGCGCCTCGGTTCGAGAGTTTAATCTCGGTCTTGGTGCCCCAGCAGGTACTGGAGAGATGGTCAAAATTATTGTTGTAAATGACGCCCGTTCCACCGCGTATCCAGATGAACTGGTTGGTGTTGGAAAGGCTCGAATTGCCAGCGGAACAAGTTTTGTCAGGGAATAAGAACGAGTTGTTATAAATCTCGAAATGTCTCATACCTTGCGGTGAGCTATCTTGTCCGTGGCTATTAGGACCGCCAGAGTCTCTTCCGCCAAACCCAAAGGTGTTATGGCGAACTACCATGCGGCAACTGTCGTCACAATCGGTCACGCCATTGCTGCCACCGATGAAGGTAGAATCCTCGATGTAAACGTTCGCAAATCCGGTCGTATCTTTCGAACCCATCGTGTCCGGAGTGTGCCACGATGTAGTCTCCCCAGGATCCTTGATCGTCACCAATGCGTTGTCCCATGTGCCCACGAAAGCAATGTGGGAGAAAATCGCGCCACCGGGCGTACCTACACCCACCATGGTCCCGCCGTTGGCGTTAAAAGTAACGTTCTGGAAGATCACTGGCTGTCCATTGGGCCAAGGTCCGTTCACATCGATGAAGTGCGGGGACACGTTAGCATTGGTTCCGGTGAACGATAGATTCTTGATTCGTGTTGGGCCGCCGGTTTGTTTAGTGATGGTCACCGACGGATTGCTGTTCACAAGGATGTTGGTGACGCCTTGTCCAGCGCCGTTCAGCGTGATGGCCTTGTTTATGGCCACCGAATTACTTCCCCAAGTGCAACTTCCAGCCGGAACGCTTACCGTTTGCCCCGACGACGCCGAATTAATGGCAGCCTGAACATCGGTACTGGAGCAGCTTTGGGCAGTGACTTGAGCCTGCGCCGCTGGAGCAACCAAAAGACAAGATAGCAAAAACCACTTTGTCATTTTAAGCATTATAAAATCTTTCCTCACATTCAAAATAGCCCTTTCGGCCCTCTCAACAGATAATGCCCAGACCCAACAAAGGAATCCACTGTACTGAGGTACAATCTTGGGACAGGGTGTGCCACGGCCTTTCGCCTCTCCAATGATAATTCCAGAAACCGTTTTAGGGACTCATTAAGATCTATGAAATCGACAATTTGCATTGCAGAGGATAGGGAGTCCTGCGAGCCTTGCCTCAAGCTCCTCCTTTTAAGTTTGCAATCGCACTCGCCTGAAACGCTAATTAATCTTTGCTATCCAGTCGCAAAAGAGGCTTTTGTTTCTTGGATACGAAAATGTCCACGAGTACGTCTTCGGACCGCTCCTTTGAAGAGCGGCTATGGCTGGAACGTAAAGCCTCAAGCAATTATGCAGCTGCTTGACCAGGGTTTTGACGAGGTCATATGGATCGATTCGGACGTCATTGTCAAACGGAACCTACTCCCTCTCTTTTCCAATCTCAGCGACGACAGTGTCGCCGCCACTGAAAATACACTCGAAGACGGGCGCTACGACCGAAATGGCGTTCGCGCACGCTTGTGGGGCCTTCCCGTCGGCAGAACCCTACCATTCTCACTGAATTCAGGCGTGCTTCGCGTTACCAAGGAGAATTATCAGCTCATGGAGCGCTGGTGGGCACTCCTGCAGTCCGACAAATACCAAAAGGCTCAGCAAACACCATGGCAACAGAGGCCCATACACATGTTAGGAGACCAAGACGTATTAACGGCGCTTTTAACATCGCAAGAATTCTCACGTGTTCCGATACGCATACTTCGAAGGGGCAAAGATATCATTCAGTTTGACGGAATATACGGATATACGATTGCAGAACGGATGAGAAACGTGATCGGCGATGGTCCGGCCTTCGTTCACTCGGTGGCGGGCAAGCCATGGTCCGAGCAATGGAAACAGGGATCAACTCACGTACTCCGCGAATATATCAAGAGCGTATACTTAGATCTGTCGCCCTACACTCTTTCCGCGATTCGATTTAAGGACGAATTGGACTGCCGGACGGAATGGATGGGGCCGCATTATGTCTTAAGTCGTATTTTGCGGGCACTCGGGATGCAATATATGCCGTTGGTCGGCCTTCCCATGGCAATCTTTGCTGATTTGGCGCGACTTGCTCGCTACTTATTGAATTCTTTTCGTTCGAACATTTCTCGCCTTGAGACCGATGGACTGCAATCCTCGGACAAACAGTAAATACCAATCAAGACATAGTGTGCCTTTAAAGAATAATTTCGCACACCGAATTGTGTAGAGTTAATTAGTCAGCTTCTAGGCCCACGACGCTGGCCAGGAGAAAGGAATCGAGAGCGAGGAGGCCAATCTTTCTTCATGCATACAATGAATCCATTGGTTTCGATCTTAATTCCTGCCTACAACGCTGAGGACACAATTGCGGACACCCTTCGATCTGCAATCGACCAAACCTGGCAACGCAAGGAGATTATCGTCGTCGATGATGGTTCAACGGACGGGACTGCCGACATGGTCAGACTGGTAGCCACAAAAGAGGTGACGGTCGTTTCCACGGCGAACCAGGGTCTTTCGGCAGCCGTAAATCATGCCTACAGACTTTCCCGGGGTGACTACATCCAAGAGCTGGATGCGGACGATCTAATGGCGCCAGACAAAATCGAGCGCCAACTTGCGGCGCTGCGGGAGACTGACAGTAAGCGAATACTTCTTTCCTCGCCGTGGGCCCATTTCTATTACCGGACCAGCGCAGCACAGTTTACTCGCAACTCGCTGTGGCAAGACCTTTCTCCTGTCGAGTGGCTTCTGCGGAAGATGGGCGAAAACCTGCATATGCAAAATGCCACCTGGCTGGTCAGCAGGGAAATCGCCGAGGCGGCTGGCCCCTGGGATACCAGCCTTCAGTACGATCAGGATGGCGAATATTTTGCGCGTGTGCTGTTAGCCTCTGAAGGCACGCGCTTCGTCCCCGAAGGGCGGGTGTTCTACAGAGTGAACGATGGAAACCGTATCAGCTACATCGGAAAATCAAAGAAGAAGAAAAAGTCGCTGCTCCGTTCTATGAAACTTCATGTTCAATACATCCGCTCACTTGAAGATAGCGACCGCGTCCGAAGGGCTTGCCTGACATACATGCAAAATTGGTATGGGAGTTTCTACCCCGATCAGCCGGAACTGGCTGAGGAGTTGCAAGCCCTCGCTGCAGAATTGCAGGGGCATCTGGAGATGCCTAAATTGCGGCCAAAGTACGCTTGGATGAAACCCATATTCGGCCGGAAGTCGGCAAATTGGGCGCAAACGGCGATGCCGGAACTGAAAATGCGCCTGAAAAGAAAGTGGGACAAGACCATGTTTGCATTGCAAGCGCGAAGAGAACCGCGGGTTGAAACAGCTCGCGAGCAGGAATAGACCGACGAAACAGAAATAGGAGCCCACGGACTTGGTAAATCCCACCAGACAATCAGACAAGATTTTAGCAATTTGGGATGAGCATCTGCAGGTAGCTAAGACCCTGACCGGGCTTGCAGCATCAGTTTCAGAAGCTGTCGATCTGATTTACGCCTCGCTGGCTGCAGGCGGTCAGTTATTTTGCGCGGGCAACGGCGGCTCAGCGGCGGATGCGCAGCATATCGTTGCAGAACTTACCGGCAGGTTCTTCCTGGAGCGCGAACCGTTCCGGGCGATGGCACTTCATGGCAATACTTCGGCGCTTACCGCAATCGGAAACGATTACGGATACGAACTGGTGTTCGCCCGGGAGCTCTCGGCGCACGCTCGCCCCAAAGACGTCTTGCTTGCGATTACCACCAGTGGCAATAGCCGAAACATTCTGTGCGCCATTGACGCTGCGCGGCAGCGCAACGTCAGGGTCATCGGTTTGACGGGGGAGTCCGGAGGGCAAATGCGATCGAGGTGCGACATTTGCCTCTGTGTTCCTTCCAAATCAACGCCGCGGATCCAGGAAATGCACATCACCATCGGACACGCGATCTGTGAGATCTTGGAAGCGAGGTTGGCGAAGACATGAAAGCAGGTTGGAAGATTTGTAAGGTCGAACTACGCGTCGTTCGAGCGATAGAAAAATTATCCGTGGACTGCTGGTTCGCTAGGAAGGACGCCTGAGGTGGGAGAGTCCAGCGCTGTTCATGGCATTGCGGTAACTCTGCTTACCGGCGGTAGCGACAAGCCTTACGTTCTCGGGCTAACAACGGAACTCCTGGCAAGAGGAATAGCCATCGACTTGATTGGTAGTGATGAACTCGATTGCGCGGAATTCAAAAACCGGTCCGGGCTGAATTTCCTGAATTTGCGAGGCGATCAGCGCTCGGATGCAGACTTTTCCAGCAAAATGATAAGGGTGCTCCGGTATTATTGGAAATTGCTCCGCTATGCTGCGTCGGCCAAACCAAGAATTTTTCACATCTTATGGAACAACAAGTTCGAATCCTTTGATCGAACTCTTCTCATGCTGTATTACAAATTACTCGGAAAAAGCCTGGTCCTAACCGCGCACAACGTCAACGCAGGCAGAAGGGATTGTAAAGACACGGCACTCAATCAACTTACGCTGCGAATTCAATACCAACTTGCCGACAAAATCTTCGTTCACACCGAAAAGATGAAGAGCGAGCTGGTTGCCGCCTTTGCGGTCGTAGAATCCCGGGTCCATGTCATTCCGTTCGGAATCAACAATACGGTTCCTAACACCCATCTCACTCCGAGCGAGGCCAAGGCGCGGTTGGGTTTCCGGAATGGCGAACGCACGATTCTATTTTTCGGAAGAATTACGCCTTATAAGGGGCTGGAATACCTGATTACTTCATTTCGCCAGCTATTTGCCAAGCGTAACGACTATAGGTTGATGATTGCCGGGCGTCCGGATAACTGCGAGGACTACTGGAGCGAGATCAGGCAGTCAATTCGGGAAGACGTAGGGTCCGGGCAGATATTATTAAAATCAGAGTTCATCCCAGATGAGATGACGGAAGTCTATTTCAAGGCGGCAGATGTTCTGGTTCTTCCCTATCGGCACATCTATCAGAGCGGCGTTTTGTTCCTGGGATACGGTTTTGGAGTGCCGGCTCTCGCAGCCGACGTCGGCTCGCTGAAGGATGACGTTGTCGAAGGTAAGACCGGCTTCACATTCAAGCCCGAAGATCCAGCCGACTTATCAGCGACCATTGAAAAATTCTTCGCGAGCGACCTCTATTCAGATTTGGCAGAACGAAGGCAGGAAATACAGGCGCTGGTGGCAGAGCAACACTCTTGGGCCACGGTAGGCTCATTGACTCTTGTAGTTTACCAGGGTTTGCTACCGGGCAGCGGGCCTCAGGAATTCCCAAGCCCTGAAGCTGTCGAAAGCACGCTCAGCAGCGACACGCTAGGTCACAAAAATCCCACTGACAAGCCTTCGGCAAAGCAGTCGCGAGTCATCCAATAGAAACCCCAGTTCAAGTCGGCGCAAAAATGGTCCCTAGAATATTGCATTATTGCTTTGGCATGTCGCCCGGCGGCGGTGGTAAACCGTGGAGCCTGGTACATTACGCGTGCCTGAAAAGTGCTGTCGAGCGCATAAAGCCGACGGAAGTCTTCTTCTACTGCGAATTTGAGCCGACCGGCCCGTGGTGGGACCTCTCGCGTGAACTTGTAAAAGTAGAACGAATCCAGGCGCCCCGCGAGATTTTCGGAAACCCAGTAGCGCACTTTGCGCATCGCGCGGATATCGTCAGATTAGAAAAGCTTCTTAGCAGAGGAGGAATTTATCTGGATGCCGACGTTTTTGTTCATAAAGCTTTTGATGATCTGCTCGGCCATACAACCGTGCTCGGCAGGCAGGTGGTCAATCAAGAGAACCTAGGGTTATGTAACGCCGTTATTCTTGCCCAGCCTCAAGCGTCATTCCTAAAGAGATGGCATTCTGAATATCGATCATTTCGTTCGAACGGGCATGACAGCTACTGGGATGAGCATTCTGTTCAAGTTCCGAACGAACTATCCAAGCAGTTCCCAGACGAAGTTACGGTGTTATCTCGCTTTGCATTTTTTTGGCCCACATTTGAAGAGGCTGATCTGACGTTGATTTTTAATTCCTCCACACCGATTGATCTTTCGCCAGCATACGCGACTCACTTGTGGGAAAGTCTCGCGTGGGAGCGATATCTGGAGCACTTGACCCCTGGACGCGTGCGCTCCATTGACAGCAATTTTCATCGTTGGGTAAAGCCCCTGATTGCGTCCCTTGCGGATGACTACGGTGCCCCTACAATCAGATCACGCTTCGCGCGCAGCCTTCGGGGACTGAAACGGCGCGTTCGCTCTGCTGCCCCTTCGTAGCTTTCGCGCACAAGACATTGATTTCGGTGCAAGATCGCATGATTTTCAACAGCGGCACGTGCTACATTGCCGTGTGCCCGTTCCAGCGAGCAGCACGCGCCGACTCGGACTAGCGTGTGACGAATTTCTGAGTATTCCTTCCGACATCTCTGAGTAACCAGGACCTTCAAGGACCGCACATGTCGTCTCAGCCAGAGTTGTTAGATGCGTTTAGCGTCGAACATCTGAAGGCAGATCTGAAAGGACGGTCAGTTCGAGCCGGGGCGCAGTCCATGGCCGCTCAGGTTGCTCAAATCCTGTTGCAGTCTGTCGCGACGGTAACGCTTGCGCGGCTATTGAGTCCGGTCGATTTTGGGCTCGTAGCCATGGTTACAGCTGTTACCGCAATCGCCGCTGCCTTTTCCGATCTAGGCCTTACCGAGGCGACTATTCAGCGTAAAGAGATCAGCCATCGTCAGGTCAGCACGCTGTTCTGGATCAATGTGGGTATGGGGTTGTTGCTCACACTCATCACCGCGGCGATGGCGCCGGTGCTGGCTTGGTTCTATAAGGAACCCAGGCTCCTGGGCATCACGCTTGCGGTGTCTCCCACGTTTTTTATCGGCGGTCTCAGGGCGCAGCACAATGCTCTTTTGAAACGCCAGATGCGCTTTTCCTCCGTAGCGATTCGCGACGTAACTGCCTACGCGTTTGCAGTTCCCGTGGCGGTCTTGCTGGCTTGGTACGGAGCTGGATATTGGGCGATCGTTGCTCTTCCCATGACCTTGAACTTGGCTCAGTTGGTGATTTCGTGGTGGATGGTGGCCTGGAGGCCGGGGCTGCCCAGTCGCGACAGCGAAATTCGTTCTATGGTGGGATTCGGAGGAAACGTTGCCGCTTCCTATCTCGTTTTCAACTGGATTCGGAATGCCGACAATATTCTGATCGGCTGGTATTGGGGAGCCGGCCCCTTAGGCTTGTATTCACGAGCTTTCAATCTGTTGACGCTGGCATTAAGTCAAATAAATATGCCGGCCTCCAGCGTCGCGCTCCCGGCCATGAGCAGAACCCAGGGCGACCCAGAGCTCTTTGCCAGATATTACTTGCGTACCGTAAATCTGATCATGTGGATCATTGCCGCGCTTTTTGGCTTTCTTTTCGTCGGTGCAAAACCCGTTATTGTCCTGGTTTTAGGAGATAAGTGGATCGATGCTGCGCCCGTTTTTCGCATCCTTGCGGTTTCCGTGGTCGGACAGATGTTGCTGGAGTCGATTCTCTGGTTGTTTGTCAGTCGTGGGCAATCTGGAAGGCTACTGAAACTCTTGCTTATTATATCGCCTCTCATGATCGCAAGCTTCGCAATCGGCCTCCCATTTGGCATCAAGTGGGTAGCGTTATCTCTTTCTATTTTTTTGCTCATAAGCTTGCCATGGATTCTCAAATTCGCATTTTCCGGTACTGATCTGACACTGGGGCGTCTGGCGAAGGCTCTGCTTTGTCCCATTTTGCTATCTCTGGCGGGCGTTTTGTTCACCGAATCTGCTATGCACCTGATCGCGCCACCGAGTATGTTGTCGCAGCTTGCGGTTGCGGCTTTAGGCTTCGTAATCATTTATTCGCTCGCATTCCTCATACCGGCAGTGCGGAAGGAAATTAACTCCCTTTGGAAATTATTCAGTGAATTGCGTTTGTCTCGTCAGCCCGAGGCCTGACCCGAGCCGACTCTCGGTGGTGGAGACTGCGAGCCTAGGTTCTGTTGCTTGGATGGATACAGCCGTTAATTTCGCGGATGCCTGACGTGGAATTGGGCGAGTCCCCACTCTAGACTTGCTTTGGCTGCTATCCCACCGTATTGTGGCCAGACTCTCTGAGCTAAGCTTCTATCGAACTGCGCGGTTGGTTATCAACGTTGGTAAGCGTGTTGCCTAAGCTGTGCGTTGAAGGGCATACCACGGATTTCCGGTAAGGGAGTGGACCATGGATAAGACTGAAATTAACGAGAAATTTCTTGAGGAATACGGTTCTGACGACGCGGTACGCAAATACACCACAGGAACCGCAGGCTTTGGAATTAATTACCTGCTGCACAACGATTATGCCCGGATTTATCTGGACGCTGTCGATTCCTTTTTGACTAACTCCCCACAGCGCCCTCTTCGCATCCTGGAATTCGGCTGCGGGGCCGGAATGAATGTCATCAACCTGGTTTCGCTTCTGGAGCAGAAGGGAATTACCGTCGAGTGCGCCTACGGGACGGATTTCTCGGAACGCCTGGTGCAATCAGCGACGCAGGAAGCCAAAGCATTATTAACACCCGGCCTTGCGAAAAAACTCAGTTTTTACGTTGCCCGCAACGAGCTTCTTGTGGATGACCTGGCTTCGGCAAGCGGCAAGCCTGCCAATGACTTTCTCGGGTTCTTTGATTTAATCATCGGAGTAAATACATTTCGATATTGTCATCGGCTGGGGAAAGAACGGGACTGTGCCAACGACATTTATCGAATGCTGCGAGCCGGGGGCGTCTGCGTCAATATCGACATGAACGATCGTTTCCCCGCCTTTCGCAGTCGTTTAAAGGGCACGACTGAAGATGCAGCTGAGTGCTATATCCCTTCGCTTGACGAATATGCCGTGCCCTTCAAGGCTGCCGGGTTCGAAATCACCAGCAAAAAGAACTTCTGTTGGATTCCACACTCGGCCGGCCCTGCGCTTACCCTTTGCTGCCGACTCGCGAGCCCCGTTCTGAATCTGGTGGTACCCAGCCGCGCGATGCGCTCGCTTGTCGTGGCGCGGAAAACGAACTAGGGGCAGCGTTTTAGCTTTACTAGAGGAATCATCCATGGCAAGACGTGCCATCATCTTGCACCAGGGCAGCGCCGGATCGAGAGAACTGCGACTCGGCCGCATTCTCGATTTTTTCGCCGTGCCTTGGGAATTGGCCGAGGTATCCGGGCTGGGGGACATCGATGGTTTTGCTTCGGAATGCGCCGTTTTCGGATCGATCCGTGCAGTTGCCGCAATGCTTGGAAATTGCCGGAAAGGCGCGCCCGGCGGGCCGTGCTATGCCTACCTCGACGATGATCGAACTCTATGTGTAAGCGCGCTGCAATCACTGACCAGAGATGCAAAACCATTACTCCAAGACGCGCCTACTGACCGTCTCCCTCTCCAGATCTCCAAGGAACTTGCTGATTTTTCTGGTCCAATGGCCGGCCTCACTCTCTCAGTGCAGTTGACGAGCGAAGATGGCGTTCTGACCGGAATTCCGACGGTCGGAGACCCGATGTTTACGGCCATCATCTCGGCAAAGGGTGCTCCGGTTTTCGTTAACTTCCAGCACGACGGCGCTTCCATTTTCTTTTGCGCCACTTCGCAAGTGGTTGACATCGATCAGCCGGTAGGCCATGGCTTCTACGACGTAAAGGATCATTTTTGCTCCGCCGTTTCGCTGGTCATGTTCATTAAATTTGCGTTCCGGGATGTGGCTTGGCGGCCCCAAGAGCTCAGCGCCTGTCTAATCATCGACGACCCACTATTAAAGCTGAACTATGGGTTTTGCGATTTTTCCAAACTACGCGAGCTGATGAAGCAAAACGAGTTCACCACAAACATAGCCTTTATTCCCTGGAATTGGCGACGCACTTCAGCAGCTGCCGGCAAGTTCTTCAGCGATCCATCGGGGCTATTTTCGGTATCAATTCATGGCTGTGACCACACGGCGGGCGAGTTTGCCTCGACTTCGCCTGAGGTCCTGCAGGGCAGAGCGCAGCTGGCCCGTTCCAGAATGCGAAGTCATCAAACGCGTACCGGCATTCAGCACGATTTAGTGATGATATTTCCGCAAGGCGCTTTCTCGTCCGGTTGTCCTGAAGTTCTCAAGCGAAACGGTTTTATCGCGGCGGTAAATACCGAGATAGCTCCGATGGATTCGCAGAATGTACGGACGCGAATCAGGGATGTGTGGGACGTCGCCATCATGACCTATGGCAACTTTCCGATTTTCACCCGAAGATATCCGTTTCACGGGCTGGAGAATTTTGCCTTTGACCTGCTTCTTGGAAAGCCATGCTTGATTGTGACCCACCATGACTTCTTTAAGGATGGCGGCGTTGCGTTGCTCGAGCTAATTAAAAAAATCAACTCTCTTAACTGTGCTCTTCGATGGCAGCCCCTAGGCGAAGTTGTCCGCACAGCCTGCCGTGTTCGCGCTACCGGTCAGGACACGGAACTGCTCGAGATGTACGGCAATGAACTGCTGGTGAAGAATTATTCAAATCGAACCATTGATGTGACGATACGAAAACGGAAAAGCCAGAATGACCTGGTTTCTGAAATACTCTGCGACGAGAAACCGATCGCGTGGGCTGCCGAAGCTGAACACTTTATGTTTGCTGAACGCATTGCATCTCACCAGGAAAAGCGTTTTCGTGTCATCTACCCGGTCCAGTTGCCAAACGGACTTCCCAGATCTTTGCGTTTGGAAGTCAACGTAGCCGCGAGAAGAATTCTTTCCGAAATAGGCGACCAGTATCTGTCAACCAATCGTTTTCTAAGTGCACCCGCCGCGAGAATGAAGAGCTTGCTTAGGAAATCTATTTGAATAGAAAGAATTCCGAGAGAGAAGGGGATGAAATTAGAGTTCTTCATTCGCAAAGAGTCGAACCATGAGCAGTCCCCTGGCTGACAGATATCAGGCCGTTACTCGATCTTGTTTTCAGCTTGATCCCATACAAGATCCGCGCTGGGCAGGGTTTGTCGATAAACATTCTAAAGCCGCAGTGTTCCATACTGTTCCATGGCTCAAAGCCCTGCACGGCACATACGGGTATGAGCCGGTGGTTTTCACAACGTCTGCTCCCGGCGTTGAATTGGAAAACGGAATCTTGTTTTGCCGTGTCAACAGCTGGCTCACGGGACGCCGGCTGGTGTCCTTACCTTTTTCAGATCATTGCGAACCGCTGTGCGACTCAACTACGGACCTGAGATTTCTGATTGCCCAGCTGCAAGCCTTCTTGCAGCGGGATAGAAGGAAGTATTTTGAGATCCGTCCGATTACCGAGAACTTTAGTCAAATCGGGGATGAGAGTGGTTGCGCACCGGCTGCGACCTATTTGCTGCACCGCCTTGATCTCCGCCCTGATTTAGCTGATCTGTTGCGGAGCCTGGACCACGACTCGGTCCAGCGCAGGATACAGCGAGCAGATCGCGCCGAACTTGTCGAGAAATGCGGCAGGTCCGAAGACCTGCTGGCGCAGTTTTACGCTCTGTTCATCGCCACACGGCGCCGCCAACACGTTCCTCCTAGTCCGTACGCATGGTTCCGGAACCTGGTGGGTTATCAGCAGGATGCGTTGCATATACGCCTTGCGTATCACCGAGAAAATCCCATCGCCGCGATTCTCACCCTACAATTCAGAAATATCGTCTACTACAAATACGGATGCTCGGATGCGCGTTTCAATAAATTGGGCGCTACACCCTGGCTTTTCTGGAAAGCCATCACCGCCGCCAAATTAAATGGAGCAAGCGAGTTTGACATGGGGCGCACGCAGCAGGATAACCCCGGACTCGTGGCCTTTAAGAACCACTGGGTACCGCAGCCGGAGCGTTTGACTTACTGGCGATACCCGTAT
>Ga0137403_10006381_pt1 | contig 13510 bp, 6 predicted proteins | sample CZOMad2_1_16fung_FD_122057 | JGI IMG/M metagenome (GOLD analysis project Ga0137403, IMG submission 122057) | Vadose zone soil fungal communities from Angelo Coast Range Reserve, California, USA - CZOMad2_1_16fungal (Hybrid Assembly) | ecosystem: Environmental > Terrestrial > Soil > Vadose zone... | reverse complement strand
AGCCTCCCCCTAGGCTGGGACTTGGGAACACACTCCAACCGCTGCCATCCCAGCGCCCGATCAAAGCCAGACCACCGCCGTCGCCCACGGCCCAGGCATCCCCCGGCGACACTGCTACTACTCCATACGCCGCGCTCTCGGGCTCAACGCCAAACCCCATAACCGTGCTCCATCTGTTCCCATCCCAGTGCTCGATTAACGTGCTCGTCTGGAAGTTAAACGGGTTCCGCGACCTGCCCACCGCCCAGATGTCATTCGCGCCCGTAGCGGATACAGCACTTAGGAAATTGTCGCCCAGGGCATTGGGGCTAGAGACGATAGTCCATGTCGACCCGTTCCAGTGCTCGATTAGTGTAGAGAACCCAGACCCAGCATTGCCCCAGTATCCCACTGCCCAGACGTCGGTCGGGCCGAGGGCTACTACGCCGTATAGCTCGTTGTTCGATCCTGGGACATTCGCGCTTGGAATCAACTGCCAACTCGTACCATCCCAGTGTAATGCAAGTGTCTGGGCGAACTCGCCAATGTTCGTAAAGCTGCCTACCGTCCAAACATCGTTCGCCGAGTTAGCAGCCACTGCGTACAGCGTGTTAAGCCCAAACGTGCCGGGGCTAGGGCTAGGGATAATACTCCAAGCTATGCCGTCCCAATGTAGAACCAACGTGGTCTGATCGAGGCCACCGCTAGTAGCGTAGCCTACGGCCCACGTGTTGGAAGGAGAAATAGTATCCACGCCGTTGAGGGCATTCAACCGCTTGTTTGTGTTGGGACTGGGCATAATGCTCCAGTCGGCGCTGTTCCAATGCTCGATGAGCGTCCGTTTCTCGGTGCCGAACGTGTAGAAACCCACCTCCCAGACGTCGCTCGCTCCGCTTCCGCTTACGCCGTTGAGAATGTTATCGCCGACGCCTGCGTTCGGAGATGGCGCGATCGTCCACGAGGTGCCGTTCCAATGCTCGGCGAGGGTGTGGCTGTTCGTGCCGACGCTCCACACCTCGCTCCCGCCGATCGCGCTCACGGCTTTCAACGAGAAACCGAGGCCAATCGGACCGGTATTGTCGCCCGGGACTTGTGCCCACGCTGTGCCGTTCCATTTCAGGATCAACGTCCGGCCATCGCCGCCCGGTGCAATGAAGTCCCCGACCGCCCAGACTTCGTTCGACGCAACCGCGCCGACTCCCCACAGGTAATTGAAGGTGGAGCCCGGGTTCGGACTAGGGACAGCGCTCCATGTCGAGCCGTCCCAGTGCAGGGTGAGCGTGACGGGGCCTGACTTGCCACCGGTCCATCCGACGGCCCAGACGTCGTTTGTGGAAATTGCCACAACGCCATACAGGAGGGGAACGGAGCCTGCAGGCGGGCCGGGGACAATGCTCCATTGTGTACCATTCCAATGCAGGATGAACGGCTCGGAAGGGCTGGCACGGCCGACCGCCCAGAGTTCGTTAGGGGAGCCGGGCACGGCGGTCACCGCAGTAAGGCTGTTATGTTGGTTGGGCACGTTCGGGCTGGGGACAACGCTCCAACTAGTGCCATCCCAGCGCTCCACCAGCGTCTGGCTCAGCCCGCCTTCGTCGACCTGGTACCCCACCGCCCAGATGTTATCACTTGCAATCGCGGCCACACCTTGCAAACGATTGCTCATGCCTGGGTTCGGGTTCGGCACGACACTCCACAATGTGCCGTCCCAGTGTTCGATGAGCGCTTCGCTACCGGAGCTACCGACCGCCCATACATCGTTCGCGGAAACGGCGTTGATGGCTAGAAGCTCGTTGTAAGTGGTGAGGAGTGTGGGTGTGGTCGAAATGGCCCAAGTCTGCCCATCCCAATGCTGAATGAGCTGCTGCGCATGGGTGGTCAGGTCGCCATAGCCGCCGACCGCCCACACGTCGTTAGACGCAATGGCTGCCACGCCATAGAAGTAGTTGTGCGGCGAGCCGGTGTTCGGGCTGGGGACAACGTTCCACGCGCCGCCTGCAAGACTAAACTGCGCGTTCTGCCTTTGGGCCGTCCTCAAGCCCACATCGTCTGCACATCGAGGCGCATTAGCCACCTGAGCTCTTGGCGAGAGCTCGGGACAGGCATACAGGAGTGCGATGAGAAGTGGAGTTGCTTTTTTGAGCCGAATCAATGCATTCACGATTGTTCCGTCTTTCACTGTCAGATTGAAATCGCATTGCCGGCCCGAAAGGAGGCTAAGAAACCGAGCAGAAAACCTCCACTATTCTGCCGCCAAGGTAGAACTCCAGGTGGTCCCATTCTCTGTGGATTTGAAAACATTGTTAAGGTCAGGGTCTCGGCGCCGGAGTTGGCCGCGGCCTCGCCCCAGGACTGGGCCTCGGTGTCGGGGTAGGCCTTGGAGTGGAAGTTGCCGTAGGTGTAGGCGTTGGAGTTGCCGTTGCGGTCGCTGTTGCCGTAGCTGTCGGAGTGGATGTCGCCGTTGGTGTGAATGTCGCCGTCGCCGTTGGTGAAGGACTAACTGTGATCGTCGGTGTTGAAGTTGCAGTCGGGCTTGGTGTAGGTGTTGGGGTGGGACTTGGAGTTGGTGTAGGAGTGGGAGTGGCTTTGTTTAGTCCAAATGCGGCCACCGTGCCATCTGAGTAGTTGGGGATGTACACCACCCCGTCGTCAATCGTTGGCGAAGCGTTGACCCATCTGGCCTCTCCCGTTCCTTCGCTGACAACGTGGCTAAAGAGCACCTGACCGGTGGAGGCATTAAGAGCGTAGAGTTTGCCGTCGAAGTGTGTTGCCGGGGCGTCTAACGATGATGCAATATAGACGACACCATTCGCCACAGCCGGTGAGCTAAATATGATGAAACCGGGTGACACCGGGCTCTGCCAGATGAGGTTGCCGGTTTCAGCGTTGAAGGCGTATACGTTGCCTGCATTGTTACCAATATAGACAACGCCGTCGGCCACCGCTGGAGACGTTTGTACCCAATCGTTGGTAGTGGCGGTCCAGAGCGTTACCCCAGTGATCGCATCAAAGGCGTACAGTTTGTGATCATCGCGGGAGCCAACGAAGACCCGTCCGTTATCGACGGCGGGTGAAGACCATTGCGGCCCGGGCATCGGCGCCAACCAGAGAGTGGCTCCGGTATTGGCGTCGAGAGCAAGCAACCCGCGATTATGAATTGCGATGTACAGGCGGCCATCGGCGATTGCTGGGGACGAATAGGCCCCTTGATCCGCCGTTACGCTCCAGATGATTTGTCCGCTCGTAGCGTCGAGCGCCCGGATGCTCCCGTTGGTGAACGCCGCATAGACGCGGCCGTCAATCACCGTCGGGGAAGAAACGATGTTGGCTACCGGCCCGTTATGCCGCCAAATCTCTGCTCCGCTAGCGGCGTTGACGGCGAACACCACCGTACCGAAACGGTTCACACCGAAATAGACAATGCCGTTCGCCACAGCTGGCGTCGTGGACGAAAAGTCACCAGTGACCGCGTCCGGTGGAAAGCTCCACAGCTGCTGACCTGTGTTCCGATCCAACGCATACAGCTTGCCGCCCGGACTGTTCGCGGCATCCCTGACCACGTAAACCTGGTCGCCCATCACGCTCGCAGAGGCCGCGCCGCCGCCGCCTACGGTGGCGCGCCATTTGACTGTTAGGTTTGCCACATTGTCTGGCGAGAGGATTGTCTCGTTAGGATTAACTCCGTGGTGCGCTGTGTCGTAGCGGAACTGTGTCCAATCGCCTCTAGCCAATGGCCCCGTCGCCGCGATCGCTACGCAGATTAAGGCGTATACAGTGCGAGTGCCGGCCGGATAGTGAGTTGCTCGAATAAACAGTCCGGTGATCTTCATAGCTCAAGTAGTCTACCTCCGTCTTTTTTTCTGAGTTCTTCAATCCTGGACATACGGGTATTTCCTTTCTGCGGTACTTTGTGAACTTGCTTGCTAAAGCAGACCCCTCCGTCTTGTACTGTGCGAAATTCGCGAATCTGTTACGCGAAAAGTGACGCCGCCGGCAAAGCTAAATAGCTTCCGCCTTGGCGGACGCGCAAGTCTTCTTAAACTCTAACGTTTGGTATTCACGGCCGCGGCGCAGGCGTCGGGCGTGCACGCGGCGTCGGACTAAGCCGCGGGGTCGGGGTTGGCCTTGGTGTCGCGGTCGCTGTTGCCGTTGCTGTAGCGGTGGGCGTCGGACTTGGACTTGCGGTAGCAGTAGCTGTTGAAGTTGGCGTCGGTGTGGCCGTCGGCGATGCGGTTGCAGTTGTGGTCGGGCTGGGGCTAGGCGTTACACTTGGCGTCAAAGTGGGCGTTGATGTTGGTGAAGCTGTTGGCGTAGGTGTAGGTGATCCGCCCGATGTGGCGGCCAGGTATCGCGCGAGCGCAAATTCGACACCACTGGCTTTTTCCGTGGGATTGAATCCGACCGCCACGATTTTGCCATCCGGTTGCAACACAGCGTCGTTGGCCTCGGAGTTTAAATCGCCCAGTGACGTGCGGACCTTCCCACCCACGCCAAAACTCGGATCGAGCGAACCGTCCGGATTGCATCGCGCCAACAGGAAGTCGGAGTCGTCCAACTCAGTATCAGGATAGCCGACCGTGATGATCTTGCCGTCGGGTTGAATCAGCACCGCGTTGGCGGATTGGGCGAAACTGCCGAAATCGATGAGCACGAGGCCGCCGGTGCCGAAAGTCGTATCGACTGTTCCGTTCGAGTTAAACCGCGTGAGAGCGAAAGGTTCCTGCACGCCAAAATCGAACACTGTCGTCCCTGCGGCCACGATCTTTCCATCGGGCTGGAGCGCAGCGTCATTGGCGATGTCGAGATCGTTGTTGCCGAAATCAACGCGCACTTTCCCGCCGGTACCGAATGTCGGGTCGAGAGTCCCATTAGCCAGGTAACGCGCAGCCGCAAAGTCGTAATAATCAAACGGGCTATTAGCCGAGCCGACGGCGACAATTTTTCCGTCCGGCTGAATCATAACTGAATAGACGTCATCTTCGGCGCCGAGAAAATCGGTCGTTATCGTGCCGCCATTGCCAAAAGTTGTGTCGGGGCTTCCATCCGGGTTGTATCGGGCCAGGGCAAAATCGGTATCGGACATATCGCCCGGGTTGAAATCGAAGAAATCAGTCCCGGCGGCGATAATTTTTCCGTCCGATTGCAAAGCCAGCGCGAAAGCGAAGCTACCGTCGCCGGGAAAAATCGTGGTCACGATCCCGCCGTTGCCGAACGAAGTATCCAGTGAGCCGTCCGGATTGTAACGGGCAACCTTAAAATCGCCCGCAAAAGTAAAGAGCGGATACGCGCCGCCGGCGACAACGATTTTCCCGTCGGGCTGAACCACCACGGCGGAGATGGCTGCAACCAAACCGGGAAAATCGGTGGTCACTCTCCCATTGGTGCCAAATGACGCGTCGAGGGAGCCATCAACATTGTAGCGCGCGATGGCGAAATCTTGGTTCGAAAAATCATTGTCTGTATAGGTGATACCGGCGGCGACGAGTTTGCCGTCCGGCTGAAGCGCGACGGCGTAAGCGATGTCTGTGCTGGTGTTAAAATCGGTCATCACCACGCCGCCGGAGCCAAATGAAGGATCGAGATCTCCATCAGCAGTCGGAATCGATGTTGAGCCTGCGACGAAAAACGGCCCGATTATTGCCGCCACCAAAATAACGTAGTGCCAACTGTTATTTCGGCTTGTTCGCATCCCATCGTTTCCCCGCGACGGCGTATTGTTGGCTACTCGTGACATAGATTATTCCATCCCTCTCATAACCGTAGTATCGCCCCATTGCCCTCCTTCGACCGCTAGCAAAAAGTAATGCGCCTGTTACTTTGCGGAATTTGGCTAAGGCAGTTACTCATTATCTATAGTCGTGGAGTCGGCCGTGGTCGCTGCGTCGGATGGGGTCTCGGCGTTGGAGTAGCTGTGGCTCCAGGTGTTGCAGTTGCACTCGGGCTAGGTGTTCCAGTAGGCGTCGGTGTTGACGTTGCACTCGGTGTAGCTGTTGGACTTGCGGTCGGTGTTGGAGAAGGCGTCGTACAACCTTCCGAAGTAAAGTGCTCGTTCAGCGTTAGGAAGCCTACGCCTTCCACATACTGCAACCCGACTGCCCACACGTCACAGGCTGTAATCGCCGCAGTCCCGAGAAGCCTGCCCGTTACACTGGGGCTAGGGAATACGCCCCAACTGCTGCCGTTCCAGCGTCCAATCAAAGCCAAACCGCCGCCATCGCCCACGGCCCACGCACCCCCCGGCGATACCGCTGCCACTCCATATGCGGCACTTTCGGGCTCAACACCAAAGCCCTGGACCTGGCTCCAACTGTTCCCATCCCAGTGCTCGATTAACGTTGTAGTCATGAACGTAGACGGGTTCCGCGATCTGCCTACCGCCCAGACATCATTCGCGCTGGTAGCGGATACGGCACTCAGAAAATTGTCGCCTTGGGGATTGGGGCTGGACACCATGCTCCATGTCGAACCGTTCCAGTGCTCGACCAGCGTAGAGAACCCAGAAGCAGCATTGCCCCAGTATCCTACTGCCCAGACGTCGTTCGGGCTAAGCGCCACCACGCTATAGAGCTCGTTGTTCGTTCCTGGCATGTTTGCACTGGGAATCAGGCTCCAACTGCTCCCATCCCAGTGCGCAACCAGTGTTTGCGCGAACTCGCCATTGTTCGTAAAGCTCCCTACCGCCCATATATCATTCGCTGCGGTGCCTGCCACTGCATACAGGGTATTCAGCCCACCTGTGCCGGGGCTTGGGCTCGGGGCAATGCTCCACTGCGCACCGTCCCATTGCAGAATCAGGGTGGTCTGATCGAGCGCATTGCCGCTGCTCGTGTTACCCACAGCCCATGCATTCGCTGAGGAAATGGACACCACGCCGTTCAGTTGATTGAGCCGGTTGTTCGGATTCGGACTGGGAATAATGCTCCAGTCGGTGCCGTTCCAATGCTCGATGAGCGTCCGCTTCCAAGTGCCGAAGGCGAAATAGCCCACCTCCCAAACATCGGTTGAGGCGGTGCCACTCACGCCGTTGAGTATGTTCTCGCCGACGCCCGCGTTCGGAGTGGAGACCATGCTCCAGCTGGAACCGTTCCAATGCTCCGCCAGCGTATGGCTGTTGTTACCAACGGCCCAAATGTCGCTCGCGCTGATCGCGCTTACCGCGCTCAGAAAGAATTGCACGCCATTTGGACCGGTGTTGTCGCCGGGGACCTGCGCCCAGCTTGTCCCGTTCCACTGCAAGAACAAGGTTTGCTGATTGCCTCCCGGGGCATTGAACTCGCCAACCGCCCAGACGTTGTTCGAGGTAAGTGCAGTAACTCCCCGTAAGAAATTGTCGGTGGCGCTGGGGTTAGGACTGGGAACCACACTCCACGTCGAACCGTCCCAGTGCAGCGTCAGGGTGATTGGGCCTGATTTTCCGCCGGTCCACCCGACTGCCCACACATCATTGGCAGAGATTGCCACGACGCTCAACAATTTTGGAACGATGCCTGCGTTTGGACTGGGAACAATGTTCCATTGTGTGCCGTTCCAATGCATGATCAGTGCCGAAGGACCCGCTTCGCCGACGGCCCACAGCTCGTTAGGCGCTCCGGGAACGGCCGTTACGGCATTGAGCTGGTTGTGCTGGTCGGGGATGTTTGGGCTGGGGATGACGCTCCAACTCGTACCATTCCAATGCTCGACCAGCGTCTGGCTTAGCCCGCCGTCGCTGGTTACTCCCACCGCCCAGACGTTGTTATTTGAAACCGCAGCGACGCCAAACAGCCTGTTGAAGGTACCTGGATTTGGATTTGGTATGACCTGCCAGGACCTGCCGTCCCAGTGTTCAATGAGCGCATCGCCACCGGAGCTTCCGACAGCCCACACGTCGTTGGTGGAAAGTGCGCTAACGGCCAGAAGCTCGTTATAAGGGGTGGGAATTGTGGGTGTGGGTGCAACAGTCCAATTCTGCCCATCCCAATGCTGAATTAGCTGCTGCGCCTGGGTAGTCAGATTGCCATAGCCTCCGACTGCCCACACATCGTTAGACGTAATGGCTGCCACACCATAGAAGTAATTGTGCGGTGAGCCGGTATTGGGGCTTGGGACAACAGTCCAGGAACTGCCTGTGGGACTCAAGAGCGGCGTCTGCTTTTTAACTGTCGTCAAACCCGGATCAATTCCATGTTTAGCCGCACCATCCTCGCTGGCTTTCAGTGAAGGTGCTGGTAACAAGAGCAGGAGTGCGACGACAAACTGTGGAGTTGCTTTTTTAAGCCGAACCAATGCGTTCATTGTTTTCCCCTTTACTTTTCCCTCGGTTAATCGGCTTTGCTGGGCTGGAGGTAGCTAAGAATTTGGTGGCGGAAGTTTTTCTAGCTCTCGAACCTGATCTGGGCCTTGGCGCAAATGTGGTAACTGCGAATTGATTTATGCACGAGACGTAACGTCCCGCACCCAAGGCGTGGCATCAGATCCGAGGAACCGCAAATTTCGCGGAGACAACGGATAGATTTTTTGACTGAAAGGGATTGCCCTGATCTGCTTGGAACAATTACGGTATGAATAGAGTCGTCGTGGCCGGCGGCGATTCATTGCCGGCGGTATCGGTGGCCGTGACTTCGATCGTGTTTTGTCCGAATACACCATAAGCGATGATCGGGCCACCGGAACCAAAGCGGACATCCTCGAAATTGCCGTTCACGTAAACATCGTAACGGATGTTGGATTGGGCATCGAAATCGTCGGTCGATTGGGCCCACTGGATCTGCATCTCGGTGCTGCCGTCCCCAAAACTGTACGCGCTCAAATTCGTTGGGGTGCTCGGCGGTGTGTGGTCATTGGGATTGACGGGCGGAGTGACGAGGGTGATGGGATCGCTGAATGGGCCGGCGTTATTGCCGAAATCGATGGCGCGAGCGGTAAGGCTGTAAGTGGTGCCGGGTTGAAGGGAACGGAGGATAGCAGTCGTGATACCGCGACCGACGCCATAGTAAAAGGCGCCATTCAAATAGATTTGGGTGGACAGGTGTGGTCCGTCGTCCTGCGCGGGTATCCATGAGACGTTGGCATAGTTAGACCCGACTTCGTCGATGTGCAGGATGGGGGCGGTGGTGGGCGGGCTCGTGTCATTCGGCAGGCGAATGCCGCTGACGGTGACTTGGGAAGAGTTTTGGCCAGCGGCGTTTCTGGCATACATGCCGAAGGTGTAGGTGTTCCCGGGATAAAGCGCTGTAAAGGTGTAGCCGGTGGCGGTCCTTGGAAGAATGACGGTAGGACCGACATTGTAAGCGCCCCAGAGGTAGTAGTTGAAGTCGCCGGAGTGAGGCGGAGCCGGATCCCAAGCGAGGGTGACAGTGTAAGCAGTTGTCGTCGTCACGCGAAAGTGCGCGGGCGTTGGTGGCCGTCCCGCGGAGGCGGTCGACGGACCGAGGACCATTGTGAGGACCAGAGTTATTGCAGCGAAATGGGCCACGAACGATGAAATAAGCCGTCTCGCTCTGTTGTTCTTTCGGAGTTCTTCAACGGTGAACATAAGTGCTTCCTTTCTGCGGTTTGATTTGGATATCCCAACTACTCTGCCTGTTATAGAGGCCATCACTGTTGTACTGTGCGAAATCCGGCCGTTTGTTACGCAAAAATGACCGCTTGGCCTTAAAATCACTGAAAAACAAATAGATTTCCCGGAGTGACGGCAGCCGGCCCGGCTGCTCCGAACAAGTCAAGTATTTTGACCCGTTTGATCCGCGATCCGGAGTTGAATTTATTTCGGCGCGAGGGAGGCGACGATTTTCTCGAAGCGCGGGTCCCCGCGGAGAGGGTCCCAAAACGGAAGCAGTTTCAGTTGGCCGTAGGTCACGGGAGCTGGTGGATGAACAGCGATCGCGAGCTGCTCACAGGCGAGATCTTTCTCACCGGTCCAGGCAGCGATCATCGCCAACTGCGCGATCATGCGCGGGCCGTTAATTGCATCTTTTGCCACCGGAAGAAGCTCGACTGCGCGTCGTCCTTCCCGCAATGCGTCTTCTTTTCGTCCCAGAGCAGCGTCAATCAAACCAAGCACGCACAGCGGCGGGCCGTAACTTGGTTGAGCCTGAACCGTTTTCTCCTGCGCTGCACGCGCTGCAGCGAAAGCGACCCGTGCATTGTCAGTGTCATTTGTCATGCGAGCGATAACGCCTTCCACAAAGGAACGACTGAACTGAATAACGTCGTCACTTAGTGGGTTTTCGCCTGACGCATTTAACGCAGTTTTCGCTGCAGTAGCGTCCCGCTCGGCAAGCGCGCAGGTCAACCACGAATCTGTCAGATTCTCAACCGCGGCAGGATTTTTCGCACGGATTTCATCAATCAACCGATGCAAGGGTCGAGTATCAGCTTTCCAATCCACTTCCATCAATGCGCGTGCGACCTTCGTATTGAGATCGTCCGGTTTGATGGCCAATGCGCGTTCGAGCGTGGTTGCTTCGTCGGCATAGCGCTGGAGCAGATCGTAACTTGCGGCAATCTGTTGCAGGGTAAAAAAGTTCCGCGGATCAAGATCGACCGCGCGCTCGAGATTCTGCAGCGCGTCTTGTTGCTTCCCTCGACGCCTCTCGATATAGCCCTTGAGCTCAAACACCATCGGATCATTCGGTAGACTCTGGCGGGCGAGTTCCAGCTCGGCCAAAGCGCCATCGTAATCGAGATATCCGCGGTAAAGATTTTCGGCACGTGCAAGGTGCGCCTCGCCTGAATCGGGCCGGAGGCGGAATGCCGCCTGGATGGCTGACTCCGCAGACGCCAGGCGCGCAGGAGTGCGATCGAACCCAAAGAAATAAAGGAGATCGTGGGTGTGAGATAGCAGGCAATACGCCTGGAAAAATGAAGAGTCGTGCGTGACGGCCTGGCTCAATAGATCGGCCGCCTGCAGTAAATTCGCCTTAGTATCGAAAGTAAAACTCGTCAGTAAAACCAGGTTTTTGGCGCGAGTATATAACTCAAAGGCGACAAGATTGGCTGTTGGGGGACGCGCCATGTCCAGTTTCTCAGCAGTGGACAATTTGGCATGAAGCCGCTCTGCAACCTTTAGCGCGATCGCACTCTGCGCCGCAAAGACACTGTTCAAATCGCAATCGTATTGTTCCGCCCAAAGATGGGTGTCGGTTCGCGTATCGATTAGTTGCGCGTTCAAATGAAGCTGTGTTCCAGTTTTGCGAACACTGCCCTGTAGCGTGTGAGATACGCCCAGCGCAGCGCCGATCTCGCGCATATTTTGATTCCCCCGATATTGCATCACACTGGTGCGGCTGATCACCTTCAGATCGCGGATTTTTGCCAACTTGGTCAGAATGTCGTCCTGGACGCCATCGGCAAAAAAGGTGCTTTCCTTTTCTTCGCTCAGATTTTCAAATGGCAACACGGCGATACCCGTCACTGCCTTACTCGGCACAAATTCGCGTTTCCAAACATTCCAACTAATGGCCGCTGCCAACCCGGCGAGCGACAATATCAACAGGGCTAAGGTAGGGTTCCGGCGAACCCATTTTTTTCCACGGCCAAACATTCCTGTGCGGCGCGCCCGAATCGGCTCGTGGCGCAGCCAGCGTTCAAGGTCTTCGGCCAAGGCCAGGGCAGAGGAATAACGGCGCTGCGGATTTTTCTCCAGACACTTCAGACAGATGGTGGCCAGGTCGCGATCCGTTTTTCGATTCCAGAGACGGGGTTGGCGTGGTTCGGTTTCCAGCAGCAACCGGATGGTGTCGTAGGTTGTTCCGCCTGCAAACGGTGGATGCCCGGTAAGCAGATCGTAAAGCACCGCGCCCAATCCATAGACATCGGTCGCGCTTGTGAGTTGATTGCTACCTAAAGCCTGTTCTGGCGCCATGTAACTCGGCGTGCCCAGTGTGTCGAGAGTGCGCGTAACCGTGCCCTCTCCTTCCAACAGCCGCGCCAGGCCGAAGTCGGTAAGGTGCGGTTCGCCTTTTGCATCGAGCAAAATGTTTCCGGGCTTTATGTCTCGGTGGAGAATCCCGCGCTGATGCGCGTAGTGAACAGCGCGCGCGAGCTTGGCAATCAATTCCGCGGCGGGTCGAATCGGCATCGGCTCGCGCTTGAACAGTTGGTCGAGCGGGCCGCCCTCAATGAATTTCATGCTGAAGTAGCACGAACCGCCGCGCTCGCCCACTTCATAAATGGGAACGATGTTGGGGTCATCCAAGCTCGCCGCAGCTTCAGCTTCCAGCCGGAATCGCTTAAGATTTACCCGCGTAGTAGACGGGCCTGTCCTGACAACTTTTAATGCGACCGTGCGGTTGAGACTTTTCTGTCGTGCGCGATACACTACGCCCTGACCTCCGCGACCGATTTCCTCCAGTAATTCATAATCGCCCAGGGTCCCTGGCATCTCCGCGTCAAATGCTGTCGGTCTACTCCCATTCGCACGGCCGGTGTCACCGACCCGGGCTGCATCTTCTGCGAACAATCCAAGACCCGTCTCGAGCAGACACGCCGTGCAAAGTCCTTCCGCTGCGTCGGCCAGGATTTCCGCGCCGCACTTTGAACAGATTCCGGATACGAATTTCACCATCCGCTCCAATAAAGCCCCGACGAAAATTCGTTATAACTATGACCGCAACACAGTGATCAAATGGCGTAACTCATCTTCGATCTCCCTGGGATCGGCAACGGTGTGGCCAATCTCCTCACGCAATAAACTTTGATAACGATGGCGAAACCGGTGGAAAGCTTGTCTGAGCGCATTGTCCGTCATGCCCAGTCGCCCGGCGATCTGCGCACGCGGCGGCGATGTCGGTTCATCCGGCAACAATTGTTTCAAGGAATCAAATAGAAGCGCGTTGCCGGTCACGCGATATTCTTCTTTTAACCGTTTGAGCACCTGTTCGATCAGAGTCAAAGCCCATCGGCGTTCATATAGCCGGTCGGCGCTCAGCGAATCAACAGGTTCGAAAAACGCTGGGTCGCCTCGCTCAGTTGCGTGTAGTTCCCCCAAAGGAATCAACCATTGCCCGTGGCCGCGCTTGATCGTCATCTCCCTGCGTCGTTCGCCTGCCAGAAAATGTTTGAACGATACGAGTAGATAAGAACGCAAACGTCCTTTCCCCCGGTGGGCGGAAGCCAGGTCCCGACGTGCGAGCAACAACTGGAAAAAACCCTGGGTCAAATCCCGCGCCGCTTCAGCATCGTATCCCTGGCGGCGGGCAAAAGTGTAGAGCGGCCGCCAGTAAATGCGGCAAAGTTTTTCGAGGGCTTCTTCCGCGGCCGGGGATTCACCTTGGGCGGCCGCCACCAGGCTCCAATGAGTCGTCGCAAATGCAGCCGCTTTAGTTTTGGCGTTTACCATGGAACTGATAATTCGAGTCGCCTCTATCCGCAGCGATTCTCTCTTATGATGTGCACGTTAAAGACTGCGTTAAAAAATCGTTTGAGATCACGTGAGCGATGGTCAACGCGGGAAATTCCTGCAAGAACAGATTGGTAACAGTTTTGTTATTTATGAGGCGGTTCCGCTCAAACAGTGGCACCGCGGAAATATGCTCTTTATTTTCGGTCG
>Ga0137403_10006380_pt1 | contig 13510 bp, 10 predicted proteins | sample CZOMad2_1_16fung_FD_122057 | JGI IMG/M metagenome (GOLD analysis project Ga0137403, IMG submission 122057) | Vadose zone soil fungal communities from Angelo Coast Range Reserve, California, USA - CZOMad2_1_16fungal (Hybrid Assembly) | ecosystem: Environmental > Terrestrial > Soil > Vadose zone... | reverse complement strand
GCCGAAGACCGGCGTCGCCTTCGGCTCGAATTCTTCCGTCAGGCGCTCGCTCAGGGATTCGACTCCCTGAAGGTGAGACACGCCGAGGGTGCGTCCGGGCAGGAATCAGTCCGCACGCACGCCCGCCTCATGGACGACGTCATCTTCTCGCTGACCCGGCTCATCGCCGACGACGCCGACCGGGCCCGACTCGAGCCGACTGCCCTGGTCGTGACCGCCCTCGGCGGCTACGGCCGAGGCGAGCTCCATCCGCTCTCCGACATCGATTTGATGGTGGTCTACGACGGCGAGCAGTCGCCGTACGTGCAGCGGATGATGCAAGAGCTCCTGTACTCGCTCTGGGATCTGGGGCTACAGGTCGGCCATAGCCTACGCTCGCTCGACGACTGCGTGGCGATGGCGCGGACGGACTTCCCGAGCCGCACGTCGATGCAGGAGGCACGGTTCCTGGCCGGCGACCGGCGGCTCTTCGGCCGCTTCAGCAAGGTGCTGCGCGAGAACGTCTACCGGCGCGACTTCGCCCAGTTCCTCGAGACGACCTTGACGGAGCGCGACCAGCGCTACCGCCGCTACGGCGCCTCGCCGTACATCGGCGAGCCCAACGTGAAGGAGTCGGCGGGCGGTCTGCGCGACGTACACACCGCGATGTGGCTGGGCGCCGCCAAGTTCGGAGCGCGAACCCTGCGCGAGCTCTCCGACAAGGGGCTCATCACGCCGCGCGAGCAGGCGGCGACCGACGCGGCGCTGACCTTCCTCTGGCGAGTGCGGAACGAGCTCCATTTCTTCTCGGGCCACAAGAACGACGTGCTTTCGCGCGATCTCCAGCCGCGGATCGCGAAGAACCTCGGCTACGGGAACGACGAGACGTCGCTCGGCGTCGAGCGCTTCATGCGCGACTACTATCTGCACGCGCGCGCGATCCACCGCGTATCGCGCCGGCTGATCGCGCGCTGTCAGGAGACTCTGTCGCGACGCAGCTCGGCCGGCCGGCGCCAGCGGCAGCAGGCGCTGGCCGACGGGCTCGTGTTCTTCGACGGCCAGCTCCACCTGGTCGATCGCGACTCGGGGCCGCTGCGCGCCGACCCGGCCCGGCTCATGAAGGTGTTCTGGCACCTGCATCGCCTCGGCTGCGAGCTGTCGCTCGATCTCGAGCGGGCGCTCGAGGACTCGCTCTACCTCGCGGACGGCGCCTTCCAGCGCTCGGCGCCCGTGCGCGATCTGTTCCTGGACATCTGCCGGATGTGGGGGCGCGTCGCGCAGACGTTCCGGGAGATGCACGAGCTCGGGCTGCTCGGACGGTTCCTGCCGGAGTTCGGCGCGCTGACGTGCCTGGTTCAGTACGACGTCTACCACAAGTTCTCGGTCGATCAGCACTCGCTGCTCGCCGTCGAGCACCTCGAGGCGCTGGCGCCCGGGCAGTCCGCCGAGTCGGAAGGCGCCGCGCAGGTATTGAGCGAGGTGGAGAAGCCCGAGCTCCTCATGCTCGGCATGCTGCTGCACGACGTCGGCAAGGCCCGCGGGCATGGCCACGTCGCGAAGGGCATTCCGCTGATCCGCGAGCTGATCACGCGGATCGGCCTTCCACCCGACGACGGCGCGCTGGTCGAATTCCTGGTGGCGCACCACCTCACGATGTCGCACATCGCCCAGCGGCGCGACATCGACGACCCCAAGACCATCGCGGACTTCGCGCTGACCGCCAGCGATCCGCAGCGACTCAGGATGCTCTACCTGCTCACCTGGGCGGACATGCGGGCGGTCGGGCCCGGCGTCCTCACCCCATGGCAGGCCACGATCCTGCACGAGCTCTACAAGCGTACGCTTGCCCGGCTCACCGGTGGTCGCAGCGAGCGTCCGAGCCGGACCCAGCTCGCCGAGCGGCTTCGCCAGGCCGTCGGCGACGAGCTGCCGGCGCAAGCGGTCAAGGCGCATCTGGCGATGATGTCCGACCGCTACCTGGCAACGACGGGCGTGCAACGGATGGCCGAGCACCTCCAGATGCTCCAGGCGCTCGCGACCACCTCGGTCGTGACCGAGCTGTTCCATCATCCCGAACTGGGCTCGTCCGATCTCGTCGTGGTCACCCGCGACCTGCCCGGGCTCTTCTCGCTGATCGCGGGCACGCTCGCCTCGCAGGGTGTGAATATCATCTCCGCCCAGATCCACACGCGCGGCGACGGGATCGCCATCGACACCTTCCAGGTCAACGATCCAGTCGGCGACGCCGTCGCGTCGCCGGCGCACTGGGGGCGCGCCCTCGACGCCCTCCGGATGGTGCTGACGGGCGAGGCGCAGGTTGCGACCTTGCTCGAGAAACGCCGGGCCTCCGGCCGCGCCGCCGCCGTCGCCGAGGGCCCGGTGAAGATCACGCTCGACAATCACCTCTCCGATGACTACACGGTGCTCGAGGTGAAGTGTCCGGACCGGCTGGGCCTGCTCTACCTGGTCACGCGCACGCTCGCGGGACTCGGCCTGGACATCGCGACGGCGAGGATCGCCACCGAGATCGACCAGGCGGTCGACACGTTCTACGTGCACGACGGCAAGGGCCGGAAGGTCGAGGACCCCGACGCGCTGGGGCGCGTGCGCGAGGCGCTCGAGCAGGCGCTGGTCCAGCCGATCTGACGATGCTCGGCCGCTACCGAGAGCCCATGCGCACCTGGACCGATCCGATCGGGCTCGCGCTCTATCGCCGGTTCCACCTCCGGCCGAACCATCTGACGATCCTCGGGCTCGGCGTGAGCCTCCTGGCCGCGACGGCCTTCTGCGCGGCGCGGATCCGCACCGCCGGCGTCCTCCTCATCCTGGCCGGGCTCTGCGACTTCTTCGACGGCTCGCTGGCCCGCGCCTCCGGCCAGGTGTCGGCGTTCGGGGCATTTCTCGACTCGGTCATCGATCGCTACTCCGACCTGGTCGTGCTACTCGCGATCGTCGTGCTCTACGCGCAGATGTCCCACACGCGCGGCGCCGTCGTCGCGATGGCCGGGCTGATCGGGTCGATGATGGTGAGCTACACGAAGGCGCGGGCCGAGTCGATCGGGGTGCGGTGCACCGTGGGCATGATGGAGCGCCCGGAGCGCATGATCTGTCTGATCGCCGGCGCGCTGCTCGACCTGCTCGAGCCGGCGCTCTGGGTCCTCGCCGTGCTCTCGAACCTCACCGCGCTCCAGCGCATCGCCTTCACCTGGCGCGCGACGCGCGACGCGGCGCTCCTGCGCATGCTGCTCGCCGCCATGGTGCTGCTGGCGCCGGTGGCCGTCGTCGCGCAGTCCGAGGCGCCGGGCACCCAGTCCGAGCCCGAGCGGACGTGGGCGGCCGCGGTCGAGGCCTACCGGCAGGGTGACGTGGAGCCGCTGATCCGCGAGTTCGGGACCGAGGCGGCCAGAGACAGCGTGATCGGCGATCACGTCCGCTACCTTCGAGCCGAGGCTCTCTCGCGGGGCGATGATCTGGCCGCGGCGCGCGAGACGGCGCTGAGCGTCGTCGACCGCTATCCGAAGAGTCGCCTGGCGGCGCGCGCGCTCCTGCTCGCCGCGACGCTCGATCTGCGAGCCGAGCAGGACGCGTCGGCCCAGACGATCCTGGTCCGCCTGATCAACGCCTATCCCGACGCGCCCGAGGTGCCGGGCGCGCTCTACCTGCTCGCGATGACGGCCGAGGCGCTCGGCCAGCCCGCCGCCGCGGCGCTGACCTACCGGGACGTCAGGCTCCTCGCGCCCGCGAGCGGATATGCGGAGGGCGCGAGCGACCGGATCGTCGCGCTGGAAGCGTCCGGCATCCGCCTGCCGCCGCTGACGCCGAGTCAGCGCATCGATCGAGCCGAGCGGCTACTCCGTGCCAACGTGCCGGACGTGGCGATGGGTGAAGCCGAGCGCATCGTCGACGAAGTCAAGGAGAGCGCGATCGTTATGCGTGGGCTTCGCGTCATCGTCGAGAGCGCGCGCCGGCTCAACCGCCACGACGTGGCGGCGCGGACCCTGGGGCTCATGATCGACCGGTCACCGGCCGAGCGCCGCCCGGCGCTCAAGCTCGAGCAGGCGAGACTCTACGTGCGCGCGGCTGATCGGCGGAGCGACCGCGCCGGTCGCAACGAGTACATCGCCCGGGCCCTCACGGGCCTCGACGCAGTCGCGGCAGCGGGCAGCGAGGCGGACAAGGCAGAGGCGCTCTTCCTGAGAGCCCGCGTGCTGGAGGATCTCAACCGCGAGCCCGAGGCCATCACCGCGTACCGCGCGGTCGCCTCCCAGTTCCCCACCCGTGAGGCCGCGGCGGCGTCGCTCTGGCGGCTGGGCTGGCTCGCGTACGTCAAGCGCGACGCGCCCGGCGCCCAGAAGAGCTGGACGCGTCTGACCGAGCTCGGCAGCGCCGGGGCGTATCGGATGCCCGCGCTCTACTGGGCCGGCCGTGCGCGCGAGCAGGCCGGCGGTGGGACCGCGGTGGAACTGTACAACCAGATCCTGGCCGAGGCGCCCCGGAGCTACTACGGGATGCTCGCCGCCGGGCGGCTCGGACGCGCGAAAGAGGGCGGCGTCTCGGGGTCGATCGCGCTCCCGCCCGAGCCGCGCGAGGCGCTGACCGACGATTCGGGCTACGCGCGGGTCGAGCTGCTCCGCCGGCTCAACCTCGTCGAAGAGGCGGCGGTCGAGCTGGAGGACGTCGTGCAAGGCGCGGTCAGCGATCCGGTGCGCCTCTATGGGCTGGCGGGCATGTACGTCGAGGTCGAGCGCTATCACATGGCGCTCCGGATCATGCGCCGGCATTTCCAGTCGCTGGCGGCGACCGGCGATCCGACCTTGCCGCGCGCGTTCTGGGAGATGTTCTATCCGTACGCATGGCGCGACGAGATGCGCGACGCCGCGCAGCGGCGGGGCATCGATCCGTATCTGGTGGCCGCGGTCGTGCGCGAGGAGTCGAGCTACTACCCGCGCGCGACCTCGCAGGCGGGGGCGCGCGGGTTGATGCAGCTCATGCCCGCGACCGCCCGCCTGATGGCCAGCGGCGACCTCGAGGATCCCGGGTTCAACATCGAGCTCGGCACGCGCTTCCTGGCCGGGCTGATGCGCGAGTTCAACGATCCGCGGCTGGCGCTGGCCGCCTACAATGCCGGACCCAACCGCGTGCGCCAGTGGCTGAGTACGCGGCGCAGCGACGACATCGAGGCGTTCGTCGAGCAAATTCCGTTCGACGAGACGCGCCTGTACGTGAAGCGGGTCGTGCTCTCCTGGGACGAGTACCGCCGGGTCTACGGGAGTCCGTGAGCCTCGACCGGTTGCCCGAGATCCCGACGCCATGAACGTCGAGCTCCCCTACGGGGAGACGACCCTGACCGCGACGCTCCCCGAGCGGACCCGCAGCTTCTCGAACACCGAAGCGCGCCCTCCGGCGGCGGTCGACGACCTGCCGGCGGAGGTCGGCCGGGCACTCGCCGACCCGCTGGGGCTCCCGCGCCTCGGCGAGCTCGTCACCCCTCGCTCGCGGGTCACGATCGCGTTCGACGACGCGACGGTGCCGTCCTACGGACCGATTCGCTCGGTCGCGATCGAGGCGGTCCTGGGGGAGCTGGCCGTGGCCGGAATCGCGAGAAGGCAGGTGTCGCTGGTCTGCGCCAACGCGCTCCATCGGAAGCTGCGCCCGGCCGAGCTCGCGCGGATCATCGGGGCCGAGCTGGTCGCGGAGTTCGGCGAGCGCCTCGGCTGCCACGACGCCGAGAACGCGGATGGCCTCGTCGACCTCGGGCGGACGCCGGAGCACGGCTATCCGGTGGTCGTGAACCGGCTCGTCACCGAATCCGACCTGGTCGTGTACGTGAACGCCGGGCACATGCGCGGCTTCAACGGCGGCTGGAAGTCCGTGTGCGTTGGGCTCTCGACCTACGACTCGATCCGGGTGACCCACACCCCCGACGGCATGTCGATGTCGGTGCACGGCAACCGCATGCACGACGTGCTCGACGAGATGGGTCGTCATCTCGAGCGCCGGGCCGGCCGGCGCGTCTTCAAGCTCGACACCCTGCTCGCCGATCCCTTCCGGGTGGCCAAGGTCGTCGCCGGCTCGGTCGCCGAGGCGCGCCGGGCGATCGTAGGCGCGATGGAGACGATGTTTCCGCCGCGTCGCGATCAGACCCGAGAGCGGTTCGACGTCATCATCTACGGCGTTCCCGACGACAGCCCGTACGCGGTCTTCTCCCACGTGAATCCGATCCTCACGTTGATCTCGTCGGGGCTCGGCTACCTCGGCGGGCTCGTCGAGGCGATCGGGAAGCCGGGCTGCACGGTCATCATGGCCACGCCGGTGTCCGACCGCTGGGATCGCGTGGCGCATCCGTCGTACCCGGAAGTGTGGGAGCGTGTGCTCGGGACGACGCGGGACCCGCACGACATCATGCGGCGCTTCGCCGACGACTACGCGCGACGGCCGGACTACGTCGACGCGTACCGCCGGCACTTCGGCTTTCACCCCGTCCACGCGATCTTCGCGGTCTATCCGCTCAAGCGCCTGGGCCACGTCGGCCGCGTGATCGTCGCCGCGCCGCGCGAGCCGGCGATTCCCCGGCACGTGGGCTTCGAGGTCGCCGGGAGCGTCGAGGAAGCCGTGGCGCGCGCGGAGAAGATCCACGGCCCGGACTGCGCGATCGCGCACGTCAAGCAGCCGCCGTCCGCGCGCCCCGACTGATGGCCGTGCGAGTTGCAGGCCGTCGCGGGGCCGCTGTGCGAGCTGCAGGGCCGGCTGGGGGCTGGGGCCCCCAGGCCCGAGGCGAGCGATAGGAAGGGGCCCCGCCGGCCGAGACGAGCCTATGAACGCCGCGCCTATGGACCGACTCAAACGACTCGCGCTGTCGGTGCCGCTCGACGGCTTCACCCTGGCCGAGCACGCGGAGATCGCGTGCGAGGCCGAGCGCCTCGGGTACCTCGACGCATGGTCGCTCGAGGCCGACGGCATCGACTGTTTCGCGCCGCTCGCGGTCGTCGGCGCGGCGACGTCGATGCGGCTCGGGACCGCGATCGCCAACGTGTTCACACGCGGGCCGGCGACCCTGGCCATGTGCGCGGCCGGCATCGCCGAGGTGGCGCCCGGCCGCTTCTGTCTCGGCATCGGCGCGGGCTCTCAGCCGATCGTCGAGTCGTGGAACGGGGGGGTGTTCACTCGGCCGGCGACGCGCGTGCGCGAGACGGCGCAATTCCTGCGGCGTGCCCTTACGGGCGAGCGCGTGGTATTCCGGGGCGAGACCTTCTCGGTGGATGGGTTTCGCTTGAGCCGCCCGCCCGAGGGGCCGATCCCGATCTACGTCGCGGCGCTACGGCCGGGCATGCTCCGCGTGGCCGGCGAGGTCGGCGACGGCGTGATCATCAACTGGCTCTCGGCGGGGGACGTGTCGAAGTCGGTTGCCGTCTGCCGGGAGGCCGCGGAAGCGGCCGGACGCGATCCCGCGGCGCTCGAGATCACGGCGCGGCTTCTGATCAACATCGATCCGCCGAGCCCGCAGTCGGAGCTCGCGGTGCGCCGGCACGTCACCGCGTATCTGAACGTTCCGGTCTATCGCGCGTTCCAAGAGTGGCTCGGGCGGGGCGAAGCGCTCGGGCCGATGTGGAGTGCCTGGCAGCGCGGCGATCGGAAGACCGCCGTGGCGGCGGTGCCCGAGGCCGTCATGAACGAGCTGATCATCCGGGGATCGACGGATGCGATCCGCGCCCACGTCCAGCGCTATCTGGACGCGGGCGTCGACACCGCGTTTCTCGCCCTCTCGACCTACGAGCAGGATCCATCGCGCCGCCGCGCGATCCAGCTCGACGCGCTTCGCGCGCTCGCCCCCGCTACGCGGCCGGCTCCGACCCGACTACGCTGACGAAGGACACGCACTCGCCGGGCGCGCCGCCCAGGTTGTGGGTGAGGGCGAGCTTGCGGCCGCGCGCCACCGACGCGATCTGACGCTTGCCGGCCTCGCCGCGCAGCTGCAGCCACGCCTCGAAGAGCATGCGCAGGCCCGAGGCGCCGATCGGATGGCCGAAGGACTTCAAGCCGCCGTCGGGGTTCACGGCCAGCTCGCCGTCGAGATCGAACGTGCCGGCGAGCACTTCCTTCCACGCGGTGCCGCGCGAGGCGAAGGCGAGGTCTTCCATCAGCACGAGCTCGGTCGGCGTGAAGCAGTCGTGGACTTCGGCCATCGCGAGCTCCTGGCGCGGGTCCTTGATCCCGGCCTGGGCGTACGCGTCGACGGCGGACGCCACCGCCTCCGGGAAGGTCGTGTAGTCGTAGTCGGGATCCAGCGGGCCGGCGGCGGGGCCGGCCACGAACGAGAGCGCCTTCACGTAGAGCGGCTTGTCGGTATAGCGGTGCGCGTCTTCTGCTCGGACGATGATGGCGGCGGCGGAGCCGTCGCTGACGCCCGAGCAGTCGAAGATGCCGAGGGGGCCGGCGACCAGCGGCGAGCAGGCGATCGTCTCCTTCGGGACTTCCTTGCGGAACTGGGCGCGCGGATTCAGCGCACCGTTCTTGTGGTTCTTCCACGCGATCCGCGTCATCACGTCCTTCAGGGCCGCGTCCTCGACGCCGTACTTCTTTCCGTAGGCCGGGGCGAGCAGGCTGAAGGTGGCGGGCGCGGTGAGACCGGCGCGGGTGCCGTCGCCGGGGACCGGCTGGCCCGGCAGGCCCGAGATCCCCGAGTCCTTCAGCTTCTCGACGCCGACCGCCATCGCGATGTCGTAGGCGCCGCAGGCCACCGCGTAGCACGCGTTGCGGAACGCCTCGGAGCCGGTGGCGCAGTAGTTCTCGAGCCGGCTCACGGGCTTGTAGTCGATCTTGAGGGGGCGCGAGAGCGTCAGGCCCGACTGACCCGAATAGAGCGTGCCGAGCCAGAACGCGTCGACGTCCGAGAGCGCGATCCCCGCCGACACGAGCGCGTCCTTCGTGGAGTCGACCAGCAGGTCGTTGACGCCCTTGTCCCAGTGCTCGCCGAACGGTGTGCACCCCATGCCGACGATCGCCACCCGGTCGCGGATCCCGTTGCTCGCCATCAGTCGTGCCCTCCTCCGGTCATCGCTTCAAGGACCTCAATTCTAACAGTGCGTTCTCGGACGCGCAGGTATGCTTTGGGCCATGGCCGTGAGCGAGTGGAGCCGGGCGATCGCGGTCGCGGCCTTCGTCGCGTCCTACGTCGTTCTAGACATGAAAGGTGAGAGGTGATCATCGTCTCCGGAAAGATCTACATGCGCGCCGACGTTTCACGCCACGTGGTGGCGTCCTCCGGCCCCCTGTAGCGGGCGGCGACCGGGTGCTATCGGCCGCGGAGCGGTCTGGCCTTCCAGAAGTAGTTGTGGACCCCGCCGGCGGTGAAGAGCCTGCGGAACGTCATCTCCACCCGGTCGCCGATCTTGACGGACGCGGGATCGACGTCGGTCAGCTCGCACTGGAACCGGCCGCCCCCCTCGAAGTCGATGACCGCGGCGACCACCGGGGGCGAGAGCGAGTACGCGAGCCGGTCCACCGTGAACGTCGCGATCGTCGCCGGAACATCGGCGAGCCGCTCGGGAACCATCCGATCCACGGCGTGGCACTTCACGCACACGCGCTGCGGCGGGGCATGTCGGGCGCCGCACGCCTGGCAGCGACTGCCGGTGAAGGCGAACTTCCACGACTCGGCGCGGAACGACGGAGCCGCCGCGGGGCGCTCGGGATCGGGTCGGCGCGGCGGCTCGCGCGGCAGGAAGCCGCGCCACGTCAAAAACGTCGCGTACGTGAGGCGGCCGCCCGAGGCGAGCTGCGCGGCGACCGGCGGCGCCGACCGTCGTGAGGCGATCGCCGCCGTCGTCCGGAAGATCGTGACGTCGCAGCCGTCGGCCAGCGAGACCACGGCGATCAGCTCGTCGGGCTTCGCGCGGTCGAGCGCGTCGGCGAGCATGAGCCCCGCGTGCGCCGTTCCGGTATTGCCGATGCTCGCGGCGAGATCGTCGGCCACCGTTCCCTTGGCGGCGCCGACCGACGAGGCGACGCGACGGCTCGCGCGCGCGTGCGGCCCGGTCACGATCCAGCGGGCCACGGCCGCGGCGGTGAGGCCCGCCTGCTTGAGCGCGTCGGCCACCGCGGCTCCGCCGAGCGGAACGTACGCGTGCTCACCGAAACGCTCCTCCCACTGACGGGAGACCGCGTCACCGGGCAGGCGCCAGCGCTCGAGGAACTCGGCCGTGGCCGAGGCCCGCGCCACCGGCTCGGCCAAAGCCTCGCGTGAATCGGCGAGGAGAAACGCCACCGCGCCGTCGCCGCCTTCGCGCTCGTCACCGCCGCCGGGCAAGCCGGTCCGGATGTCGGCGAGCGCGGCCAGCGTCGGCCGGCCGGCGTCGATCGCCGCCCACAGGGCTCCGGCGCCCGAGCGCACCGAGCCCACCATGTCGAAGGCGGACGCCTGAGCGTCGAGCGCGAGCGCCGCGTGAATGGCGCTCGCGTTGGTCTTGTCGAGATAGGCCGGGGTGGCCGTGGCGAAATAGACGGCGCCGGGCCGCACGTCGGGAGCGGCGCGCATCGCCGCGCGGGCGGCCTCGACGGCCATCGAGGTGCTGTCCTCGTCGTAGGAGGCGACGGACCGCGTGCCGGCGCCGGCGGGCGCGCCCAGCGACTCGCCGATCGCCTTGCGATCGAGACGGAAATAGGGCAGGTAGGCGCCGTACGCGACGATCCCGTTCACAGGTGGACGATTCTACCCGAGATCAGTTCGACAGGCCGACCTCGCGCGGCGATGCTTAGCGGCGCGTCGCCGCCTTGCGGATGGCGACGAACGTGGTCGGTTCGAGCGGCTCGAGCGCGGCCAGGCGGTCTTCGAGGTCGGGCTCGCGCGCCAGGATTCGCTGCTCGAAGAACGGCGAGACCGGCGGATTCGCGGCCGCGGCCGCTCGCAGGGCCCCGGCCAGGGTGAAGCGTGGCGCCGCGTGACCCATGTCCCGCAAGATCTCGATCGTCTGCTGATCGGCGTCCAGCTCCTGCTCGCGCGAGTAGGCTCGAACGACCAGCGGGTTCACGACGAAGTCGGCCAACCCCAACCCTGGCATGAAGAGACCCAGGACGGCAAACCCGGCGCTGAGCGACAGCGACAGGGTGCGCCGCTTGCCGGTGTGTCCCAGGATCTCGTGGGCGACCTTCTGGGCGACGAGCGCGTCGACGTGCCGCTGGGGCAGCCGCGCGAGGCCGTCGGAAAAGTAGAACGTCGCGGCGTCGGCCGCGAACGACGTGACGGTCGTCGTCTGGATCAGCGCGAACGAGTAGCGGTCGGGATCGTCGCCGGCGGCCTGCGCGGCGCGATAGAGCGTCCGTGAGATCTTGATGGTTCCGGGATCGCGTGGCGAAGGGTAGTAGGTGAGGTCGGGATGCGACGGTGGGAGCAGCGCGCATCCGGCGGTGAGGAGCGAGAGCATGACGAGGACGGCGAGTGAGCGAGGCATGGCCGGTCCATCCTATGAAGGCACCGGCGAGAATCCGGCGGAAATAAACAGCGCTCTGCGGGACGCCTACACCTTGGGGCGCGCCCCGCGAGCGACCACTAACGCAAGGCGCGCCCCGTATCGATGAGCCGCGCGTCCGTCATGGCACGGGCGGCGGCAGAGGCACGGCCGGAACCCTCTCCGGGACGTCCCGCCCCGGTGTCTCGGCTGCACCGGCCGTTCGGGTGCTTCGCGATCGACAGATGAGACGAAGCAGGCTCGCCGCTTATTTGACTGGCCGGAGCAGGGGGCGCAGATACGGCCAGAGACGATCGGCGATCATCTGCTGGCCGGCGGCGGTGGGATGGATGCCGTCGGCCTGATTCAGACGCGAGTCGGCGGCGACGCCGTCGAGCAGGAACGGCATCAGCGTGATCTTGGCGCGGCGGGCGACCGCCGGAAATACCGCCTCGAACTCCTTCGTGTACTCGGCGCCGTAGTTCGGAGGCAGGCGCATGCCGACCAGCAGCACGCGAGCGCCCGCGGCCTGGAACCGCGCGACGATCTCCTCGAGGTTGGCGCGGATCGCCTGCGGGCTCTGGCCGCGCAGGCCGTCGTTGGCGCCGAGCGCGACGATGACAACCTCCGGATTCGCCCGCAGGGCCCAGTCGACCCGTCGCAGGCCGCCGGCCGTCGTATCGCCGCTGACGCCCGCGTTGACCACGCGGTAGTCATAGCCCTCGGCGCGAAGCCGCGCCTGCAGTCGGGCGGGAAACGCCTCGTCGGCAGCGACCCCCAGCCCGGCGGTGAGGCTGTCGCCGAGCGCGACCACCACGCCTTCGCCGCGCGCCTCGCCCGCCGCGAGGCCCAGCAGCGCGGCGCCCACCAGGACGAGCGCGGCCGCGCGGAGTCGTCTCACAAGGCCAGTGTAGTATGAGGTCGGAGATGATCAGGGTTCGCGACGTCGTCATGCGCCTGCCGAGCGGCGGGCGACCGCTCACGATTCTCGACGGCGTCACTCTCGACGTCGCCACGGGCGAGGTCTGCGCGATCACGGGACCCTCCGGAAGCGGCAAGTCGACTCTGCTGGGGCTCATCGCGGGTCTCGACCGCCCGAGCGGGGGCTCGATCACCGTCGCCGGCGTCGAGATCACCGAGCTCGACGAGGACGCGCTCGCGCGGTTCCGCCGCGACACGCTCGGCTATGTCTTCCAGTCCTATCATCTGATTCCAACCTTGACGGCCGCGGAGAACGTCGCCATCCCGCTGGAGATCGTCGGCGCCCCGGACGCGCTCGGGCGCGCGCGTGCCTTGCTCGCCGATGTCGGGCTTGGTGACCGCACGCACCACTATCCGGTGCAGCTCTCGGGCGGCGAGCAGCAGCGCGTCGCGCTCGCCCGCGCGGTCGCGCTCGATCCCGGGCTGCTGCTGGCCGACGAGCCGACCGGCAATCTCGACTCCGCCACCGGCGTTCAGATCATCGAGCTGCTGCTCGCGTTGAACCGACGCCGGGGATCCACCCTGGTGCTGGTGACGCACGACGAGGCGCTCGCGGGCCACGCCGATCGCGTGGTGCGGCTGCACGACGGCCGGATCCTCAACGGCGCCTCGTGAGCCTTCCGTTCGCCATCCGCATGGCCTGGCGCGAGACCCGCGGCGCGGCGCGGCACTTCGCGGTGCTCCTGGGCTGCGTCGCGCTCGGCGTCGCCGCGCTGGTCTCGGTCGGCACGTTCGCCGCGAACCTCGATCGCACCCTGACCCGCGAGGCCCGCACGCTCACGGGCGGTGACCTCGAGCTCCGCTCGGCACAGCCGCTCTTCCTAAGTATCCACCATCTGTTACTACATCTGCCTCTACAGTGGGATTACCGCGACTGTCTAATATCTGTCTTGCATGTATGTGAGCTATCTGACTCATAAATTATCTTATTGTTGGTTTTTTGACTTTTGATTTTGGTTATTATATCCAAGATAGATCAGTGAACCTATCAATGGTAGAAATAAGACCAGGAAAAGCCAGAACATTTTAGAGCTACGATCTGTAAAAGGTCTGCTAAGCAAATCCCATATGGTCATAATGTAAAAGATGGCAAAAAAAGAGAATCC
>Ga0137403_10006377_pt1 | contig 13513 bp, 6 predicted proteins | sample CZOMad2_1_16fung_FD_122057 | JGI IMG/M metagenome (GOLD analysis project Ga0137403, IMG submission 122057) | Vadose zone soil fungal communities from Angelo Coast Range Reserve, California, USA - CZOMad2_1_16fungal (Hybrid Assembly) | ecosystem: Environmental > Terrestrial > Soil > Vadose zone... | reverse complement strand
CAGGTTGATGAAGTAGTAACACACACCCGGATGTCGTTCCGGCAGACGGCGGAACACATTGCGAAAATGGCGCGAACAGTGCACCACGCCCACGAACATGGCATTCTGCATCGCGACATCAAGCCGGGAAACATTCTGCTAGATGCGAAAGGCGAACCGCACCTTACCGATTTTGGCCTCGCAAGATTAGTTGAATCTGAGAGCACCGTCACGCGCACGCTCGAGGTGCTAGGTACACCCAGCTACATGGCGCCGGAACAGGCAGCCGGAAATAACACCATGCTAACCAGCAAAACAGATGTGTACGGTCTTGGTGCAGTGCTTTACCAACTCCTAACCGGCCATCCACCCTTTGCAGGAGGAACAACCTTCGAGACAATCAAGTTACTTTTGGAAACTGAACCGAGGCCGCCGCGCCTGTGGAATCCAAAAGTGGATCGCGACCTTTCCACGATTTGCCTAAAGTGTCTGGAGAAAGATCCACACCGCCGTTACCCTTCCGCTCTCGCGCTGGCCGAAGACCTGGAACGCTGGCTAAAGCACCAACCAATCCAAGCCCGGCGCACCGGAGTTGTTGCCCGAGGGAAGAAGTGGCTGCAACGAAATCCGACGGTTGCGGCTATGGTGGCGTTGTCGCTTGCTTTAATAGCCGCAGTGGGTGTGATCGTTTGGAAAAGCGAACTATTCCGCCATCCCGCAACAGCTAGCATTGCAGTGCTGCCATTTGAAAACTTGAGCAACGATAGAGAGGACGCCTTCTTTGCCGACGGTGTCCAGGACGACATTTTGACCAAGCTGGCGAAAATCGCCGATCTCAAGGTCATCAGCCGGACAAGCGTGATAGGATATCGCGGCAAACAGAACACGCGCGAGATCGGCGATGCGCTTCAGGTATCGCATGTACTGGAAGGCAGCGTACGTAAGACTGGAGCCTGGCTCCATGTAAATGCCCAGTTGATCGACGCGCGCACCGATATGCACGTCTGGGTGGAGCAATACGATCGCGATTTGAAAGACATCTTCGCGATCCAGAGCGAGATCGCTCAAAAAGTCGCAGAGCGCCTTCACGCCAAAATCTCGCCTGCTGAGAGGTTAGCCATTGAGCGCCCGCCAACTGCTGATCTCACCGCCTTCGATCTCTATAACCGCGCCAAAAAACTTTTTCTGGATATTTTTGTGACCCTCGCGGGTACGAGGAAAGCAGATTTGTTGAAGGCGGCCGATCTATTGAACCAGGCTGTCGCGCATGACCCGACCTTTTTTCAGGCGTATTGCCAACTCGCCTGGACTCACGACTACATTTACTACGATGGCTGGGATCGTACTCCTGCGCGTCTGGCGCTGGCTGATGCGGCTATCGAGGCGGCGTTTCGGCTTCGTCCCGATGCGGGCGAAGTGCATCTGGTGCGTGCCCGGAATCTCTACTTGGGATACCGCGACTATCAAGCAGCCTTAACTGAACTGGAAAGCGCTCGTCCTACTCTCCCCAATGACGCTCGGTTATTCGAGCTCAAAGGATATATAGAGCGTCGCCTAGGGCGCTGGGACGAGTCCACGCGCGACTTGGAGCGCGCAATCGAGCTCGATCCGCGCAACTTCGTCCTGCTCCAACAGATTGCGCACAATTATAAGGCGCTTCGGCGTTATGCCGAGCAAGCAGCCATCTTGGATCGCGCGCTGGCCGTCGAGCCAAATCACATCTATACGAAAGTCGAGCGCGCCTACGTGGATTTGGATTGGAAAGCTAATACACGGCCCGCGCATCAACTGATCGATGAACTCCGTGCGAAAGATCCCCGCGCACTCCAAAGCATCGCCGATTACTGGCTTGACTGCGCACTCACTGAGCGCGACCCAGCCGCCGCTGCCGATGCTTTGGCCGCGTTGGGCGAACGCAGTGTGGGCAATGAAACAATGAAATACAGCCCCAGTTTCATGGAAGGTTTTGTCGGTCGGATGACAAAAGACGATTCCAAAGCACGCATAGCCTTCACTGCTGCGCGCACGGAGCAGGAAAAACTGGTTCGCGCCAGTCCCAATGATCCTGGTCCCCTATGCATACTTGGTTTAATCGACGCCGGTCTTGGACGAAAAGAGGAAGCGCTGCGCGAGGGCTGGCGTACGATCGAGCTGCTTCCGTTAGAAAAAGATGCGCAGTCCGGAACGCGCATGATCGTGTGTTTGGCCAAAATCGCTGCCTGGGTTGGCGATAACGATCTCGCCTGCGAACAGCTTGGCCGCGCCAGCCGCCTTCCGAACGGCGTGAGCTATGGCGATTTGAAGCTGAAGCCGTGGTATGATCCCCTCCGCGGCGACCCGCGCTTCGAAAAAATCGTCGCCTCCTTGGCACCAAAATCTAACTGACCACAAATGGAGCGAATACTGCGCAGGATTCGCAGCAGGAAACGACTCCGCGCGTTACTGAGATGTTAGGCGAGCTAGGCGATTACGAGTTGCTGGAGGAGATTGGCCGTGGGGGTCAGGGGGTCGTATTTCGCGCGCGCCAAAGAAGTCTTAACCGCATAGTCGCGTTAAAAGTCATTGGGCTTGGCCAATGGGCGACCAAAGCACATCTCAAGCGCTTCCGACTTGAAGCCGAAGCCGCTGCGAGCCTCGATCATCCATGCATCGTCCCGATCTACGAGGTGGGCGAGCGCGATGGCCACTGCTACTTCAGTATGAAGTTTGTCGAAGGCGGCCAGCTTGACGAGGTAGTTAAACATACTCCGCTTTCGATCCGGCAGGCGGTCGGCCTCATCGCAAAGGTGGCCCGCACTGTGCATTACGCGCATGAACATGGTATTCTGCATCGAGACATCAAGCCGGGAAACATTCTGCTGGATGCAAAGGGCGAACCGCATCTCACCGATTTCGGCCTTGCCCGGTTAGTCGAATCTGAGAGCACGGTCACCCGCACGCTGGAAGTGCTGGGCACACCCAGTTACATGGCGCCGGAACAAGCAGCGGGTAACAATCCCGCGACTGCGGTACTAACCAGCGCAACAGATGTGTATGGGCTTGGCGCAGTGCTTTACCAACTTCTAACAGGCCATCCACCTTTTGCTGGAGGAACAACCTACGAAACTATCAAGTTACTTTTGGAAACCGAGCCAAGGCCTCTGCGTCTGTGGAATCCCAAAGTAGATCGCGACCTGTCCACCATTTGCCTGAAGTGCCTGGAGAAAAATCCGCAGCGGCGTTACTCTTCCGCTCTCACGCTGGCAGAAGACCTTGAGCGGTGGCTGAAGCACGAGCCAATCCAAGCCCGGCGCACGGGAGTTATTGGCCGGGGGAAGAAATGGCTGCAACGAAATCCAACTATCGCGTCGATGACAGTGCTGTCTCTCGCGCTGATAGCAGCGGTTGGCGTGATTGTTTGGAAAAGCGAAGTATTGCGTCGTCCCAAGGCAGCTGGCATAGCAGTGCTACCCTTTGAAAACCTGAGTAACGACAAAGAGGACGCCTCCTTTGCCGATGGTGCTCAGGACGACATCTTGACCAAGCTGGCGAAAATCGCCCACCTCAAGGTGATCAGCCGCAACAGCGTGATGGGATTTCGCGGCAAGCAGAACACGCGCGAGATCGGAGATGCGCTTCGAGTGTCTCACGTCCTGGAAGGCAGCGTACGCAAGACAGGTGCCTGGCTTCACATAAACGTCCAGTTGATCGACGCGCGCACCGACTCGCACGTCTGGGCGGAGGAGTACGATCGCGATCTGAAGGATTTGTTTGCCGTCCAGAGCGAAATCGCGCAAAAGATCGCCGGGGAGCTTCACGCCAAAATCTCAGCCGCCGAAAAAGTCGCTATCGAGCGCCCAGCAACGGCGGATCTTACTGCCTTCCACCTTTACAGTCGCTCCAAGAATCTCCTTCTGACTGCGACCTTTAGTAGTACTGAGAAAGCAAATTTGCTAAAGGCCGCCGACCTTTTGAATCAGGCCGTCGCGCATGACCCAACCTTTTTCCAGGCATATTGCCAGCTTGCCTGGGTTCATGATCAGCTTTACTTTTTTTATGGTTTCGATCATACACCTGCGCGCCTGGCGTTAGCCGAGGCGGCCATCAAGGCGGCATTTCGCCTGCGTCCCGATTCGGGGGAAGCACATCTCGCGCGAGCGGAACATCTTTATCGTGGATACCTCGATTATGACGGGGCGTCGGCAGAACTGGAAATCGCCCACCAGACCCTGCCGAATGACGCCCGGTTATTCGCGCTCAAGGCTTACATCGAGCGCCGCCGACCAGGTGGGAGTCAAGAAGAGGCGATACGCAATCTTGAGCGCGCACTCGATCTGGACCCGCGCAACTTTTTCATGCTAAAGCAGACTGCGTTTAACTATGACTATCTTCGGCGCTATCGGGAGGAAGCAGCAGTCCTGGACCGCGCGTTGGCGATTGAGCCGAACGACGTCGAGACGAAAGCCGCGCGCGCTGAGGTGGAATTCGACTGGAAAGCTAACATACGGCCCTTCCATCAACTGATTGATGAACTCCGCGTGAAAGAGCCTGACGCAGTCCAAAGTGTCGCCGATGGCTGGTTTGGCTGCGCGCTGGCAGAACGCGACCCTGTTGCTGCTGCCAATGCCTTAGCGGCTTTAGGCGAAAAGGGCGTTGAAAACGAGGCGGCAAAATACAGCCCGCACTTGATGGAAGGTGTTATCGCTCGGATGACGAAGGATGATGCAAAAGCATTTGCTGCTTTCACTGCCGCGCGCACGGACCAGGAGAAATGGGTTCGTGCCCATCCTGATGATGCCATTGCTCTATGCGTGCTTGGGCTGACAGACGCCGGTCTTGGACGAAAAGAGGAAGCACTGCGGGAAGGCCGCAGCGCGATTCAGCTGCTTCCGGTGCAAAAAGATGCGGTCGGCGGCAAGCGCGTCATCCTGTGGTTCGCTGAAATCGCTGCGTGGGTCGGCGACAAGGATCTCGCCTGCCAACAGCTTGCCGTCGCCATCCAACCCCCGAGCCAACTCAGCTACGGCGAATTGAAGCTGCTGCCATGGTGGGACCCGTTGCGGGGCGACCCGTGCTTCGAAAAAATTGTCGCCTCCCTCGCGCCGAAATGAGCTCTGGTCATCAATTGTTGTGCATTCGTGAAACTCCTGTCTCGTGGCGATTGTAATTAGAGTTTGCCGAAAGTGCGGCGCGAAAGTCTTTTCCGACGCACCAGAAGGACTTTGCACCGGGTGCGTGCTCGAAACAGCGCTTGGGGTCCTTCCAGACACTGTAGCCGCTGGCGATGACTGCGGCTCTGCTGAGAATCCACAACCAAATAACGCGGATGGCGTGCCGCAGGTGAAAATAACTTCGAAAGTTTTCGGGACAAAGCTGCTGGGTGAACTAGGCGACTACGAATTGCTGAAGGAAGTCGGTCGCGGCGGTCAAGGCATCGTCTTTCGCGCTAGGCAGAAGAGTCTCAATCGTATAGTCGCGTTAAAGGTAATTGGACTTGGACAGTGGGCGACACAAGCACACCTTAAGCGCTTTCGGTTGGAAGCCGAAGCTGCCGCGAGCCTTGACCATCCCTGTATCGTCCCCATTTACGAGGTAGGCGAGCGCGAAGGCCAGTGCTACTTCGCCATGAAGTTTGTCGAAGGCGGGCAGCTTGACGAAGTAGTTAAACACACACCGATTTCAATCCGGCAAGCAGTGGAACTCGTCTCGAAGGTAGCGCGCACCGTTCATTACGCGCACGAGCACGGCATTTTGCATCGAGACATAAAGCCGGGGAACATCCTGCTCGACAATAAGGGCGAACCCCATCTCACTGATTTTGGCCTTGCCCGATTAGTCGAATCAGAGAGCACGGTTACTCGGACGCTGGAAGTGCTAGGCACACCCAGTTACATGGCACCGGAACAAGCAGTCGGGAATAATCCCGCGATCGCCGGACTAACCAGCGCAACAGACGTATATGGGCTTGGTGCCGTACTTTATCAGCTTCTAACAGGCCATCCGCCTTTTGCCGGAGGAACAACCTATGAGACTATCAAGTTACTACTGCGAACAGAGCCGAGGCCACCGCGTCTCTGGAATCCCAAAGTAGATCGTGACCTTTGTACGATTTGCCTGAAGTGTTTGGAGAAAGATCCTCAGCGCCGTTACCCTTCCGCTCTCGTGCTGGCCGAAGACCTAGAACACTGGCTGAAGCACCAACCAATCCAAGCCCGGCGCACCGGAGTTATCGGCCGCGGGAAGAAATGGCTGCAACGAAATCCAACCGTCGCGGCTGTCGTGACATTGTCGCTCGCCCTGATAGCCGCGGTGGGTGTGATCGTTTGGAAAAGCGAACTCTTCCGCCGTCCCGCAACAGCTGGAATCGCGGTGTTACCGTTTGAAAATCTGAGTAACGACAGAGAAGACGTCTCCTTTGCCGACGGCGTCCAGGATGATCTGTTGACCAAGCTGGCGAAAATCGCCGATCTGAAGATCATAAGCCGCACCAGCGTGATGCAATATCGTGACCAGCATAACACCCGTCAGATCGGCGGTGAGCTGGGCGTATCCCACGTGCTAGAAGGCAGCGTCCGCAAGACAGGTGCCTGGCTACACATAAATGCGCAGTTGATCTACGCCCGCACCGATTCGCATATCTGGGCGGAAGAATACGATCGCGATTTAAAAGACATGTTCGCGATCCAAAGCGAGATCGCGCAAAAGGTCGCCGAGCAGCTTCACGCCAAAATCTCACGTGCTGAGAAACTAGCCATCGAGCGCCCACCAACCGCCGATATCACCGCCTTCGATCTTTATGGCCGAGCCAAAAATCTCGTTCTAGCCTGGAATTCCAGCACTACTGAGAAGGGGTATCTGTTGCAAGCAGCCGATCTGCTGAACCAAGCTGTCGCTCATGACCCGACTTTTTTCCAGGCATATTGCCAACTCGCCTGGATTCATGACCAACTTTACTTCTTCCGGATGGACCGTACGCCTGAGCGCCTGGCGCTGGCGGAGGTGGCTATCGAATCCGCGTTTCAGCTCCGTCCGGATTCAGGCGAAGCGCACCGCGCGGGCGCGGACCATCTTTATTACGGATACCTCGATTATAATGGCGCTCTGGCTGAGTTGGAAACTGCTCGCAAGACCCTGCCCAATGACCCTCGCTTATTTGAACTGAAGGCTTACATCGAGCGTCGCCGCGCCGGTGGTAATCAAGAAGAAGCATTACGCAATCTCGAGCGCGCGGTCGAGCTCGACCCGCGCAACGTTTTGTTGTTACAGCAGACCGCCCGGAGCTATGACTCTTTGCGCCGCTATGCTAACGAAGAGGCAATTCTCGATCGCGCGTTGGCAATCAAGCCGAATGACGTCTATTTAAGAGCTTGGCGCGCGTTCGTGGAACTGGACTGGAAAGCAGATACCCAGCCATTGCACCAGTTGATCGATTCAGTTCGGGCTACAAATCCTGCCACGATTCCAGATATGGGAGATAGATGGCTTACTTGCGCTTTGGCCGAACGCGATGCTGCCGCCGCCGCCAACGCTTTAGCAGCGCAGGGTGAAAGAAGCTTTGGTAACGAACTGGTAAAATACAGTCGGCACTTCATGCAAGGGATTATCGCGCAGATGACGAAAGACGATGCCAATGCGCGGGTCGCTTTGACTCTAGCACGCACGGAGCAGGAGAAACTCGTTCGCGGCGATCCCGAGGATGCCGGGGCTCTAAGTGTGCTAGGTTTAATTGACGCTGCCTTGGGACGAAAAGAGGAAGCGCTACGCGAGGGAAGGCGCGCGATCGAGCTACTTCCCGCGGAAAAGGACGCGATCAACGGCACGCGTCTGATCGTGGGTTTAGCAAGAATCGCTGCATGCATTGGCGACAAAGATCTCGCCTGCGAACAACTTGCCAACGCTATCCGCCTCCCGGGCCGGACGGTCACCTATGGCCAATTGAAGCTGATGCCGTGGTGGGACCCGCTGCGCGGCGATCCGTGCTTCGAAAAAATCGTCGCCTCCCTCGCCCCGAAATAATACAACCACGGATTCCTCGGATAACAGGGATATTTTGGAGTGCGGCGCTGCTACGCCGCTTTTCTTCTGTTAACCACGAATCGACACTAATCCGGTTTTATCATTTCGTGTCTATTAGTGGTTAGTCTGGTTTTTTCTTTATCTGCGCCATCCGCGAATCGAGCTGATGGGAAGAGCAAGATAGAAGGTAAAGCCGCGAAGGGTAGCGGCGAGCGAGTTGGGAAAAGGAGCGAGTTTCAAATCCGCGATCTTCCAATTCATAAACTTTCCGCGTAACGCGTCGGAAAATTTTACGAAGTACATCATTGAAGGGCACAGAGATGACTTCTTAAAACGACTGCTCAAACAAGGCCAAAACAACAGGGGGAATCACATCATGAACGGATCAAACACTGACCGTAGAAATTCGATTCAGCGCTCGCCTCTTCGGGGGACGTATCTACTGATCGCCGGGTTGCTCGGCGGCTTTGGGCTTTTCATCGCCCTCGCGCTCGCCGGCTTTGGGGTTTTATCGAGAGCGCAGGCCACTAACGCCGCACCGCCTCCAGATCCAGCGCTAACCGGACATTTTGGTCGGATGTTCCGTAATTTGCCACCGTTCGCCCCGCCAACGAATGCGGTTCGCGACGCTCTTATGGAGCTCGGTAGTCCAGGCGGGATCATCGATGCGAATGACGATCTGGCAGCGGGTCCTGTGGCGCTGATAACGGATCCCACCCTCAGTCTGGTCAACCGGAACAATCCTACTCATACCGCTGGAGTGACCTTCTTCGGCCAGTTCATTGACCATGACATGACGTTTGACCAGAGATCCCGGCTGGGATTCCCAACTCAGCCCATCATTTCACAGAACGCTCGCACTTGCTTCTTTGATCTGGACTCCGTTTACGCTGGAGGACCAGGCGGCAACCCGGAGTTATACGATCCAGCTTATCCCATCAAATTCTTGGTCGAAAGTGGTGGCCAGTTCGAGGACTTGCCGCGAGATCCGATTAACCACGTAGCGATTATCGGCGACCCACGGAACGATGAGAACATGGTGATCGCCGGCCTGCACGCGGCCTTTCTTTTGTTTCATAACCATGCAGTGGATCTCATTCGAACACAGTATCCGGGGATCCCTGACAATGACGCTTACTTACAAGCCCATCGCCTGACGGTGTGGCATTACGAGTGGATGATCCTTCACGAGTTTCTGCCACACGTCGTCCCTCAGTCGGTCATCGATGATGTCCTAACAAATGGTCGCCACTTCTATAACCCGCTACAGAACCGGGCGTTTATTCCGGTAGAGTTCCAGATCACCTACCGGTTCGGGCACAGTATGGTGCGGCCCTCATACCGCGCCAACCTCCACGGGGATAATGGACAGCCATTCTTTGGTATGATTTTCGACCCGGCGGGAGAAGGCAGCTCCGACCCCGTGGACTTGCGCGGCGGCGCGAGAGCTCCGAGGCGTTTTATCGGCTGGCAGACTTTCTTCGACTTCGGCGGCGCTTTCAGTGCCGATGCACGCCCGAACAAGAGAATCGACACAATAGTTTCGACGCCACTCTTCCATCTTCCGCTGGGGACGATATTCAATGGGATGCCGCCGGACTCGCTTATGCAACGCAATTTATTGAGATGTCTGACATGGTCGCTACCATCCGGTCAGCGCATCGCAAATGAAATGGGCATCCCACCGCTCAGTAACAGCGAGCTGGCTGAGCTGCAGGCGATTCGTCCTTCGTTTGTCGAATCGACGCCGCTTTTCTATTACATCTTGAAAGAAGCTCAGTTAAGGGAAGACGGACTACATCTTGGCCCCGTCGGTGCGCGTATCGTGGCGGAGGTATTCGTCGGACTGCTCCAGCTAGACCCTGACTCTTACCTAACCGTCCAACCAAGTTGGGTACCAACACTGCCCACCCACGACGGAACGCCGGAAAGTTTCCGCATGATCGATTTTCTCACTTTTGCTGGCGTGGATCCCACCAGCCGCGGCCAGTAGTGAAGCGCACGCACGCCAGAATCCCTTTTTGGAATGAACGCAATCAACATTTCAAAACCAAAGAGGGGATGAACTATGAATTCATTGATTTCATTCAACACAATTCGTTCGATTGTTACTTTTTGTGCACTTAGCTACTTTGCGCTTTTGCCAATCGCACACGCAGTCATTCCGCCACCGGACGGCGGCTATCCGGGAAGCAACACGGCTGAGGGAACGTCGGCGCTCTTTGATCTGACCAGCGGAATCGACAACACCGCTCTTGGCTTTCAAGCGCTCTTTCACAACACCACTGGCAACTTCAACAGTGCAGAGGGATTCCGCGCCCTCTTCAGCAACACCGCTGGCGTCCAGAACACGGCCAGCGGTGCTGGTGCCCTAATCAGCAACACTACCGGCAACTTCAACACGGCCAATGGCGTTAATACGCTTTATCACAACACCAGCGGTCTTCAAAACACAGCCATGGGCGTGCAAGCGCTCTACAGCAACACCAACGGCTTCTCCAATACGGCCAACGGTTATCAAGCGCTATTTAGGAACATCGGTGCCGCTTGGAACGCAGCCACCGGCGTGCAAGCGCTCTACAGCAACACCAACGGCAGCTTCAACACGGCCAACGGTTATCAAGCGCTCTTTAGCAACACCATTGGCTACCAAAACACCGCTTTTGGTTGTCAAGCGCTCTATCGCAATGTCGCCGGCGCTTTCAACACGGCCACCGGTTTTGGAGCGCTCACTTACAACACCGACGATTACAACACGGCCACTGGTTCTTTTGCGCTCTATAATAACAGCACCGGCAACAACAACACGGCCAACGGTTATCAAGCGCTCAGTCGCAACAGCGCCGGCAGCTACAACACGGCCATCGGTCAGAATGCGCTGCTTTACAACACCACCGGCATGAGCAACACGGCCATGGGTGCCAATGCGCTCTTTAGTCATAACACCACCGGCAGCTACAACACGGCCATCGGTCTCTCAGCCGGCTCGAACATAACGGGCGACGGCAATGTCTGTATTGGCTCATTCGTCTTTGGGGTTGTTGGCGAGAGCTACACCACCCGAATCAGCAACATCAGTTCGACACCTATGGGTATTTCAGGCTCAACGGTTGTCGTAGATGCCGCAGGGAAACTCGGCTACTTCTCCTCTTCACGGCGCTACAAGGATGAGATCAGACCGATGGCGAAGGCCAGCGAGGCGATCCTCTCGCTCAGGCCGGTGAGCTTCCGCTACAAGAGGGAGATTGATCCGACGCGCTCGCTCGCTTTTGGTCTGATCGCCGAGGAGGTGGCCGGGGTCGATCCAGAACTTGTTACCCCGAACCGGGATGGCAAACCCGAAGCGGTGCGCTACGAAGCAGTCAACGCGATGCTGCTCAACGAGTTCCTCAAAGAGCACAAGACAGTACAGGAACTAAGATCTACGGCTGCCACACAGGACGCAACCATCACAGAGCTAGAGTCAACTGCGGCGAGGCAGCAGGCGACAATCGCTCAGCAGCAGAAAGGAATCGAATTCCTCACCGCGCAGTTGAAAGAACAAGCGTCTCAAATCAAGAAGGTGAGCACTCAGATTCAGATCACCAAGGGAGCGCCGAAAGTTGCGACGACTAAACCCTAAACATGAGGACCCAACGGAAACAGACTCAGAAAGGCAGACGAAGGTTCGTATATTCGATCTAAATCAACAAAGACTAAAACAGGAAAGGAAATTAGGTTTATGAAAAATGGAAAGATCATACTCACAACGATTCTCTGTGCGCTTGGCTGTTTTGCGCTTGTGCTGACTGTCCAGGCAGTTACTCCTGCGCCGGACGGCGGCTATGCGGGCAATAACACCGCTGAGGGAACTTCGGCGCTCTTTAGCCTGACCAGTGGAATCGACAACGCCGCTCTTGGCTTTCAAGCGCTCTTTCATAACAATACCGGCAACGCCAACACCGCAGAGGGATTCCGCGCTCTCTTCGCCAACACCAATGGTCATCAGAACACTGCTACCGGTGTCAGTGCCCTCCTCAGCAATACCACCGGCAATTTCAACACGGCCACCGGCGTGCAAGCGCTCTTTAGCAACAGATCGGGCAATTTTAACACGGCCACCGGCGTTGCCGCGCTCTATTCCAACAATGGAGACCCAAACGCCGGGACGGGGTCTGAGAACTCGGCGTTTGGAGCTTCTGCGCTCTTTCATAATACCACAGGACACGATAATTGTGGCTTTGGCGCTAATGCGCTCTTCAACAATAACACTGGCTATGCCAATTGCGCCTTTGGCAAGGACGCCCTGCACTTGAACACCACCGGGCTCTACAACACAGCTATTGGTAAGGCGGCGCTCTCCTTCAATATTGCCAGCGACAACACAGCCGTCGGATCTTACGCGCTCAGTTTCAACGGCGACGGTGTCCAGAACACCGCCGTGGGCTCAGTCGCGCTTGTGAACAACGCGAGTGGCAACTTCAACACGGCCATAGGCTATCAAGCACTGCTTTTCAATGGCACCGGCAGCACCGACACGGCTGTCGGCGTGAACGCGCTTCTGCACAACAACGGCAGCAACAACACGGCCGTCGGTTATGGCGCACTCACCAATAGCACTGGCAGCAACAGCATCGCGCTGGGCACAAACGCCGGCTCCAACGTCACTACAGCCAACAACGTGATCTGTATCGGCACGACGGGTCAGAACGTGAGCGACAGCTTCTATGTCGGCAATGTCTTTGAAACGTCTATTGACGCCGATAACCTCCCAGTGCGAATCGATTTTAGGGGAAGGCTGGGCACCCAAACGTCGTCGCGGCGTTTCAAAGATCACATCGCGCCAATGGACGAAGCCAGCGAAACGATCCTGGCACTCAGGCCGGTGACCTTCCACTACAAGGATGATAGCAAGTGCCGACCGGAGTTTGGTTTGATTGCCGAGGAAGTCGCCAAGGTAGATCCCAACCTGGTGGCGCGCGACAAGGAAGGAAAACCCTACACCGTGCGCTATGACCAGGTGAACGCGATGTTGCTCAATGAATTCCTCAAAGCACATCGCAAAGTGCAGCGACAGGAAGCGACAATCGCGCAATTGCAGCTCGCTGCCCGCGACCAACAGAAAAACTTTGCGTCCAACCTGGCGAAACAGCAAAAGCAAATTGAAGCCCTGGCGTCGAGCCTTCAGGGAGTGAAAACCGAGCTTGAAGTTACCAAGCGACCAGTGCGGGTCCTTGCGAATAATCCGTAGATTTCCCCAGATGCAAGAAAGACTAAAAAGAAGAAAAAAGGGCAACCTATGGAACCATCAATTGAAATCAAAACCGTCACTCCGGTACTTGTAATCGGCTTTGCTCTGGCCTGCGCTGCGCTTCTGCCACGCGCGCAGGCGGTCAGTCCGCCGCCGGACGGCGGCTATGCGGGCAATAACACCGCTGAAGGCACTTCGGCGCTCTTTAGCCTGACCAGTGGAATCGACAACACCGCTCTTGGCTTTCAAGCGCTCTTTCATAACAATACCGGCAACGCCAACACCGCAGAGGGATTCCGCGCTCTCTTC
>Ga0137403_10006376_pt1 | contig 13516 bp, 11 predicted proteins | sample CZOMad2_1_16fung_FD_122057 | JGI IMG/M metagenome (GOLD analysis project Ga0137403, IMG submission 122057) | Vadose zone soil fungal communities from Angelo Coast Range Reserve, California, USA - CZOMad2_1_16fungal (Hybrid Assembly) | ecosystem: Environmental > Terrestrial > Soil > Vadose zone... | reverse complement strand
CTGACTGATTTCGCCCAACACGCCTTCTGGCAACTCCCTCTGTGCCGCCTTGCTAAATTGCGTGAACGAAGTTTTTTCGTTGACAGACAAAACGAGCAACAGGCTTTTACTATTCGAGCCACGCCCAACAATTTTCCATTCCTGCGCCAGTTGTTGCGAGAAATCAAAAATGTCCTGGCCGTTGGTTGTCTCGACAGTAGCAAGGTCAAATTGAATGCCCGTCTTCTGCTTCAAGTTCTCCAACGTGTTTTCCAGCTGCTGGCGGGTGGCGTCGTCGATCACGTGAGCGAAGTCGTTGATGTGCCCCGTTCGCTGCGGCAGTTGCGGCGTGATCTGCGCGAATTGGTCCGCGCCAAAAGAAAGCAAAAGTACAGCTGCGCCGCAAGCGACTAACAACAGTGTCGCCTTCCGATATAGTGATATTTTCATATGGACGATCTATAAACCTGTACGGTCGGGGAGCACGTTGAGTTGAACATTGCGGTCAAATGTAAGACGTTAGCGGGACCCATGATAACATCGCGTGCTTTTGTCAGCGAGTGACCAGGGTTACAACTGTCATGTCCGACAACCAGTTCTCCGGTGAGAAAGTGCGCGAACTCCACGAAGCATGGGCCGCCGCGCTGGCCGACGCCGAGGCACGGGCCCGCGCTGCCGGTCGTACGGATATCGCTGAGTACCTCGCTCTCCGTAGCTCGAACGATCTATTGCGAAAGACTGCGAGTGATTGGTTGTTGGCAACTTTTACAAAAGTCGCTGGTGAAATGAACCGGGCTGGCGCTTCCTTACAAATTACCAACGAAGACAATTACCAATTCAAAATGCCGAACGCTGTAATGGTGGGCCAACTTTTGAAACTCGAAAATGGTGTCAGACAGTTGCTGGTTGAAGTTGGCTGGCCGCGTGTTCCTAAGCATGGTTTCATTCGTGGCGGCGGTCTCGCGCTCGGCCGTCTTCGGCATTTTGGAATGAAATCAGCGAGCGAACATATTCGCCTGATTACTTCACCTGAAGGTGCTCCACGTTGGATAATTGAAAACATCCACGACACGCTCGCAGAAATCCATGAAGCAAACATCAGAGAACATATCGCAATCCTGCTCGATAGCTCGCGCGTTGACGAGATTCGCTTCTGACCATTTCGGCCAGCGCATGCACGTTTTCGAACCACTCCAATTCTTAACCTAATCAACCAACCGCAGGCAAAACGGCGGTAAAACACCTTTCTTCTTCCGTTAGTTGCCCATTGGCCTGTAAGGCACGGTGCTTGCCATTACGCGTGCGGCACGACGCTCGGCATGACAGTGTCCCCACGTCGAGCGGAACAACCGGGCAGACCGGAACTCTTCGGATGGCACTCGTGAGTGCGGTCGGCTCGAAAGAGTTTTGAGGAGGATGAAAATGAACCGACGTACAACAAAGATTTCAATTTTGGCGGCTGCGGTCCTGGCGCTTTGTCTGCCGGCGCTGGCTGCCGCTCAGGGCGGTTACGGCTACCCGGATTATGGCCGCGATCGGGATTACGGACGTAATGGAGATTACCGTAATGACCGAAACCGCACTTACGATGACTACGGGCAATACGGCCGGTACGACGACCGTTATCTCCGCGATTCAATCAGGCGGCTTGATCAGCTGAGTCGAGATTTCGACAGAGACCTTGATCGCGAACTCGATCGCAGCCGCGAAGATGGCACCCGTCATGAGGACCATCTGAATGCAGACGCTAAGGAGTTTCGTCGTGCAGTAGTGAATTTGAAAAACGCGTTCAATCAACGCAACCTGGAGAGTAGCGACGACGAGGCCCATCGAGTTCTTGATGCAGCAAGCCACCTGGAAGATATTGCAAGTCATCACTTTTACAACAATCGGCTGGCTTCCGAATGGTCAGCAATTGAGCAGGAGTTGAGCGTGATCTCAGACGCCTATGGAATTCGAGGAACGAATCACGGTGAATACAATCGTAATGGCCGACGTAACACCGACGACTATCGGCGAAACCGAAGGACCAACAATAACAACAACGATTGGTGGCGCCGTATTCCCTGGCCTAACTAATCGCTAAGCCTTCAACTAGCGGTATTCGAAGCCTCGTTTCCGTTCACTTGCGGGACGAGGCTTTCTTATGTTTGGCGCAAGATGACAGAATAGCGACATGCCGGGAACGCTCTATATTGTCGCGACGCCAATTGGCAACCTTGAAGACATCACTCATCGTGCGCTGAGAGTGCTGCGCGAAGTTGATGTTATCGCCTGTGAAGATACGCGGCACACCAGAAAACTGCTGAACCATTACAGCATCAAAACAAAAGTCATAAGTTATCACGATCACAACGAGCGCGAACGCGCAGTTGAATTGCTCAAGGCTCTCGCGTCAGGCAAGAACGTGGCGATTGTTTCCGATGCGGGCACGCCGAGTATTAGCGATCCCGGCTTTCGCCTGGTAAGTGAAGCGGGCGCCCAAGGCATACCGGTCGTTGCTTTACCCGGTCCGACTGCGCTGATTGCGGCGCTGGTGGCTTCGGGCTTGCCCACGGACGAATTCTTTTTTGCCGGCTTTCTGCCGGCGCCCTCAGGAGCAAGACGCGCGCGTTTGGCTGAACTGCGCGAGCTTCCCGCAACGCTCATTTTTTACGAAGCGCCACATCGCATCGCCGCCACACTGCGAGATGCTTTGGACATGCTCGGCGAGCGTGCAGCAGTAGTTGCACGCGAATTGACTAAGATTCATGAAGAGATCGCTCGCGGGCGTTTGAGTGAACTGGCAGAACGGTTTGGTGCAGAGGAAAAAGCGCGTGGAGAGATTGTATTGCTAATCGATCGCACGCAGATAGAAAGTGAATTGAATAGCGCGGGCGAGGTTCGCAACATCGCCGCCCTGGTTGCCGAGTTTGAGGCGGCGGGTCTCGACCATCGCGCAGCGCTCAAGAAAGCGGCGCGCGAGTTGGGCATCTCGCGCGATAAAGCCTACCGGCGGCTGGTTGCCGAACGAGGTAACTAGAGGCTAGAGCCCCGGCTAAAATAAAACCATTTTCCATTTCACATTTTTCATTTATCAGTTTCCATTTGTGACACGCGAATTCAATTTGGAAGCGCAACAGGGCTGATTGAAAAATTCCGAGACATTCTGAAGTCGTTGGATTAAACCTTAATCTCCCTCTCCCGTTGGGAGAGCGTCGGGGAGAGGGCTTGACGTCGCTAAAACCCTTCCCCTCTTTCCCCTTTCCAAAGGGAAGGGGAAGAATACTAAGCCAAATTACTGGGGACAGTTTTTGAGCCTGGCATGGTTGTGCAACGAGCTACTTGTTTCACTTCAAACTTGAATCTACCAATGACAAATGAAAAATGTGAAATGGAAAATGGAAAATCCGGCTTCTCTTCCTGCACCTCAGCCGCCACTCAACAGCGCCGGCAATTGCTTGTCAACCTTGGGACGTGTTGCCCGATTGGCCACTTCCCACAGCAGCATGTAAACCGTCCGCGTGACCTTCTCCATCTTTTGAAAATCAATTTTGTCAACGGAGTCTCCGGGCCGGTGGTAGTCCTCGTGCACGCCGTCAAAAAAGAACACGATAGGAATGCCCTTCTTCGCGTAGTTGTAGTGATCGCTGCGAAAGAAGAAGCGATTGGGATCGGTTGGATCGTCGTAACGATAGTTGAAAGTAATGTTCAAGTAATCTTTGTTAACTATTTCTGTCAACTCACCCAGCTCAGTACTCATCATTTTCGAGCCAATCACATAAACCTCGTTTGGTCCTGACAAATCCGCGTTACGTATATTCGTATCGCCTTCTTTCTTGCTGCGCCCGATCATGTCGATGTTGATCTGTGTCACGATTTTTTCGAGGGGAACGGTCGGATAGTTGGTGAAGTAGCGCGAGCCCCACAGACCTTTTTCCTCGCCGGCATGCCACACGAAGAGCACTGAACGCTTCGGACGCTTCGGCGCTTTTGCCAAAGCTTCGGCCATCGTCAGCAGGGCCGTCGTGCCCGAGCCGTCATCATCCGCGCCGTTGTAAATTGCGTCTCCATTCACCGGCAGCCCGATACCAACGTGATCGTAATGCGCGCCCAGGGCGACGTACTCATCTTTCAAAACGGAATCGCTGCCTTCAAAGACCGCCACCACATTTTGTGTGGCCAGCGCCTCAGATTTTATTTTGATAGTGAGCGAAAGCTGCTTTTCAGGATTCAGCTCAAAAGAATCAGGAACTTTACCGGAATAGATAGAGTCGAAGATTGCGGTGGCACTCTGTCGTTCACCCTGGAACAAAGCATTTGCCAGACGCGGCGCCGCCACGATCTCGGGCAGCAGCCCTAAGTCTGTTAGCGGGTTGCTAGAAACGAGGGGGACGGGCGAAGTTTGAAACTTCTCAACTCTAATAAGCCCGCGTTCAGTAAGTCGAGTTCGATTGCGATCCCAATTTGCCAGATATTGAAAGTCAGGAATGATTACCAGCCCTACTGCGCCTTGTTTCTGCGCGTACTCGCTGGCGGTCATATAATCTTCGCCACGCTTTCCTATTAGATCGGCGCGCGTAATCCCGCGCGGCAGTCCGTCGGGTGGTGAAAAAACGATGGCGATTTTACCTTTCGCATCGATTCCTTTGTAGGCATCGATATTTTTAGACTTAACAAACCAGCCGCTTCCCGCGAACACGAGCGAAGCGGAAATGTTGGCAGGGCGGGAATAAGGAATATAGTCCTCGCCCAGAATCAAAGTTTGATCGTTGAGCTGCACTCTGGTCTCGGCTTTTTCGAGATAGTCGCGTCGCAAGGCAATCCTTTGAAAGAACGAACCATCATCACCTGCAGGTTTGAATCCCCAGCGCGACAAATTCATCGCCAGAAATTTTGCGGTCGTGTCGAGTCCGCGCGAAGGCGTATCGCGGCCCTCCATTTCATCTGAAGCAATGAACGAAAGATAGTCTTTCAGTTCTGCAGCGGTGATGGTGTCAACGCCTCTTTGCGATGCGATCGAAGCTAGCGCGGCCTTCGCTGGTTGGTTCTTGCGCTGGGCGTAGCTCGCCGGAAGTGGAATCGCGAGCGCAGTGATCAATACCAAGACGGTTGAAAGTTTCCGCATCTATTTCTCCAAACAAATGATAGCTTTATGGAATACGTTGAAGTCGGTGCTGCGTACCGATAAATAATAGCATTAGTTCGGTAAGCTCAGTTTTCGCGCGAATATACCGATACAGCTTTTGTCACGTCACGCTCGCCAGGGCTACGTGCTCACAACGCGGCCCAATCAAGCTGCGCGAGATAGAGGATGAATGAGGCCTTATCTTGTCGAACTGGACGTACTGGGAATAACAACTTGCGCGATCTGTGTCAGGGCTGTCCACATGAACTCCGCGTCATCGCCTGTTAACATAATCAAATTGTGAAATGCTACTTGCGGGGGATTTGGCCGCACGCCGCCGTCAGTCAAATAAATGGTAAGGGTGGGTTTGCTGGTCTTGCGATTGAGCTCAGCCTTGATGATCTGGTCAGTGTTGACGATCAAATCGTTTAGTTTGACTAGCATTGAGGTCTCCTTATCTCGCGTGTGGCGCGGCGTTATAGCCGCTGCGTTGTCGCGCTTTTGACTTCACCAACCGCAATAAATCGTCTACGCGTCTTTTACGGCCTGCACAAGTTTGGTCAAAGAGTCTTTCGCGTCGCCGTAAAGCATGCCGGTTACTTCCTTGAAGAATAATGGATTTTCGAGTCCGGAAAAACCTTTGCCCTGCCCGCGTTTTAGGACCACGACTGATTTTGCGCGGTCCACTTCCAGAATCGGCATGCCCGCAATTGGACTATTGGGATTGTCGCGAGCGTCAGGATTAACTACGTCATTCGCGCCAATCACAACTGCAACATCAGTCGAAGGAAACTCAGGATTGATCTGTTCCAATTCGTAGAGCGACGAATAAGGAACATTGGCTTCGGCGAGCAACACGTTCATGTGCCCCGGCATGCGCCCGGCAACCGGATGAATTCCATACTTGACTGTGACCCCGCGCTTCTCCAGCGTGTCTGCCAATTCGCGGACTGCGTGTTGCGCTTGCGCAGTCGCCATGCCATAGCCAGGTACGAACACAACCTGCTTCGCATAAGCCATCTGCGTGGCAATGTCTTCCAGACTCACTTCCCTCATTACACCTTGCTTTCCGTCGGCTCCCGGGACGGAGGTCGCTGCGCTGCCAAACGCGCCAAACAGAACGTTGGTCATCGAGCGGTTCATCGCGCGGCACATCAGGATCGAAAGAATGAAGCCGGAAAAACCATCGAGTGTGCCGGCAATGATCAAAACGTTGTTGGATAAAACGAAACCAGTCGCCGCCGATGCGAGGCCTGCGTAGGAATTCAGCAGCGACATCACTACCGGCATGTCTGCGGCGCCAATGGGCATGACCAGCAAGAATCCGAAGATAAAAGCCAGCCCCACCATCGTGAAGAAAAGCGGCATCGAGCCGGGAACAAAGATCAAATAGATAAAGATGCCGACCGTAGTGGCCAGCAGTGCCATGTTGAAAATGTTCTGGCCCTTGTACGTGACTGGTGTGCCGCGTACCAGCCCCTGCAACTTTGCAAATGCTAGCAGGCTGCCCGTTGTAGTTAGGGCGCCAAGCATCACTTCAAAGCCGAGCGCGCTCATCGTTATCGTTTCAAGGTGACCGCCGTGACGATAGAACTCGGAAATACCGACGAGTGCCGCGGCGAAAGCGCCGAATGCATGCGACAACGCAGTTCGTGCGGCATCGCAGTCATCGGCACCCAAAGACCCATCGCCAAACCAACCAGCGAGCCCAGCACCAGGCCGGTAATGATCCAGGTGAAGGTGACGATCTCGTAATGCATCAGCGTGCCGATGATCGCCATCAACATGCCAAATTCAGCCAGATGCATGCCGCGTTTGGCAGATTCCGGATGGCTCAATCCCTTGAGGCCGAGAATGAAAAGGATGGAGGCCAGAAGGTAACTGAGTTCGATGAAGTAGGTGCGCAATGTTTTGAGCTTTGAGCTTGGGGCTTAGGTCTTTGGTCTTGGGTTTTTGCGTTACGGTTTATTGTTTCCGGTTTATTGTTTCCGGTTTACTGCTTGGCTTGCGCTTGAACATCTTCAGCATGCGATCGGTGATCACAAAACCACCCACAACGTTGGTGGTTGAACAAAACACAGCGGTGAAGCCAAGGATGGTGCTAACTGTGTTGTAGTGTGCGCCGGCAGTAACAATCGAACCAACAAGTGAGATTCCCGAGATCGCATTGGTCGCCGACATCAGCGGCGTGTGCAACAGCGGCGGCACTCGCGAAATAACCTGGTAACCAAGAAACGCCGCCAGCGCAAAAACGTAAAGCGCGGAGATTAATGTTGCTGAAGTCATTTTCGTGTCCTCTCAACGAAGCCTGCGGTAGCAGGCGGAAGCATAGAGCCCAGGGTGGAGCGAAGCGGAACCCTGGGACACGGCATCTCGATTATCTCGATTATCTCGATTATCACGAGCCCGGAAGCGGGCGGCAGAGCCGAACAACCAAAATCTGTCGCCCGTTTCACGGGCTTTGACTTTCTTCACATGCTACCCGGGGTTCCGCTTCGCTCCACCCTGGGGTTTATGCTTCCGTCTGCTCCGCAGACTCGTTGAATCGCGAAATCAACCAAGTCGACTTTTCATTTACCCGCAACTGCGCCCAGCGCTGCGGCTACTCTTTGATTCACTACCTGTCCCTGATGCGTCACGCACGATGGACCAACCACATCATCGTTCATCTCGATGTTCAGTTCGCCATCTTTGATCAGCAGTCCGAGAAAGGCGGTGACGTTGCGCGAATAGAGTTGGCTGGCATGTACTGGGACGGTGGCCGCCAAATTCGTTGGCGCGAGAATAGTCACACCCGCTCGTTCGACTACTTCATCCGCTTTGCTTAGAGCGCAGTTGCCGCCTGTTGCGCCAGCGAGATCGATGATTACCGAGCCGCGCTTCATTCCGTTCACAGCCTCTTCCGTGACTAATAGCGGCGCTCGGCGGCCAGGCACTTGTGCAGTTGTGATCACCACATCTGCAGTCTTCGCATGTTCTGCAATCAGATCTCGCCCGCGCTGCATTGCCTCTTCAGATAGTTCAACGGCGTAACCGCCCGCGTCTTCAGTTTTGATTCCGCCCAGCTCCACTTCCAGAAACTTTGCGCCGAGCGAGAGCACTTGTTCACCGGCGGCCGCGCGCACGTCATACCCTTCGACCACCGCTCCCAATCGTCTCGCAGTTGCAATTGCCTGAAGACCCGCCACACCCGCGCCCAACACCAGCACGCTCGCCGGCTTCACCGTGCCGGCCGCAGTCATCAGCAATGGAAACATCCGCGGAATGTGCGAGGCTCCAATTATCACCGCTTTGTAACCCGCGACGGTGGCCATTGACGACAATGCATCCATCGCCTGCGCGCGGGTAATGCGCGGCACAAGTTCCATCGCAAATGTGGTGAGACCATGATTCAGCGCCGGCGTTAAAGCTTCTGGCTCGTCGAGCGGACGCAGGAAACCGAGGACGGCTGCGCCCTTTTTCAACGCTGCGAAAACTTCCTGCGAAGGACGATTAACCGCGACCAGAACATCGGCTGCGGCAAGCAGCGCATTTCGATCAGTGGAAATTTCTGCGCCGGCTTCGCGGTAATCATCATCCGATCGCGCCGCCGCAAGGCCAGCGTTACTTTCAACCGTGACCGCGGTTTTAAGCGCTACGATCTTTTTCACCGAGTCAGGCATTAACGCGACGCGCGCTTCCCCTGCTTGTGTCTCTCGCAGCACAACTATATTCATCTTTTTACGAGCGAGTGCGACCGACTTGAATGAAGTTGAAACTACCGGGGCGAGAGTATAGCACTCGGAAAAATGCGCCTACAATTTTTGTTAGCCTAATCAATCATAAGAACGTGATCCACAGATTACGCAGGTTACACCGATAGATAAGCAACAGCTGGCTTGTGAACCGTAGTTGCCGAGTCCAAGCGTAGGCGACGTGAGGCACAGGTTTTGTGCGGGACCGTCAATCTGTGAAATTTGCTTAAGCTGCGGGTACTACTCCAACTTGCGAAGGCGATAGATGGATACCTATAATCAATTTCGACCACGGCGCATTGGTGTAGTTGGTTAACACGCTGCCCTCTCAAGGCAGAGATCACGGGTTCGAGTCCCGTATGCGCTACCAATTTTCGCCGAGGGCCATCGTCGCACGCACGCCGCTAAACACGGTTAACCCCTTCCTTTATTTGACTTCTCTTTGACCTTGTTTCTTTGACTTTCCCGCCGTCCGTAAAATAAAGTCGGTGCTCAAACGAGAGGACACTATGACAAAGTCGCTAAGTGAGGAGTCGCTGGGAGATCTCTCTGTCAAACTGCGGCAGGCAAACAACGATTTTTCCCGCAGCTATCCCGGCGAAACCGGGAAGCGACAGCCGGTGCACACCGTCTATGGCGGCGCGCATCTTTTCAAATCCGATTCGGCAGCCCGGCTGGGTGCTCTCGCGCAGCGCTCACTGGATCAGTTTGCTCCGGATTTTCTGATGTTTGCGAAAGCAATTGGCCTGACCGGCGCGGAGAAATTGCCTGATTCGCTCGACGAAGCCGAAGGTCTGGCCGCGCTGCTCGCAACCAATCCTGAAGAACTGAAGCAGACCAACGAAGCTGCCTGGCTGGCCCACTCAATATACAGCCGTGTCGGCGAAAAACTGCGCCGCGAGCCGGTGGAGGATTTTCGCATCGACTTTGAAGACGGTTATGGCAACCGGTCTGATGAAGAAGAGGACGGACATGCAGCTTCAGCGGCAAGCGAAGTAGCCGAAGGAATTGAAAACCGTACGTTGCCTCCCTTCATCGGCATTCGCATCAAGCCTTTCACTGAGGAACTTCGGGAACGTAGCTTCCGCACTCTGGACATCTTCGTTTCAACCCTCACAGAGCAGACTGGTGGAAAACTTCCTGACAACTTCGTAGTGACCTTGCCTAAGATTACGATCCCCGAACAGACTGCTGCGCTCGCCGATCTTTTTGACTTAATCGAAAAGCAGACCAGTCTGGCCGCAGGCTCTCTTAAGCTAGAGATGATGATCGAAACTACGCAGTCGATCATCAACGCTCGTGGTGAAATCAATCTTCCGCTGCTGCTGGCAGGCGCGCGTGGTCGCTGTGTGGCTGCCCACTTCGGAACCTATGACTACACGGCGAGTTGTAATATCACGGCGGCGCACCAGCACATGCTGCATCCCGCCTGCGACTTTGCCAAACACATGATGCAGGTTTCTTTTGCCGGCACCGGCATCTGGCTTTCGGATGGCGCCACGAACATCATGCCGGTGGCGCCACACCGTTTTAGTGAAGGTGGCCCACCGCTAAAGCCCGAGCAAATCGCGGAGAACCGCGAAGTTGTCCATCGCGCCTGGAAGCTGCATTACGATCATGTGCAACACTCTCTTGAGAACGCTTATTACCAGGGTTGGGACCTGCATCCGGCGCAACTCCCAACGCGCTACGCTGCTGTTTATTCGTTTTTCCTGAGAAGCCTGGACGCAGCCTCAGAACGTTTGAAAAATTTCGTGGAGAAGGCGGCGAAGGCGACCTTGGTTGGCGATGTATTTGACGATGCGGCCACGGGCCAGGGGTTACTCAACTATTTTCTCCGCGCCATTAACTGCGGGGCCTTGACTGAAGAAGAGGCGGTTGAACGTTCGGGACTCACAATAGCCGAATTGCGTTCCGGTTCGTTTGTAAAAATCCTGAATAACCGACAAAGCTTGTAGTTGAGTTCTGTAGTTCAGTGTAAAGCTTTAGCTTGAATGTTTACTAACGAGCGACCTGAACGCTACCACCCCACGCGGGCTGCGGCTTTCCCCAGGGGTTGAACTCTGAACTTCTTGAATTCATTGTGGGAGGTCCAAATGAGATTAGTTGTTAGCTTGCTGCTTCTCGGGACGATGCTGTTGATGAACCTTTCCGGAATGCAAAGGCGTGGGGCCAGGAAAGAGGCTGGCGATCCTGAGCTGGCAAAGAAGATTCGACGGTTCGCACCTACGGTTTTGACTGCCAACACTGGCAGTCTTCCCGTCAATGATCGCAAAGCGTTAAAGAAGATCATCGAAGCGGCAAAGTTGCTGGATCCGCTGTTTTTGCGGCAGGTGTGGAGCGGCAACGACGAGCTATACAAAAAACTCGAAGCTGACAAGACCGTAGTTGGTCGCCAGCGCCTGCATTATTTCCTGATCAATGATGGGCCGTGGTCGCGGCTTGACAACAATGAACCCTTCATCGAAGGCGTACCGCGCGAGAAACCGCCGCAAGCGAATTTTTACCCGGACGACATAACCAAAGACGAGTTTAATTCCTGGCTCGCGGGCTTGCCCGGCTCAGAGAAGGAGAAAGCTACGGGCTACTTTTATACGATTCGCCGCGACGCCGGTGGCAAGTTAATGAGCGTGCCTTATAGCCAGGAGTATCGCGAGTTTCTCGAACCTGCTGCCAAATTGTTGCGCGAGGCAGCGGCGTTGACGACGAACCGAACGTTGAAAGACTTTCTCAGCAAGCGCGCCGACGCGTTTGCCTCCAACGATTATTACGCGAGTGATGTCGCCTGGATGGATCTCAACGCGCCGATCGACGTGACGATCGGACCTTACGAAACCTACGAAGACGAACTTTTCGGCTACAAGGCGGCGTTCGAAGCCTACGTCACACTGACGGACGCCGCCGAGAGCGCCAAGCTGAAGAAGTTTAGCCAACACCTGCAGGAGCTCGAAAACAACTTGCCGCTCGAAGCGCGCTACCGCAACCCGAAGCTCGGCGCGTCGTCGCCGATGCGCGTAGTGAATGAAGTTTTCAGCTCCGGCGAAGGAAATAACGGCGTGCAGACTGCGGCCTTCAATCTTCCCAACGATGAACGAGTGGTGAAGGAAAAGGGCTCAGCGCGAATCATGCTGAAAAACGTTCAGGATGCGAAGTTCAACAAGGTTCTCATTCCGATCTCACATGTCGTGCTGACTCCTGCGCAGCAGCGCGAGGTTGCCTTCGATTCGTTTTTCACACACATACTCATGCACGAGCTGATGCACGGATTGGGACCACACAACATCACGGTCAATGGTCAGCCGACAACCGTGCGCTTGCAGCTCAAGGAACTCTATTCCTCCATTGAGGAAGCAAAGGCAGACGTGACTGGACTCTGGGCTTTGCAGTATTTGCTCGACAAAGGGGTTATCGACAAACAGATGCAGCGGACGCTATACACCACCTATCTTGCCAGCATGTTTCGCTCGGTGCGGTTTGGCTTGACAGAGTCGCACGCGCGCGGTGTGGCGATGCAGTTCAATTACTTCACGGATGAAGGCGCGATCAAATTCGACGCGGCGACCGGCAAGTTCAGTATTGATAACGGAAAGATACGAGAGGCGGTGCGGAAGCTAACTCACGACTTGCTGACCCTTGAAGCCGAAGGCTCATACGATAAAGCGAAAGCGATATTGGAGAAGTATTCACTGATTCGCCCCGAAATGAAGGGCGCGCTTGATCGGCTAAACGACGTGCCCGTGGATATCGAGCCGATCTTCCCGCTCGCGAATTTGACTGTCCCGCCTGTGCCGATATACAGGTTGTTTTGGATTGAACCGGCGTCAGCGACGCATGAGGTTCCGTTGACGTTCCACTGGTTGAAGGCGTAAGAGGTTGTAGATACTGTCGAAATTCCGATTGCGATGGCCAGTGCTGCCTTGTTCATTTCCCATCTCCTGTGAACGTGAACTTAACTTCAGGATCTAACGGTGGATATAAACCTGAAACACTGGTCAGGCACCTGGTAGGATGTGATTCAGCATAGCACAAGACAGCTGTCGACGGTGCAAGAATGTTTGGCAGGGTTACTAACTTCGAAATGACCTCGGGAGTCTACCAGCAATAACGCGAGCCGTTCCAGCGCCGCCGCAATGCGCTGGAGAACATCGGCATCGAGGACGGAGGCGGGCGACTGCTGCGGTGAGGACATGGAACTGCCTTTTTTGGTCGCTCCCCATTAGCGGGGCAGGGGGCTGGCCGCAAGGCGCTCCCGCACTGCAAAAATTCCAGGGATGATGGCGCATGATGCCCATTTTCATGGGGCCGCTGCCCCGCATTGCAATCGGGCGGGCGGCCGGTATAGTCCGCGCAACTTCGGAGTTGGCAGCGGTTTCGCGACCGCCCGGCGCGCCGGCCATTGAAATGGCAGCGCTTGCCGGTCAAGGAGAGTTTTCACATGGGCGGCACGGACTTGATGAGCAATATAGGCGGCGTGCTGCCTTTTATTCTGATTTTTGTCATTATGTATTTCCTGATCTTGCGCCCGCAGCAGAAGCGGGCGAAGCAGCACCAGGAAATGGTGAAGAACCTGCGGCGCGGCGACAACGTGATCACCACGGGTGGCCTGGTCGGCAAGGTCACCAAGGTGGTCGACGACGATCAGGTCGAGATCGAGATCGCCGACGGCGTGAGGGTGCGGCAGGTCAAGAGCATGGTG
>Ga0137403_10006375_pt1 | contig 13516 bp, 12 predicted proteins | sample CZOMad2_1_16fung_FD_122057 | JGI IMG/M metagenome (GOLD analysis project Ga0137403, IMG submission 122057) | Vadose zone soil fungal communities from Angelo Coast Range Reserve, California, USA - CZOMad2_1_16fungal (Hybrid Assembly) | ecosystem: Environmental > Terrestrial > Soil > Vadose zone... | reverse complement strand
ATTTCCAAGGTCAGGAACTGCTCGCCCACCTCGGTCACCTTGCCGAGAATGCCGCCGGTGGTCGCCACTTCATCGCCCACGGCGACCTTGGAGAGCATTTCACGCTGTTCTTTGGCGCGCTTGTTCTGCGGCCGGATGAGCAAAAAATAGAACACGACCAGGAGCAGGACGGGCAGCAGCAAGGCACTCAGCATGCTTTGCCCGCCGCCCGCACCGGCGGCCTGCGCATTTGCTGTATTTATGAAGAAATCCATAGTGTTACACTCGTTTTTTGCAGCGGACGCCACGACACAAAGCCGCGTAGTATACAGGAGCGGTGCCCAAACTTAACGCGGCGGCACCTTCTTCAGGGCGTAGAACTCCGCCGCGTAGGCCTCGAACCGCGCCGCCTCGATCGCTCCCCGTATTTCCTTCATCAAACGTTGATAGAAGTAGAGATTATGAATGGTGTTGAGGTGCGCGCCCAATATTTCGCCGCATTTATCCAAATGCCGCAAATAGCTGCGGCTGTAGTTCCGGCAGGTGTAGCACTCGCACCCCTCGTCGACCGGACCCGTATCCCTTTGATGAGCCGCGTTGCGGATATTGATCACGCCGGAGCGCGTGAACAGATGCGCGTTGCGCGCGTGGCGCGTCGGCATCACGCAGTCGAAGAGGTCGATGCCGCGCCGCACCGCCTCGATGATGTCCTCCGGCCTTCCCACGCCCATGAGATAGCGCGGCTTGCGGAGCGGCATGTGGGGCATGAGTTCATCGAGCACGCGGTCACGCTGCGCCTCGCTCTCCCCCACCGCGAGGCCTCCCACGGCGAGGCCCGCAAAGCCGACTTCCTCGAGGGCCGCGAGCGACGCCAAACGCAGGTGCGGATAGATGCCGCCTTGCACGATGCCGAACAGGGTGCCGGGAGGTTCGGTGCGGTAATACTCATGAAAGCCGCGCACCGCCCAGCGCATCGACAATTCCATGGATGCGCGCGCTTCGGACTCCGTGGCGGGATACGGCGTGCATTCGTCGAAGCTCATGGCCACATCCGAGGCCAGGGTGCGCTGAATTCGCATGGATTCCTCCGGAGACAGGAACACCTGCGCACCGTCGACGGGTGAGCGAAATCGCGCTCCCTGCTCGGTGATCGTCCGCATCTCCGCCAAGCTCCAGACTTGAAAACCGCCCGAGTCCGTGAGGATCGGCCGCTGCCAATGCATGAAGCGATGCAATCCCTGATGCGCCGCGATGACATCGAGCCCCGGCCGCAGATACAAGTGAAAGGTGTTGCCGAGCACGATTTCGGCGCCGATTTCTTCGAGATCCTCCGGAGTCATTGCCTTGACCGTCCCGTAGGTGCCGACCGGCATGAACGCCGGCGTCTCCACGGTGCCCCGCGGGAATTGGAGCCGGCCCCGCCGCGCCGCGCCGTCTCTCGCCAACAACTCGAACTGCATCGGCCCGAGCGCTCGGTGAGGAGCGCTCATGCGCGCTGCAGCGCCGACGCGGAAGGTGTCAGGAACATCGCATCACCGTAGCTGAAAAACCGGTACCGCGCCTGCACCGCGTGCGCGTACGCGGCCAGCAGCGCTTCTCGTCCGACGAAGGCCGAGCACAGCATCAACAGTGTCGACTCCGGCAAGTGAAAATTGGTGACCATGGCATCCACGGCGCGAAACTTGTGGCCCGGTTTGATGAAAATACGCGTGACGCCCCTATACGGCGCGATGCCGCGCCCGCCGGCGGCGTCCGGAACGCTGCGGCCGTTCGCTCGAAGCTCGCCTTCCTGCGCGAGGGCGGCGGTCTCAAGGCTCCTCACTACCGTCGTACCCACCGCAATCACGCGTCCGCCGGCTGCGCGCGCGGCATTGATCGCATCGCAGGCGGCCTCGGGCACCTCTAGGCATTCTTCATGCATCTCATGCCCTTCGATGTCGTCCACCCGCACCGGCTGGAAGGTGCCGGCGCCGACGTGCAAGGTGACGAAGACATGGCGAATTCCCCGTTTCTCGAGCGCGGCAAAAATATCGGCATCGAAATGCAGGCCGGCGGTCGGCGCAGCGATTGCGCCCGGCCAGCGCGAATAGACGGTCTGATAGCGCTCGCGATCGGCGCTTTCCGCCTTGCGGCCGATGTAGGGGGGCAACGGCATTTCGCCGTGCGTCTCGAAAAAAGACGCGACATCACACGAGAACTGCAAGTGGTAGAGATCGCTCCGTCTTCCGAGCATGTGCGCGGTACAGCCCCCGGGGAGCCTCACGGCGGCGCCCGGCTTCAAACCCTTGCTGGCGCGCAGGTGCGCCAGCGCCGTGTTCGCCGTCAGCGCGCGTTCGAGCAGGATCTCCACGCGCCCGCCGCTCTCTTTGATGCCGAAAACCCGCGCGGGAATCACGCGTGTATCGTTGAAGACCAAGAGATCGGCGGACTCGAGCAAGGACGGAAAATCGCGAAATTGCAGGTCCCGCCGCGATCCGTCGGCGCCGTCCAGCACCAGCATCCGGCTGGCGGAGCGCGTCGCGGTGGGCCGTTGGGCAATGAGTTCCTGGGGTAGATCGAAATGGAAGTCCGTGCGCCGCATTGAGCCAATCATTAGCGGCAATCGCCCCAATTATCAAATATACTGCGCGCCCTGGCACGCCCGGATGGCGGAACTGGTAGACGCGCCGGACTCAAAATCCGGTGGTGGTGACACCGTGTGGGTTCGATTCCCTCTCCGGGCACCAGAATCTTATTTATGGACGTCATTTGAATTTCTGCAGCAATTGCGGCTCACCCGTGGAGCTCAAGATCCCCGCCGGGGACCATTTACCGCGTTTCGTATGCACAAATTGCGGCATGGTCCACTACAAGAACCCCCTGCTGGTTCTGGGTTGCGTGCCCGAGTGGCAAGGCAAAATCTTGCTGTGCCGCCGCGCCATCGAACCTCGCTCAGGGTACTGGACGGTGCCGGCCGGTTTCATGGAAAACGGCGAAACCTTGCAAGCCGCTGCGGCGCGCGAATGCTACGAAGAGGCAACGGCGAAGGTCGAGGTCGGCTCGCTGTTGGCGGTGGCCAGCGTGACCGGTGCCAACCAGGTGCACGTGATGTTTCGGGCCAAATTGCTGCAGCCCGAATTCGCGCCGGGAGCGGAGAGCTTGGAGGTCGGCTTGTACGCGGAGGCTGAGATCCCGTGGGCGCATTTGGCGTTTCCAAGCGGCGAGTTCACGTTGCGCAAATACTTCGAGGATCGCGCCGCAGGACGCGAGGATCATCATTTCGTCGAGTTGAGCCGCCGGCTGAAGTCCTGATCCGGCCGCCAACCCTGCGCGCTTTCCGGATCCGGCATTACGGCTGTGGCAGAATAGTATTCACGTTCAACCGGTCAACAGAAGGGTAAGTCATGGCATTCGTGGTCACCGAAAGCTGCATCAAGTGCAAATATATGGATTGCGTGGAAGTCTGTCCCGTCGATTGTTTCCACGAAGGCCCGAACTTTCTCGTGATCGATCCCGACGAGTGCATCGACTGCACGCTGTGCGAGCCGGAGTGTCCGGTGGAAGCCATCTATTCGGAAGAAGAAATACCGGACGGTCAGGAGAGCTTTCTCAAGCTGAACGCGGAGCTGGCGAAGAAATGGCCCGTGATCAGCGAGAAAAAAGATGCGCCGGCGGATGCGAAGCAATGGGAAGGCGTGCCGGAGAAGCTCAAGCTCCTGGAGCGTTAGCGCTTCGCTAATTGGGATCTTTGATTTTCAGCGCTTCGCCGATTTTCAGCGCTTCGCCAATTGCAGATCTTTGATTTGCTGCACGAGCTCGCGCGACGGCATGTAGCCGGAAATCAAGTCGCCGCGCTCCGTGACGATCGCGGGCGTGCCGCGCACTCCGATGCTTTGGCCCAGGGCGTATTCGCGTGCGACCGGCGTCGCAGCGCAAGTCTTGGTCATATCCAGCTGAGCGCCGCTCTTCGCGCGGGTGAGCGCTTCGTTGCGATTCGCCGAGCACCAGACGACTTCGGCCTTTTTCCAGCTATCCGTATTGGGGCCGGTGCGCGGAAAAAACATGTAGCGGACGCGTACGCCCAGGCGGTTCAATTCAGCTATCTCGCTGTGCAGCTGGCGGCAATAGGCGCAATCGACATCCGTGAACACCGTGATGGTGTACAGCGGATTCTTGGGGGAGAAGATCACCATCTGCGATTCGGGAACCGCGCTGATCATGGCGAGACGCGCGCGCGTGCGCACAACTTCGGTCAGATTTTCACGCGAATCCATGTCGTAGAGATTGCCGTCGATAAAATACTTGCCGTCGGCGGTCAGGTAGCTGACTTCTGCTCCCTGAACGATTTCGTAGATGCCGGGGATCGGCGAAGGCCGCAAATCGTCCACCTTCGACCCGGCCGGCAAGCGTTTCAGCAAGGCCGCGCGCGGATCCGCAGCCTGGGGGCTCGGCGGCGATTGCCCCTGATCGGCAGCGGCCGCGCGAGCGCATAATCCGGCCGTACAAACGGCGAGAGTGAAGGCGGCGAGAATTCTCAACATGCACAGGCTCCGGCGGAACTAGACTCTTCGACCCCGCGGCAATCCGGAGGTTCAAGCAATTCTAGCAGGGCTGCACGAATCCTGGGGCCGCGGGCGCTTCGGCTGTCTAGCCCCGCGGGTGGTGCTGGGAATGCAGTTCTTTCAGGCGCTCGCGGGCGACGTGGGTGTAGATTTGAGTCGTCGACAGATCGCTGTGCCCCAGAAGCATTTGCACCACGCGGAGATCCGCACCGTGGTTCAACAAATGTGTCGCGAAAGCATGCCGCAAGGTATGCGGTGAGAGTTCCTTCTCGACGCCGGCTTTCTTGGAATAGCGCTTGATGATGTGCCAGAACGCCTGGCGCGTCATGCGGTCGCCGCGGCGGGTCGGGAACAGGTAGTCCGTCTGCCGTTCCAGCAATATTTCAACTCGCGGACCCTGCATGAATTGCTGCAGCCACTTCACGGCTTCGTCGCCGAGCGGTATCAGACGTTCGCGATTGCCCTTGCCGACCACGCGCATCACGCCCTGATTGAGATTGACCTGATTGTGCTTCAGGCTCACGAGTTCGGAGACCCGCAGGCCCGTGGCATACAGCACTTCGAGCATGGTGCGGTCGCGGTGCCCCAAGGGGTCCGACACGGTCGGCGCCTCGAGCAGCGAATCGACTTCGGCTTCGGTCAGCGATTTGGGCAGGGATCGGCCGATTTTCGGCATCGCGATTTGGGCGGTCGGATCGAGCTCGATCAAGCCCTCGCGCATCATGAAGCGAAAAAAGCGGCGAAAACTCGACAGCTGCCGAGCCGTCGATCGGGGCCTCGATCCGCCCTCCACCCTCGCCGCGATGAATCCCAGTATTTCAATACGCGTGGCCTTGAGCAATGCGCTGTCGCGCTCTTCCAACCAGCGTGCGAGCGCGGTCAGATCGGCGCGGTACGCGGCCAGGGTATTTGCCGACAGCCCACGCTCCAGCCACACGGCGTCGAGGAAACGTTGCAAGGCGGGATCCGCCGTTTCGCGGACAGCCGGTACCGCTGCGCCCGAGGTGCGTGTATAAACCGTCCGTTTGAGAGCCGTCGCCATAGTTTTCCGCGTGGGTTTTCGCACGAAATGGTGCCGAAGCGCTACTTAGGATCCAGTATGCGAGGGGTGCCGGCAGGTCGGCGTGACCAGAATCACAGTACAGTTAAGTATTAACATAAGGTGAACCAGATCACAGAAGAGAAGCAGCAAAGTCTGCGCGGAGTCTCGCAGCCGCTGTATACCGCCTATTGCCTCGTGGTGTTCACGGCCTTGGGTTTGACCGTGTTGACGGTGAATCTGTTCCTGTCGAGCCTGCGCCGGCGTCGGTTGGTGGCCGGGGTGTTCTCGCGCGCTTTTCTGCGCGCGGCGGGCATTCCCTTCACCGTCGAAGGGCTGAATCGCCTGCCGCAAGCCCCGTGCGTCGTAGTGGCCAATCACGCGAGCTATATCGACGGACTGGTCGCCGCCGCGGCATTGCCGCCCGATTTTGCCTTCGTGATCAAGAAGGAGATGGTGCGTGTGCCTCTCGCCGGTCTGCTGCTGCGGCGCTTGGGATCACAGTTCGTCGAACGCTTCGATCGGCACAAGGGCGGGGTCGACGCGCGCCGGGTGTTGAAACTCGCCGCCACCGGCCAGTCCTTGGTGTTCTTTCCCGAGGGCACGTTCACCCAGGCAGCCCAAGTCGGCAAGTTTCTGGGCGGCGCATTCACCACGGCGGCACGCGTGGGACTGCCCGTCGTGGCCGTCGCCATACACGGCACCCGGGCCGTTCTGCCGCCCGGAGGCGTGAGGGTCCACCGCTCGGCCATTCGTGTTGAAATACTTGAAGTTCTCACCGCGGGCGATGCCAAGCAACGCAGCCGAGAGCTGATTGCGAGCGCGGTGGGCGAGCCGCTGGCGCCTTGACCAAGCGGGCCGTAATGTATCCGCGCAGATCGGGACGGGCGACAGAGTTATACTAGGCATACCCCGAGCAAATTATGGAACCGCTTATGAATTCTGATCCCGTCGTCATTCTGGCCGCCCGCCGCACGCCGGTCGGTGCCTTTCAAGGCGCTTTCGCCACGGTCACTGCCCCGCAACTGGGATCGGTCGCGATCAAGGCGGCGCTCGCGGACTCCGGAGTGGCCGCTTCACAGATCGACGAAGTCATCATGGGCTGCGTCCTGTCGGCCGGAATCGGCCAAGCGCCGGCACGGCAAGCCGCCTTGGGCGCCGGGATACCCGCGAGCATACCAACCACCACGGTCAACAAGATGTGCGGATCCGCGATGCGCGCCGTCATGTTGGCCGCCGATCAGATTCTTGCCGGCTCCGCCAATGTTGCCGTGGCCGGCGGGATCGAGTCCATGACCAATGCGCCCTACCTTCTGCCCAAGGCCCGCGCCGGCTACCGCATGGGTAATCAGGAAGTGCTGGACCACATGTTCTATGACGGCCTGCAAAGCCCCTGGGATGGACAGCTCATGGGCTGCTTTGCCGAGGCGACCTCGGAAAAGTACGAGTTCACCCGCAAGGCCCAGGACGATTTCGCCGCCGAGTCGGTGCGCCGGGCGCTGGCCGCCGTCACCAACGGCAGCTTCGCCGCCGAGATCGCTCCGGTGACCGCCAAGACTCGCAAGGGCGAGGTCGTCGTCGACAAGGACGAAACCCCGTTTACCCTGGATATCGCCAAGATTCCGACGCTCAAGCCGGCGTTCAAGAAGGACGGCACGGTGACCGCAGCCAGCTCCTCCGGAATTTCCGACGGCGCGGCTGCACTCGTATTGACGCGCGAATCCTTCGCAGCATCGCAGGGCCGCAAGCCTCTGGCGCGTATCCTGGGATACTCCAGTTTCGCGCGCGAACCGGAATGGTTCACCTTGGCGCCGGTGGGTGCCATGCAGAAATTACTGCGGCAATTGGATTGGCAGCCCAAGGATGTCGACCTGTACGAGATCAACGAGGCGTTTGCGGCCGTGCCGATGGCCGCGATGAAGGACCTGGGCCTGGATCATCAGAAAGTGAATATCAACGGCGGAGCCTGTGCGCTCGGCCATCCGATCGGCGCGACCGGGGCACGCATCATCACTACGCTGCTGCACGCCCTGCGTGCGCGCGGCAAGAAGCGCGGCATCGCCAGCCTGTGCATCGGCGGCGGTGAAGCGACGGCGATCGCCGTCGAACTGATGTGACCTCGAGCCTTCGCGAGTTCCGATGAGCGCGCCGGTTCTGACGGCGATCGCCGGAGGTGTCGCAAAGATCACGCTCAATCGGCCCGAGAAACGCAACGCCCTGGATCGTGCGACCATCGCTGCGCTGAGCTCGGAATTGAAGGCCTGCGCAGACGACGCCGCCGTGCGTCTCGTGCAAATCACGGGGGCCGGCAATGCCTTTTGCGCGGGTGCCGACCTCACCGAGATGCAGGCGCAAGCACATGCCGCCGAAGCCGCCAACCTGGCGGACGCCGAGCAGCTGGCGGCGATGCTGACGGTATTGGATTCCATGCCGAAGCCCACGCTGGCGCGCGTCAACGGGGACGGCTACGGCGGAGCGCTCGGCCTGCTCGGCGCCTGCGACATCGTGGTGGCCGTGGACACGGCAAAATTTGCCTTCACCGAGGTGCGCCTTGGGATCATCCCGGCGGTGATTTCCCCTTTCGTCCTCGGCAAGATCGGCGAGAGCGCCGCTCGGCGGTACTTTTTGACGGCGGAAACGCTGACCGCAGCCACTCTCGAGGAGTTGGGGCTGGTCCATGAAGTCGTGCCCGCCGAGCTGCTCGACTCCACTTGCGCGCTCATCGCTCAGGCGCTGCTGAAGGGCGCGCCTCGGGCTCAGGCGGAGGCCAAGGCGCTCATCCGCGATGTGGCCCATGAGAGCGCCCGGAACCGGGCAGCTTCCTCCGTTGAGGTGGCCGGACGGCTGGCGCGATTACGCGTCCAAGCAGAGGCACAGGAAGGCTTCAGCTCATTCTTCGCGAAGCGAAAGGCAAGCTGGCGGCAGGACTGAACGGTGCGGGTGCGGTTGCCCATGCCTGGGCCGCGGGCCCGGGCATCGATCGCGCCGGGCCGTGAAACGGGGCGGGCGTCCTTGCCCAATCCATGCCCAAATCCCTTGGCCATCCTGGAAGCCGGCGTCCGTGGCCTGTCAACATGGGTGTCCCACAGGGTAAAGCGACGCCGCTGCGCAGATCCCCTCACCGGTTGTCCGCCAGGTGGATACCTCCCCGGTGACCCTGGTTTGTGGTCTACTATCGCCCGTTTTTCTTGGGCCCCATATCCTTAAGGCTCAAATTCCGGCCCGATCTCGATTTCAGATGGAAACCCGATGAACGAATCCCCCCGCGATGTCATGGAATACGAGGTTGCGATCGTCGGCGCCGGCCCTGCGGGGCTCGCCTGCGCGATCCGGCTGAAGCAGCTCAATCCTGCATTGAGCGTCTGCGTGCTGGAGAAGGCCGCAAGTCTGGGGGCGCATTCCCTGTCGGGCGCGGTGCTGGAGCCCGGACCGCTCGATGAGCTGCTCCCTGACTGGCGCAGCCGCGCCCCGGCGATCTGCGTGCCTGCCGTGCGCGATGAGTTCCTGTTCATGACTCGCCGCAAACGCTTCCGGCTGCCGACCCCGCCGCAGATGGCGAATCACGGCAACTTCATCATCTCGCTGGGACAATTGGTACCCATTCTGGGTCAGGAAGCCGAGAAATTGGGGGTGGACGTATTTGCGGGATTTGCGGCGGCGGAAGCTCTGTTTGACGACACCGGCGCCGTCAAGGGCGTAGCCATAGGCGACATGGGTGTCGAAAAGAACGGTGGGCCCGGCCCGAATTTCACGTTGGGTCCTGAGATTCACGCCAAGGTCACCATGTTCTGCGAGGGATGCCGCGGCAGCGTCTCGAAAACGTTGATGAAGCGGTTCAACCTCGATGCCGGCAAGTCGCCTCAGACCTATGGACTGGGATTCAAGGAGTTGTGGCAGCTGCCGCCCGGACGCGTCCAGCCCGGCCTCATCCAGCACACCCTGGGCTGGCCGCTGGACAGCCGTACCTATGGCGGAAGTTTTCTTTATCACCTCGAGAACGACCGAGTGTACGTCGGATTCGTGATCGGCCTGGACTATGAAGACCCGCGCTTCAAACCGTTCGAGGCCTTCCAGCAATACAAGAATCACCCCGACATCAAGAGCCTATTGCGAGGCGGTGAGATCATCGCGGGTGGCGCGCGCACGGTGATCGAAGGCGGCTATCAGTCGATGCCGACACTCGAAATGCCGGGTGCGATGCTGGTCGGCGACGCCGGCGGCACGCTCAATACGCCGAAGATCAAGGGCATCCATCAGGCGCTTCGCTCAGGGCTTACCGCGGCCGCGCATTTCGTCGAGCAAGGCACGAGCGCAGGGTTCGACAAGCGCTGGCGCGAATCGAAGGGCGGCCGAGAACTGCACAAGGTGCGCAACATCCGGCCGGGTTTCCGCCGCGGTCTGTGGTTCGGTCTCGCCAACGCCGCGCTGGAAACCGTGACCCTGGGGAAACTGCCGTGGACGCTCGCCAATCATGCCGACGATACGGCGCTCAAGCGCCTGAACGAGTACGTATCTCCGGACCGCGACTGGGGTGACCGCGAGCTGCCGCCGCGCGACCGGCTGGCGTTCGTGTTCTTCGCCGCGACGACGCACGATGAGAACCAGCCGGTGCATCTGCATGTCGCAGACACTTCGCTGTGTGCGACGCGTTGCGTAACGGAATTCGGCAATCCCTGCACCAATTTTTGTCCGGCGAATGTCTACGAAATGATCGCAGACGGCAGCGGGGGGAAGAGATTGCAGATCAACTCCTCCAACTGCGTGCATTGCAAGGCCTGCGACATCAAAGATCCCTATGCGGGGCAGATCAACTGGGTGACGCCGGAAGGCGGTTCCGGTCCCAACTATCAGAGCCTTTGAAATCTCCGCGTCGGTGTCGGCCAGACTCGCATCGTCGGTGGAATCGCGCCTCAGGCAACAAGTCGCAGCCCGCCGGCTCGAATCCGACGCAGTCCAGCTGGACGCGGCCGTACGGCTCGATCGTTTGAGCGCGAGTCTTCTGGAATCGTCCCGGTCCGTCGGCGAGAGACTGCGCGCGCACTTGCGCTGGCTGCCGGCGCCGGCCGAAGCGCAACGCGGTTTGTATCTCTGGGGCGGCGTCGGCCGCGGCAAAACGATGTTGATGGATTGGTTTTACGAGTCGCTGCGATTGCCTCGGCACGAACGTACTCACTTCTATCGCTTCATGCGTCGCGTGCATGCGGAACTGCGCACCGTCAAGCGCCGCGCGCAGCCTCTCGAGACCGTTGCAGAGCGGCTGGCGCACCGGGCGCGCGTGATCTGCCTGGACGAATTCTTCGTTGCGGACATCGCCGACGCGATGATTCTCGCCGGGCTGTTCGAGGGATTGTTCCGCCGGGGCGTGACGCTGATCGCCACCTCCAACACACCGCCTCAGGATCTCTACAAGGACGGTCTGCAGCGCGAGCGGTTCCTGCCGACCATCGAGTTGATACGCAACCATATGGACGTGATGAACTTGGACGCCGGAATCGACTATCGTCTGCGGCAGCTGGAACAGGCACCGACCTACTTCGATTCGACGCTTGCCGGCACGGCGGCGCAGCTTCAACGGCGTTTTGCGGCGCTCGCCGGCGACTCCGTCACGGGCGCCAAAGTGCTGTCGATCGAAGACCGCGACCTCGCCGCGATAGCCACGGGGCCGGACATGGCGTGGTTCGAATTCAGCGAGCTCTGCGAAGGTCCGCGCAGCCAGAACGACTACATCGAACTCGCGCGCTCCTACCACACGATTTTCATATCGAACATCCCCCGATTCACCGAGACCGACGAGAACGCCGCGCGCCGCTTCATCGCCGCCATCGACGAATTCTACGATCGCGGCGTCAAGATCGTGGTATCGGCCGCCGCGCCGCCCGCGGAACTCTATCGCGGCGAACGGCTCGGCCTCGAGTTTCAGCGCGCCGCCAGCCGCCTCGTCGAAATGCAGACACAACATTATCTTGCCTGTCAACATCACCCATAAAAGGACGGGGTCGCTTCGACCCCGTAGATTCGCGCGTAGCGCATGGAATAGCGCGTAGCGCATGGAATACTCAACACCTGGCATAATTCGCGCATGAAAATGGTCGCCGAGTTCAAAATCCACTACCGGCAGATACTGGGGAAAGCTGGGGAGGTCGTGGCGCCGCTGCCGCGGTTTGCGAAGGACAGCGCGGAGGTACTGCGCATGTATCAAGCCATGACCATGGTCCGTGTTTTCGATACGAAGGCGGTGAACCTCCAGCGCACCGGACAGCTCGGTACCTACCCCCCGTCCCTCGGGCACGAGGCCGCGCATATCGGCGTCGGCGCCGCCATGCGGCCCGAAGACGTGCTGGCGCCCGTGTATCGCGAATTCGGCACTCAGCTTTGGCGCGGCGTCACCATGACCGAGATACTGACGTATTGGGGCGGCGACGAGCGTGGCAACGATTTTGCCGTGCCTCGACAGGACTTCGCTTGGTGTGTGCCCATCGCCACCCAGACCCTGCATGCAGCCGGCGCAGCCATGGCCTTCAAAGTGCGGAAGGAGCCGCGCTGCGCTCTCGCCTACATCGGCGACGGAGGCACTTCCGAGGGCGCCTTCTACGAGGCGCTGAACTTGGCCGGGTCGCGCGCCCTGCCCGTGGTGTTCGTCATCGTCAACAACGGCTGGGCCATTTCGGTTCCGGTCGCGGCGCAGACGGCGGCGAAAACTCTGGCGCAAAAAGCGGTGGCGGCCGGTATTCCAGGAGTGCAGGTCGATGGCAACGACGTGTTCGCCGTCCGGGAGGTGGTCGGCGAGGCGCTCGAGGCCGCGCGGGACGGCGCGGGACCGAGTGTGATCGAGGCATTGACGTACCGGCTGAGCGATCACACCACTGCGGATGACGCCGGCCGCTATCGGTCCGCCGAGGAAGTCAAAGAGGCGTGGGCCCTCGAACCCCTGATTCGGATTCGAAGGTTTCTGATCGACAGCGGAGTATGGGATGCCGCCAAGGAACGAGCCTTGCTGGAAGAGTGCACGCTGAAGGTCGATGCGGCCGTGGCCGAGTACTTGGCGAAGGCAAAGCCGGCTACCGACGCGATGTTCGATCACCTATTCGCCGCCCTGCCGGCGCATCTCAGCGAGCAACGCCTCATCGCCCGCCATTATTCATCTAAACCTGGCGTCTCGTGAATTGGCGAAAATAACCATGGTTGAAGCCATCGCGATGGCGCATGGCTGGGAAATGCAGCATGACGCCAACGTGGTCGTGATCGGGCAGGATGTGGGCGCCAACGGCGGCGTGTTCCGGGCGACCGCCGGGCTGCAGGAGCGCTTCGGCAAGGACCGGGTCCAAGATACCCCGCTGGCGGAAGCGACCATCGCCGGCATGTCGGTGGGGATGGCGACCCATGGGCTGAAACCCGTCGCGGAAATTCAGTTCATGGGATTTCTGTATCCGGCCTTGGACCAGATCGTGAACCATATGTCGCGGATGCGTAACCGCACTCGCGGCCGCCTGAGCTGTCCCGTCGTCATTCGAACACCGCACGGCGGCGGCATTCACGCTCCCGAACATCATTCGGAAAGCACCGAAACCATGCTGTGCCACATTCCAGGGATACGCGTCGTATGCCCCTCCTCGCCGGCTCGCGCCTACGGCCTGCTGCTCGCAGCCATCCGCGATCCGGACCCGGTGATGTTTTTGGAGCCGGTGCGCCTGTATCGCGCGATGCGCCAGGAAGTCAACGACGACGGCCAGGCTCTGCCGCTCGACGCGTGTTTCGTTCTGCGCGAAGGCAGCGACGTGACCATCGTTACTTGGGGAGCCATGACCATGGAAACGCTGCGCGCCGGCGCCGAACTCGACAAGCGCGGGATCGGCGCCGAGGTCATCGATCTTGCGACCTTGAGTCCGATCGACATCGAGACGATTCTCGCTTCGGTCGCCAAAACTGGCCGGCTCGTGATCGTGCACGAGGCCGCCCG
>Ga0137403_10006374_pt1 | contig 13516 bp, 13 predicted proteins | sample CZOMad2_1_16fung_FD_122057 | JGI IMG/M metagenome (GOLD analysis project Ga0137403, IMG submission 122057) | Vadose zone soil fungal communities from Angelo Coast Range Reserve, California, USA - CZOMad2_1_16fungal (Hybrid Assembly) | ecosystem: Environmental > Terrestrial > Soil > Vadose zone... | reverse complement strand
GCAGTGGCTGGCCTTTCGCCGCCGGGTCCACTACACGACATGAGCGCGCGCGGCGCCCCGCTCCGCGCGCTCACCCTCTCCGCGCTCGCGCTGGTGGCGATCGCCGAAGTCTTCCCGTATGTGTGGATGGTCAGCACATCACTCAAGGACATGGCGGGCGTGACGCGGTTTCCGCCCGCGCTCTGGCCCGCTCCGCCGCACTGGGAGAACTACGCCAAGGCCTGGGCCTCGGGGCCGTTCCTGCGCTACGCGGTGAACAATGCGATTCAGACCGTGGGCATTCTCGCCTGCCAGCTCTTCTTCGGCTGCCTCGCGGGCTTCGCCTTCAGCAAGCTCCGCTGGCGCGGCCGGGACGTCTGCTTCCTCATCGTGATCGCCTGCCTCATCGTGCCGCCCCAGGTGCGCTTCGTGCCCCTCTACATGCTGTTCAGCAAGCTCGGCCTGCTCAACACCTATGCCTCGCTCATCGTGCCTTACGCCGTCTCCGCGCTCGGAACCTTCCTGATCCGCGACGCCTTCCTGCAGGTGTCGGGTGACATCGTGGACGCCGCCCGCGTCGACGGCGCGGGCACCTTCACCATGATCTTCCGCGTCTTGGCGCCGATCGTGCGTCCCACGCTCGTGGCCTTTTCCCTCTTCAGCGTGGTCTACCACTGGAACGACTTCTTCTGGCCGCTCGTCATGACCACCAACGACGCGGTGCGCACGCTGCCCATCGGGGTGGCCATGCTGCGCGAGGAGGGCACCGGCGATCGCTGGCACGTCATCATGGCGGGTAGCATGTTCGTGGTCGCGCCGGTGCTCGTCGTCTTCGCCGTCGCCCAGCGCCACATCATCCGCGCCTTCACCTTCACGTCGCTCAAGTAGCCGTTCAGTCGCGCGGGCACGCGCCCCGGGACCTTGACACGGTCAGGCAAGTTTGCTAAAAATAAGGCCTATTTCGTGCTGACCCCGGTCCGCTTCCGGACCACCCATGGAGGATTCCGATGCCCACACTGCTGTGGAGTGCCGCCGGCGTCGGCGCGCTGGCCTTGCTGCTTGGCACGGCGCCCGCGGAGGCCCAGGCCCCCATCAAGATCGGCGCCTCGCTGTCGCTGACGGGCACGTACGCCAAGCCCGGCACGTATCAGAAAGAAGGCTACGAGGTCTGCGCCGATGAGTTGAACGCCAAGGGCGGCCTGCTCGGGCGCAAGGTCGAGTTCGTGATGTACGACGACCAGTCCTCGACCCAGACGGCGCAGCGGCTGTACGAGAAGCTCATCACCGAGGACAAAGTGGACGCGGTGATGGGGCCGTATTCCTCGGGCATCACGGAGTCGGTGGCGGGCATCAGCGAGAAGTACAAGAAGGTCCTCGTCTCACCCCTCGCCGCCACCACCTCGATCTTCCGGCAAGGGCGCAAGTACATCTTCATGGTGATCTCGCCCGCCGAGGTCTACCTCGAAGGGCTGGTGGACATGGCGGCCAAGCGCGGGCTCAAGACCATCGCGGTGGTCAACGAGGACACGTTGTTCCCCAAGGCCTCGACGGCGGGCACGGTGGAGATGGCGAAGAAGAAGGGGCTGCAGCTCGTGCTCCAGGAAGCCTATCCCAAGGGCAACACGGATTTCTCGGCCCTCCTCGTGAAGCTCAAGGCGGCCAACCCCGACATCATCGCGGCCGCCACCTACTTCGACGACGCGGTGGCCATCACGCGGCAGATGCGGGAGCTGAACGTGAATCCCAAGATGTTCGCAGTGACGGTGGGCGGCGACATCCCGGAGTTCTACACCCTGCTCAAGACGAACGGGGAGTACGTGTACGGCTCCACGCAGTGGGACGAAGCGCTCCCCTATCCGGGCCAGAAGGAGTTTCTCGCCGCCTACACGAAGAAGTTCAAGCGCGAGCCGTCTTACCATGCCGCAGCGGGCTACGCGGGCTGCCTCATCTACGCGGAGGGGGTGAAGCGCGCGAAGAGCCTCGACGCCGATCTCGTGCGCGCCGAGCTCCTGAAGCTCAAGATCCGGACGGCCTTCGGCGACTATGCGGTGGACCAGGACGGTTTCCAGCTCGCGCACAAGATGGTCATGATCCAGTGGCAGGACGGCAAGCGGATCGTGGTGTGGCCGGACGACCTCGCCAACGGCAAGGTGCGCTTCCCCACTCCCCCGTGGAATCAGCGGTAGCCTGACCACATTGTTCGTCATCACGCCCGCCATGCTGGGCCAGGTGATCATCTCTGGCCTGCTGGCGGGCGCGCTCTATTCGATGGTGGCCTTGGGCTTGGGTCTCATCTTCGGTGTCATGCGCGTGCTCAACGTGTCCCACGGTCCCCTCCTCATGCTGGGCGCCTACACGACCTTCTGGCTCTTCCAGTCGTTCGGGCTCAACCCCTACCTCTCGCTCCTCGTCACCATGCCCGTCCTCTTCGTGGTGGGTATGGTGCTGCAGCGGCTCTTCGTGAGCCGGGTGGTCGATGCCCCCGAGCTCTCTTCATTGCTCCTGACCTTCGGCATCTCCATCGCCCTCGTGAACCTCGCCCAGCTCGCCTTCACCGCCGACCTGCGTTCGGTGGAGTATCTGACGGGCTCCTTCGTGCTCGGGCCCTTCGCCTTTTCCAAGTCGCGCGTCATCGCCTGCGCCTTCGCCATCGTCATCACCACCGGCGCCTTCCTCTTTCTCAAGATGACCCGCCTCGGCAAGGCCATTCGCGCGGTATCCCAGAGCCGCGAGGTGGCGCAGGTCTGCGGCGTCAACGTGGCGCGCATCCACATGATCGCCTTCGGCATCGGCTCCGCTCTCGCCGCGGCCGGGGGCACCCTCGTCGCGGTGATGGTCGCCATACAGCCCGAGATGGGGCAGGTGTACACCTTCAAGTCATTCCTCGTCATCGTGTTGGGCGGCGCGGGGAACTATCCGGGGGCGCTTCTCGGCGGCCTGCTCCTCGGCCTGATCGAGCAGGGCTCATCGCTTTTCCTCACCACCCAGGTGAACGAGGCGGTGGCGTATATCCTGCTCGTGCTCGTGCTTCTCGTGAGGCCGACCGGACTCTTGAAAGGCCGCGCCTAGTGAAGCGCCTGTTCCTGCCCGCGCTCTGCCTGATCCTCATCGTGCTCGCGATCTACCCGATCAAGGGCACGGGCTACGGCGTCCGCTTCATGCTGCAGCTTTTCATGTGGATCGCCCTCGCCCAGTCATGGAACCTCATCTCGGGTCTGACCGGCTACGTCTCCTTCGGCCACATCGCCTTTTTCGGCATGGGCGCCTATACCGCGGGCATCCTCATCGTGAAGCTCGGCTGGCCGTGGCTGTGGGCCTCCCTCGCGGGCGGGGTGGGCGCGGTGGTGCTCGCTCTCGTCATCGGCTGGCCGTGCCTGCGGCTCAAGGGTCCCTACTTCGCCATCGCCATGCTCGGGCTCAACGAAGTGCTGCGCGTGGCCGTGTCCTACTTCGAGGGGCTCACGGGCGGGGGGAGCGGACTGTCGCTTCCCGCTCTCTACGCGAGCGTACCCATCTACTACGCCATGGGCCTGGTGGCCCTGGCCGTGACGGGGCTGACCTACGTCATCGTGACGTCGCGCTTCGGCCTCCGGCTCATGACCATACGCGAGGACGAAGTCGCCGCCGAAGCCATGGGCATCGACACCTTTCGCTACAAGCTCTACGCCTTCCTCCTCTCCGCCGTGGGCCCCGGCATCGTGGGTGGGCTCGCCGCGCGTGATCAGAGCTACATCGAGCCCATTTCGGTCTTTCCCCTGATCATGACCATCACCATGATCGTCATGGTGCTCTTCGGCGGGAAAGGGACGATCTGGGGACCGGTGCTGGGCGCCGTGCTGCTCTTCACCCTGCAGGAGATGATCTGGGCGCGCTTCATCTATCTCCATCAGCTCCTCTTCGGCGCCATCATCATCACCGTGGTCCTCCTCATGCCGCGCGGCATCCTCGGCGTGCTGCAGCAGAAGTACAACCTTCCGCGGACCATCTGATGGAGGCACTGCTGGAAGTGGACCGCGTGATCAAGCGCTTCGGCGGGGTCACGGCCGTGAGCGCGGTGTCGCTCTCTCTCGAAGCGGGGCATATCTACGGGCTGATCGGTCCCAACGGCTCGGGCAAGACCACCCTCTTCAACTGCATCACGGGGGTGGAGGCGATCGACGGGGGGGAAATCCGGTTCAAGGGGCGGCGCATCGACGGCCTCAAGCCCCACCAGGTCTTCCATCAGGGCATCGGGCGCACCTTCCAGGTCATTCGCGTTTTTCCCGAGCTCACCGCCCTCGAGAATCTCCTCGTGGTGACCACCAATGACTATGCGGCGGCGCGGGCGCGGGCGGAAGAGCTGCTCGGCTTCGTCAAGCTCACGGGGCTGGCCGGCGAATTCGCGGGCAATCTCTCCTACGGGCAGCAGAAGCTGGTGGAGTTCGTTCGTGTGCTCATGACCGACCCCGAGCTGATCCTCCTCGACGAGACGGCGGCGGGCGTCAACCGCACGCTGCTCAATGACCTCCTCGAGGCGGTGAGGACGCTGCGCGATCGCGGCAAGACCGTGCTGCTCGTGGAGCACGACATGAAGATGGTCATGGGCCTGTGCGAGACTGTCTTCGTCCTCGACCACGGCGAGAAGCTGGCCGAGGGGCCGCCCGGACTCATTCAGACCGACGAGCGAGTGATTGAAGCCTATTTTGGCCGTTAGCGCGGCCCTCGCCCTCTACCTCGGCTGGCGCTCGTGGGGCTGGGCCCTCGTGCACGATGCCCCCCTCATGCACTACGTGGCCTGGCTGGTCGCGCAGGGCTCCGTACCGTACCGCGACGTCTTCGACATGAACATGCCGGGAGTCTACCTCCTGCATCTGGGCGTGATCTCGACGCTGGGCGAGGGCGACCGGGCGTGGCGGCTCTTCGACCTCGCATGGCTCGGCCTCACCGCGGCGGCGCTCTTCGGCTTCTCGCGGCGCATGGGCGACACGTGGAGCGGTCTCGCGGCGGCGCTGCTCTTCGTGCTCTATCACCTCTCGGGAGGAGCCTGGCGGGCGGGCCAGCGCGATTTCCTCCTCGCCCTCTTTCTCGTGCTCGCGGCGTGGGGCGCCGCCCGCGTCTGGGAAACGGGCGGCGCGCGCGCACCTGTGGTGTGGGGCGGCTTGGCCGCGGGCGCCGGCGTCATGCTCAAGCCCCACGCCGCCCTCTTCTGGATTGCCTGCGCGGCCGCGGCCGCGCTCGGCTCGCGCCGCTCGTCCGTGACCCGCGCCCTTGCCCTCTGGTGCGCGGCCGGTCTGACCGTGCCCGTCCTCGTCATGGGCTGGCTCACGTGGCGCGGCGGCGCCGCGCCCTTCGCTTCCATACTCACCGGCTACGTGCTGCCGCTCTACAGCCACATCGGGCGTGTCCCCGTGTGGGGGGCCGTCCGCGGGCATGTCCTCGGCTGGGAAATCTGGAGCTGTCTCGTCGGACTCGGTCTGCTCGGCTTCGCGAGACCCCTCGAGCCGCCCTACGGCGTCCGCCGCTGGCTTGCCGTCCTCGGCGCCGTCTACGGCGTCCTCCACTTCGCCCTGCAGGGAAAGGGGTGGGAGTATCATCTCTATCCGTTCGCCGTCTTCATCTGCGCCCTCGCCTCCATGTCTCTGGCCGCGCGCGCGAAGACGGCCGAGCCCTCTCGGTGGGACGCTGCGCCCGCCCTGTCCCGCGCCCTCACCCTCGCCGTGCTCGTGCTGGCGGTGTCGCTCCTCGCCAGCAAGGGTGTGGACGCGGCCGATGCGCCGTGGATCGCCGACAAGGAGCGCCGCGTCGCCTCGCTCGTCCGCGATCTCCAGTCGCTGGCGGGGGAAGGCCCAGTGCAGGTGATGGACGTGACGGAGGGCGGGGTGCACGCGCTCCTGCGCCTCCATCTCCGCCAGCCCACACGCTTTCTCTACGACTTCCACTTCTTCCACGACGAGGCGGATGCGCGCATCCAGGCGCTCCGGGAGGAATTCGCGCGCGATCTGGAGCGCGGGCGGCCCACGGCCATCGTGGTCTTCAAGGACACGTGGCGCCGGCGCGGCTACGATCGCCTCGACGAGTTTCCCGCCGTGACCGAGCTTCTGGCCCGTGACTACAGGCTTGCCGTCGACGGCGACGGCTATAGGATCTATGCGCGGCGCGCCCGTTCTTAACATCATTCACGCCTACGACGACTGGATCGTCCGCGGCTATTGCTGGGGGCGCTTCTGGATACTCCGCCAGCGCTTTCTCGACGAGATCGGCCAGTACCTGCCGGAGCGCGGCCGCGTCCTCGATCTGGGCTGCGGCTTCGGCCTGTTTTCGCTCTACTACGCGAGCGTCCGGCCCGGCCTGCGGCTCGAAGGCTTTGATCGCAATCCGCGCCGTATCGCCATGGCTCGGGCGGCCGCCCGGAAGCTCGGGCTCGGCAACGTCCGATACGAGGCGGGCGACGTCATGGACTTCCGCGCGGGCGAGGCCTTCGACGCGGCCTACATGCTCGACATCGTCCACCACATCCCCGAGGGGGCAGTCCGTCCGCTCCTCGAGCAGGTGGCGAAGATCCTGCCCGCGGGGGGGCGGCTTCTCATCAAGGACGTGGACCGCCGCCCCGCGTACAAGCGCTGGTTCACCCACGCCCTCGACAAGGTCATGGACCCGGGAACGCCCGTGCGGTACTGGGACGCGGAAGAGCTGGCGCGGCTGCTCAACGAGGTGGGCTTCACCGTCCACCGCCATCTGATGGTGGATGTCCTGCCCTATCCGCACATTCTCTATATTTGCGCGCGGCGGCCGTGACCGAGCTCCTTCTGCGCGCGGAAGGGCTGACGGCGGGATACGGCAAGCTCCCCATCCTCCACGACGTCACGCTCCAGGTGTACACGGGCGAGATGGTCAGCGTCATCGGTCCCAACGGCGCGGGCAAGTCCACGGCGTTCAAGACCATCGTGGGCTTCGTCCACGCTTCGAGTGGACGGGTCACCTTCGACGGCCAGGAGATCACGGGCCTTCGTCCGGATCAGGTGCTGCCGCGCGGCCTCGCCTATGTGCCCCAAGGTCGCATCGTCTTCCCCCAGATGACCGTGCTCGAGAACCTCGAGATGGGTGCCTATATCGAGCGGGCCAGCGAGCGCATTCGCGAAGCGCTCGAGCGCGTCTACGTGCTTTTCCCGGTCCTCGCCGAGCGCCGCGCGCAGAAGGCGGGCACCCTGTCCGGAGGGGAGCAGCAGATGCTCGCCATCGGCCGGGGCCTCATGACGAAGCCGAAGCTGATCCTCCTCGACGAGCCGTCGCTCGGGCTCTCGCCCAAGTTCGTGTCCCTCATCTTCGACACGCTCGTCGACATGAAGCGGGCCGGCTATACCCTCATGGTCGTCGAGCAGAACGCGGCCAAGGCCCTCGCCGTCGCCGACCGGGGCTATGTGCTGGAGCTGGGTCGCAACCGCTTCGAGGGAACGGGGGCGACACTGCTCGCCGACCCCGACGTCAAACGCCTTTACCTTGGCGGCTGATTTCTGTATCGTGTACCGGGTTCAAAGGAGGCTAACGACCGAATGGATCGGTTCTTGCGGCCCAGCGGGGCCGTCTATCTCGTCGTAGCAGTCGCGTTCATCGGGTTGTTGGTCGGTCTGCCGAGCTGGGCAGCCAAGAGCTCCGCCAATAAGACTCAGACCGCGTCGGCCGCGGTGCCGGTAGCTCCCAAGGAGCCAGCGGCCGCGCACACGCACACCGCTCCCGCCTCCGCTCAACCGCCGGCCATCGATCACGCCGCCGGGGGGCATTCCGCCACGGCGCACGCGGAGGTTCTCCAGCGCGGCCAGCACATGTATGTGCAGTACTGCGCCTCCTGCCACGGGGATGCGGGCAAGGGTGACGGGCCGGGCGGCGCGAACTTGGCCGTCAAGCCCCAGGACCTGACGCTGGGCGCGGTCATGAACCCACTCACCGACGAGTTCCTGCACCGGATCATCTCGGACGGTCCGCAGTCGGTCGGGCTCTCCTCGCTGATGCCGCCGTTCAAGCCGCAGCTGGGCGACCGCCAGATCGGAGAGATCGTCCAGTACGTCCGGACACTGGCCCAGCCTCCGTACGATCCGGCCAAGATTCTGCCCATCGCTACGACGCGGGAAGGGCCGGCACAGCCGATCTTCTTCAGCCACGTCATTCACACGGGCTCCTATCAGATCGCCTGCCAGTACTGCCACGCCAATGCGCGGCGCAGCAGCGATGCGGGGATTCCCTCGGTGGAAAAGTGCATGGGCTGCCACAAGATCGTGGCCGCCCAGGGCAACGAGCAGGTGCAGAAGCTCCACGGCTTCTGGGAAAAGCAGCAGCCCGTACCGTGGATCCGCGTGTTCAGGATTCCCGAGTACGCGCAGTTCCCGCACAAGAATCACGTCCAGGCCGGGCTCGTGTGCCAGACGTGCCACGGCCGCATCGAGGCCATGGAGCAGGTGCACGCGAAGACGGGACAGAACATCGTCAACGACGCGATGAACCTGGCCGCCATGCCGGTGCCGGGCCCGAAGCTGACCATGGGCTGGTGCGTGGAGTGCCACCGCGCCGTGAACGCAAAGGGCGTGCAAGCCGTGCAGCCGACGCCGGACGCGTGGGGCGCGGCGCCGCGGCCCGCGAGCGCGGACGACAAGAAGCCGCGCAATGCTCCGCTGGAGTGCGTCGCCTGCCATCATTGATCCTCAACATGCCGAAGGCATGTTGACCGTGGGTGAATCTGGTTAGGGCGTAACGTCTCTCGCGGTCAGAGCACCCCTCACCCTGCCCTCTCCCCTCCGGGGGAGAGGGTTTCCTGTCTTTCCCTCTCCCCTGAGGGGAGAGGGCAGGGTGAGGGGGTGGTGTACGATACCCGCCATGTCCACACGCCCCTACCGCTTCGTGCAGGTCGATGTGTTCACCGATCGCGTGTTCGGCGGCAATCCGCTCGCCGTGTTCCTGGACGGGCGGGGGCTCGGCGACGCGCTCATGCAGCAGATCGCGCGCGAGATGAATCTCTCCGAGACGGTGTTCCTCTTTCCCCCCTCACGTCCCGACTACGCGGCGGCGCTCCGGATCTTCACGCCGGCGCGTGAGGTGCCCTTCGCGGGCCATCCCACCATCGGCACCGCGTGGGTATTGGCCTCGCATGGCCTCGGCACCGGGGGCGCCTCGCGCTTCGTCCTCGAAGAGAGGATCGGCCCCGTTCCCGTCGAGCTCGAGGGGGACCCGGCGCGGCCCGAATTCATCTGGATGACGCAACAGGAGGCGATCTTCGACCCCGCCCTCGACGATCGCGATGCCATGGCGAGAGCCCTCGGCCTCCGCGAGGCCGATCTTCTGCCGGAGGCGCCGATCCAGCCGGGGTCGACGGGGAACAAGTTCCTCTTCGTGCCCCTTCGCGACCGGGCCACCGTGGACCGGGCCGTGCTCGATGTTCGCGCGATGCTCGCGGTCATGGGTGACCGGCCGCGTATCGGAATCTTCGTCTTCGCTCCCGACCCGGATCCGGGAGCGGGGCGGGTCTACTCACGCATGTTTGCCCCGCACACCTCCGGCATCCCGGAAGACCCGGCCACGGGCTCGGCCAGCGGCCCGCTCGGCGCCTATCTCGTGCGGCACGGCCTCGCGAAGAAGGCGGGCGAGGTGAAGATCGTCAGCGAGCAGGGGACCCGGATGGGGCGCCAAAGCTTCATCCACATCAGGCTCGCCATGCAGGGTGACGAGATCGCCACCATTCGGGTGGGCGGCAGCGCGGTGCCCGTGCTCGACGGAGAGCTGAGGCTTCCCGGATCTTGAAACACGCCGGGCGGGACGAGCTAGCTGAGGATCGCGGTGAGGCTTCGGAGGTCGGGACAGCCGTCGAGCTGCTCGACCATCTGGCGCACGGAGTCGGCACGGTCCTCCGGCAGGACGAGGCGCGCGCAGTCCATGAACTTCTCCCGCAGCTGATCCATCGAGAGGGGCAGCCCCGGATGTCCCGGCACGGGTCGCGGCGCGATGGCCACTTCCCGCCCGTCGCGGAGCCGCACGGTGACGCGCGTCCACATGTGGCGCTCGAGATCGCCGGGGATGGCCGGGTCCACCACGAGGCGCACGCGCTTCATGAGCGCCCGGATGGCCGGATCGTCCGTTTTGTCATCGCGAAAAGTCGCGATGCCCACACGCCCCTCGCAGAGCGCGGCCGCGGCCGAGAACTCGCCGGAGAACTTGGCCTCGAGCCCGCTCCGGGGATCGGCGTGGATGAGAATGCGCGGGACGGCGGCGTTGACGCCCACCGTGACCTCAGCTACCTCCTCGGGCGTGATCTTGTGCGTGCGCCGGAGCTCGAGGGTGCTGTCGATGATGGAATGGGTGCAGGCGCATGAGGGATACGGCTTGACCGCCACGCCCGTCTCGAGGATCTTCCACGGTGCCCCGAGCGAATCGAGCATCCGCTCGTCGCGCTTGCCCGCGCTGAGCACCGCGAAGTAACCCTGCGGCCCTTCGATCGCCTGCTCGGAGGCGGTGAAGCCGTCACGCGCGAGGAGGGCCGAGAGCACGCCACTCCGGGCGGCGTGTCCCGCATGGAAGGGCTTGGTCATGGTGCCGAAGTTTTCCTTGAGCCCCGAGGCCTGCGAGGCAGCCACGGCAAGGGCGGCCCGCGTCTGCGCCGCGTCGAGCCCGAGGAGACGCGCCGCGGCCGCGGCCGCGCCCATGGTCCCGAGCGTGCCCGTGGCGTGGAAGCCCTTCTCGTAGTGCGGCGGATTCATCGCGGCCGCCATGGAGGTCTCGACTTCGAAGCCGAGGAGGAACGCGTGGACGAGGGCGCGGCCGTCCGCCAGGGCGAGCTCGCCCGCGGCCAGCGCGGCCGAGAGCACGGGCGCCGAGGGGTGACCCATCATGGCGAAGTTGGTGTCGTCGAAGTCCAGGGCATGGGCCGCGGTGCCGTTGGCGAGGGCGGCCCAGACCGCCCCCGTGCGGAGCGGCGTGCCCACCACGGTGGCGAGCGGCGAGCCGCCCTCGGCCCGGGCTACGTCGGCCACGATGCGCGCGGCCGGCTCCACCGATCCCGCGAGCATGACGCCGAGGCAGTCGAGGATGGCCCGGCGGGCCGTCTCCACCGCGTCGGCGGGACAGTCCTCCCAGCGGCTCTTCGTCACGAATTCCGCGATGTGGGCGGTGGCGCGCACGGCGAGAGCCTATCACAGGTCTGTTATCATCTGCCGGTGACCCCGGCGCGCCGCTTCACGCTCCTCGTTGTCCTGCTCCTCGTGATCGCGCCCGCGCCGGCGAGCGCACAGGTCTTCATCGCCTCGGTGGCCGATCCGGCCTTCGCCATCGGGCCCCTCACCATACGCGCCACCGTCATGCCGTCGCTCACCCCCGTGGATCTCGAGGTGCGCTGGTCGCTCGACGTCGACGCGGGCAAGAGCCGCACCGGTCTGGAGCAGGACCTCTACCTGCTCTGGCCGGGAGAGGTGACGAGCCCCCTCGGTGACGCGAAGGGCGACAAGACGCTCGAGAAATACGTGGAGGCGCGCGGGTTCGCCGTGATCGGGGGGGGGCGGCTCCCCCTCTATGTCCAGAACATCTACGCGGAAGGGGTGGAGGCGGCGCCCAAGACGGCGGGGGAGGCGCCCTTCGTCACCTTCGTCCAGGACAGCCACGCCCTCGGGCTCAGTCCCCCGGGAACCTGGATACGCATTCCGTGGACACCGCAGATGGCGAACGTCACGTTCATGATGAGCCTGCGCATGCGCGTGCGCGGGGTCATCAAGCCGCGCCAGGTTCATTGGTACGAGACCCTCTTCACGGGCGAGCGCTACCAGTTCTCCCTGTCCTTCAACGAGGTGCGCGACCGTCCGATATTCCCCATGTACGCGGAGCACCGCGCCCGCGCGATTCGCCTCGCCGATGCGCCCGCCGAGCTGGTCGTCCATTTCACCCAGGCCGACCACCTGCGCATCGAGCAGGTCTACCCCCCGACGAGCATCCGCCGACTCAGCGAGTCGTTGGAAAGCACGGAAGTTGTCTCGCTTTTCATGGGCTCGACGGAAGGCGTGGTGCCCCAGACCCTGTCCGTGCAGTTCGGCTATTTCTCGCCCCTCCAGGGCGTGATGATCGTGGTGATTCCCCTCCTCCTGCTCGCCGCCGGCCCCGCCCTGGGTCCGGTGATCGGGCGCTCGACGGTGGCCCTCATCACCCGGCTCCGCGGTCGACTGCATCTGGGGGTGCCGGGGGCGACCGGGCGCACGCGCGAGCAGGGCGTGCTCCTCACCCCAGACCTCCTCGATCGCATCGTGCCCGGCCAGACCTCGCGCGAGGACGTCCTGCGCCTTTGCGGCACCGAGGTCGAGGAGGAGGAGCATCGCGGGGAGACCGGCCGCAGCGTGCTCGTCTACCGGGGCTGGCGGGCCGTGCCCGAGACGCGTCAGCGCATGAGATGGGTCGCCACGGTCGAGGCGTGGCGGGTGACCGCCCAGGAGGTGCGCATCGATGTGGAGCGCGGCCTCGTCAAGGACGTGCAGGTGCGCATCCGCCGCTGCCGGAGCTCCGGTCCAGATCTGCCGGAGTCGATGGCATGAGCGCGGAACGTGCGCAGCCAGAGCTCGATCCCCTCGAGTCGCTCTATGCCCGCGGCGTGACCGATGGCCTGCCCGTGGTGCCGGCCACCGCGGCCCGAGTGGCGGCGGCGGTGGCGGCGAGTGGGCGGGCGCGCGACGAGCTGATCGCGCTGGTGGCGCCGCGGCTGGGCCGGGCCACCGTGGAGAAGATCGCGATCAATGCCGTGATGGCGGGATGCCGCCCCGAATATCTGCCCGCGGTGCTCGCCGCCGTCGAGGCGATCTGCGATCCCGACTTCGCGCTGGTGGGCGTTTCCGGCACCACCGACGCGGTGGCCCTGCTCCTCATCCTCAACGGCCCCGTACGCGCCGCCCTCGACGTCAACTCCGGCGCGGGCGCCTTCGGTCCCGGCTGGCGCGCCAACGCCACCATAGGACGCGCGGTGCGTCTGGTGTGGCAAAACATCGGCGGCGCTGCGCCGGGCGCGATCAGCATGTCCACGTTCTCCCAGTCCGGCCGCTACTCCTACTGCATCGGAGAGAACGAGGAAGCGAGCCCGTGGGAGTCCCTCCACGTCGAGCACGGGTTCGCCGCGGGGGAGAGCACGGTGGCCGCCGTCGCGGCGGAAGCGCCGCAGGTGGTGGCCAATACGCAGGGGCGCACGGGGCGCGACATCCTGTCCACCATCGCCCGCAGCGGCATCGTGATCGCCAGCGATGCGCACGCGGGCCTCGGCGATACCGTGCTGGTGATCGGGCCTGAGCACGCCCGCACCATCGCGGGCGACGGCTGGTCGAAGCCTGACGTGCGGCAGTTCCTGTGGGAGGAGATGAGGGTGAGGGTGGGGGGTCAGATGGTGGCGAAGCTTCGCGAGCCCGGCAATATCCGGCTGGTCGTGGCCGGGGGAACCGCGGGGCGCTTCTCCGCGTGGATTCCCGGCTGGCCGTTTCCCGGCTCGCCGTCGACAATGGTGATCAAGCCCATTCGCGGCTAGGTCTCGCGGTGACGCGCGATGCTCCCGTCT
>Ga0137403_10006373_pt1 | contig 13516 bp, 12 predicted proteins | sample CZOMad2_1_16fung_FD_122057 | JGI IMG/M metagenome (GOLD analysis project Ga0137403, IMG submission 122057) | Vadose zone soil fungal communities from Angelo Coast Range Reserve, California, USA - CZOMad2_1_16fungal (Hybrid Assembly) | ecosystem: Environmental > Terrestrial > Soil > Vadose zone... | reverse complement strand
CAGCCGCTCGACGCGACCGCGCACGCAGCCCTCGACGAGCTCGTGCGCAAGGGCGCCGTCGTCACGACCGTTCGCGAGATGGTCGCGATGGCGCGCGCGCCGGCGCGTGGAGCGACTCTTCTGGTGGAGCTGAAGGCGGTCGAGCACGCCTATCCCCTGTACGGACACGTTGAGACGGCGCCGCCGGAGTCGCTCGATGCGTTGCTGGCCGACCGCGGCGATTCCGGCGGCGCGCTGGTCGAGGCGCGGCTGCTGGAGAGGCTCGGGATCGCGGTGGGCGATCGGCTGGTGATCGGCAGCGCGCGCTTCACCGTCACCGGGCTGCTCGTCAGAGAGCCGGATCGCTCGGCCGGTCTGGTGACGCTCGGCCCGCGCATGCTCGTCGCCGCCCACTCGCTCGAGCGGACGGGACTTCTGCAGATCGGCAGTCGCGTCCGCTATCGAACGCTCGCGCGTCTGCCGGCCGGGGTGGCGGCGCAGGCGGCCGCCGGGGAGCTGGCCCGCGCCATCGGCGACCCAACGGTGCGGATCGCGGCGTTCGACGAATCGCAGCCGGGTCTTCGACGGTTCTTCTCGCAGCTCGCCACCTATCTCGGGCTGGTCGGCCTGGCGAGCCTGCTGGTCGGCGGAGTCGGCATCGCCTCCTCGGTGGCAACCTTCCTCCGACGGCAGCTGGCGACGATCGCGATCCTCAAGTGTCTGGGAGTCGGCTCGCGCGTGCTCCTCGCCACGTACCTGATCCAGACGCTCTCCCTGGCGCTCCTCGGGAGCCTCGCCGGCGCCGCGCTCGGCCTGGCGGTGCAGCCGCTGCTCGTTCGAGCGCTCGCCCCGTTCGCGCCGTTCGCGCTCGAGACGCGCTGGGACGTGGGGACGCTCGCCCGCGGGCTGGCGCTCGGTCTGCTCGCCGCGCTGCTCTGCGCGCTCTGGCCGCTGCTCGCGGTCCGAGCCGTGCCCCCGTCGCTGATCCTGCGGCGCGACGTGGACGCGAGCGCCTGGCGCGCCCGCCGCCCCTGGGCGGCGGCTCTGCCGATCCTCGCCGGTCTGGCCGCGCTGGCGATCTGGCAAGCCGGATCGCTCCGGCTCGGCGGAATCTTCGCCGGCGCGGCGCTGGCCGCGCTCGGTATTCTCTTCGGGCTCTCGCGGGCGGTCGTGACGCTGGCCCGGTGGGTTCCTCGCGCCCGCGGCCTCGCATGGCGCCAGGGCCTCGCCGGGCTCGATCGGCCGGGAGGCCACACGGTGCGGGTGGTCGTGGCTCTCGGGCTCGGCGTCATGCTGTTGGTCGCGATCGCGCTGCTCGAGGCGAATCTGGGACGGCAGCTCGCCTACGAGCAGAAGCGCGAGGCGCCGGCGTTCTTCTTCATCGACGTGCAGCCGGATCAGCGAGAACCGTTCAGCCGGCTCGTCGGCGACGTCAGCGGCGGGATCGCGCCGGCGATGACGCCGATCGTACGGGCGCGGCTCGCCGCGATCGACGGCAAGCCCGTGACCCGCGAGCTCATCGATCGGCGTAAACGGAAGACGCCCGACAAGGTCTGGTACCTCACGCGCGAGTACATGCTGACGTGGGCGGCCGCCGCGCCGCCGGCGAACGCGATCACTCGCGGACGCTGGTGGACCGCGGACGAGGCCTCGGCGCGTCCGCGTGTGTCGGTGGAGGACGAAGCGGCGAAGTACTTCGGCGTCCACGTGGGTGACACGCTCACGTTCGACATCCAGGGGGTGCCGATCGAGGCCGAGGTGATGAATCTCCGGAAGGTCGACTGGCAGAGCCTGACCGTCAACTTCTTCATGATCCTCTCGCCGGGCGCCCTCGATGGCGCGCCGACGATCTATCTGGCGACGACCCGCGTGCCGGCCGATCTCGAGACCCGACTTCAAGACAGCGTGGTGGCGGCGTTTCCCAATGTCACCGCGATTCCGCTGCGGAGCGTTCTCGAGCGCGTGTCGGAGGTCCTCGCCCAGATCTCGTTCGCCGTGAGGTTCATGGCGCTCTTCAGCATCGCCGCGGGGCTCGTGGTCATGGCCGGCGCGCTCGCGGCGACGCGCTACCAGCGGCTCTACGAGTCGGTCATCCTCAAGACGCTCGGCGCCACGCGCTGGGCGATCGCGCGCGCGTTCGCGGTCGAGTACGCGTGTCTGGGCGCGGCGGCGGGCCTCGGCGGCACAGGGCTGGCGGCGGTCCTGGCCTGGATCATTCTCAGATTCGTGCTCGACACGCCGTGGACGCTCGAGCCCGAGACGTTGATCCTCGGCGTGGTCCTGACGACCCTGGTCTCGCTCGCGGTCGGTCTGCTGGCGACGGTCAGGCTGCTCGGGCGCAAGCCGTTATCGGTCCTCCGCCAGGAATGAGCGCCGCGTGATAACCTTGCTGCGCTGAAACCATGGAGGTGGCGATGTTCAAGCCGCTCGGCCTCGATCACGTCGTCCTGCGGGTTCGCGACCAGGCGCTATCGCGTCGCTTCTACGAAGATGTCCTGGGCTGCACGCTCGCCAAGTTCAACGAGAGGATCTCGCTGATCCATCTGCGGTTCGGTGAGGCGCTGATCGACCTCTTACCCGCTACCGAGGCGGGGCCAGTCGGGCCCGATCACTTCTGCCTGTCGATCCAGTGCGACGATCTGAAGGCGGTCGCCGAGTCGCTGCGCAAGAAGGCCGTCGCGCTCGAGGGTGACGTGGTCCAGCGCTACGGCGCGTGGGGCGACGGGCCCTCGATCTACCTGCGTGATCCCGACGGCCACATGATCGAGCTCAAGCCGCGGCCCTGATCAGGTAAACATCCGCCCAGCTTCGACCGTCCCACCATTCGGCAAGCAACCGACTGGAGGTGGCGGGTCATGCTGGTCGCGGTGCAGCGGTTCGTGAAGTGTGCGGTCGTGCTCTATCTCGTGACGCACGGTCTGCCGATCGCCGCCGAGGTCGAGCTACGCGACCTCGCGGCCGCCCTCTGCTGGAGCCTCCTCGCCCAGCTCCGCCTTTCCGGATAACTCCCGCCTCTTCCGCCCGTTAGCCCGCGAGGAGGTCGCCGACCATGCGCGTGAGGCGATCCGGCGTAAACGGCTTCTGCAACAGAACCGTCCCCGGATCGAGCACGCCGTGATGGACGATCGCGTCGTCGGTGTAGCCCGACATGTAGAGGATCTTCAAACCCGGACGGGTCTGCACGAGACGGTCGGCGAGATCGCGTCCGCTCATCTCCGGCATGACGACATCGGTCAGGAGCAGGTGAATGGGCCCGGTATGGCGCCGCGCGATCTCCATCGCCTGGCTCGGGCTGCCGGCCGACAGGACAGAGTAGCCGGCGAGGTCGAGGACCTCGGTGGCCAGGTCGCGGAGCTCGCTCTCGTCCTCGACGACGAGCACGGTTCCCGATCCGACGACCGCCGGCGCGTCGGCCGCCGGCGCGCCGGCCGCGTCGGGCGCGGCCGCCACCCGCGCGAGATAAATTCTCACCGTCGTCCCGGCGTCCGTGCTGCTCTCGATCCGGATGTAGCCGCCGTGCTGCTTGACGATGCCGTACACGGTCGCGAGCCCGAGCCCGGTGCCCTTGCCGACGCCCTTCGTCGTGAAGAACGGCTCGAAGAGGTGCGCCTGAACCTCAGGGTTCATGCCGGTTCCGGTGTCGCGCACACTGAGCATCGCGTGGGGCCCGGCGCCGGCGCCGGGATGCGTCTCGACGAAGGCGCTGTCGAGCTCGACGTTGGTGGTCTCGATGGTCAGCCGACCGCCCTGCGGCATCGCGTCCCGGGCATTGACGGCGAGGTTCAGGATGATCTGCTCGATCTGCGCCGGGTCGGCCTTGATGCGGCCGAGGATCGGATCGAGCGACGTCACCAGCTCGATCGTCTCGCCGATCAGCGGCTTGAGCATCTGAGCGATGCCGGCCACGACGCCGTTGAGGTCGAGCACGCGCGGCTGGAGCATCTGCTTGCGACTGAACGCGAGGAGCTGCTGGGTCAGGGACGCCGCGCGATCCGCCGTTTTCCTGACCAGCTCGACGTCGCGGCGGTGGGGATCGTCGGCGGCCAGACGGAGCAGCAGGAGCTCGGTCCGGCCGGTGATGACCGTCAGCAGGTTGTTGAAGTCGTGGGCAACGCCGCCGGCGAGCTGGCCGACGGCCTCCATCTTCTGCACCTGGCGTAGCTGGGCCTCGCTCTGCCGCAAGGCTTGCTCCGCGCGCTTGCGCTCGCTGATGTCGAGCACGGTCGACTGGACGGCCGGCTCGCCTTCCCAGAGGATCTCGGCGACCTGGATGTCCACCCAGATGAGCGAGCCGTCGCGCCGGGTGGCCTGGAGCTCGTACTGCACGGACACCGGCTCGCCGCGCAGGCGCGCCGCGCGGTCCCTTTCGAGGCGTGCCAGCTCTTGCGGCGCGATCCAGCGGCGGGCGTCGAGGCCGACGAGCTCACCGGTGCTGTCGTACCCGAGCATTCGCGCAAACGCCGGGTTGACGAACAGTGTGACCCAGTCCCGCTGGATGTGGAGGCCCTGGATCGAGCTCTCGACCAGGGTACGATAGCGCCGCTCGCTCTCGCGCTCGCTGGCGAAGAGCTGAGCATTGCGGATAGCGACGGCGGCTTCGTCGGCGAGCCGCAGCAAGGTCGCCTCGTCGTGATCGCTGAACGGGCGGCGCGAGCGGTTCGCGACGTAGAGGAGCCCGGCCACCCGCTCCTCGCTCTTGATGGGCACCACCATGGCGCTCACGCTCTCGTCCTTCACGATGGCGCCGAGATAGTCCTTGCCGAAGCGGGGGTCGTTCACGTAGTCGTCGGTCCGGAGCGGACGCCCGCTCAGGAGCGCCTGGCCGCCGAAGCCCTTGCCGGGCTCGATGCTGAATGTCCGGTCCGAGGTGTACCGCGAGCCGACGCGGTGGCGGACCGTGACCGTCTCGGCCTCGCCTTCGCGGAAGCCGATCATCGCCAGGTCGCTTCCGACCAGCTCCTTGGCACTGTCGGTGATCCGGCGAAGCACGGTATCGATATCGAGCGACGAGGTGATCGCCTGGGCCACCTCGGCGAACACCTCGGACTCCCGACGCCGGCGCTCGCTCTCCTCGTACAGGCGTGAATTCTCCAGCGCGAGCGCCGCCTGGTGGGCGAACGCCTGCATCAGCTCCACCTGCCGTTCGGAAAACGGCCCGACGTCGTCGCGATACGTCACGAGGGCCCCGAGCACCCGGTCGCCGACGAGGAGCGGCACTGACAGCACGGCCCGATAGCCCTCGGCCTCGACGGCGGCGCGCGTCGATGGCGTGAGGTCGAACGCCGGATCGTTCAGCAGGTCGGCCGACCAGACCGGGCGGCGCTCGGCGATCGCCGTGGGCGTCGTGCCGTCGCGCGGATGCAAGGGGCGCATCGTTGGAAACGCCCGGCTCATTCCGCGGCTCGCCACGAAGAGCGTCGCGGTGACCGGGCGATCCGTGTTCAAGAGCGCGACCGCGGACCGCTGGGTGCCGAGCAACGCGCACGCGCGGTCGACGACCAGCGACAGGATCTTCTGGAGCTCCAGGGACGACGCGATCGCGCCGCCGAGCTCGGTGAGCGCCTCGGCCTCACGCCGGCGAGCGGCGTTGTCGGTGAAGAGCCGCGCATTGCGAATCGCGACCGCCGCATGGTCGGCGAGCCGGAGCAGGATCTGCTCGTCCCGGTCGGTGAGGAGCCGATCGTCCCGGTTGGCGACGGAGAAGAAGCCCTCGACGCGGTCCTCGATCTTGATCGGCACCGCCATGTAGGCGTGCAGGTCTTCGATGCGGGCGACCGTCAGGAACTCGGGCCCGATCCGGGTGTCCTCGAGGTAGCGGTCGGTGCGAAAGGGCCGGCCGGTCGCGATGACCATGCCGCTGGCACCCTGACCGGGCGCGATCCGGAACGAGCGGTACTCGTCGTAGCGCGCACCGGGCCACTGACGGAAGGCGAAGATCTCGCTGCCCGGATCGCGCAGCGCGATGAACGCCATGTCGCTGCGGCAGACCTCTCGCGCCCCCTCGGCGATCCGCTGGAGCACGGTCGAGAGGTCGAGCGAGGCGTTGACGCTTCGGACCACGTCGGCCAGCAGCTCGGCCTCTTGCTGGCGCCGGCCCGCGTCTTCGTAGAGGCGCGCGTTCTCGATCGCGATGGCCGCCTGGTCGGCGAGGAGGCCGGCGAGGTTCTTCTCTTCGGCGGTGAAGGCGCCCCGGCGGCCGAACCCGACGATCAGCGCGCCGACCGCGCGATCGTGGTGAATCAGCGGCTGCGCGATGCAGGCGTGGAGGTCGCTCATCTCGGCGAGCGCGCGATGGCGCCAGCGCGAATCTTGTTGCACGTCTTCGAGGTATTCGGGCCGGCGCGAGGCGAGTACGGAGCCGGCGATACTCTGATCGCGCGGAACGGGTACCGTGCGCGCGACGCGGCCGGCGAGCTCCGGCCCGGCCCAGAAGCTTCCGCCCTCGCGCAAGGTCTCGGCGCCGTGGTCGACCCAGACGTAGGCCATCTTCGCCTTCAGGAGGATGGTGGCGGCCTCGGCGATGCCGCGGAACGCCGCGGCACTGTCGGTCGCCGACGTCATCAGACGTGTCAGCCGGCTGAGGGTCGTCAACCGCTCGGCGCGCTCGTCCGCCTGTCGAAGGGTCCGGCCGTGGGGATCGGGGGCTGCTCGCCCCCGCCGCGCGGGCTTGGGGCGCCCGCGCTTACTCAATGTCGAAGCGTAAACGTGCGTGCGCTCGACGGAGCGCCTGCTCCACGGCCGCAGGCGTTTCGGCGCGGGCGAAGATGAAGCCGAGGTATTGCCAACCCTCGGGGAGCGGAATCACGTCCTGCCCCGGGTGCATCGTGATGGCGACTTCGTCGACGCCGTCGACTTCGGCGGCATCGGCGGCGCCGTGGACCGCCGCGAGCCGGCCCGCCTTCTGAATGGGAATCATCATGACGCCCGAGGCACGACGCTCGCGCTCGAGCGATTGCAACGGACGGCCGAGCGCGTGGCAGAGGATGAGCTCTTCGAGGCTCAGGCCCGTGCCGAAGGTCAGGGTGCGCGAGCACAGTCCGCCGATCGAGCGCGCGGCGACCTCCAGGACGAAGGGGCCGCGCTCGTTGAGGCGAAGCTCGGCGTGGATCGGCCCTTCGGTGAGGCCGAGAGCCGAGCAGGCGTCGCGAGTCACCGCGGCGATGCGGGCCTGCGTGGTCTCGGGCAAACGCGACGGCGTGACGTAGATCGTCTCCTCGAAGAACGGGCCGTCGAGCGGATCCGGCTTGTCGAAGAGCGCCAGCACGTGAAGGGTGCCGCCGACCAGCAGCCCCTCGAGCGCGACTTCACGCCCCGGGATGAATTCCTCGACGAGCAGCCCGCGGCGCGCCTCGTCCGGCAGCGCCGTCTCCACGGTCTCGAGGATCGCCGCGATCCGGTGAAACGCCGTCACGAACTCTCGCGCGTCGTTCGCACGGATCACGCCGCGGCTGGCTGAGAGCGAGAGCGGCTTGAGCACGCACGGGTACTCGGCCTCCTCGGCGCGGGCGGCGGGATCGTCCGACAACCCCACGAGGCGGAAGCGAGGCACCGGCACGCCGGCCTCGGCCAGGCAGCGGCGCATCGCGTGCTTGTCACGAGCGGTGCGGACGGCGGGCAGCGAATTGGCCTTGAGACCGAGTCGCTGGCTGATGGCGGCGGCGACGACCGTGGTCTGGTCGTCCACGGGCACGACGGCGTCGATCGGGAGGCGCCGCGCGAACCTCGCGATCGTCTCCGCGCTCGCCTGAGGATCGGCGAAGTCGAGGGTGACCAGCGAGTCGGGCGACAGCGCTTCGAGCGTGCTCGGTCGCTCGGCCGCGCACACGAGCTCGACGCCGAGCTTGGTGGCGGCGTCGACGAAGGCCTCGGTGCGATAGGTCGTCGTGGGCAGGAGAAGCAGTAACCGGCTCGCCGTCGGCACTGACGTCACCCCCCCACGCCGAGGCGTGGGACTACGCTTTGCCCGGCGTGTAGTAGGGGTTCTGACCGGACCCGTGGTCGGTCGTGTCGAGGACTTCGGTCACCTCGGGAATCTCTTCCTTGATCAGCCGCTCGATGCCCGACTTCAGCGTGATGTCCGCGGCGCCGCAGCCCTGGCAGCCGCCGCCCATCTGGAGATAGACCCGATTATCCTGCACGTCGATCAGCTCGACGAAGCCGCCGTGGCCGGCCACCGCGGGATTGATCATGGAGTCGATCAGCTCCTGGACCCGGGTCTTGAGTTCTGCGCTCATAAGGCACCTCTAAATCGATACTTTACCCGAGTTTCCGCCTAGGGCCAACTGGCCCTCAGTGGGCTCCGCTCAGCAAAACCAGGGTTCGGTCAGTCGCGGCGCCCGCTTCCGACCGACGGCCGGAGCCACCAACGGCCGCGGCGCCACGCCGGCCTTCCCATCTGCGAGCTCGCGCACGCGCTGGAAGGTGACGGCGGCGTCTTCGCGCTGGTCGGCGGCCGCGGCGACCACGGACGACACCTCCGCGTGAAGCGCCTCCATGCGCGGATCGGGGTGCCTCCAGCGGTGATAGAACTGGTCCTCGACCAGCTCGCCCAGAAACGGGCGCAGCGCCGCGCTCTCGAGCAGGAGCGAGCCGGGCGGCACCAGGAGCCGGATCGAGTACTGGACCGGATCGATCGCGTCGATGAGCCCATGGGCTTCGACGAAATTCAAGAGCTGGCGGTAGTCCTCGAGCGCCGTCCACGGCGTGAACGCCACCCAGGTCGGGCGCAGCGCGATACCGGCCTCCGCGGTGAGCCGTACCGCCGTCTCGATGTCGGCGCGCGTGTGGCCCTTGTCGAGGTGCGCGAGAATCGTGTCGTTCAGCGATTCGGCGGCCGAGACGACGAACGCGCAGCCGAGCTGCGCGAGCTCCGGCAGCCGCTCGCGGTGGCGCAGCAGGTGCTCGATCTTCGCCGTGAAGTCGAAGGTGAGGTCGGGAAACGCCTCGTGGAGCGCGCGCGAGACGGCCAGAGCGTGGCCCGGGCCGTTGAGAAAGTCCGGGTCGCCGAAGGTGATGTGGGTCGCGCCGGCCTCCACCTGCTGGCGAATGTCCGCGAGCAGCACCTCGATCGGCACCACGAAGAACCGCCCGGTGTAGACCGGAGGGATGGGACAGTGGCGGCACAGGTGCTTGCAACCGCGGCTCGCCTCGACGTAGCCGACGACCTCGAACCGACCGTCGCGCTCGAGATGCGCATATTTCTTCAGTGACGGAAGGTTCGCCCGGCTCGGCGCGGGGAATTCGAGCTTCGCGAGGACGCGGAGGGGCTCGGCCGGAGCCGGCGGACGGCTCTCGCCCTCGAGCGAGCGAACCAGATCGACCAGCGCGGCTTCGATCTCGCCGCTCATCACCGAGTCCGCGATGCCCGCTAGCAAGTGGCTCGCGTTGAGCGTCGCGTAGAGCCCGTAGAACGCGATGTGACAGCCGGGGTTCACGGCGCGTACGCGTCGCGCGACCGTGACGCCGAGGCGGAGGGCCGTATGCATCGGTACCGAGATCGCGACCAGCTTCGCCCGCTGCGCGCGCTCGGCGTCGAAAGGCTCGACCGAGACGTCCATCACCGCTGGCGCATAGCCTTCGCGCTCGAGAAATGCCGCCGGCCAGGCGACGGCCAGCGGCTGGTGGCCGAGCTCATAGCAAGCGATGAGCAAGATCGCGCCTGGCTTGTGCACGTCAAGAGTGTACCGCGGTAGCGCACGTTACCGCGGTCGGCGGCTCCCGGGCCGGCCGAGGCGCGACTACGAGGCCGTGCGCGCTGCAGGCCGTTGCGGGGCTGGGGCCCCGCCGGCCGAGGCGCGACTACGAGGCCGTGCGCGCTGCAGGCCGTCGCGGGGCTGGGGTCCCGCCGGCCGAGGCGCGACTACGAAATGTAGTGGTATCTTGGTGGGCGCCGTTCTACTTCCAAGGAGGACTCACACGATGGCCGTCAAGATCACGACCCGGCCGAACGGTCCGTACCTGGTCGAGGGCGAATGCGAGCTGTACGATCCGACCGGGGCTCAGATCAACACGGCGGGCCAGGCGAGGATCGCGCTCTGTCGCTGCGGCTCGTCCAGCACCAAGCCGATGTGCGACGGGACGCACAACAAGGTCGGCTTTCAGGCCTCGGAGGCCGCGAAGAAGTAGGGAGTGCCCGCCGCAGGCCGTCGGGGTTCCCCCGCCGGCCGAGGCGCGGCTATTAGACTCGAAACTACTCGGGCTTGGCGTCGGGCTCGACGTCTGTCAGCAACACCCAGTCGTCCGGCGGGTCTGGGTCGGGTCGCGTGCGAGGCGCCGACGTGACTGTTCGGCCACGGCTCGGTGAGAACCACTCCCACATGCCGTTGGGGGCGCCGGTGTCCTGGGCCTCGCCGACTTCTGGCCCGGTGGCGCCAGACTCCGCGCGCTCGGTCTTGCGCTGTCGCTTTGCTTCCTGCTTCGCCTTCTGGATGTCGGCCCGGCGTCGCCGCTCGAAGCCGTAGTGCCCCCCGCGACTCACCGGACGCTCACGCGCGATCTCATCGGCGAAATTCTAGCACGTGTCGCTCGGACCGAGTCTCGGCGAGGGGAGCGGGCCCGGCCGGTTTCGCGCGCCGTCATCGAAGGACGACCCAGTCCCTCCACAAGGTGAGGAGGAGGGCGATGGCGACGGGTCCCACGAAGAGCCCGATCGGCCCAAACGCGAGCAGGCCGCCGAGGACGCCGAAGAAGCCGAGAAGGAACGGGATGCGCGCGGCGCCGCTGAGAAACCACGACTTGATCACGTTGTCGACCATGCTCACGACGAAGACGCCCCATCCCAGAAGCACGAGGCCGCTGACGATCCGCCCGTGCACGAGGAGCCAGGCCGCGGCGGGTACGTAGACGAGCGGCGGCCCGATCGGTGTGAGCGCCAGGAGTCCGGTGATCGCCCCGAGCAGCACCGGCGAGCCGAGCCCGACGATCCACACGCCGAGCGTCAGGAGCAGCGCCTGGGTGAGCGCGGTCGAGAGAGTTCCATACATCACCGCGCGGACCGTTTCGCCGAGCGTGGAGACCACCGTGTCGACGCCTCCGCCGGCCAGGCGCCGCGCCGCGCCGTGGATCTGCGGCGCCAGCTCGCGGCCGTGCCGGTAGAAGAAGAACAGCGTCAGAAGGGCCAGGATCGCATCGAGCGCAATACGCCCCAGATCCCCGGCAGTGCTCGCGACGAGAGCGACGACGAGGCCGGTGCGAGCGAGCACCCACTGCTGCATCTGGGCCGGGTTGGCGGCGAGGCCCTCGATCAAGTCCGCCACGCGAGGGCCAATCCAGGGGATCTCGCGGAGCGACGCCGCGAGTGACGCGGGACCACGGGGCAGCCAGGCCCTGAACTCCTCGAAGGCGCTCTGGAGCTCGACGACGAGCGCCGCGGAGACCAGCACGGCCGGAACCATGACGACCAGCACCATCAGAATGGTCATCGCGCAGGCGCTCAATCCGGTCCGGCCGCGCAGGAGCCGATCGATCCGCGCATGCAGAGGCCAGCTCGCGTAGGCGAGAATCGCCGCCCACGCGATCGGGGTGATGAACGGCCTCAAGACGACGAACGACGTCACCACGATGAGCGCGATTCCTGCAATCTGGGCCCATCGCCGCTCGAGGGGTCCGATCATTCGGAGCACTCTAGACCGGCCCGACGCGACGCGCCACCACACTCGATCGCACGACTGGAACGTGGCTGATCAGGCCCGGCGATTCCAGGGCGGTAAGAATCGAGCCAGATGAGGCCGCAGGCCCGACCGGAAATTCAAAAACTACTTAAATTACAGCGTCTTGCGGTGATCGTCCGGTCTGGTATCGCCTTTGCGTTAGTACCCTGGCAGGAGGGAAAAGCGATGATCAGCACGATGGTTCGTACGCTCTCTCGAGTCCCGATCTCGCTCCGAAGCCTCGCCGTTTGCGTGGCGTGCGAGGAGTGCTTCGAGCTGGGCGACCCGACCTGCCCGTCTTGCGGCAGCGACGAGTACGTCCCGCTTCTTCATCAGCTCGAGGGCCGCATCCTCAACATGACGAGCAACAACTAGATGCTGGTTCGGCGCGCTGGGTCGAGGCCGCTCGACGGTCGAGCCGACGCTTCATCGGCTTGGACGACGCGACGGCCTGGAGTCACTGTCAACAGGCCGGCCGCCCGTTCGGCAGTCTGAGTCTCATCGCGATCCCTCCCAGATCGATACGCTGAATCGTCCGAACGGAGCTCATGCCCGCGCCCGCCGCGGGTCAGCGTCCCTGCCAGTCGGGCTTCCGCTTTTCGAGAAACGCGCGAACCCCCTCGTGGAAGTCGTGGCTCAGATAGCAGGACACGATGAGGTCGTCGAGGTCTCGCGGCATCAGCGCCGCCAGCATCCGTCGCGTGGCTTCCTTCGTCGCCGCGATCGTCAGCGGAGCCATCTCGGCGAGGCTCGCGGCGAGCTCGCGCGCGCGCGACTCGAGCTCCGGCGCCGGATGGATCCGATCGATGAGGCCGCTCGCCTTGGCCTCCTCGGCGTCCAGCAGGCGAGCCGTGAGCACGAGCTCGCGCGCGCGGCCGGGGCCGAGCGCGGCCACCAGCAGGGAGAGACTGACCGGGGCTAGGAAGTTGCCGAGCGTGCGGGCCACCGGCACACCGAAGCGCGCGTGGGGCGCGGCGAGCCTCAGATCGCAGGCCAGCGCGATGAAGAGCCCGCCGCCGATTGCGTCGCCCTGCAGCATCGCGATGGTCGGCTTGCTCATCCCGGCCAGCCGCGAGAGCACCCGGGTCAGTCGAGCCTCGTAGCCGAGCGCGTCCTCGCGCGTCTTGAAATCGAGGAACTGACGGATATCGGTGCCGCTCGCGAAGGCCCGATCGCCCGCGCCCCGCAGCACGAGCACGCGCACCGTCGGGTCGGCGTCGAGCTCGGTGCACGCGTCGTGGAGCGCGTCGTACATCTCGAACGTCATCGCGTTGCGGGCGTCGAAATCATGGTGAATCGACGAAGGTCGATGTCGCCCTCAACAAGGGTCGGCGCTGCTGTCAGAAAGGCACGCAGATGTACGGACTTCATGTGCGAGTCCAGATCCTGCATCGAACGCCAGTTCTCGTAGACGAACCAGACCTCGGCGTTTTCGAGGGACTGGTGAAGGTCGTAGTTGAGGCATCCGGCTTCGCCCCGTGTGGGCTCGACTAGAGCGGCTAGAGCCGCGCCGAGCGCCTCGCTCTGGCCACGCCGGGCGCGGAAGAAAGCGAGATTCGTGAGCTGAGACATGAAGTTTCCTCCTGGATCGAGATGCACAATGCGGTCGAGTCCGCGGCGGCGCAGGGAGCAGGCGACCGTTACATTAGGCGAATGATGGGCTTGATCGTGCCGCCATTTTCGCTGTCTTTGGCAGCCTGATTGATTTGATCGAGGCTGTAAAACTTGACCAGTTTCTCGAACGGGAAGCGACCCTGCGCGTTGAGTTCGATGAGCTGCGGGATAAAAATGTCGGGAACGCTCTCACCCTCAAGAATGCCGCGTACCCCCTTACCAGGTAACATCAGGTTGTTCACGTCAAAGCTCACCTCTGTGCCTAGTGGCTCTGC
>Ga0137403_10006371_pt1 | contig 13519 bp, 11 predicted proteins | sample CZOMad2_1_16fung_FD_122057 | JGI IMG/M metagenome (GOLD analysis project Ga0137403, IMG submission 122057) | Vadose zone soil fungal communities from Angelo Coast Range Reserve, California, USA - CZOMad2_1_16fungal (Hybrid Assembly) | ecosystem: Environmental > Terrestrial > Soil > Vadose zone... | reverse complement strand
GCGCTCAATCAAACGACAATCGCCGCACCCGGCCCGTTGGGCCGGGCTATTACATTTCGCGCCTTCGGCGCTCAAGATAACAACCTGCCAATCACATGATTTGATGAGTCAATGTTAGTCCCTTTGGGAGAGGGTTGGGGTGAGGGTCCACGGCGCACAGGCCGTTTCTTTTGTTTATTGTCGTACGCTGCGCGCCCTCACCCCTCGCCCCTCTCCAAGTGGGAGAGGGGAAAAGAACCGGCACTTGATTAGAACTTCCTTGACTCTGAATTCGGGGCGATGACGTGCTTCCTGGGTGAAGCAGACGAACATCGCCTCGCGTTGTGTTTGATGAAAAGCAACCCTGCCAGAATTTGTGTTCCGGTTTGCGTGCAGCGCGCGAGTGAGTTGGCGGAAGCGATCAAACGCGCGAGTGAAGTCGCCGGCATCGTAGAGTTGCGGCTTGACTGCCTTGAAGATGACGAGCGAGAAGCGGTGCTTCCGCTCTTGCGCGATCATCTGAATCGCGATGGCACGCCGATGCTGATTACCTTCCGGCCTGCCGCACAAGGTGGCCATGCCGCGACAGATTCAGGGGCCCGCCGAAATTTCTGGGTTTCGCTAAACAGGATATCCAGGGGTGCGTTGATGGATCTGGAGCTTGACCTGGCGCGCAGTGTTGCTTCCGATGGGCTGGCAAGAGAATCATCGATTGATTGGGGCCTGGTCATTTGCTCTCATCATGACTTTGTCGGCGTGCCTTCCGATCTTGATGAGATATACAAACGCATGGCAGCGACGCCGGCGCGCATTCTGAAGATCGCAGTGCAGGCCGACGATGCAACTGATTGTCTGCCCGTCTTTCACTTGCTCGAGCGCGCCCAGAGCGAAGGCCGTGACCTGATAGCGATAGCGATGGGTCAGGCCGGAATCATGACGAGGATTCTCGGGCCATCGCGCGGCTCGTTTCTCACCTATGGGTCAATCGATGACGAAAGTGCCACTGCACCGGGGCAGTTGACCGCCCGCGAACTGCGTGAGGTCTATCGGATCGACAAGATCGATCAGCACACAGAAATCATCGGATTAGTAGGAAAGCCGGTCCACCATTCGTTATCACCGAAGATTCACAACGCGGCCTTCGCGACCGCCGGAGTAAACGCGGTCTATCTTCCCTTCGAAGTACACGATGCTGATCAGTTCATGCGCCGGATGTCGCATCCGCGCTCGCGCGAGCTCGAGTGGAACCTGCGTGGTTTGAGTGTAACTGCGCCCCACAAATCCGCGGTGATGAACTGTCTCGACTGGATTGAAACGTCGGCGAAAGCGATTGGAGCTGTCAACACGATTGTGGTTCAGGACGACGAGCTGTATGGCTATAACACCGACGCGGCGGGATTTACAGCGCCACTCAAGCGCCAGTTCGGATCGTTACAGGGCGCTCGCTGCGCGGTTATAGGCGCCGGGGGCGCGGCGCGCGCGGCGCTGTGGGCTTTGCGTAATGAAGGCGCCGATGTTGCTCTGTTCAGCCGCAATCCCGACAAAACTCGATCGGAGTTGGCAGACTTCAAAGTGGAAACCTACCAGGTTTCAGGAGCGTCTTTTTCCGGCTTTGATATTGTGGTCAACGCGACGCCGCTGGGCACGCGTGGCCTTCATCAACTCGATACCGTCGCGACGACCGGACAATTTCGAGGGGTGCGGTTGGCTTACGATCTCGTTTACAATCCGTTGGAGACATTGTTCCTGCGCGAAGCTCGCGCGGCCGGATGTGAAACGCTGGGCGGAATGGAAATGCTTTTGGCCCAGGCGGTCGAGCAATTCAAAATCTGGATCGGTAAAGACCCTGACGTCGACGTAATGCGGGCCGCGGCTCTCCATGCGCTGGCATAATGGTTTAGAGTTCAGGCTTTATCTAGATCCGGCGATCCGCAGCCAAAAAGGCTGAACTCTGAACTAATTTCTGGATCTCAAATTTGAAATCTCAAAACGATCGTTATAGCCGCCAGATTCTTTTCGATGGCATTGGGACAGAAGGGCAGAGCCGACTGCTAGCCTCGCGCGTCTTGATCGTCGGCTGTGGGGCGCTGGGCTCGGCCCAGGCTGAAGCGCTGGCGCGCGCCGGTGTCGGCAGACTCCGCATAGCGGATCGTGACTTCGTTGAATCGTCCAACCTGCAACGACAAACAATGTTCACAGAGAGTGACGCGAGTGAGCGTCTGCCGAAAGCCATCGCCTGCGCCCGTCACATACGCGAAATCAATTCAGAAGTCACGGTTGACCCGGAGATCGTCGACGTGAATCATTCGAATGTCGAGCGACTGATTAGCGAATGTGATGTGGTCCTGGATGGCACCGACAATTTTTCGACCCGGTATCTGATCAACGACGCTTGCGTCAAACATAACGTCCCCTGGATTTATGGAGCCGCGGTAGGATCGTATGGCGTCACGATGACGATCAGACCGGACGATGGACCGTGTCTCCGGTGTGTCTTTCCTGAGCCGCCACCGGCAGCGAGCGCTCCGACCTGCGATACTGCGGGCGTCATCATGCCGATCATCAGCATCGTCGCCGCGGTGCAAGTTACGGAAGCGCTAAAACTTCTGACCGGCCATATCGATAGCTTGCACAAATCGCTGATGCAGTTTGATGTGTGGCGCAACGAATGGCGGCGCATTGGGATCACCGATCGGGACCCGGAATGCCTGACTTGCGCGATACGCCGGTTTGAAACTCTGGCGGCTGATGATCGCGAATTCGCCGCAGTTCTCTGCGGCAGACATGCGGTGCAAGTCTCGCCGGCTCACCCCGTACAAGTCGATCTGCTGGCGTTGAGTCAAAGACTTAAATCAGCGGGCGAAGTCAAAGGGAACGAGTATCTCCTCCGCTTTCGTACCGGCAAGTACGAATTGACGGTCTTCCAGGACGCGCGCTCGATTATTCGCGGCACCGATGACGTCGCCACCGCACGTTCGCTCTACGCGAAATATGTTGGGAACTAATCTTTCTTAAATCTGATAAGATCTCTAATACATGCTAAAACACAAAACCTTCGCCGCTTTCATTTCACTGGTGTTTCTGACTGGTAGTGGCGTCACTACAAACACGTTTGCCGGCGAGCCGATGGTTTGGGAGATTAGTTCGCGCGCTGAACTGCTCAAAGGCGATGCGCGTGGAGTCTCGGTGACCGACACGGGAATACTGACTCTCGCGCCCAATCTCATCCCGCTCTTTACCACTGAGCAGGCGTACGTCTGGTCCACAGCCATCGACGCGTCCGGCAACATCTATCTGGGCACCGGTCACGACGGAAAGCTCTTCCGGATCGGCGCCGATGGGAAGGGAAGCCTGCTTTACAAAGCACCCGAGTTGGACGTGACGGCTATCGCGGTAGCTCGTGATGGCGCCGTTTTCGCGGCCACGTCGCCAGACGGCAAAGTATATCGCGTGACCGCTGACGGAAAGGCAGAGGTCTATTTTGATCCTGCTGATAAGTACATCTGGTCGCTGGCGATGATGGGCGACGGCTCGCTGGCGGTGGGCACGGGTGACAATGGAAAGCTTTACCGCGTGCGCGCGGCGGGGGCAAAGCCCGAGAGTTCTTTGCTAATCAATACCAATCAGACTCACGTTATGTCTCTGGCCGTCACACGGCAGGGAGATCTGATTGCGGGGACCGATCCCGGTGGGCTGGTGTTGCGCATTTCTCCGGACGGCAAAGCGTTCGGTCTGTATGACGCGCCGCTGCGTGAGATTCATGCGCTGGCGTCCGCGCCCGACGGTTCGATTTATGCGCTCGCCCTGGGCGAAGCGGCGGCAACAGTGCGCGCCCAATCCAGCGGCGCCACGCAACCGGCCGATGCCTCCGCGGCGGTAAGCGTAACGGCGGTTACCGGCGCGGGCGAGGATGCCGCGGCGGCGGCGCAGGCCGCGCAACCGGCGCGCAGCCGAAACGATCTCTCGAATGTCCGCAGTGCTGTCTTTCACATTCTGCCGGACGGTAGCAGCGACGTTGTCTGGAGTTCACCTTCGGTGACCGGATTCGCTGTGACCGCAGGGCGCGGCGGCGTTTTGATTGGCACGTCTGACAAGGGCCGAGTCTATTCTGTCACTGACGACGGCCGCGACACGCTCCTACTGCAATCGACTGAAGGACAAATCTCTTCTTTGATCGCGCGCGGCGCCGACGTCTTTGCAGCTTCCAGCAACCAGGGAAAACTCTTTCGCTTTGGTGAGTCTGCGGTAAGTGACGGCAGCTACGAGTCACCGGTGCGGGACGCGAAGCTGGTCGCCTCCTGGGGGCGAATCTGGTGGCGGGGCACCGGACCAATTGAATTGCAGACGCGAAGTGGGAACAGCGAGCGGCCGGATGCTACGTGGAGCGATTGGAGCACGAGCTACACCGATGCAAAAGGCTCGCAGATCACGAGTCCGAAGGCCCGCTTCATTCAATGGCGCGCTGTCTTGCACGGCGCCGGCGGCGTGAAACCCGAACTGGACGATGTGAGCGTCGCTTACCTGGCGCGCAACGTCGCGCCTGAGGTCCTGGCCATTACCGTCTTGCCGCCAGGCGTTGCCTTAATGCAACAACTTCAGATCCAGATCGATCCCAACATCGAATCGTCAGGACTTGATGCTTCGATTTTCGGCATGATTGCTCAAGCTCCCCCACGACGCTTGTATCAGCGCGGGGCGCGAGCTTTGCAATGGCAGGGAGAGGATCGCAACAACGACACTTTGGAATACTCGGTTTACTACCGCTCGCTTAACGAGGCTACTTTTCGTTTGCTCAAAGATCACATTAGGGAAAACTTCCACACCGTCGATGGCGCCAGCCTCGCGGATGGCCGTTATGTTTTCAAGGTCATCGCGTCGGATGCGCTGGACAATCCTCCGGGTTACGCACTGTCAGGAGAGCGAGTCAGCGAGGCAATAGATATCGACAATACGCCGCCGGTCGTTCGCTCGGCATCGCCTCCCCAAATCACCGGCGACCGCATTCGGGCAGTGTTTGATGTTGAAGACGCCACGGGCCGCGTCAAACGTGCGGAAGTCAGCGTCGATGGCGGGGCGTGGCATGAAGTGTTTCCGGATGACGGAATTGCTGACAGCCAGCGCGAGCGTTATTCGCTTGACCTGACGGTCGCCGGCGCCGGCGAACACACGATTTCCGTTCGGGCTTTTGACAACAGTAACAACGTAGGCAACATTAGCGTGACGGTGCGAAGATAGGCCCGGCCTGCTCGATGGTGCACGATACGGTGCTGACATGGTGCGAAACGGAGCGCCACCCTTTCGAATGGGTCAGCAAATAAAAGGAGATTTAGCGGTGATACGAGCGTATACAAGGCGAAACCATCGCTATTTTCTTGCTGGACTGGGCGGATCAGGCTGCCAATAGGTTATCCTTGGCATCGATCTTGCTGAACGTAGGGCAGCGCAACTCTCCGCCTCTCCTCAAGCGTGAATGAAGTAGACGCAAGGAGGCGGTAAGCAGTTATGAGAAAGCTAAGACGAATCCTGGTGGCAGTTCTAATGGGGGCGACGATTTCGGTCGGCGGCTTTGCGCAAAAGAACAATGATAACCGGCCCCCGAAAGAACAGCCGAAAGTGGTGGATAAGGAGAAAGAAAAACCACCACCGAGCAACAGCAATCAGAGTAATAGTAACAGACCAAGAAAGCCGTAATTAGTTTCGGCAGAGTTGCTCGTCATCATGAAAGTAAATGTCAGACCCGTGCCCTGCACGGGTCTCGTTATTAAGGGGATTATGAAATCAACAAGATCCATCCTCGTTCGAAGGTCTCTATTACTGATCCTGACTGGAATCAGTCTGTCAGTTTACGCTCCGGCTCAATCAAGGCGGCCAGTAAATCCGGCGCTGATATCACGGGCAGAGCAGATTACCGGAGACCGCTTCCCGATCATTACCACCACGCCGCGGGGCGTGATTGTGCTCGCGCAAACCATGCCGCGACTTCAACTCCTTAATGCGATTGATAGTGGGTTTGCCGATCTCTTTGCCGTCGCTCAGCGCCACGGTTATCGCAATCGTGTGAAATTTGACGATTACACAGTCTTCATCGGCAAACCTGATCGACTAAAGGACAGGGCGGGTCAGTACTCTCCCGATATTGCGGTGCCTGCCCAACAATATGCCGGCAGCGATTATGATCAAGGGGGCTTTATCTATGCTGCCGGGATGGTACTCGCGTTCAATCCTTGTGCGTTCGTAATTGCTGAACACGATCGAGACCTGGGGCGGGTGTCGAACGTAGTTCGCTTTGAGGGCGAGCACCTTGTGCTTTATTACAACGACCGCGCGCTTTACGAAAGGACCGCCGACCACAGTCGTGGCGGTGGTCATCCCATCCTGCAATAAGTTCCGGAAAAAATGGGAAGGTTAAGGAAGGATAAAATGGTGCCCGCTACTAGATTCGAACTAGTGACCCCTCGCGTGTGAAGCGAGTGCTCTACCACTGAGCCAAGCGGGCGATAAATCCTTTATTATCAATGACGGACACGGATTCCTGGACCACGAAATCAGCTCCAAAACTCGCTGTATTGACCGCGAATGCTGGCATTTTATCCGATGATTGCCCGCTTGCGCCAGCGGTAGGGGCACTCCCGCAGCTTCAGAATTGCAAGTCTGTCGGGCTCGAGTCTCTGGAGCAATCATCACACAAAAACTATTCTCTCTCCTTGGGTACCGCCCACAAATGCGCTTCTCGCCCCTCAAAGCTCCATTTCGTAACCTGTCACTTGTAAGAAAGCGTGTGGCGATTCATGATGTCGTCATCTTAGCGTCATCCCGGTCAGATGTAGACTTGAAAGACTGGTTCCGCAATAGATACTTCTAAACCTGCCGAAAATCAGCTCGCAAACTAATTACTGACCTCCGCGTTCTCAGCTAAGGAAATTATTCGACTCCGTTGCAAGTCGAGTGTAAAGTACGTGAAATTTCAACAAAGACTTTTACGTCAAACGGAGGCTCTTATGTCAGACGACGATCCCCAATCGTGTCCACCGGATCCCACCCGCCGCAAATTTCTTTTGACCACGGGAAGTAGTGTGGCAGCAAGCTTGGTTGGGGCGTACGTACCGGCGCTCGCGAATAGCGCTGCCGGAGGGAGCAACTCCGCTGCGGCCGGTGAAGGGCCGAACATCGAGGGCACCGTCCCGATCACGCTGCGCATTAATAGCAAGGACCACCAACTTCGCGTTGATCCACGGACGACGCTACTGGACTGTATTCGTGAAACGGTTGCGCTCACCGGAACGAAGAAGGGTTGCGACCACGGGCAATGCGGCGCCTGCACGGTGCATGTCAACGGCAGGCGCGTGCTCTCGTGCCTCAACCTCGCCATCATGCACGATGGAGATGAGATCACGACCATCGAGGGACTCGGTACGCCGGACGCGCTGCATCCAATGCAAGCGGCTTTCCTTGCTTGCGACGGCTATCAATGCGGGTACTGCACGTCAGGCCAGATCATGTCGGCCGTCGCATTGCTCAAAGAGCCCTGCGGTTCCGACGACGCAGCCGTGAAGGAGTTAATGAGCGGCAACATCTGCCGCTGCGGCGCCTACGCCAATATAGTCACCGCGATCCAACAGGTTCGAAAACGCGCTTAAAACGCAGAGCAGGAGGGGCAATGCATACCTTCGAATTCATCCGGCCAACAGATTCCGCGGCGGCCATCGCCGCCGCCGCACAATCAAAGACTGCGCAGCAGGGCGCGGACGTGCGATTCATGGGTGGCGGCACAACGCTGATCGACCTGATGAAGCTGAACGTGGAGACTCCTGCACGCGTGCTCGATATTAATCGCCTGCCATTCGACAAGATTGAACTCATGCCCGATGGCGGACTGAAGATCGGCGCCACAGTTCGCAACTCAGATCTAGCGTATGACCCCCATGTGCAACGTGATTACTTCGTGCTGTCGCAGGCGATCCTCAATGGGGCGTCAGCCCAGATTCGCAACATGGCAACTGTTGCCGGGAACCTGCTGCAGCGCACACGCTGCATGTACTTTCGCGACACCGCAATGCCGTGCAACAAACGTGAACCCAGCAGCGGATGCCCGGCCATCGCCGGCAGCAACCGTACGCTTGCCATTCTTGGTGCAAGCGAGCATTGCATCGCCACCAATCCATCAGACATGTGCGTGGCCATGGCGGCACTGGAAGCGAAAATCCACGTCCAAGGTCCGAAAGGGCCACGCGCAATCGCATTCGGCGATTTTCATCTCCTGCCGGGCAGCACGCCACATCGCGAAACCGTGCTGGAGCCTGGCGACCTCATCACCCACGTCACGCTCCCGCCGCCAATCGCCGGAAGCAAGCAGGTCTATCTCAAGCTACGCGATCGCGCGTCTTACGAATTCGCTCTGGCATCGGCAGCGGTGGTGCTCACGATCACCAGCGGCAACATCACGCGAGCCCGTATCGCGCTCGGCGGGGTAGGTACAAAACCGTGGCGGTCGCCGGAAGCGGAAGCTGCACTGATGGGCAAGGCCGCAAACGACGCGACTTTACGCCAAGCTGCAGAAGCCGCGCTACGAGGTGCCAAGCCTCAGAGTGAAAACGGTTTCAAGATCGAACTAGCCAGACGGTGCCTGACGCACGCCCTGCGCACGGCCGCTGCTAGCTGAATTTTCAGGAGCAACCATGGCGACAACACAGCAATCACCCGCAACTTCTCCGATCGGACGCGACACACTGCGCATCGACGGCCCGCGCAAAGTCACAGGACTGGCCCAGTACACCTCAGATTTCAATTTTCCCGGAATGTTGTACGCCGTGCCGGTGGAAGCCACGATCGCGAATGGCAAATTGCTCACGCTCGATACTTCGGCAGCGGAGAAGATGCCGGGCGCACGTGCGGTTTTTCATCGCGGGAATATCGGCAGGATCTTTCGTTCCACCCCTGCGCCGGGCTTCGATCGCGTCTGCCTGGAGCGCCGGCCCCCATTCGAAGATGACGTGATCCGATACTACGGCCAGTACATCGCTCTCGCCGTCGCCGATACTTTCGAGGCCGCCAAGGCTGCGGCCGATGCAGTGCGTGCGACGTACTCCAAAGAAAAACCCAATGTTGAGTCCCGCCTCGAAGCGGGCAACGATCCTGACGTCGTCCTTACCGCTTATGGACCAATGGAGCGACTGCAAAGCCACCGCGGCGATGCCGCAGCCGCCTTCGCCAGTGCGCCCGTCAAGCTCGACGAAACTTACGTCACGCCAGCCGAAACGCACAATCCGCTCGAGCTGCACTCCACCACCGCGATCTGGGATGGCCAGATGCTGACGCTGTACGACTCGACGCAAGGAGTGGTCAACCTGCGCGGCGTTCTGGCGCAGATGTTCGGGTTGCCTAAGGAGAACGTGCGCGTCATCGCGAGGTTCCTCGGCTCTGGATTCGGGGGCAAGCTCTATCCGTGGACGCACGTTTCGCTCGCCGCCGCTGCGGCACGTCAGTTAGGCAAACCGGTGAAGCTGGTCGTCAGCCGCAAGATGATGTTCCAGGCCGTCGGGCATCGCGCACGCACGCAGCAGCGCATCCGCCTGGGCGCAACGCGTGAGGGTAAGCTCCTCTCGCTGCAGCACGATTACATCTACCACATGTCGATGATCGACAATTACCACGAGGACTGCGGTGAAGCCACGCCGTTCCATTACAGCGTTCCCAACCTGCGCGTGACCTTCGGACGCGCGCGGCGCAACATCGGCGCCACCGCCGATATGCGTGGCCCCGGCGCTGTACCCGGACTTTACGCCACCGAATCGGCGATGAACGAAATGGCCGATCGACTGAAGATCGATCCGGTGCGCTTCCGCCTCCTCAATGAGCCCAAAATCGACGAGTCACTCAACCTTCCATTTTCATCACGCCACTACGTGGAGTGCTTGAACGTTGGCGTGGAGAAATTCGGCTGGTCGAAACGCAACCCGGTCGTCGGCTCGATGAAGCGAAACGGCCTGACGCTGGGTTGGGGCATGGCGGGTGCGACATGGGTAGCAGGGCGATTCGCAGCCGAAGCGAATATGCAATTGCGTGACGATGGCACCGTGCGCATTGCCTGCGCCACGCAGGACATCGGCACCGGCACGTATACGATCCTGGCGCAGCTCGCGTCGGAGAAGACCGGGGTGCCAGTCAACAAGATCGAAGTTGATCTGGGGGACAGCGCGCTTCCAGATGGTCCGATCTCGGGCGGTTCGCTGGCCACCAGTTCAGTGATCCCAGCCGTCTTTAAGGCCGCCGACCAGGCGATCACGTCGCTGCTCATTGTAGCCGTCGCAACTCCGGGCTCACCTTTCCTCGGACACAAACCTGAAGATCTCGCGCTGGAAGGTGGTCGCATCTTCGCAAAAGCCGAAGGAGTCGCGAAAGGAGTTGCGTTCGGCGATGTGCTCCGCCGAGCGAATGTACGGCTGGTCACTGGCAGCGGCAGTTCTGAACAGACGGCTTTTGTTCCGAACCCGAAGTTCTCGATGCACTCGTTCGGCTGCCACTTTGTCGAGGTCACGTGGCAGCCAGAGATCGCTCGTTTGCGCGTGAGCCGCGTTGTCACGGTGATGGATGCCGGTCGCATCTTGAATCCGCTCACCGGCCGGAATCAAATCCAAGGCGCGGTCGTGATGGGAATTGGCATGGCACTTTTTGAGCACACAACTTACGACCCGCAGAGCGGCGCGCCCATCAACAGCAACCTGGCCGACTACATGATGACGGTAAACGCGGACGCGCCTCCGATCGACGTGCACTTCCTCGACTATCCGGACAAAGAGATCAATGAGCTCGGTGCGCGCGGGATCGGCGAGATCGGGCTCGCTGGCGTTGCCGCCGCGATCACCGAAGCAGTGCACCACGCGACCGGTGTCCGTGTCCGCGAACTGCCGGTGAAGATCGAAGACTTGCTTGCTTGAGCCACGCAAACCACTTCAGCGTTTTCTTCAAAGACCATACCTGCCGATGCGATGATGTAATGATTTTGACCATCGGCTCTCCTTCTGCCTTGCGAATCGCCTCACTCAGTAAGGCGCAAACTGAGAGTCGGAAACGAGAGATGCTTACGCTTGTCGCGCAAAGAACTCGTGAAACTGGATGAGTGAACCGAGTCGGGATAAGTAAGCGGCGGCGTTCGGTGGGTTCTCGCTTAACCAGTACAAGTTCGACACAGGAATCATTTCGTCGTGGGTGCCTTTCACGACAAGCGTCGAATGGTTGATACTTCTTAGGTTTGCTCAACATCGCAATTGCTGGCTATTCGTAACCGTTGAGGGTTTTCAAAACGAATCGACTTCAATTTACTAGAGATTTCTAATTTAAGCTTGGGTTTTGTAAGACTTGTTGTTCGCTAAATCATCCGCGTAGGAGAGCAAACGCGCGCGTTCATTCGCTCCAGCCGGGTATGATTTGAAAGGACGGCTGAAGGGTCTGCATGACATGGTTGCAAACCACTAGGCAGTAAATTTGGAGGTACCGAAATGAAACTAATCAATGCGACGGTCCTGTCGCTTTTTCTGCTGGCGTCGACGTCGCTCGCAAGTGAGTCCAGGCCATACTGGGCGGCGATCACCTGGTGCCCATCCGCCTGAAGCGTGGGGATCACCTTGTTGAAGCACGATCCGTCGGCCCAGATCCCGTGACAGAACACGATGCTTGGTTTGGTTTCTCTAGATTTCGATTTCATATCCTCTCCTTTTTTGATTTCAACTACATCGGCTAGGCTGCGCATCGCCACATGGTGACTACGTCTCAAGCAGTGTATCGAGCGCCGCGGGCCACCGAGTCTCGAAGTCGACTTCCCGCTGGAGCCCGCGATCCAACAGAGCTTGGATTCGCTGCTGCGCTTCAGGCCACGTCAGCGCGGTCTGAAAGGAGGTGAGGGCGTCGAGGAGCCGGTCGGTGGATGGCAACGAGACTTGGTTAACGAGACTCTTGGCCGCCGCGATAGCACCCCGGTCGAAGGAGGCGATCCGGCGCGCGAGCGCGTCGACGAAGCTGTCCAGCTCCGCGTCCGGAAGTGCTCGGTTGACGTATCCGTATCGTTCCGCAGTGTCGCCGTCGAAGTCGTTCGCGCCGAGAACGATTTCGAGCGCGCGGCCGCGGCCGACTAGATGTGGGAGACGTTCCGTGCCGCCTCCGCCGGGATGCACTCCAACCCCGACTTCAGGTTGGCCCAGCAGCGTGTTTTCGCGCGACGCAAAGCGCATGTCGCAGGCTAGGACGAATTCGCTGCTCGCGCCTCGGACGCAGTCTCGGATCTTCGCGATGCTGACCACTGGAGATCTGGTGAGGCGGACGAACGTATCCGTCAGGATCGGGAGGCCCGAAGGCCCCACGGCGGTGGTGATGTTGCCCGTCTTGCCGGTCAAATCGAAGTGAGCGAGATAGAACTCGGGATTCGCGCTCTCGAACACTACTACACATAGGCTCGGGCTGGCGTCCATGCGCGCGAGCAAATCCTGGAGGCCCAGGAATATTGTGGCGTCGACGATGTTGAAAGGCGGATGGTCGAACACGACCCGCCAATATACAGGCGTTTCCTCAATGATCTGCAAGGGCGCAGCTGACTCAGCCACGACTTGCACTCCTTGTTTCGACCTCGATAGAACGCGACGGCGAGGTAATGTTCGCCTTATCGAAGAATCCTCCATTGTAGGTAGCGTTCTCGGGCCACTCGCGACCGGAAGCGCGCAGGGCCTCTGCGAGGCGCAGGAGAGAAGTGATGGAAAAGTGACGAATAAAATAACCGGGTGCGCCGCCCGTCACAACGACGACGCGAACATCGGGATCGCCGGCGAATCCTTCCAGCGCCTCGGTGAGCGCGTCGCCCATCTCCTCGTCGAAATAAATTCGCTTTGCGCTACCCTGCGTAACGACGGCAATTCCATCGGCCACTCTCGTCGTCAGAACATCGGCGTTCAGAGGCAGCCCCCTTTGTCGCATTCCCGCTTGCGGCGCAGACCCAACCGACGCAAATTATGTGGCTTCGTCGAAGGTTCCCAATGTCGTAAATGCCGCTATTTCGGACATGGCGGAAAATGGCCAACCGAGAACGCTCCACCATTTGGGTTCAGAATGAAGCCAACGGGGGCGAGTCGTTCCGCACCGATTGCGGGCTCTGGCCGAAGGCGCGCATGAAACTGCGACGCATGCGCTCGCGGTCGCCAAATCCCGTTTGATGCGCGATCTCTTCAATGGGGAGCCTGCCCTGCTCGAGCATGAATCGGGCTGCTTCCAGCCGTAGATTCTCGATGGCCTTGGCCGGGGATATGCCAGTTTCGGAGCGGAACACACGGCTGAACTGCCGCGGGCTGAGGCGAGCTGCCTCGGCCAGCTTCTCGACTGTGAGGGGCGCGGCCAAGTTGCTCCGCGCAAACTGAAGGGCAATTTGCACGCGATCGGATGTGGCATCCATATCCAGTAGCGCGGAGTGCTGGGACTGTCCGCCGGCCCGGCGATGGTGCGCGACCAGCATCCGGGCGAGTTCGCGCGTTGCCTCACGGCCGATGTCGCGCTCCACCAG
>Ga0137403_10006370_pt1 | contig 13520 bp, 10 predicted proteins | sample CZOMad2_1_16fung_FD_122057 | JGI IMG/M metagenome (GOLD analysis project Ga0137403, IMG submission 122057) | Vadose zone soil fungal communities from Angelo Coast Range Reserve, California, USA - CZOMad2_1_16fungal (Hybrid Assembly) | ecosystem: Environmental > Terrestrial > Soil > Vadose zone... | reverse complement strand
AGGACGTCCACGCCCTGGTCGACCAGGCTGTTGGTGGCCTCGGCCTCTTTCACCGGCAGCGACCAGTCGCCCGTGATGATCAGCTGGCAGGTGATCTTCGGATCGACGCTCTTCGCGCCTAGCGTGAAGGCGTTGATGTTGCGCAGCACCTGCGGGATGGGCTTGGCGGCGACGAAGCCGATCTTCTTGCTCTTGCTCATGTGCCCGGCGATCACGCCGTTCAGGTACTGGCACTCGTCGATGTAGCCGAAGTAGCTGCCGGTGTTCTTCGGGTGCTTGCCCTCGGTCCACATCCCGCCGCAGTGGGCGAAGCGCACGTTCGGATATTTTTCCGCGACGCGCAGCATGTGCGGATCGAAATAGCCGAAAGAAGTGGGGAAGACGAGCTTGGCGCCGTCCTGCTCGACCATCGAGCCCATCACCTTCTGCACGTCGGTGGTCTCGGGCACCTTCTCCTGCTCGAGCACCGTGATCCCCGGCATTTTCTTGATGGCCGCGGCCGCCTGGGCCTGCGCCTGGTTGTAGCCGTAGTCGTCCTTCGGGCCGACGTAGATCACGCCCACGACCAGCTTGCCCGACTGGGCGAAGGCTGGAATCCATTTGCCGAGCGCGCCAGCGGCGATAGCCGCGGCGCCTCCCTTGATCAGGTCACGGCGGGAAAGTTCGGTACGGCGCGCGCTCACAAGGCCCCCACGGTTTTCGACTCGACTAAGCATGAGCAAGAGCGGTGCCAACTGGTATGCGAACTTGCATGCAACTTGTGCATACCCTTGTTGCAGCGAAGGGAGTCGGCTGGAGAGCCGGGTTTAAGCGCTGTCTTTCCCGCGCGCCGCGGCGGCTCCGGAGGCGCGCCGCTGCCAGTTATTGGTGCTATCGGCGCGGCGCGCGCACTGCGAATGCGCGTGATTGCGGACCGGCGGCGAAGTCAGAGATGCCAGAAACCTGCGTGCGCCGCCGCGGCTTCTTCTTCCAGCATCGGCCCGATCACCTCGATATGTCGCTGCCCGCGGGCGAAGACCTCGCGACAGGGAAGCGAAAGCGTCGGGTTTTCCGGATGGCTGCCCGTGAGAGCAAGCAGCCGGGCTTCCGACAGCGCATAGGCCAGCCGGCCGATGCCGGACCAGTAGAGGGCGCCCGCGCACATCGCGCAGGGCTCCGCGCTGGAATAGAGCGTCGCCCCGCGCAGCCGTTCGGCGGCGACGCCGCCGACCCGCCGCAGGGCGTTCATTTCTGCGTGCGCGGTGCGATCCAGGTTCGACGCGTTGAAAGCCTGGGCGAGCCGCGTGCCGTCCGCGTCGACGACGAGGGCGGCGAAGGGATGATGGCCTTCCTTGCGCGACTGCACCGAGAGAGCGATCACGTGACGCAGCAGCGCTTCATCGCTCCAGGCGCGGAACGAGGGCTCCATGGCTCAGACCAGCCCGCCGCGCTCGAGCAGGCCACGCGCGAGAGCGTTGTGCCGCGCCACGAGCTGCGGGAGATCGACGCCGTTCAGTCTTCCTTCCTCGACCAGCACGCGCCCGTTGACCACGGACAGCCAGGCTCGCACCGGCGTGCAGGTGAGGAGCGCCGCCACGAGGTCGCTCTGCGCCCCGGCATGCTCGATCCCGTCGATCCGGAACGCGACCAGGTCGGCCGCCTTGCCCGGCTCGAGGCTGCCGATGTCCTCGCGCCCGAGCACCTTCGCTCCGCCTCGCGTGGCGAGCTCCAGCGCCCGCCTTGCCGGAAAATGGTCCGCGCGCGATTCGAATCCCGGCCAGCCGACCCGCTGCAGCAGCATCGCCTGGCGCGCTTCGCCGAGGAGATGGTTGCCGTCGTTGCTGGCCGAGCCGTCCGCGCCCAGCCCGACGGGCACGCCCCGGTCGAGCATCGTCCTCACCGGAGCGATGCCCGAGGCGAGAATCATGTTGCTGCTCGGGCAATGGCAGACGCCCGTACCGGTATCCGCGAGCCTGCCGATGCCGGCGCCCGAAGGGTGGACCATGTGTGCGAACCACACGTCCTCGCCGAGCCAGTCCAGGTCTTCCGCGTACTCGAGCGGCCGCCGCCCGAAGAGCGACAGGCAATAGCGCTCCTCCTCCAGCGTCTCGGCGAGATGGGTGTGCAGGCGGACCGACGGGTGCGAGCGCGCGAGGCGCGCGCTCTCCTGCATCAGGGTCTTGCTCACGCTGAACGGCGAGCACGGCGCGAGTCCGATGCGCAGCATCGAAAAAGGCCCGGGATCGTGGAAGGCCCCGATCACGCGCCCGCATTCCTCGAGGATCGCATCTTCCGCTTCGACCAGCTGGTCGGGCGGGAGGCCGCCCCGGTTTTCGCCGACGCTCATGCTGCCGCGGGTCGGATGAAAGCGCACGCCGAGCTCCCCGGCCGCGGCGATCTCGTCGTCCAGGCGCACGCCGTTCGGAAACAGGTAGAGATGATCGGCCACGGTGGTCGCGCCGGTCAGGATCAGCTCGCACAGCGCGAGCTTGGCGCTGACGTATACCGCCTCCGGGTCGAGGCCGGCCCAGACCGGGTAGAGTCGTTTCAGCCAGTCGAAGAGGGCGAGGCCGCCGCCCGTCCCGACCGCGCGCGTGAGCGACTGGAACAGGTGGTGGTGGCAGTTCACCAACCCCGGCATCACGACGCAGCCCCGCGCATCGATCGTGCGCGCGGGCGTGCGCTGCGCAGGGTCCGTGGCGATCCAGGCCTCGACCTCGGCGTGCGTCCCCACCGCCTCGATCGCCGCGTCGCGCGCAAGCATGCTGCCGCCGCGGATCTCGCGCCGCGCGGCGTCCATGGTGACGAGGACCTCCGCGTCGCGGATCAGCAGCGTGCTCACTCGAGGAGCACGCCGTGGCGCAGCCCGCGTTCGCGGAGGTACTTGCGGTAGGCGAGCGACATCCGGTCGGCGCGCACCGCCAGCTCGGCGCGCGCCGCGAGCGGCAGCCTCCTGGGCACCTGGTTCTCGAGGATGGGCTTGTCCTGCAGGAAGATGCGGTCCTGGAAAGCGCGCAGCTCCGCGTCGGACTGCTCGAAGTTGGTCATCGCCAGGATCATCCAGACCGCGCTGCTCTCCTCGCCGAGCGGCTGCACGTGCAGGCTGATCGCTTCGCGGAAGCCGGTCTGGGCTTGCGGCATTTTCGTCAGGATCGCCGTCAGGGGACGCACGATGCGATAGCTGTATTCGACTTCACTGCCGCCGTGGGCGAGGCTGTTGGTCTGCGGCTGCCAGAAAAAGCAGCCCTTCGCGAGGACGCCGCCCGCCCCGCTGCCGTCGTCGAAGGGCTCGACCTCGTAGTCGCGCACTTCGGTGCGCGACGGCTCGCCGAGTATGCCCGTGTGCACGAAGGGAAAGTGCGCCATGTCGAGAAAATTCTCGACGATTCGCGGCCCGCTGGTCTCGACCGTGTAGGGCCCGCACAGCACCTTGCGCAGCCGCGGCTCGTCGTACTCGGGAAAGGGGAGCACGTCGCGCGCGGGCTCCCCCATGCAGGCCCACACCAGACCGTACCTTTCGCTTGCCCGATAGGTGCGCGCGCGGAAATGCTCCGGCGGAACCAGCTCGGGATGCGCCGGCACGGCGGCGCAGCGGCCCTCGGTATCGTAGCGCCAGCCGTGGTAGGCGCAGACCACCTGGTCGCGCTCGACCCGGCCGCAGGAAAAACGCGTCCCGCGGTGGGGACAGCGGTCTTCCCATGCGCGCACCGCGCCGTCCGCGCCGCGCCAGAGAGCCAGCTCCCGCCCCAGTAACGCCGCCTTGAGGATCGAGCCACTCTCCACCGCGGCCGCGGCCATCACCGGATGCCTGTCCTCGAGCAGCACCGGATCGTCCATCGCTCCGGGCGCTTCAGCCATGCGCAGCGGCGTAGGCGTCGATGCGTGCAAGCCACCCGCGCTTTGCGTCCGCCCCGAGGAAGGACGCCTCGATGGAATTGCGCGCCAGACGCGCGATATCGCCGCGCGCGAGCCCGAGCGCACGCGCAGCGCCGAGATAGTTCTCTGCGACGTACCCGCCGAAATACGCCGGATCGTCGGAATTCACGGTGACGACCAGGCCGCGGTCGAGCAGCCGCTTCAGATTGTGCTCGGCCATCGAGCCGAACACCGCGAGCTTGACGTTGGAGAGCGGGCACACGGTCAGGGGCATGCGCTCGCGCGCGAGGCGCTCGCACAGCCTGTCGTCCTGCTCGCAGCGCACGCCGTGGTCGATGCGCTTCACTTTCAGCAGGTCCAGGGCCTCGTAGATATAGGCGGGCGGCCCTTCCTCCCCGGCGTGCGCGACGGCGAGAAAACCCTCGGCTCGCGCCCGTTCGAACACGCGCGCGAATTTCGACGGCGGGTGCCCCCTCTCCGAGGAGTCGAGCCCCACCGCCGCGATCTCGTCGCGGTGCGCCAGCGACTGCTCGAGCGTCGCGAACGCAGCCTCCTCCGTAAGATGCCGCAGAAAGCACAGGATCAGCCGCGAAGTCAGGCCGTGGTCCCGCTCGGCCTCGGCGAGCGCCCGGTGTATTCCGGCGACGACCGTGCCGAAGGCGATGCCGCGGTCCGTATGCGTCTGCGGATCGAAGAAGATCTCGGCGTGCACCACGCCGTCGGCGCGCGCGCGGGAGAGATACGCGGAAGTGAGCCGGTAGAAGTCCTCCTCGTCGCGCAACACGTCCGCGCCCTCGTAGTAGATGTCGAGAAAGGACTGCAGGTCGCTGAAGCGGTAGGCGCGGCGCAGCGCCTCCACGGTCTCGTACTTCAGCCTCGCGCCGTGCCTCGCGGCCAGCTCGAACACCATCTCGGGCTCGAGCGAGCCCTCGATGTGAAGATGCAGCTCGGCCTTGGGGATGCCGCGCACGAAGGTCTCGAGCGCGGCATCTTTTGGTTCACTCATGCGGCTGCCATCGTACCGCGCGAGCTCACTTCCCGGGCAGCTGTCCCTCCACGCCCTCGGCGTACCAGTTGATGCTGTCGATCTCCTTGTCGGAGAGGGTCGTTCCCGCCGGCACCTTGATCGAGCCGTCCTGGCCCTTGATCGGCCCGGTGAAGACGTTGAACTTGCCCGCCTTGATCGCCGCCTTCTTCTCTTCGACCGCCTTCCTGGCAGCCTCGGGAATGATGGGATTCACGCTCACCAAGTCGTTCATCCCTTCCTTGATGCCGCCCCAGACCGTCTTCTTGAGGGGCTTCCCGGACAGGGCGGCTTCGGCGACGCTGGTGTAATAGCCGCCCCACACCTCGATCGCCGAGGCGAGGTGCGCCTTCGGCGCGTAGGCAGTCATGTCCGAATCCCAGCCGAAAGCGTAGACGCCCTTGTCCTGCGCGGTCTGCAGCACGGCCGACGAGTCGGTATTCTGCAGCAGCACGTCGGCGCCCTGGCCGATCAGCGTCTCCGCCGCCTGGCGCTCCTTGCTCGGGTCGAACCAGCTGCTGATCCACACCACCTTCGTCGTGATCTTCGGGTTGACCGTGCGCGCGCCCATGGTGAAGACGTTGATGTTGCGCAAGACTTCGGGAATCGGAAACGATGCGACGAAGCCGAGCATGCCTTTCTTGCTCATGTGCCCGGCGATGATGCCCGCAAGATACGCCGGCTCGTACATGCGCGAGTTGTAGATGGTCACGTTCGGCGCGGACTTGAAGCCGGTGGCGTGGTAGAACTCCGTCTTCGGAAAGGACTTCGCCACCTTCAGCGTCTGCTCCATGTAGCCGAACGAGGTCGTGAACACGATCGTGTTGCCCTTGGCGGCGAGATCGCGGATGACGCGCTCGGCGTCGGCCCCCTCCGGCACGTTCTCCACGAAGCTCGTCTGCACCTTGGCGCCGAGTTTCTTCTCGACCGCCTTGCGGCCCTGATCGTGGGCGAAAGTCCAGCCCCCGTCTCCGGGCGGTCCGACATAGACCCACGCCATCTTCACCGGATCCGCGGCGCTCGCCGCGCACGCCACTACCAGCATTCCCAGACCGCCCGCCAGCTTGCTCCAGAGTTTCATTTGCTCTCTCCCAAAAAAGACTGCATGGAAAAAATCAGTCGCCATCGAAAAACGGCTTGCCGAGCGACGTCGGCGAATTGCGCCGCAGCGCCTGCTGGTTCGACGAGATGAAGACCAGCACGAGGATGGTCGCGAGATAAGGCAGGCTGGCGAGCGCGAAGGTGGACACGTGGACGCCGACCGTCTGCAGATACAGCCCCAGCGCGGTGATGCCTCCGAACAACAGGGCGCCCACCGCCACGCGCAACGGTCTCCAGGTCGCGAAGACCACGAGCGCCAGCGCGATCCAGCCGTTGCCCGAGGTCAATCCCTCCTGCCACATCTTGAACTGCGCCACTGCGTAATAGCACCCGGCGAGGCCCGCCATGGCGCCGCCGAACAGCACCGCCAGGTAGCGCACCCGGCTGACGCGCAGCCCGAGCGAACGCGCCACCGCGGGCGACTCGCCGACGGTACGCACGATCAGCCCGGCTCTCGTGTGGAAGAGGAGCCAGGTGACGCCCACGAGCAATACGGCCGCGACGTAGCCGAGGAGGTTCAGGGAAAACAGCGGGCCGACCAGCGGGATGGCGCTCAGCCCAGGAACCGGCAGGTCCTTGAAGCTGGCCGCGGCCGGGAAGCCCACGTACTGCCGGCCGAGGAACGCCGAGACGCCGGAGCCGAGGATGGTGAGCGCAAGCCCCGTCGCCACCTGGCTGGCCTGGAGCGTCACCGTCAGCACCCCGAACACGAGTGCCGCCAACGCCCCCGCGGCTATGCCCGCGGCGACGGCGAGACCCAGGCCGCCGCCGTGCGCGACGGCGGCAAAGGCGGCGAGCGCGCCCAGCAGCATCATTCCTTCCAGGCCGAGGTTCAGCACCCCGGAGCGCTCGACGACGAGCTCGCCCAGCGCGGCGAGCACCAGCGGCACGGCCGCCGCAATGGCGCTCGCGACGAGGGGCGTGAGCGATTCCATCCCTAGCCCGCCGCCGTCGCGCGCCGCTGCACGCGGAAATTCACCAGCACCTCGCAGCCCAGGAGAATCATGAGCAGCAGCCCTTGGAACACCAGGCTGATCGCCTTGGGCAATTGCAGGGCGATCTGCACCGCCTCGCCGCCCAGAACGAGGAGCGCCATCAGCAAGGCGGCAAACGGAATGCCGAGCGGGTTCAGCCGTCCCAGCGCCGCGACGATGATCGCGGTGAAGCCGTAGCCCGGCGTCCAGCGGTCGTTCAGCTGACCGATCGGTCCCGCCACCTCGCTCACGCCGGCGAGGCCCGCGGCGCCGCCGCCGATGAGCAGCGCGATCCAGATCGCCGCGCGTTCCGAGTAGCCGGCGTAGCGCGCCGCGTTGGGCGCGAGGCCGGCGACGCTCAACTGGAAGCCCACGAAGGTCTTTTGCACGAACAGCCAGGCGAGCGGGATGGCGAGCAGCGTGATCGCCAGCGAGGTGTTGAGCCGGGTTCCCTCGAGCCACTTCCAGCCGTAGGACGCAAGCAGCGAGAATTGCGCGTCGTCGTTGAACGATACCGTGATGGGAAAGTTGTTGGCGCCCGGATCCTGCCAAGGACCATACACGAGGTACTTCACCAGAAGGTCGGCGACGTAGGTCAGCATCAGGCTCACCAGGATCTCGTTCGCGTGCAGCTGCGCGCGCAGGAACGCGGTGATGGACGCCCACAGCATGCCGCCCAGGGCCGCGGCCAGGACCATGGCGGGTAGCATCAGGCCACCCCAGTCCTTCTGGAAATGGATGGCAAGGCCCGTCGCAAAAATCCCACCCAGGTACATCTGGCCTTCCGCGCCGATGTTCCAGACGTTGCTGCGGTAGCCGATCGCGAGGCCCAGGCCCATCAGGCACAGCGGCGACGCCTTGAGCAGCAGCTCGCTCAGGCCGTTGGCATCGCTCACCGGGTCGAGGAAGAACACCCGGAACGCGCGCACCGGGTCCTGTCCGAGTGCGGCGAACATCGCCATGCCCAGCACCAGCGTGAGCCCCACGGCCAGCACGGGCGACCAGAACAGCATCGGGCGGGAAGGCTCGGCTCGCCGCACCAGATGCCAGGGCGTCATGCCGTCGCCTCGCGTCCATCCTGCGCCTCGCCTGGAAAGCCGCCCGCCATCCAGCGCCCGATCTCTTCCGCGCTGGTCTCGGAAACGTTGCGCGCGGGCGACAGGCGGCCGCCCGCCATCACCGCGACCCGGTCGCAGACCTCCAGGATCTCGCCGAGGTCTTCGGACACCACCAGGGTGCCGACGCCCTGGGCGGCAAGGTCGATGATCTGCTGGCGGATGAGGGCCGATGCCGCGACGTCCACGCCCCAGGTCGGCTGCGCCACGATCATGACCTTGGGACTCTGGCCGATTTCGCGTCCGACGATGAACTTCTGCAAGTTGCCTCCGGAGAGGCTCTGCGCGGCGGAGCCCGGACCCCTGCAACGGACGTCGAAGCCGCGGATGCTGCGTTCGGCGTCACCGGTCGCGGCGCGCGCGTCGACCAGACCGCGCCGGACCATGCCATGGCCGTACCCGGTCAGCAGGGAATTCTGCGCGAGACTCATGCCCGGTACGGCGCCGCGGCCGAGCCGCTCCTCCGGTACGTAGACCAGCCCGAGCGCGCGGCGTTGCGCGGGATCGTGCCGGCCGACCGGTGCGCCGCGAAGCCAGATCGCCTGCGCATCGGCGATCGGCGTCTCCCCGGACAGCGCGGCAAGAAACTCCGCCTGACCGTTGCCCGAGATGCCGGCGATACCGAGCACTTCGCCCGCGTGCAGGCGCAGGCTGAGCGAACGCAGCGGCGTGCCGAACGGCCCGTCTCCCGGTACCGAGAGCCCGATGATTTCCAGGGCCACCTCGCCGCTCCCGTGCGCGCGCTTCTGCGTGCGCGGGAAGGTGCGCCCGATCATCAGCTCGGCGAGGGAGGCTTCGCTTTCGCGGCGGGGATCGACCTGCGAAATGAATTTGCCGCCCCTCAGGATGGTGGCCCGGTCGCACAACCGGCGGATTTCGTCGAGCTTGTGGCTGACGTAGATGATGGCCGTACCCTCGCGCGCGAGCGCGCGCAGCGTATCGAACAGCTGCTCGACCGCCTGGGGCGCGAGCACCGAAGTCGGCTCGTCCATGATGAGCAGGCGCGGCGATTGCAGCAGGCAGCGCACGATCTCGACGCGCTGGCGCTCGCCGACCGACAGGTCGTGCACGTGGCGCCACGGGTTGACCGGCAGGCCGTAGCGCAGCGACACCTCCGCGACCTTCGCGGCCAGTTCCTTGAGCGGCAGGCGCGGCGGCAGCGCGAGCGCGATGTTCTCCACCACCGTGACCGACTCGAACAGCGCGAAATGCTGGAAAACCATGGCGACGCCCAGAGCGCGTGCCTCGTTCGGGCTGGAGATGCGCACCGGCTTCCCCCGCCATTCGACCTCTCCACGATCCGGCTGCACCGCGCCGTAGATGACCTTCATCAGCGTGCTCTTGCCGGCGCCGTTCTCGCCCAGCACGGCGTGGATCTCGCCCGCGGCGACGTCGAGGTCGATGCCACCGAGCGCCTTGACGGCCGGATAGGTCTTCTCGATCCCGCGCAACCGGAGAAGGACTTCAGCGCTCATGTGCGCAGCTCGCGCGAGACCGACAGGCGTGCAGATCGGAGGTGGGCATCCTGCTTGTCACTGCATACGTTGTGCCAGGCGCCGCCGGCGCATCCCGTCCGTGCCGCATCGCGCGGCTCTGTCTTGCGCAAACCGTCGCGGAATTCGCGAAGTCCCCGATCGACCGCGCGGTGCAAAGCGCTCGTTCTCTGTGCATGTCACTCGAATGCTGCACACCAACGGTGCGATTTGCGCGGCCGGCCCGCATCCCGGCGTCTGGTATACCAGACGCCATGCAACAGCGTATACCAGAAACAAATGTGGCGAGCGAAGTCATTCCGGGCGCGGCCGGCCCGCGTGCGAAAGCCCGCGAGTCGTTTGCATTTTCCGCGCAGCTCCGGCTGTTCCCTTTGCGCCTGAAATCCCGCTCTGGTATCCCAGTTGGAATCGCCGGCGGCCGGGGGATCCGCGATCCCGGGAATCCGACAAGGCACGCTTTTCGCTTTTTACACTTTCGTGAAGGGCTGGATGCGCGCGAACAAGCATTCGTGAGGGTCGCGCCGTGACTGCTTTAGCCACTAATACGACGATCGTTAACCAGAAACGTAAGGGGAACAACAGATGAAGCCAGCCAGCAGGATTCTCAAATCGGTCGCAAACGGAGCCGCGCTTGCAAGTGCACTCCTCGTCTGCGGAAGCGCATGGGCCGCGGAATGGAGCGATACGGCGCTCAGCTGGCGTTACGGCACCAAGTTCGCCGAGCCGTTCAATTCCGAGGACATCAAGAAAAACATCATCGCACTGACCCATGCGAGCGGTTACAAGTACGGTATCAACTTCTTCAACGTCGATATGCTCATGTCCGACGCCAAGGATCCTGCGAACGCCGGCACGTCGACCGTTGGGGCGCAAGAAACCTATGTGGTGTACCGGAACACGGTCGACGCCGCCAAGGTCACCGGCAGCGACTACAAGCTCGGGATTATGCGCAGCTGGGGCGGGACGTTCGGCTTCGACTACAACGCCAAGACCGACGCCGGCTATAACTCGAAGAAACGCATGCTGGTCCTCGGCCCGACCGTGATGTTCGACGTGCCCGGCTTCCTCAATGTCAGCGTGCTGGCCTTGTGGGAAAGCAACGCTCCCTGCAATACCTTCCCCTCGCTGGGCGGCCAGCCCGACTCCTGCGTCGATCGCTACCGCTACAAGACCCACGGCATGCTGACCGGCGCGTGGGGGATCCCCATCGGGAGCTCGGGGTTTTCCTTCGAGGGCTTCATGAACATCATCGCCCCCAAAGGCAATAACGAGTTCGGCGGCCCGACCAAGACGGAAACCAACTTCGACGGGCAGATCATGTTCGACGTGAACTCCCTTACGGGAGGCCCCAAGGGCACGTTCAAGGTGGGCATCGAATACCAATGGTGGAAGAACAAGTTCGGCAACGATTCCTCGGTTCCGATTTCGGCGGGAGGCGCAGGCTCCGGCGCGTTCGCGAAAACTCCGATGATCCGGGCCGAGTACCACTTCTGATCGCGTCATTACGCTCGGGGAGCGCCCCGTTCCGGACGGATCCCGGAACGGGGCGTTGACACTCCAGAGGTCCACTGGCACCATCGAAACACAGATGCCCGCGAGATGACGGTCGAGCCCGGCCCGCGGCGCATCCGGAGTTCAGGCCCGGTCAACGGGTGAAAGCGAAGCCACATGGGCGGTCCGACAGCCGCTGCGCCGGAGCCGGGCACGATCCGCTTCGTCGTCGACGGCAAGATACACAGCGTCGCCAATCCTCCCCCGACGCGCACGGTGCTCGACTATTTGCGTGAAGAACTGCGCCGCACCGGCACCAAGGAAGGCTGCGCAGAGGGCGATTGCGGAGCCTGCACCGTGGTCCTGGCCGAGCCCGCCGAAGGACGGCTCCAGTTCCGCGCCGTCAATGCCTGCATTCAATTCCTGCCCGTGCTCGACGGCAAGGCGCTGTTCACCGCGGAAAGCCTGAAGAACGCGGACGGGCATCTCCATCCGGTGCAGCAGGCGATGGTCGACTGCCACGCTTCGCAGTGCGGCTTCTGTACGCCCGGATTCGTCATGTCCCTGTTCGCGCTCTACCGTTCCGTGGAGCACCCCGCGCGTTCGGACATCGACGACGCGCTGGCCGGAAACCTGTGCCGCTGCACCGGCTACCGCCCGATCGTCGACGCGGCGCACAGGATGTACAGCTATCCTCCCGCACCGCCCGCCGGCGAGGAGGCATTGCTGCGGCAGCTCGAGGCGCTGCGCCGGCGCGGACCGCTCGTCATCGAGCGCGGCGCGCAGCGATTCCTCGTTCCCGCAAGCCTCGCCGAGCTCGCGGCGATGCGCGCCGCGCATCCCGGCGCGCTCCTGCTCGCTGGCGGCACCGACGTGGGGCTGTGGGTCACCAAGCAGCACCAAGACCTCGACCAGATCATCTGGGTCGGCCAGGTGCCCGAGTTGAAACGCATCGACGCGAGCGCGACGCACCTGGAAATCGGCGCCGGCGCGGCTCTGACCGACGCCTTCGAGCGGCTCACCGGCCACTACCCCGAGCTGCGCGAGCTGTGCCGGCGCTTCGCCTCGCCGCCGATCCGCAACGCCGCGACGCTCGGCGGCAATATCGCCAACGGCTCTCCGATCGGTGATTCGATGCCCGCTCTCATGGCCCTGCAGGCGAGCCTGGTCCTGCGGCGGGGGGAGCGCAGCCGCGAGCTGCCTCTCGACCGTTTCTATCTCGATTACCGGAAGAATGCGCTGGAGCCGGGCGAGTTCCTGGAGCGCATCCGCGTTCCGCTCCCCGCTTCGGGGCAGACGCTGCGCAGCTACAAGCTCTCCAAGCGCCTGGACCAGGACATTTCCGCGGCGTGCGCGGCGTTCTGCCTGCATCTCGCCGAGGGACGTGCGGCCGACATCCGGGTCGCCTACGGCGGGATGGCGGCGGTTCCGAAGCGCGCCTCGCACTGCGAGCAGGCGTTGCGCGGCGCGGCCTGGGGCGAGAAGGCGGTGCGCGCCGCCATGGCGGCGCTCGACCGGGATTTCAGCCCGATCACCGACATGCGCGCGAGCGCGGCGTACCGCCTGTCGGCCGCGAAGAATCTGCTCTACCGGTTCTTCCTCGAGACCTCCGGCGCAGGCATTGCGACCCGGGTCACCGAAACCGGCGAGGCCGGCTGACATGAAGCCCTTCAACGGTCAGGCCGCGGCGAAGGGCGGCGTCGGCGTTCCGGCGCCGCACGACAGCGCCGCGCTGCACGTCACCGGCGAAGCCGTCTATACCGACGATATTTCGGAGTTGCGCGGCACCTTGTACGCCGCGCTCGGGACGAGCGCCCGCGCGCATGCTCGCGTGCGCGCGCTCGATCTTGCGCCGGTCGCCGCCGCACCGGGGGTGGCGGCGGTCATCGCCGCGCGCGACATACCGGGAGCGAACGACTACGGGCCGGTCCTCGCCGACGACCCGATCTTCGCCGAGGGCCTGGTGCAATACATGGGACAGTCGCTGTTTGCGGTGGCGGCGCGCAGCGTGGAGCAGGCGCGCCGGGCGGCGCGCCTCGCCGCCGCCGAATACGAGGAGCTCGAAGCGCATCTCGACGTCGACTCGGCCCTCGCGAGCGAAGACTTCGTCCTGCCGACGGAGCGCCTGGTGCGCGGCGACCCGAAGGCCGCCATCGCGCGCGCGCCGCACCGGCTCGCGGGGAGCCTGCGCATCGGGGGGCAGGACCAGTTCTATCTCGAAGGACAGATCGCCTACGCCGTGCCGAAGGAAGACGGCACGATGCTCGTATACAGCTCGACGCAATATCCCGGCGAAGTCCAGCACAAGGTGGCGCACGCCCTCGGGGTGCACGCCAAGGACGTCACCATCGAGTGCCGCCGCATGGGCGGGGGCTTCGGCGGCAAGGAAACCCAGCCGGCGCTGTTCGCCTGCGCCGCGGCCCTGCTCGCGCGCAAGACAGGCTGCCCGGTGAAGCTGCGCGTGGAC
>Ga0137403_10006369_pt1 | contig 13522 bp, 13 predicted proteins | sample CZOMad2_1_16fung_FD_122057 | JGI IMG/M metagenome (GOLD analysis project Ga0137403, IMG submission 122057) | Vadose zone soil fungal communities from Angelo Coast Range Reserve, California, USA - CZOMad2_1_16fungal (Hybrid Assembly) | ecosystem: Environmental > Terrestrial > Soil > Vadose zone... | reverse complement strand
ACAACGCGAGGTCCGCCTGGATTTCCTCGGTGCTCTGATAGCGACTTTCGCGCTGGCTTTCGCAGGCTTTCAAAATGACTTCGTGGAGTTCGAGGGCGTCATCGCCGCTGGTGCTCGCAAACCACTCCGGCGGCACGTCAGGGAAACGCTCGGGTGGAAAGCCCGTGCTCACCTCGTAAAGCACAATGCCCAGCGCATAAAGGTCGGCCAATGGGGAGCCAGGCCCCTCGGGTGGAATGTAGCCTTCGGTGCCAACAAAGGTGCGGCCTTCGCCGCCGCCCGACACCAGCCCGAGATCCGCCAGCTTCGCGTGGTCATTTACATAGATAATGTTGCCCGGCTTCACGTCGCGGTGGACCAGTCCTAGCCGGTGAAGCTGCGCCAGGCCGCCAACGACGTCCAGGGCCACTCGCAGGCACTCAGCCGTGGGCAGCCGGCCCCGGCGCTGCAAGTCGGAGCGCAGCGTGCGCGGCGTGTACAAATCCGAATTCCGAATGGCGAGATCCGAAGCTAGGCCGAAGCCTGGCGTGCGAACCGGTTCAGTCGATGCGGCCGCCTCGGCATTCGGGATTCGGGTTTCTTTCGGATTTCGGATTTCGGATTTCGGATTTAGCTCCGTCGCATCCGCCAGTTCCATGACGTAGAAGAAGTATCCCTCCGGATCGTTGCGTCCGACGTGCAGCACGTGCACCAGCCCGCCCGAACTGCGCGAAACCGGTTCGTAACGCTGGATCCCGGCGAACTCCCGGTCGTAAGGCCGGTCGCTCTCGAACTGCCCTCGCCAGATGACCTTCACGGCTCGCAGCGCGCCCATGACGTTGCGCGCCAACCACACTTCCCCGTACGCCCCGCGACCTATCGGACGCAGCAGTGTGTGGTCGGGAATCACGGGCGGATTCACGTCGGCGACGCTCGATATTTTGCCGGATTGCATGAGTTCTCAGCCTGCTGCGCCCGATTCTAACTCAAAGACTGAGCCCGCGCATCACTCAGTTTCACGGCGCAGTCGCTGCACTTCGGCCTTGAACAACTTTCCTACCCGATGCCGCGCCAGGTACACCTGCGCCAGGCTGACGCCGAGCTTTTTGGCAACTTGGGTCAAAGGCAAATCCCCCGGCGTAGTCAGCCGGAAAATCAGCAGTTGTTGCGAGCCGACCTTCGACCGCACCCGGTGAGTCGCCGCGCTCAGGAGATTCTCCTCCCACTCGCGCTGCCATAGTTCATCCAACGCATCCCCCGCCGGATCGGGCAATTGCTCCACTGCGGATAGGTCCTGACCGTCGGCATCTGCGAACGGTTCGCGAATGAACTTCTCATCGGCCTTTTCCGTTCGCCGATAAACGCTGATCCGCGAGCGCGTGACCACCCGCAGCCACGATTTGAATGAGCCGCGCGCCGGCTCGTAGCGGAATTTCGGCATCTTGCGCGCCAGATAGATGAAGGTGGACTGCACGACCTCCTGTGCCTCCAGGTCGCCCAGCCCGGACTTGCGGGCGACGTTGTAAATGAGCCGCCAATACGTATCGAAAAATTCACGCCAGCCGTCCTGATCCTGCCAGTCGCGCAACCTCGACAACAGGCTCTGCCGCGTCGGGAGCAGCGAATCAGTGCCCGGTTCTCTCAACATAGTGTCCACACGTCTAGTAAGCCTCAATCCCAGTGGGTCTTTCAAAGAGAATCGTCCGGTGTTCCGGAGCCGAAAAGGTTTTATCAGGATCAGTTTTGCAGTGAGGGCTCCATAACACTCAACTCATTGCAGCCAAGGGAAGAGCGACGGCAGCGGAAGTCACTGCCACACTGCCAAATGGCTTTTTTTGTTCACCTCGCAATTGCTGTCGATTTCGGCCACGATTCTGGACCTCTTTCGATCTAAAATAGCGCCGTCCGAAGTCTCGATTCTCGATCCGATTTTCTGGCTTGTTTTGGTCGCGGAAATCGCACGAGCGCGCAGACGCATTTGGGACTCCGGAGACGCTCTTTTTTGCTGCGATTGTGGGTGGAAATCGAACCCCAAAATCGAGCCTGGAAAAGCAACATTTTTGGATCGCTTCTGTGGGGCTTTAGAAGCCGATTTTGCGTCGGTATTTTACTCGCTAAAACGGGCTCTCGCGCAACCCGCAATAGCAGCATGAAAAGGCTCAGGAAAGCATGCGAGGAGACACGTCGGTTGGGCCTGAGTTTCGGATGAATTTTGTAGCGCAAATATTCTCAGTTCTTGTGGCCTGATTCCGCGCCGCCGAAAAACAAAAAGTAACGAGTTTGGGTCGCGTTCGTTTGTAAGCGGTAAGGCGAGTGCATCTATACGGGAGGGTTGGCGCTAAGGTAAAGTGGGCGGCGATGAAACGCCCTCCACCTGGCGCTCGAGTTTCGCGGGAAGAACTCGCCTCCTGGGTTAGCCGTTACCGAGCTAGTCCTTTGGGGCTGCGGCGCTTTGCCGAGAAAAACGGAATATCGATCAACCGGCTGCGGCACTGGGTCTATGGGAAGCGCAAGTCCAAGTCGGTGAAGCTGGACGCGGCGGCTCCAGTTTTTGAGGAGATCAAATTAACTGGCGGCCTGCCGCTGCAGAGTTGGGCTGCGGAGGTGAGCTTGCCGAGCGGCCTAGCCGTTCGGTTTAGTGCCGCGGCAACACCGGCTTGGATTGGTTCAGTGGTCAAAGGCCTGCCACGGCGATGCTGAATTTATCCACTGCCACCCGGATTTTTGTCGCGCTGGAACCCGTCGACATGCGCAAGAGTTTTAATGGGCTTTACGCACGCGTGCAAAGCGTGCTGCGGGAGGAACCCACTTCCGGCCATTGGTTCGTCTTTAGCAATAAACCGCACACCCGGCTCAAGATACTGTTTTGGGACGGCTCGGGGCTATGGGTCTGCGCTAAGCGGTTAGAGAAAGGAACCTTTGGTTGGCCAAGCGGATCGGGGGTTAGCCGGTGTCTGCGTGCGGAGGAGTTAACCTTGTTGATTCACGGGATCGAAAGCACCTCCCGGCGGCAGTGGTTTCGGGTCTGAAGATTATTTGCATTTTTGTGCTGGACTCCGGTTTTCCGCGCGCGTAAATTCCAACCGCATGATGGAGAATCTGATGGTGCAAGGCCGGTGTGTGAGCGAGCCGGATTTGGGACAGATCCGGCAGTGGCTGAGCCAGCATCCGGACTGGAGCCGATGGCGTTTGTCGCGGGAGCTAGCCACGCAGTGGGATTGGCGTAACGAAGCGGGCCAGCTAAAGGACATGGCTGCGCGCACGCTGCTGGTGAAGTTGCATGAGCGAGGGCTGATTGGTCTGCCGCGTCGCCGCCAGGTTCCCACCAATCGCATGCGCTGTCATGCTGGGAAGCAACTCGCTGGCAAGGATCCGATCGAGTGTGGCCTATCCGAATTGGGCCCGCTGGTGGTAGAAGAAGTGAGTACCCAGCCGCCGAGGCGAGCTTGGGTCGCGGCGGCATTGGGCCAGTTTCATTATTTAGGCTTTGGCGGGGCGGTGGGAGAGAACCTGCAATATGTGGTGAGGGATGGGCAGGAGCGTGAGTTGGCCTGCCTGGTTTTTGGAGCGCCCGCTTGGAAGTGTCAGGACCGCGATCAGTTCATTGGCTGGTCGGCGGAGCAACGGCAGCGCCACCTGAACCTGATCGTCAACAACAGCCGTTTCCTGATCCTGCCTTGGGTGAGGGTGCCGCATCTGGCCAGTTGGACACTGGGTCGGGTCAGTCGGCGGTTGGCCGAGGACTGGCAGGCCAAATATGGACATCCGGTCGTGCTGGCGGAAACGTTCGTGGAACGGGAGCGTTTCCGGGGCAGTGCCTATCAAGCTGCCAATTGGCAGGCAGTGGGAGCGACAGCGGGGCGAACCCGGCAGGACTGCCACCGGTGCATTCAAACGCCCGTCAAAGAAATCTTTCTGTATCCACTCCGTCGTGATTTTCGAGAGGTGCTCCAAGCATGAAAAGCCGGGAGGAGTTGCTCCAAGAGTCGGCGCGTAATCCCGATGGGCTGGCGGAGTATGCGCTGCAACTCCAAGAACAACTGCTGACCAAAGACCAAGCGTTAGCTGAGCAAGAACAGTTATTGGCCCAGGCACGCGCCTATATTGCGGAACTCAAGCAGCAGATCTTCGGGCCCAAGGCCGACAAGTTGACCGCCGCCCAAGAGCAGCAACTCCAGCAGTTGGCAATCGATGTGCAGGAGCAATCTCAACGGCCTGCGCCCTTGAGTCTTGAGATACTGGAGCCAGAGCCTTCGCTCAAAGAGCAAGCCAAGCCAGTACGTTCTCGTCGGCGGCATCCCCTCCCGGTTCACCTGGAGGTCCAGCGGGTCGTGTTGGAGCCGGATAATAAATCCTGCAGCCAGTGCCATCGAGAGCGCCCGCAGATCGGACAAGAAACCACCACCGAGTACGAATACCTTTCGGCCAAGCTCATCTGCAAGGAAACGGTTCGGCCCAAGTATGGTAGCTGCGCTTGCGGGGAGGGCGGAGTGCTCATTGCACCTTTGCCGCCGCGCCTGGTGCCTCAGAGCAGACTGGGACCGGGTCTGGCAGTGTATATTTTACTGAGCCGCTTTGATGACCACGTGGCTTATTACACCCTGGAGCGGATTTTTCGCGAGCGACATGGTGCCGTCATTCCCCGGCAGCAAATGGTACAGTGGGTAGAAAAGATCGCCTTCCTGCTGCTGGCCCTCTACCACCTGATCTGGGAGGAACTGCAAGCGGGCGGTTACCTCCAGGTCGATGAAACACCGGTTAAGGTTTTGGACCCTGAGGTCAAGGGCAAAGCCGCACAAGGTTATCTCTGGTTCTATTCGACCCCCCGCGGGAATGTGTTTTTGGAGTTCAGTGAGAGTCGTGGCCGGGATAGTCCTCGGGAACGGTTGCGCAATTTTCGAGGCACGATCCAAACCGACGCCTACGAGGTGTATGAATCGCTGCGGCGGGAGCGGCGCTCGAGTCTCCAGCGTTTGGGATGTTTGAGTCATGCGCGTCGTCGATTTTATAAGGCGCTGGAGGAGTCTTGTACCGAGGCCATTTGGTTCGTAGCCCAGATCCGGCAACTGTACCGGATTGAAGATGAGATCAGAGGCGCCAGCCCAGAGGAACGCCGGGCAGTGCGCCGGCAAAAAGCGCCGCCGTTTTGGAAGGCGATGAAACGGCGCGCTCTGGAGCTGCGGGCCACTGCTCTATTCCTGCCCCAGAGCACTTTGGGCAAGGCGGTGAACTATTTCCTCAATGACTATACGGCCCTGGTGAGTTACTTGCGTGATGGCCGTTTCGAAATTGATAACAATTTGGTCGAGAATGACGTGAGGCCCTCGGTGATCGGACGCAAACGATGGTTGTTCATCGGCCATCCGGATGCGGGTTGGCGCAGCGCGGTGATTTACACGATCATCCAAAGTTGCCGGCGCCGCGCAATTAATCCCCAGGAATACCTGGCCGATGTGCTGAACCGATTGCCTGCGATGAAGATTGCCCAAGTCAAAGAGCTGCTACCCAGCCGTTGGAAACCAAGCTGAGTACGGGTCCAGGTAATCAGCCATTCCATCCGGCTGAGCCAGTCGCGGGGCGCGTCGAAACTGCCGCTCACACGCACCTCGCTTACCGCTTACAATGCAGACCTTCTGGCTTTCATCAAGGCATGACTATGAGCACACGATCCAAAAAACTCGCATCGCCGCAATGTCGGCGGCATGTTCCGCGTCGAAGACACCGAGACCCGCAAGCAGGAGAGCCTGGGCGCGAAAGACCGCGCGGAAGCCAAGTCCTTGCTCAGATTAGGCACAATTTTTACACTAGGTTTCTTTTGACGCGCGTATTGCGAGTCGGAGTTTCCCCCAATTACAAAGGGAAACAAGAATCGGGTTCAGGGTTTTGCCTTCAGCAGTAAGTGAATATTCAACATGAGGAGGAACTTCCCGATATACTTCCCGGTGTATCATGCCGTCGCTCTCCAATTCGCGCAATTGCTTGGTCAGCATGCGTTGGGTGGCTTTCGGAACCAGGCGTCGAAGCTGTCCAAAACGAAGTGCGTCGTTCCGAAGGTTATAGAGGATGGAAACCTTGTATTTTCCGCCGATAATATCCAGGGTGGCGTCGATAGGGGAATTGTAGCCGGAGTTGGAGTATTTTCCCCGGCGTTCCGGCGCTTCATCAGTACTTTTTTTCATAAGATATAATGTTTTTGCAACTGTTTGCTGAATTAAATGTTAAGGGCCCATGCTAATGGGAGGCACTAAAACCTTACAGTATATTTTATGATACTATACCACATAAAAGTGCCTACTTGCCATTTGGCACTGTAAGAGGGAAACTGGATTAAGCTAATAAAAATGGCGGCTATGCAACTGCTGTGGGCGAAGGCGGCATGGCCGTGAAATTCGGGAACCACATTTTAGAACAAAAAACGTAACCAAAGGATGACACCATGAATTCTATTGCAATCTACTCCGACCTCATCTGCCCATGGTGCTACATTGGCAAGCGGCGCATGGAAGAAGCCCTCCGGCAACTGCCCGCTCACACGCAAGTCTCGCGCTCTTGGCATCCTTTCCAGCTCAATCCCGAAATACCGCGCGAGGGATTAAACCGGAAAATGTATCGCAGTAAAAAGTTTGGCAGTTGGGAACGGTCGCAGGCAATGGACGCGCAGGTCACCGCCGCCGGAAAAAGCGTCGGCATTGAGTTCCGCTACGATTTGCAAACGCACACGCCCAACACGTTCGACTCGCACCGGCTCGTCTGGCTGGCGGGAACTTCCGGCGCGCAAGACGCCGTGGTCGAGGCTTTGTTCCGCGCTTACTTTTGCGAAGGGGTCAACTTCGCCGATCCGCGGAAGCTAATTGAAGTCGGGGCATCCGCAGGCATGGATGCTGCGGAGTTGAAACGCTTCTTCGCCAGCGAAGAAGGTGCGCCCGCCGTGCGCGAAGAAGAAAAGCGGGCAAGAATGCTCGGCATTTCCGGCGTGCCTCTCTATGTCGTCAACGAAGCAGCGTCGTTTTCTGGCGCGCAACCGGCGGAAACTTTTCTTGAAGCCCTGCGGACATCACCTGCCAGGAAATCCGTCACCGACAACCCAGATGACGCAGCACAAGCCTGCGGGACTGAAGGATGTGAAGTGCAAAGATGAGCGCCCCAAAGAACAAACCTCGCGCATTGGTCATCGGCGGTTCGCTCGGTGGTTTGTGCGCTGGCGTTTGTCTGCGGGCGGTTGGCTGGCGTGTGAGCATCTTTGAGCGTTCACCGGGACTTATGGATGACCGGGGTGCGGGCATCGTGCTGCAATCCGAAGTGCTGAATCTGTTGGAAGGATTGAAACTCACGACTCGCGCAGACATCAGCGTTGAATCGCTTGAACGGCAATATCTCAATAAGGACGGCAGCGTTGCCTCCTCGGGCGACAGCCAGCAATTCATGACTTCGTGGGGCGCGTTGTTCAACAGCTTGCGACTCGGGTTTCCAGACGATGACTTTCACAGTGGCTTTAAGCTCGTAAACTTCACTGCCGAAGAAAAACAAGTCATGGCCAGATTCGAGAATGGTCGTGAAGAAACGGGCAACTTACTCGTCGGCGGCGATGGTGCGTGGTCCGCCGTCCGTCAAAAATTGCTGCCGAAAATTGCCCCCGAATACGCGGGCTATGTGGCTTGGCGCGGTGTCGTCGCTGAAAATGCTTTGCCCGCCGCGTTGCGCGAAACCTTTCTCGACAAGTTCACGTTCTATCAGATGCCGCGCAGCCACATTCTCTGCTACGCGATTCCCGGTGCGGATGGCAGCGCCACCGAAGGCAAACGACGCCTGAATTGGGTTTGGTATTGGAACTACCGCGAGGCTGATGAGCTTCCCGCGCTGCTCACCGACCGTACAGGCCGCAAACGGCGCACGTCGGTCCCGCCGGGAATGGTTTGCCCGGAGCATTGGCAAAAACAAATGGAAATTGCCCGCGCGTTTCTCCCGCCGCAGTTCCGCGGGTTGCTGGAAGCCACCCGTGAACCGTTCGCGCAACCCATCCGCGACCTCGCCGTGCCGCAAATGGTTTTTGGCCGTACCGTGCTTGTGGGCGAAGCCGCGTTTGTGCTGCGCCCTCACACCGCCGCCGCCGCTGCCAAGGCCGCCGCCGATGGAATGGTGCTCGGCGAAGCATTGCGCGATGGAGACGACAACTTTACGGAGAGTCTGCAACGCTTTGAAGCGCCTCAGATGGAAATGGGACTCAATCTCCGCAACTACGGAATCCGTGCAGGTAACCAATCGCAGTTTCCGCGTGACCCCTAAACCGCAAAGGAAAATGCGATCAAACAAACAAAATAGAAAGACAAAACCATGCCAAACAAAACGTCACTAGCCAAACGCAGCGAAAAGGGGCTGCTCACGCCGGACAACTGCCTTGTCACCATAATTGACCTTCAGCCGCAGATGCTCTTCGGCGTCGGCAACTTTGACCGCCAATCCATCATCAACAACAACGAGATCCTTTGCAAGGCGGCCAGGGTTTTCGATGTTCCGGTCGTCCTCAGCACGGTGGAGACCAAGGGGTTCAGTGGAAACATGTGGCCGCAGATTCAGGCCATCTTCCCCGGACGAGCCCCGATCGAGCGGTCCTCGATGAATTCATGGGATGACAAGAACTTCGTGGCAGCGGTCGAAAAGACCGGCAGGAAAAAGATCGTGCTTGCCGGGCTGTGGACGGAGAGCTGCGTCGCGCTGCCGACTATTCAGGCCATCACTGACGGCTACGAAGTCTATGTCGTGGAAGACTGCTGTGGTGACGTGAGCCAACTCGCCCACCAGAACGCGATGATGCGAGTCGTCCAGGCGGGCGCGAAACCGGTCACCGCGCTCTCCGTGATGCTCGAATGGCAACGCGACTGGGCGTTGAAGGAGACGTATGACGCAGTGATGGACATCGTAAGGAACCATTGCGGCGCGTATGGCGCGGGCGTCGAATATGCCTACACCATGGTACACAAAGCCCCGGCAACAACGCTACCCCAGTACGTCGTTCCCAGCCGCGCTGAGCACTAGAGATTGGAGGATAAAGCAAATGATCACTCAGCGGACATGGTCCAGGCGCAACTGCTCCAGGGGCGCAGCTAGCCTTGCCGCCATGTTGTTGTTATGCTCCTCTCTCTCGGCGCCGCATTAATCATTCCAGGTCATCGAGCCGTCTCCGGGCGACATCGGCTTCCTGACCCCGACCGCCCGCAATCTCCTGGAGAATCCGAGTATCGTATAAGCAGTTTATGGCTTCAATTCGCTCGTCAGCATTTTGAGCATATTGAGCCTTCGTCTCGAGGTCGCTTTGCCTGTTGGTAGTCGAATCTTGCATATCCTTCCTCTCGCATATTCATCGTTGGCGACAGTCTGGCTATCTCCGAAAAAGCCGCTGGCCCAAACATGTTTCGCGGTGGAAGGATAACATCGCCAGGGGCACTTGTCCATAGCGGCGTTTTGTGGCTCTTTTTGTGGCTCATCGAAACCTTTGAATGTTTATTTTGGAATTGTTTGGACCGCAAAACCGAGCGGCTTTACATCATCAGCCTTCGTTCATCTCGTGCATCTAACGTCGGGGTCAAGCAACGAAAGTCACCTGACAACCTGACAAATGCTCAAATTTCGACACTTGTGAATTCGTCAGACCCCTCACCCACGCATCTTTCCGTGCTTCGATTTGGTGCCTCCAGCTTTTGGCCACTGCTTCGATGTGGGCGAGGAGGGTGGACCCTCATATTCCGTGTGCCACAACCCCAGATTCCACGCAGGGCGCTCCTTAAGCCTGTCGCACTTGAAAGCGTTATCCCCGATAACGGGAACATCATCCCCCGAAGGTGCTAAAGGCGCCCGCAGAGCCGGCAAAGCGAGGTCGGCGAGTAGTTGGTTGCACTTGGCGAGGGCATCGTTCTCCGCGGCTTTGCAGAACTGTTCGGCCACTTTGAGGTACTGTGGCCGCAGGAGTTGTCGGGCAGGAATTTTCGCTGCACGGCTCAATTATTCCGATGTCATCCAGATCTCTGAGGAAGTGCTGGCCACCCTGCGAGTTACATTTACCGTGCTTGAGGATATCCAACGTCGCTATGAATTATTGGAAAGCTTGCAGAGTGGTTTGAAGGCCGACTTGGAATCAGCCGAGATCGGCAAAATCTTCGAAGCAGTGAAAGGCTCTCTTAGCGAGCTTCTTGAAATCGGGAACGATGACGATAATTTCTTTACAAAATTTCTCAAACGAACTGGGACGAGCATTACTGTTGGCCCTTTGGTCGCAGCGTCTGCGCTTTTGGCGGTGCCGAGTGCGCAATTCCAGGGCCAACTTGCCCGGGAACAAAGGCTTACCGCCATCGACTGCTAGCTCGATGCCGGAGATGTAACTGCTTTCGTTTGAGGCCAGGAAGAGCACGGCAGAAGCGATTTCCTCCGGGGTTCCAATGCGGCCCATCGGCACGCTCTGCACGATATTGGCACTAAACTCCTGCACCTGTTGTTCGCTGAGGCCCATCTTGCCGAAAATAGGCGTTGTGATAGGGCCGGGGCTCAATGTGTTGACGCGGATTTTGCGGTCCTTCAGATCGGAGGTCCAGCTGCGGGCGAAGGACCGCACGGCGGCCTTCGTTGCTGCGTAGACACCAAACGCTGGCATGCCTTTCGATCCAGCAATGGAAGAATTCAGGATGATGGAACCACCCTCTTTCATCAGCGGCAGCGCTTTCTGCACCGAGAACAAAAGACCCTTCACATTGACGTTAAAATGCAGGTCAAAGTTTTCTTCGGTGACCTGGCCGATGGGTGCCAAATTGCCGAGGCCCGCATTGGCGAACAGAATATCGATATGGCCGTATTTTTCTTTTACGGTTGCATAGAGACGGTCGAGGTCTTTCATATTAGCGACATCACCTTGAACACCGATAGCTTTGTCGCTGCCGATTTCCTTGAGCGCTATGTCGATTTGATCCTGGCGGCGACCGGTGATGACGACATGCGCGCCTTCAGCAACAAAACGCTTGGCCGTGGCGAGGCCCATACCGCTGTTGCCGCCGGTGATAATGGCGACCTTTCCATTCAACTTGCCCTCACTCGCTCCTGTTAATTTTTGCATAATTTTCTCCATGCTAAAGACTCATTGTGTTTGCGATAGAACCGCTTGTTTTAGTTGGCAAACTAGTTCCTTTGTTCGGTAACATAGAACTATTGGACTATCATGTCAAGCTGTGATAGGTTTTTTTTATGCGGCCACTTTATCATCCATCTCTGGCGGAAATTACCGTGCAGGGCATTCTGTATGCCCTGTCCGACCCCGTCCGGGTTCGCATCTGCGTAGAACTGGCTCAGGCCGACTGCGCCATGAACTGCTCCGCCTTTTTGCCCAATGGCAACGTGAAAGTTCCCAAGTCCACGTTGTCGCAACATTTCAAGATTCTTCGGGAAGCTGGCCTGATTCGCAGTGAACGCCAAGGCGTTGAACTTAAGAACTCAACGCGATGCCAGGAGTTGAAGAAAAAATTTGGACCATTGGTTGCGACGATAATTCAAGCTTACAAAAGCGAGGCCGATGCATCCACGCGCTAAGGTCCGCGCGGTGAAACCGCCAGGCTAGCGGGCTCTTTTTAAGCAGGAAATCCTTTGGGTTTGGACAGGCACAAGCACTCGTTCTGAGATTCGCTTTCGCATCCGCGGCTGTTTTCCCCTCGATCGCCTTTCGCGCGGCAGACTGTGGGTGGCAAAAACCTCATCCGAGGTTAATCCGCTGAAGTTCTGGCGTTCGGCACAGGGCCCGCGCATGGTTTTCAGGGCCTGCGGCTAGATGTTAGTCGGAAGGTGACTGTGGCGGCAGGTAGCCGACTTCAGGATCTTGGCGGCCGACGTTCACAAACGAGACACCAACGTACGGACTTCTGCAAAGAACTGCGAGGTCGCCAGAAGTAACCTCCGAGTATAACGTCGATTAAGCCTAAATCCCACTCTTTTGGTCGGGTATCCCGGACGGCGGGTTGACGGGTTTGGGTTTAGGCCGGGAGGCCACTTGTGGACTTGGAGGCCTGCCGGGACATTGGTCCGCCAGTCGAAACGAGAAGCCCGAGCCCGAGTCGTATCGAGACGGCATCGGGAAGTCACTACAAGAGCCTTCACAGAAGGTCCACGAATTCAACGAGTTATTCCCTGACGGGGTTTTTGCCACCCACAGCTCACTAATGATTTCCTTACCCTGCACGGCATTCCGCCCGAAACCTTCGAGTACCGCCTCGGCAATCGCAGCGCCCTCGAATGGGTCATTGACCAGTACCGGGTGACTCGCGACGACAAAGGCAACATCACCAGCGACCCAACCGGCTTGATGACGAGGAATATATCGTCCGTTTGATTGGGCACTCGTCACGGTCAGTCTCGAAACCCTGAGGATCATATCGCTGTTGCCTGCCATCAGGTTCGACTAAAGGAAATGGAGAGACAACTTCCACACTATTAAAAAGCCCCTCCGTTGCCAGAGGGGCAGTTCATTTCACATTAGCTAACTCAATAGCTAAGCCGTTTCTTGTTCCGAACGTAGTTCTCCGATCTTGCGAACTCGCCAGGTCTGAGCCGAGCCCTTCCTGTTGCTGAATTCACCGATCGGCCTGAGGTTGGTTATGCTATGCCCGGCCCTTGCGACGCATTGAAATTTGTCGCCTCCCGGAGCGATAGCTTCGAACAACCCTGCCTCCCCGTGAAGTAATTCACCGAGGTCATAACCACTTACAGTTTCGTTCACTCTCAACATTTGACTCACCAACTTTCTTCCCCAGTTTCGTGCCTCCATGGTTAACTTGTTTATGAGAGTCACTACTTCCGAGCATTAGACGCTTCCACAGTCTGCCTGAACGCGCAAGTTTTTTTGCAGATATTTTTATGTGTTAATTGAGTGCTGGATCATTGGACCCTTCCTCTCACTGCAATTTCCATCGTCGGGAAGTCACGGTCATTCGTCAGCTACTGAAGATGGTCCTGGAAAAATTACAATCCGTTGACTAAAAACAAAGTTGGCCCTTAACATCCAGTCGTGACAAATCGGCTCGACCTGTTGCAAGTGCCCGTTACCGATCCGACATCCATCTACCGGTATCGTGATGGCCTTTATGCCGCTGATCTTTTGACCGTAGCAATCTCGCACTTGGACTTCTTCACCTGGTTGAATGAGCGCCAGCCTGCCGACCTGCCCACGATCTGTCGATCCCTGGAGCTTCGCGAGCGGCCGGCGGACGTGATGCTCACTCTGTTGACCGCGATGGGCTTGTTGAAGGCCGAACACGAGGCCTTTTCGCTGAGTGATCTGGCACGGGAACATCTGGTAAAATCCTCCCCCTGGAACATCGGTCCCTACTTCGATTCGACCAGCGAACGTCCGGTTTGCCGCGATATGTTGACGGTATTGCGCACGGGAAAGCCAGCTAACTGGGCCAGCTTGAAAGATGCAAAAGAGTGGGCCAAAGCCATGGAAACCGAGCCCTTCGCCAACCAATTCACTGCCGCCATGGATTGTCGCGGCGTTTATCTCGGCCCTGCCATG